>WNFT01001395.1_pt1 | contig 20446 bp, 10 predicted proteins | sample 5400191 | NCBI WGS metagenome assembly WNFT01 (sample SAMN13153359, study PRJNA577476) | soil metagenome | isolation source: 80 cm saprolite under Madrone tree | place: USA:California | collected 2016-06-14 | reverse complement strand
GGCATCAAGACCATTACGGTCGAGAGTGGTGGAACGAGCAACAGCCTTCCTTTTGAAATCCTGTCCAGTCCGCTCTCCAATCCGCAAAATGTGGCAGTGAGCCATTTGACCGGGCCTGAAGGAGGTTTAGGAACAAACGACGGGCGGGGAACCGACGCGCGATTCTACTCGCCCACCAGTATCTGGTCTGATGGTGGGAATCTTTTCGTTGCGGACACGTATGCGCAGACGATCCGCAAAATCGTGATCGCCACCCGAGATGTGACCACGTTGACGGGATCTCCCGGCAAGGCCGGCTATGTGGATGCTGCGGGTTCGAACGCAAGGTTCAACTTTCCCAACGCGATTTGGGGGGATGGGACGAACCTGTACGTTCTGGATAACTCGTGCCTGATTCGCAAGATTGTTATTGCCACTGCTGAAGTAACCACGTTTCTCGGCGTAAAGAACGAATGCTCCCTGGTCGATGGAACTCCCGACGTCGCGCGCCTGCGTGGAGCAAATCTGATTTGGGGCGACGGTACTTCTTTGTATGTCGTGGACTATGGGTTTTCAACGCTCCACCCCAGACCAGGAGAAAATCTGTATACAGCGCCGGTAATTCGGGTCATATCCCTTCAGACCCGAGAGGTCCGATCCATTCCCTTACCCCTCTTTACCAGTTGTTGTCCCGGCGTCTTAAATCCATTGGCGATCTGGGGAACGACCGGTTATCTATATACCTCCTGGCCCAGCGAGTCCAGACCGCTTGCTCTTGCCCGTGTCAACATAGCGAGCGGCGCGGTGGAGTGGTTATTCAACTCGTCTCCAGCCGGGTCTTTGTCCCCACCGGGCGGTCTCTGGTTTGATGGCCGCGACAACTTCTACTTTGTTCAAAGTACGACCATTCGACGATTGGTTCTATCCACCGGAGAACTGTCTTCGATTGCCGATATACCCATGGTGCCTCCAGCCACACCCTTCGGTTCCGCCGGCGTTAGTCTTTTCGGCGTTAGCGACGATCTCTATATTACCGATGCGAAGGCTTCAACCATCAGCCGCGTTCGCATTTCGACCCGCGAGGTCATTGCATTTGCCGGTTTGCCATCGAATCCGCCGACCCTGGATACGGTGACCCTGTCGCCATACGGGTACGGCATAGCCGTGTGGAGCAATGCGCAGAGCGCTTACTTCGTCGCGGGCGACAGCCCGAACGTCAGGATTTTCAAAGCAGATCTTGCGACAAAAACGGCAACGCCATTTCTGAATTTCAATACCCTTGTGCCCAGCGGCGTCACGCTTGTCGTCTATGACCTCTGGGGCGATGAGACCTACCTTTATGTCACCGAATCGGAATCGAGCAGCGTGGAGGGAACGCTCCGAGTGGAAGGGTTTGTCCGGCGGATCGCATTCTCCACAGGGCAAGCTGAAGTTCTCGCCAGTGGATTAGGTCTGCCTGTCGGTATTTGGGGTGATGCGAGCTATTTATACGTGACGGATCAAACTGTGGTTCGGCGCATCACGAAGGCGACGGGAGAAAAGGTCACGCTTGCCGGCACCGAGCGGCAGATGGGCTCGGTTGACGGTCTTGGCACTGCAGCGCGATTCCGAAATCTCAGTGGAATCTGGGGTGACGGAACCTACCTCTATGTAGCCGATGTGTGGGACTACACGATTCGACGAATTCGTATCTCCACCTCGGAGGTGACGACGCTGGCCGGAAGTTCCGAACAACGCGGTTACGTCGATGCGCGTGGACCGTCGGCACGCTTCCTTGGTCCAATATCCGTTTCGGGTGATGGAACGAATCTGTACGTCGCAGATTCCGGCCGCATCCGAAAGGTCGCACTGGCAACCGGTGACGTGACCACGTTCACCGGTTTTTCAGGGGATCTGTGGAGTGACGGCCAATCCTTGTATGTCCTTTCTAGTTCGTTCGGCGCTGCGTTGAGCCGGATCGCTTTTAATAACCCTCAATTATCGCGGATCACGCCGCCTCTGCTGTTTTTGGATGGTGTTATGCGGTCAGACCGTTTCGCGGTCCGCGTTTCCTGGGGCGACGGTGAATTTCTCTATGGGGTCTCGGGCAGCGCGGTGTACAAAGTCCGAGCCGCTACTGGTGAAATCACCCATTTGGCCGGTGCCTTTTTCGAGTCCGGGGAAGTTGATGGCGTCGGGAGTGGTTCTCGATTCTCTTTGCCTGTTGTGATGTGGGGCGACGGGACGTATCTGTACGTCGGAGGAGTGGGAGCCATTCGCCGCATCCATATCGCAACCCGCCAGGTTTCCACGGTTGCGAGCAGTCTTCGAGACACACAAGATCTCTGGAGCGATCAAAGTTATCTGTACGCCCTGGGCATCAGAACGATTGAGCGGGTTTCGCTTTCGACCGGCGAGGTGACTCGATTCGCTGGAGATCCGGTTATACCCTCAGGATTTGTGGACGGTATCGGAACGGCAGCACGCTTTCAAAAAACCACGTCCATTTGGGGTGATGGCACGAATCTCTACGTCAGCGACCACTGCTCGATTCGAAAAGTGCTGATTGCAACAGCCGTAGTGACAACGCTCGTTGGGAGTCCAACTCGATGTGGGGAAATCGATGGGCCTCGCGACACCGCGCAGATCGACCAGATCAGCCAGATCTGGGGCAATGGCCGTCTTTTGTTCTTCCTGGACTCGAGTTCGGTTCGGGCTGTAGATCTGGCCAGCGGGGAAGTCAGGACGATCGCGAAAACGGGCTTTACGGGAGCCGATCCTTATGGACTCGAGACCCGCTTCGGCAAGCCCGCTCTGTGGGGGGACGGTTTCAACCTCTACTTCGGTTCGCCCGGAGGAGGTATTTTCAAAATCACCGCCGCGGCCGCAATCCAACAATACAGCCTTCCGGCAGCCGGGGCCGATTATTGGACAACAACATCTTCAGCCGCCCCATTGACGGCCGGGTATGCGCGCGTGCAACCCAATGCGGGAAGCACGACACCGGAAGGCGTCGCGATCTTCGGTTTTAGATCGAACGGCGTGCTTGTGAGTGAGGCTGCTGTCCCGGCATCGCCTTTGATTCAACAGGGACGCATCTACGCGGAAATGAATGGACCCGTCAACACCGGGATCGCTATAGCCAATCCGAATGATCAGAGCGCTACCGTCTCATTTTACTTTACCGATGCAGACGGTTTGAATTTCGGCAGCGGCACGACAACGATCGCCGCGAACCAGCAGGTTGCCGCATTTCTCAACGAAGCTCCCTACAATGGATCGTCGAGCGCGCGGTCTTTCACGTTTACGTCTTCAGTTCCAGTCGGCGCGATTGCTCTGCGCGGATATGTCAACGAGCGGTCCGAATTCCTGATGACAACGCTGCCTGTGGCTCCCATATCGTCAACTTCCACCAGCCCGATCGTGCTGCCACACTTCGCGGCCGGCGGCGGCTGGCGAACTCAGATTCTTCTGGTGAATCCTACAGATGAAACTCTCATGGGCAGTGTAGAGATGGATTCCTCGTACGCGTACCGCGTGGCGCCGCGGTCTTCAGCAAAAATCGTCAGCGCCGGCAGCGCTTCGCAGGTACAGACCGGGAATGTGCGAATCACTCCATTCGCCGGAACGCGATCGCCGGTCGTTTCCACCGTGTTTTCATTCGTGCCGGCTGGAATCACCGTCACGGAAAGCGGAGTGGCCACGACAGGAACGGCGCAATCGTTCCGCATTTTCGCGGAATCCGATTCCAGGCGGTCCTTGCGGACCGGAGTCGCGATTGCAAACACGAGTTCCAGTTCCGCGACCGTTCGGTTCGAGTTGCTCGATCTGCAGGGCCAGCCGGCGGGGTTTTCCGGCTCATCGACGATCGGGCCGAACGGGCACCTTTCCCTTTTCCTCAACGAGATTCCGGGGTTTCAGAATGTGCCGGACTCGTTCCGTGGTGTGCTGCGCGTTTCAAGCAATACGTCCATTTCCGCAATCGGCGTGCGCGGCCGCTACAATGAGCGCGGCGACTTCTTGATTTCGACGACGCCTGCACTCGCGGACGATTCCGTTGCCACAAACGACGCCGAGCTTGTGTTTCCACACATCGTTACTGGCGGCGGATACACGACCGAGTTCATCCTGATGAATAGAGGGAATCCTTCAGCCGGCAAGGTGTTGGTCCGATCTCAGTCCGGATCCGAATTGGCGCTTCCGCTTGCGCGCTGATGTTCTCCTCCTAAGTTAGCAGGCTGCTATGAGCGCCGGTTTTTCCTGGAATCAACGAAATGCCGGCGGTCATAGACCGCCACTACAGTAGACGGAACCGCTCCTCAACCAGTTTGTGCGTCAGGGCTTATGGACAATCACGTCAACGTCGCGCGCCGCAAGTTGAGCTTCGATATCGCCGGCCAGGAACCTCTGCGCATCCCCTTGTCGCTTCAATACAGCATCCATGTGGTAGAGCGTGAGCCCACGCACAAACAAGTGAGCCTGTTCCCCCGAACAGAGTTCCGCGATCGGCCGCATTTCCTTCGAAATCCAGGCTAGCTCCCCGCTGAACGGCGACTTCCTCATGGTCTCGTGCAACTCCTCGACATTGTCCATGAAATGGACGTGATCGGCTCGGCGCAGAATGACCATTTGTTTGGTGCCAGGCGTCCTCTCGAATATTTCGTACATACCGGCCAGCGGAAGCGGAACATCGTCTTCCGCGACCAGGTACAGTGTCGGAATCTCACGACCCCAGCTGAAAGTGAGCTGTGCCTTAAGAATCCCCGGCTTCGGCTGGGAAGCTCCACCGGGCGCGAGCGCCACCACGGCGCGAATACTCTGCAAGACGTCAGGTGCCGCGAGTGCCGTCCAGCCTCCGAAGCTGTGTCCCACGATTCCAATCTGAGTGAGATCCAGCCTGGCTTCCGAGTCCCACACTCCGCTATCGAGTACGCGATCGAGGAGAAAGCAAATATCAGGCACACGGCTCGCAATCGCTGCTTCGATTCGCACAGCTTTTTGCTCCCCGGTTTCACCTTCCGTGCGTTTCAGTTCCTTCGCCACGACCTCAGAGTGATCTAATGCTGCGACGACATACCCATGACTGGCCAGGTGAGTGCAAAGAAACGTGGCGCTTCTCCGGCCTGCCCCGCTGCTATGCGAGAAAAGGATGAGCGGGTACGTTCCGGGCTGGGCCGCAGCGTTGCGTACAGCCGTCTGGCTCCGTGGCTTGCTGCTTAGCGGAACCGTGAAGGTGTCCTGGGTTCCCGGTGCAATATCCTGGCCCGAGTGCTGCGCCGTAGCGGGATAGCAGATCTCACAAGGGAACAAGCGGTCGCGCGAGGTATCGAGTGCCTCGATCGTGCGCACACCAACAGGAAAGCGGCCCCGGACGAATGGATCGTACTCAACGGTTTCGCCGGTCATGCCACATTATTGTCCAAATTACGCAAAATGTTCAGGAATGCACGTAGCCGTGGGCTTTATGCCCGCGTTCAAACACAATCAAAGAATTCTTCTGGAGGTACTTGAACGCGGGCATAAAGCCCACGGCTACGAGTCCGCTGTGGACAGCACCAAAAACTCAAATGGGCTACCCGCCACTACGGCAGCTGCGAGACATCCCAGCCACCGCCCAGCGCCTTCACAAGCAGGACGCTGGCCGTCATTCTTCGTACTCGGATGCCGATGGCGGTCGTTTGATTCGCCAGCAATGCATTTTGCGCGGTGATGACTTCCAAATAGGTTGTGACTCCGCCGCGGTATCGATTGAGAGCCAGATCGACAGAGCGCTGTGCGGCTTCAATAGCGGTGTCTTCCAGCCGGGCTTCATCGGCAAGGATGCGCAATGCCGCCAGGTTGTCTTCGACTTCTCCAAATGCCGACAATACGTCCTGACGATAAGTGGCCACCGTGAAGTCATAAGTTGCTTCTGCCTGCTGGGTAACCGCGCCTCGCCGCCCGGCATCAAATAGTGTCTCGGCGAAAGCCGGTCCGATGGACCAGAATCGGCTTGGCCAGGAAACCAGGTGGCCGAGCGTCGAGCTTTGAAATCCTGCGGCGGCGCTTAACGTCAGCGACGGGAAGAACGCGGCCTTGGCGACGCCGATCTGCGCATTGGCCGCCGCCACTCTCCGTTCTGCCGCCGCGATATCCGGACGGCGTTCCAGAAGTTTGGATGGCAGCCCTACCGGGATAACAGGCGGTGCGACTGTGATGGATGCCGGTGAGATGGCCAGGTCGGCAGGAGCTTTGCCGGTCAGGATTGCTATCGCATGTTCGAACTGTGCTCGCTGGACGCCGAGATCCACCGACTGCGCACGCGCCGTTTCGAGTTGGGTGCGAGCCTGTGCGACGTCCACTTCCGACACAACGCCCTGGTTGTACCGATTGTTCGTGATTTCCAAAGCCTGCTCGAAACCAGCAACAGTAGCGTCAAACAAACGTTTCTGTTCGTCCAGACCGCGTAGCTCGAAATAGTCGACTGCCAGCTCGGCATGCGAGCTGAGCCGAACAGTTTCCAGGTCGGCCGCGGTCGCCTGCGCGGTTGTTCTACTCGCTTCTACCGCCCCGCGAATTTTTCCCCACACGTCGGCTTCGTAAGAGAGGTCGATCGGCAGCTGGTAGAAGGTCCCTCCTCCGGCGAGCCCTCCAGAACCGAAAAAGGACCGATTCGGACTTCGCGACCTGGTGACGCTGCCGCCCCCCGTGACTGTCGGAAAGAGTCCTGAACGCGAGATGCGGACCGCGGACCGTGCGGCCCGGAACTGTGCTTCGGCTGCGGCAATATTCTGGTTTGAAACGTTGACTTCAGCCTCGAGCACGTTCAATGCGGAATCGCTGAACAATTCCCACCAGTTTCCGCGCAATAGATCGTCCTGTGGTGTTGCTTCCTTCCATTGATCGGGTAGCGGTTCTTTGTAATTTGCGGGGACGGGAGCCGCCGGCACTTTATACTTCGGACCAACCGAACAAGCGGGTAAGAGAGCCAGCAAACACAAAGTAAGTATTCGCATACCCTTCCTCATGCCCGAAATTCGCCGGGTGCCAGAGCATGGGCGCGCCGTCGCAGCCGGATAGCGAGACGGTCCATATAGAGGTAGATGACCGGGGTCGTATACAGGGTGATGAGCTGGCTGAGAATCAAGCCGCCGATGATCGCGATTCCGAGCGGTCGGCGCAGCTCCGAGCCGCTGCCCTTGCCGAGTGCCAGCGGCAGTGCGCCAAGCAGAGCCGCCATAGTCGTCATCAGAATCGGCCGAAACCGAAGCAGACATGCCTGAAAGATTGCATCGACGGGTCTCTTGCCCTCGTTGCGTTCGGCGTCCAGTGCAAAGTCGATCATCAGGATCGCATTCTTCTTCACGATACCGATCAGCAGGATGATTCCAATCAGTCCCATGATGCCCAGATCGATACGGAAAATCAGCAGCGCAAGCAACGCGCCAACGCCCGCCGAGGGGAGCGTGGACAGGATCGTGATCGGGTGAATCAAGCTCTCATAAAGTATGCCCAACACGATGTAGACGGCGAGCAAAGCGGCTGCAATCAGAAGCGGCTCGTTTGCAACGGACTCCTGGAAAGCCTGCGCAGTTCCGGTAAAGCTGCCGCGCACGGCGGCCGGAAGACCGATCTCTCGCTCCGCCTCTTCAACCTGCGCAACTGCCTCTCCGAGCGAGAATCCAGGCACCAGATTGAAAGAGATCGTCGTTGATGGAAATTGCCCCTGGTGAGAGACGGATAGTGGAGTGGCGGAACGTTCGTAGTTCGCGAACGCGCTGAGCGGCGCTTCGCGTCCATTGCTCGTTTTGACATAAATGTGCTTCAGACTCTCCGGGTCCTGCTGAAACATCGGGTCCACTTCCATAACCACGTGATACTGATTCAGGCGGGAGTACATGGTCGATACCTGGCGTTGTCCGAAAGCGTCGTAGAGGGTGTTATCGATCTGTTGAGCCGTGATTCCCAGACGGCCCGCAGTGGCTCGATCAATCTGCAAAGAAGCTTCCAGGCCGTGATTCTGCTGATCGCTGTTGACGTCCGCCAGTGCGGACAGCGTTCGAAACTTGCGAACCAGTCGTGGTGTCCAGTCGATCAAATTTCGCAAGTCGTCGCTCTGAATCGTGTATTGAAACTGCGCGTTGGTCGCGCGGCCTCCGACGCGTACATCCTGGACGGCTTGTAAAAACAACGTCGCGCCCGGAATACGGGAAAGCTTGCCGCGCAGCCTTGCGATGATCTGGTCCGCGCTCAGCTTGCGTTCCTCGAGCGGTTTCAACGACACGAACATGCGGCCGGTATTGGCAGTTCCACCTCCGGTAAAGGCAATGACATTCTCAACTGCCGGATCCTGGCTGACCATGTCGGAAAATTGAATGACTTTGCGGCTCATCGCCTGGAAGGAAGTGCTCTGATCCGCTTGAATGACCCCGATGAGCCGGCCCGTGTCCTGTTGGGGAAAGAAACCCTTCGGGACAACCATGTAGAGATAAACGGTGAACGCGATTGTTGCGAGCGCGACAAATAACATCAGCGGCTGATGTTTCAACACCCATGAGAGCGTTGTTTCGTACCGATATAGAATCCACCTGAATCCCCGCTCACTCGCGAGGTAAACGCGGCCGTGCCTGACTTCGCTTTCCGGCCGGATGAGGCGGGCACACATCATGGGGGTCGTAGTCAGGGAAACAACGAGTGACACTCCGATGGCGACGGACAGCGTCACGGCGAATTCGCGAAACAGCCGCCCGACAATTCCGCCCATCAGCAGAATCGGAATGAATACAGCGACCAGCGACAAACTGATCGAGAGGACCGTGAAACCGATTTCGCTCGCTCCTTCCAGTGCCGCCTGCATCGGTGTCTTGCCCTGTTCCAGATGTCGCGTGATGTTCTCGATGACGACGATGGCATCGTCCACAACGAAGCCCGTCGCGATGGCAAGCGCCATGAGAGAGAGATTATCCAGGCTATAGCCTGCGAGATACATCACGCTGAAGGTGCCTATGAGTGAAACGGGAACGGCGACACTCGGAATCAAGGTCGTCCGGACATTCCTCAGAAAAACAAAAACGACGAGGACCACCAGAAGGATCGAGAACCCCAGTGCAAGATCGACATCGCGAATCGAATCCCGGATCGTGGTGGTCCGGTCAAGGACAACCGACATTTGAATCGCAGGAGATATCGAAGACTGCAGCGCGGGAATCAGGGCACGGATCCGGTCCACCGTCGAGATAATATTGGCGCCGGGCTGACGGAAAATGATGATGGGAATGGCAGGCTTACCGTTCACGAGACCGAGAGTCCGAACGTCCTCGACCGAATCCGCAACCGCAGCAATTTCCGAAAGCGGCACTGCGGCGCCGTTTCTGTATGCAATCACGAGGGGCTGGTATTCGCTTGCTTTCAACAGCTGATCCGTCGTCCCGATTTGCCAAGCGCGGTCGCGGTTTTGAACGTCTCCTTTGGGCCGGTTGGCGTTCGAGCTGGCAAGCGCCAGCCGAACGTCTTCGAGATCCAGATTGAGGCTATTCAGGAGTGTGGGGTTGACATCAACCCGAACCGCCGGAAGTGCTCCTCCGCCCACGGTCACTTGTCCGACACCTTCCGTTTGCGAGAGCTTCTGCTGCAGTACCGAAGAAGCAGCGTCGTAGATGTCCCCTTTGTCCACTGTTTCTGAAGTGAGAGCCAGGATGAGGACAGGCGCATCGGCAGGATTAACCTTTCGATAGGTTGGATTGCTCGGCAGGTTTGCCGGCAGCAGGCTGCGTGCTGCATTGATGCCGGCCTGGACGTCTCGCGCTGCCGAATCGATGTCCCGGCTCAGGTCGAACTGCAGGACGATGCTCGTCGAGCCGAGATTGCTCGACGACGTCATTTCATCCACTCCCGCGATTCGTGCAAACTGCCGCTCCAGCGGCGTCGCCACCGCCGATGCCATCGTTTCCGGACTTGCACCGGGCAGGGACGCGGAAACCTGTATCGTGGGGAACTCGACCTGGGGCAGCGGAGATACGGGCAGCATGAAATATGCCAGCGCGCCCGCGAAAGCGACGGCGACAGTCAGCAGAGTTGTCGCAACCGACCGATGGATGAATGGTGACGAAATGCTCATGCGGCGACCCTGGGGTGATGGCTCTCGGAGGAGCCACCATCCTTTTTCTTCCCGAAGCGGACAGCGAGGCGATCGAACGCGAGATAAATCACCGGCGTTGTGAAAAGCGTGAGGATCTGGCTGAAGATGAGGCCGCCGATGATCGCGATTCCGAGAGGGCGCCGCAATTCGAAACCGGTTCCGGAACCGAACGCGAGAGGTATACCGGCAAAGAGCGCCGCCATCGTGGTCATCATGATCGGCCGGAAACGGAGCAGGCACGCTTGATAGATCGCATCAGCGGGCGCCTTACCTTCGTTGCGCTCCGCATCGAGCGCGAAATCGATCATCATAATGCCATTCTTCTTCACGATTCCGATCAGCAGGATGATTCCGATCAGGGCGATCACGTCCATTTCCTGGCCGCAAATCAGCAGCGCCAGAAGTGCGCCGACGCCTGCGGACGGGAGCGTCGAAAGAATTGTGAGCGGATGAATGTAGCTCTCGTACAAGACACCAAGAACGATGTACACCGTGACCAGCGCTGCGAGGATCAGGAGCGGCTCGTTTGTAAGAGAACTCAGAAATGCCTGCGCTGTGCCTTGAAACGCGCCCGTGATGCCGGCCGGCAGTTTCAAATCACGACGCACCTGATCGATCAGTTCCACTGCTTTTCCAAGTGAAACGTCCGGCGCCAGATTGAATGACACCGTCACCGCCGGGAACTGGCCCTGCCGGTTCACAGACAACGGAGCCGCATCCGTTTCGAGGCGGGTGAATGCGCTGAGCGGCACGGCGCCACTGACAGCGGAATGCACGTAGATATTCCCGAGATCCTCCGGAGTCCTCTGAAACTCCGGCTTGGCTTCCAGAACAACGCGGTATTGGTTCGACTGAGTAAACATCGTGGATATCTGCCGCTGGCCGAACGCGTCGTAGAGCGTATCGTCGATGAGTTGTGGTGTGATACCGAACCGCGACGCCGTCCTTCGATCGATCACCAGTTTTGCCTGTAATCCGCGGTTCTCCTGGTCCGTTGCAATGTCCTGCAGCTGGGGAAACGACTGAAGCTCTTTGACAAATTGCGGAACCCAGCGCTCCAGGTCCTGAGCATCGGGGGCTTCGAGAGTGTACTGGTACAGCGTCCGGCTCACGCGATCGGCAACCGTCAGGTCCTGCACCGGCTGCAGGTACAACTTGATTCCCTCGATGCCCGCAATACCAGGTTGCAGCCGACGTATGATGTCGCTCGCGCTCTTTCCCCTCTCCTCGAGTGGTTTGAGATTGATCTGAATGCGTCCGCTGTTCGGTGTAGTGTTCGTTCCATCGACGCCGATGAACGAAGATAGGCTCTCGATCGCCGGGTCGCGTAGGATCGTTTGAGCAAGCGCCTGCTGACGTGCGGCCATCGAGGCGAAAGACACGGATTGATCTGCTTCCGTGATTCCAAGAATCACTCCCGTATCCTGGATCGGAAAGAAACCCTTCGGAATAAAGATGTAGAGCAGGAATGTCAGCGCGAGTGTCGCGACAAACACGAGGAGAGTCGCCTGCTGATGCTTCAACACGAAACGAAGCGTGCGGCCGTAGTAGGCGATGATTGAATCGAAAGCCCTGCCGGAAGCCCGGTAGAACCGGCTTTGCTCGGATTCGGGTTTGCGGCGCAGCAATCGCGCCGACATCATCGGCGTCAGCGTAAGCGACACGACTGCGGAAATCAAAATCGTCACGCTCAGCGTCACCGCGAACTCTCGAAAGAGGCGGCCGACGACGTCTCCCATGAACAAGAGTGGAATCAGCACGGCGATCAACGACACCGTCAAAGAAATGATCGTGAAGCCGATCTGCGCCGAACCCACGAGAGCAGCCTCGATCGGCTGTTTGCCCTCTTCGATGTACCTCGCAATGTTTTCGATCATGACGATGGCATCGTCCACGACGAAGCCGGTGGCAATTGTCAGCGCCATGAGCGTCAGGTTGTTCAGGCTGTATCCCAGCAGGTACATGACGCCGAAAGTTCCGACGAGCGACAGGGGCACCGCGACACTCGGGATCACGGTTCCCGAAAGAGTTCGCAGAAAAACAAAAATGACCAGCACGACGAGCACGATTGTCACAATCAGCTCGAACTGGACGTCTTTTACGGAAGCGCGGATCGTGTTGGTCCGGTCTGTAAGGATTGAAATCGACACCGATGTCGGCAGCGTCTTCTTCAGGTCGGGAAGCAGCGCCTTGACCCGATCGACGACTTCTATAATGTTCGTGCCAGGCTGCCGCTGGATATTCACAATGATGGCGGGCACCGTGTTCATCCATGCGGCCTGCCTCACGTTCTCGGCCCCATCGATCACCGTTGCAACATCTGACAGTTGAACCGGCGCGCCGTTTCGATAAGCGACGATCAGCGGGCCATACTGGTCGCTCGACAAAAGCTGGTCATTGGCAGCGATCGTGTAGGCCTGATGCGGCCCGTCAAAGTTGCCTTTCGCCTGGTTCACATTCGCTGTGGCAATCGCCGTCCGCAGATCCTCCATGCCTAGCGCATAGCGGGAGAGCGCGGTTGGATTCGCTTGAATGCGTACAGCCGGCTTCTGTCCGCCGCTGATGCTGACCAGGCCGACACCCGACAATTGCGAAATCTTCTGGGCAAGATGCGTATCGGCAAAGTCCTGGACTTTGGACAGCGGGAGCGTCTGCGATGTGAGTGCCAGAGTCAGTACCGGCGCATCGGCGGGGTTGACCTTGCTGTAGACAGGCGGATTCGGAAGGTCCCTCGGCAAAAAACCGGAACCGGCATTGATCGCGGCCTGGACTTCCTGTTCCGCAACATCGATGCTCAGGTCGAGCGCAAACTGAAGCGTAATGACGGAGCTTCCCGCGGAGCTGGTTGAGGTCATCTGCTTCAATCCGGGAACCTGGCCGAACTGGCGTTCGAGCGGCGCTGTCACCGAAGAGCCCATCACCTCGGGGCTCGCTCCCGGATAGAACGTCACCACCTGGATGGTCGGGTAATCGACCTGGGGCAGCGCCGATACCGGCAATTGGTGATACCCGGCAGCGCCGGCGAGCAGAATCGCACTCATGAAGAGCGAGGTTGCGACCGGCCGCAGAATAAACAGCCGCGAGATGTTCATTGATGTGGAGCGACCTTCATTCCCTGCTGAAGTCTATCTACGCCCTCTGTCACCACACTCTCGCCGGGGGACAATCCCTTATTGATGGAAGCCAGATCTCCCTCCACCGGCCCGAGTTCTACGTTTCGCATCTCGACCGTGTTGTCCGGCTTGACGACATAAACGTAGGTGGTTTGGGGTCCTCTTTGGACAGCCTGAGCCGGGATGAGAACCGCGTTGCGCTTCGTGTCCAGCAACAAGCGGGCATTCACAAACTGATTCGGAAAGAGAGCGTTATCGCGGTTGTCGAACATCGCCTTGAATCTGACAGTGCCCGTGCTCACATCGACAAGGTTGTCAACCGTCAGCAGCGTGCCGGCGGCTATCTTGTTTTTGAAGTCGCGATCGTAGGCTTCCACGGGAAGCCGCTTCCCCATCGCGAGTTTCTTCATCACCGGCGGGACATTGTCCTGAGCAATATTAAAGATCACGGCGATGGGCTGCAGTTCTGTGACGACAGCAACACCATTCTGGTCACTGGCATGAACAATGTTGCCTGGATCGATTTGCCGCAAACCGATCCTGCCGTTGATCGGAGATGTGATGCGGGTGTAGGTGAGCTGCAGATTCGCGCTTTCGATGGCTGCCTGGTCCGCCTTGACCACCGCTTCATCCTGGCGGACTGTGGCTTCCTGTGTATCGAGCTGCTGCTTCGGCGCAGAATCCTGCGCGTAAAGGATTCTGTATCGTTCCAGGTCAACTCGAGCATTCGCAAGAAGCGCCTCATCGCGTTCCTTCTGCCCTTGTGCCTGAAGCAGCTGAACCTGGAAGGGACGCGGATCGATTTGCGCGATCAGATCGCCGGCGGCAACCATTTGCCCCTCGCCAACGGCAAGTTCGAAGAGCTGCCCGTCCACACGGGTCCTGACGGTCACCATATTCGATGCGGTTACCGATCCCAGTCCTGTCAGATAAATAGGAAGATCTCCGGTTTTGGCGGTCGCCGCAACAACAGGCATCGGCTGGTTCGAGGATGCTTGCGCGGGCTTGCTTGTCCTTTCGAAGAAATGAGCGATCAGAAGAACGCCGAGAATGAAGATCAACGCAGCGCCGAGCCTGCGAACCCACCGCTGGCGTTTTCTGCTTCGTGGTTCGACCGGCTCGAACAGATTCCCCTGGTAGAAGTCGCGCGCCATTCTCACACCTGGAACCGGAATTCCACTATTTTTCGGGATACCACTCCAGGGCGAGTCCGCTGAAGCGCTTCCACCGAGCGTCTCCGTCCGGTACTCGTGATTCTGCAAAACCGAAACCAAAGAAAGTAAAAAATTGTAAGTACGGGACTGTTCTCCGAGTAGGACATCTTGTTCCCGACATTGTTCAGGACGATAATCCAGGCATGTGGAACATCGCGATACCTGTTTGGGAACTCATCTTAAGAGGAGGAGTTGTATACGTATTTCTCCTCATCCTTTTGCGCATTACCGGAAAGCGCCAGGTGGGTCAAATGGCGCCATTTGATCTTGTTCTGCTTCTCGTCCTGTCGAATGCCGTACAGAACTCGATGAACGGGGGCGACAACTCGTTGGTTGGAGGCCTGATCTCAGCGACAACTCTTGTGGGCCTGAATTTCTTCATAGGCCTGATGACGTTCAAAAGCAAGAAACTGGAGGCCATCATTGAAGGAAGGCCTCAGGTTCTCGTCCATAACGGAAAACTGTTCGAAGATGTTATGGCCAGCGCGAAACTTACGCATCACGAGCTGGATTCGGCCCTCCGCCAGGCGGGGTGCAATTGCGTCGAGGAAGTGCACACAGCCATTCTCGAGAACAATGGATCGATCAGTGTCGTCGCCCGTCATACGCTCAAATAGCAGTAATTCCACGGGGGCTTTCCGACTGTAGCGGCGGTCTATGACCGCCGGGTTTCCTTGCACCATGCCGTAAAACCGGCGGTCACAGACCGCCGCTACAGTGGAAAAATGGTCCCGAAAATGTCAGCAAGAATCAAGTTACGTGCAGACCGCTGTTTCTTACGGCAGGAATTGCTGGGTTCCGGTGAGGAAAGTCCGCACGTCCCGGGACGATTCATCGGCCACCTCCTCCTGCGGGACGTGCCCGGTCCCGGGGTAGATGATTAACTTCGAACCGGCAATAGAGGCGTGGTATTTGTGTGCGGCATCGACGCGGATGACGCGATCCTCCTGTCCCCACAAGATCAAAGTGGGAGCTTTGATATCGCGGATGTGGTCCCTGACGTCGCTGTTCCCCCGCGTGTTGAATCTCGCGATCGATGCGTCGCGCGTGCCCTCCATCCGGATGAAGTCCCAATAACGGTCGATCATTTGTTCATTGATGATGTCTTTGCGAACGATCGCGTTGTTGATCCCATCGACGACGAGCGAGCGCGGCGTGATGTGCAGCAGCACTCGATTGACGATCGGCATACCCGCGATTCGGAAGGCGAGCGAGGTGCGGTTTTCGGCGTTGTCGGGGAAACCGCTGGCATCGACGAGGATGAGGTGCGTCAGGCGATCGGCGTGCTGCTCGGCGAAGCGCGCGGCGACGCGCCCACCCATCGAGTTGCCGCCTATCGCGAACCCCTGCAGCCCGAGCGCGTCGGTTACCTCGCCCACGAACTTAACCATGCCTTCCTCCGAGTAGTCCCGGTTGGGTACGGCGCCTGTCAGCCCATGCGCCGGCAGGTCGACCGTGATAATGCGAAATGTGTCGCCGAGCCGCTTCGCCCACGGCTCCCAGGTGAAGAGGGAAGCATTCGACCCGTGGATGAGGACAAGCGCTTGCGCGTCGCGCGGCCCCCGATCCCGGACATGCGCGCGCGCACCGCTGGGAAGCATGATGAATCGCGACGGCCCGCCGGCGTACTTTGCCTCCAGAGTTGCGCGGGGTATATCGGAGTCGCTGTAATACCAGAACGCGGATGCAGGCAGCACCAGAAGAGCCGCAAGACCGATTAGAAGAAGCTTTCGCATTGCGTTTTCAGCTCAGGATTTCGATCACTCGACGCGGGCTGCGCAGTTCGCCCACATGCACGATCCCTGTGACAGTGCTGAGGAATCTGCCGGGGTGACGGACCAGTGTCCCAATAATCAGAGTCTGCTTGTCCTGACGCGCGATCGCTTCCGGCCACGCGGTTTCGGGCAGCGCCCGGAACGTCTGAGCGCTTCTCCATGCTTCATCGCGGGCCTTTTTCATACTGAAGTTTACGATCGCGTCGTCGATGTTTCCCAGGAAGCGGTTCATCAATCGAAGTGTCATCCACACTTCGGCGAGTTCGGTCTGCACGTCGTCAACGAGCGAGGCGAGCACGGCGTTGATCTTGTTGAAGTCGCCGTGCACGTCTTCAAGATTCGCGTTTCTCATCGTTTCGGCAGCGGCGATTCCAAGGTCGAGATTGATATGAGCGTTGATGCCGAGCAATAGATGTTGCAGCACGATGGGCCAGTATTCCGACGTGCTTTCAAACGCAAGTCTCCAGGATTGAGTCGGCAAACGGCCGGTGCACCAGGTGCGGAAGGCGTCCAGGTAACGGCTCGCGAAAATAATATCCAATTGTTCCATTCGCTTGCCGTCGTCGAAAGCGTCCTGTTGAATTCCATTTTGAACGCTGACCGTCACCTTTCGGTACAGGGCGGGGAAGTAACCGAGCCGCGAGTCGTTGGCCAGGGCCCATTGAAGGATCGCGGACAGCCGATCAATGACATCACCAATCGAAGTGACGCGCGAGGAGAGCATCTCCACGAGCGCCTCACTCTTGGGCAGGGGGCTTTGGATCGGGTGCGCTATTTCCAGGTTTCCTTTATCCATGGGACCGCCCGCCGCAGCCCGTCGACGAAACGATTTGTCTCGTAGTGCGAAATGCCCGTGAGTGGAATGAACTCGGCGCGCACTCCGGCTTTCTTCAACTCCGCAATCCGTGTTTCCGCCGGACCGATCGGCACGACTTCATCGTTGCGGGAATGGACCGCGAGTATTGGAACACGCCAACCGGCGGCAGACTCCGGTGGCCGGCCTGCTACCGCGACCGCGGCGCTGAAACGATCCGGATACTTGCCGGCAAAGTGCCAGACGCCTGCGCCTCCCATGCTGAATCCGGTGACGAGGACCTTCTTTGCATCGATGCTGTAGCTGGCCATGACCGCTTCGAGCAGCGCGTTCACTGCGCGTTCGTTTTCAGGAGTGCTCCATCCGCCTCCAATGGAATCCGGTGCGACGATGATCGCTCCAAGCTCCGCAAGGGCCGGACCCACCAGCAGCGTGAGCACACCTCGGCCGGCTCCATTCGGGTTGCCGCCGTAATGCAATGCCAACACCAGGGGAACGGGCCTGGACGGCGAGTAGTTCGCCGGAATGGAGATCGCGTATTGGATTGTGCGTTCGCCCGTACGCGGCAATCTCTGGTTATGGACTCCCGGGGATAGCACCGGTATCCGCGATTCCGGGGTCTGCCCGTAGACGGCCACCGTGAACAACAAAAGAGTGGGGATCTGCAGCTTCGTCAGCATGACATCCTCCGCCCGGGATAGTAGCGTAGTTTCACTCCGGCGGGTAGGGTTCTTACTGTAGCGGCGGTCTATGACGGCCGGTTCCGGCGGTCATAGACCGCCGCTACAGTGGACGGCTTATTCGGGCAGGCAGGGTTCAACGTGCCAGATCTCGGATGCGTACTCTCGTATGGTGCGATCCGACGAAAACTTCCCGGCCCGAGCCACGTTGATGATGCTTTTCCGAACCCAGCCCTGACGGTCTGTGTAGGCGGAGTCCACTCTTTCTTGTGCCTGGATGTAGTCCTGAAAGTCGGCGAGAAGCATGTATCGGTCACCACCCGATAAGAGGGCGTCGATCAAAGGCCTGAAGATGCCGGGCTCCATCATGCTGAAGAAATCTCGCTCGATGAACTCGATAGCACGCCGGGTTTCTGTGTGGCTGTGGTAGATATCCCACGGATTGTAGTCAGCACGCCGCCTCTTGACGTCGTCGGCGGTCAGCCCGAAGATGAACATGTTATCTCTGCCGACTTCTTCCAGGATCTCCACGTTGGCCCCGTCCAATGTCCCGATCGTCAATGCCCCGTTGAGCTGCAATTTCATGTTACCGGTGCCGGACGCTTCTGTGCCCGCCAGGGAAATCTGCTCGCTGAGGTCTGCGGCGGGAATTATTTTTTCTGCAAGTGAGACGCGGTAGTTCGGCAGGAACACCAGCTTCAGTTTTTCGGAGACGTCGGGATCCCCGTTTACAACCTCGGCCACCTGATTCGTTAATTTGATAATCAGCTTGGCCATGGCATACCCTGGCGCCGCTTTGCCGCTGACGACGAATGTACGGGGCACAATGTTCAACGCCGGATCATTCTTCAGCCGGTTGTAGCGCACAATGACGTAGAGTAGGAGCAGAAGCTGACGCTTGTATTCATGCAGGCGTTTCACTTGTACGTCGAACAGCGAATCCGGCGAAACCGCCAGCCCCAATTCACGCGAGATATGTCTGGCCAGAGCCACTTTATTGGAGTGCTTAACGGCCAGGAAGCGTTCACGGAATTCAGCGTCATCGGCGAAGACCTCGAGGTTCCGGAGTTGATCCAGGTCCGTGATCCACTGGTCTCCTATCGACTCAGTGAGCAGTTGCGCCAGTGCTGGGTTGGCCTTGAGAAGCCAGCGCCGCTGAGTGATCCCGTTCGTCTTGTTGTTGAACTTAGCGGGCCAAAACTCGGCAAAGTCCCGCAGGACCTCGTTTTTCAAGAGTTCGCTGTGAAGTTTGGCGACCCCGTTGACGGAACAGGATCCCACGACGGCCAGGTGCGCCATTCGGACGTGTTTCTGCCCATCCTCGTCAATGATGCTCATGCGGCGCAGCCGGTCGTCGTCCAGAGGATACCGGAGGGCGACATCGCGCAGGAACCTGGCGTTGATTTCATAGATGATCTGGAGGTGACGTGGGAGCAGCCGGCCCAGCATACTGACAGGCCATTTCTCCAATGCTTCAGGCAGGATCGTGTGATTGGTATAGCCGGTTGCAGCAGTAGTGATGTTCCATGCCTGTTCCCATCCAAGTCCTTCGTGATCCATCAGTAGACGCATCAGCTCGGGGATGACGAGTGTCGGGTGGGTGTCATTCAACTGAATGAAGATCTTTTCAGGAAAGAGGTCCCACGAATTGCCGTCTGACTTGAAGCGTCGCAGGATGTCCTGGAGCGAACAGGAAACAAAGAAGTACTGCTGTTTCAGGCGGAGTTCCTTGCCTTCGAACACATTGTCGTTGGGATAGAGAACCTTGGTCAGGTTTTCAGCGAGGACTTTATTGCCCACCGCTTCCACATATTCGCCTCGGTTGAAGTCATCCAGGTCGAACTCCTCGGTCGCTCTGGCGGACCAGAGTCTGAGCGTGTTCACGGTACTGCCGCCGTAACCCACAACCGGAAGGTCGTATGCCATGCCGATCACGGTTTTGGTGTCCACCCAATGCCACGCTTTGCTGTTCGGGGCACCGGAATTGACGACTTCCACGCGGCCTTCAAAGTGCACCGGGAACGAGAACTCCGGATGGGCAATCTCCCAGGGATAGCCGAGCTTCAGCCAATCGTCCGGTTGCTCCACTTGATATCCGTTGACGATTTTTTGGTTGAAGATCCCGAAGTCGTAGCGAAGTCCGTAACCGATGGCGGGAAGATTCAGTGTGGATATCGAGTCGAGAAAACAAGCGGCAAGGCGGCCCAATCCTCCATTGCCCAGACCGGCGTCGACTTCGTGGTCCCGAAGAGACTCCCAATCGAGTCCGACTGCGGACATCGCCGCCCGGCAATCATCTTCCAATTTCAGGTTGATGACGTTGTTGCCAAGCAAACGGCCGATCAAGAACTCCAGCGAGAGGTAGTAGATTCGCTTGACGTTCTTCTTGTGATGGGTCTGCTGTGTCGCAATCCACCGCTCAACCAGGCGGTCACGGACCGCTAGCGCCAGTGCGTGGTAGCGGTCACGATCCGTTGCCGTGTAGCAGTCTTTGGCCAAAGTCCGTCGAAGATAATGCTCGAAATCTCGCAGCAGGTCATCGGCGGGAGCATGTATGTTCCCATGAGTGACGGGTTGAATATCATTCGCTGACTCCAGGAGTTTCACGATCTTGTGGTCTCTTCCTCTACCTATAAGATCGGCCGAAACTTCTCCCGACTTTAAAGGGGGGAAGGCGGAATCGTAGCCCCTGTGAAATGTGTATCATGCCGGCTTTCTTGCGACGAACAGACGGGGCTCCAGATGGTCGTAGTCTGCTCGATGTTTCTCGAGCAG
>WNFT01001763.1_pt1 | contig 20458 bp, 17 predicted proteins | sample 5400191 | NCBI WGS metagenome assembly WNFT01 (sample SAMN13153359, study PRJNA577476) | soil metagenome | isolation source: 80 cm saprolite under Madrone tree | place: USA:California | collected 2016-06-14 | reverse complement strand
TCGGCGTCTTCGAACTTGCCGCCCTTCGAGATCGAAAGATAATCAAAGCCGGCCCGCGCGAATTCGACACCGAAGTAAACGGCATCGCTGATGCGATTGCCTCCCGCGATTACTTCATCGCCAAGAAATCGGACGCCTACGACGTAGTCATCGCCGACACGTTCACGCACCGCACGATAAACCTCCAACGGCAGACGCACGCGATTACCTCGCGGTCCGCCGTAACCATCGGTTCGATCATTCAGCGCGCTCAGGAAACCAGCCATCGTATATGCGTGAGCGTAATGCAACTCGACGCCGTCGAATCCGGCCCCGCGCGCGCGCAATGCGGCATCGGCGAAAATTCCAGGCAGCACCCGCGGCAGCTCGCGTATGTGACGCAAATGCATGTCAGTCACGCGCTCGCGATAGCCGAAGCGCAGAGACTCACGCTCGCGTTCGTCGAGGACGCGATCGATGATGTCCCGAGGAGCATTGTTGAGAAACTGGCGAATCTTCGTTTCGTCAGCTCCGAGCCAGTTCGAATCGCCAGTGAGTCCGGCTATAGCTGTACGATGACGCCAAACTAATTTCAAGAATCGATCAAAATATTTGGCCGGTTCAGGCCGGCGTTTGACGGCGAGGAAATCGATAATCTGAATGAAAAGTTTGGTCCGGCCTTCGCTTGCTTCGCGCACAGTCTCGGCCAGCTTTTTCAATCCGGGAAGAAATCGATCGTGGCCGATGCGCAAAAGCGGCCCACTGGGAATATCACGCACTCCGGTAGCTTCGACGACCAACGCCGCGGGTTGGCCTTGAGCGAATCGACGATACCAATCGAGATTATCCTGGGTCACAAATCCGTCTTCGGTCGCGCGCCAGGGCACCATTGCCGGCACCCAGGTGCGGCTCTCAAGCGTTTTGGATCCGATCTTAATCGGCTGAAACAAGAGTGACCTTGCGGCTTCCTCCGTTGTGGGCCAGCGCGTTTCCGGAATCGGATGCTTGATTGGATTCGCAAATTTCCACATGCGTGAGATCACTTTAACATGTAAGCGCTCGCGGCTTTGCCGCGCGATGTGTGGAAAGGCTTCGCCTTTCCGTGATCGAGTTCAATGACTGAGAGGCTGCGCCTCGAAATAGGTCAGAGGCACAGCACCTGAAGAAGCCGCAAAATTGCGCAGTCTGGTAGTCCCCTAATTTGGGGTTACGTTTTTCTACCCCAGGCGTTTAGAGAGTGTGTCAAAACTCGTTTCAGAACCCGGAGCGGTAGCGATGGGATCACAAAATCAAGCCGCATTGCACGATCCCGTCGCTACCGCTCCGGGTTCTGACACGGACTCTTTACGCCTGGGGCAATGATAAAGAGAACCGTCTGTTAAGCCCCATTAATGGGGCTTGCAATCCCGTTACCTTCCTCCCCCAGGGCTTAAACGCCTGGGCTAGAGAAAGAAGCTCATTCAAATTAACTTCCCGCAGTTTCATTATCTCGTCGTTATGGTAAATTACACCAAGCTTAAGCGGAGAGTCTTTCTTGACCGATCAACTTCTGAAATGGCGATCTCAGTTTCCCATTCTCGATCAGACTGTCTATCTCATCTCGCACAGTCTCGGCGCGATGCCGCGCGAGACTTACGATCAATTACACGAATACGCAGAGATTTGGGCGACGCGCGGCGTGCGCGCCTGGGCTGAAGGTTGGTGGGACATGCCAGTCACGGTCGGAAACGACGTCGCGCGCATAATCGGTGCTGACGAAGGGACCGTCGCGATGCATCAGAATGTTTCGATTTGTCAGTCGTTGATTCTGTCCTGTTTTCTGCCGCTGCCCGAAAATTCAAAACGAAGAAAGATCGTCTATTCGGAATTGAATTTCCCTTCGGTGATGTACGTGTATGACGCGCATGCTCGGGAACATGAGCTGCGCATCGACATAGTAAAGTCGGACGACGGTATCACCGTTCCCCTGGACCGAATGCTCGCGGCGATCGATGAAGAAACACTGCTGGTCCCGATATCGCACGTTCTTTACAAGAGCGCGTTCCTGCAAGACGCCCAGGCCATCATCGAACGTGCGCACGAAGTCGGCGCGCGTGTCATTCTCGATGTCTATCAATCCGCCGGCACGATTCCTTTTAACGTGAAAGACGACGGGGTGGATGGCGCACGAACATCCGTTCGCGTTTGAAACCGAGTTGCACTACGCCCCGAACATCACGCGTTTTTTGCATGGCTCGCCGGCAATCCCGGCTTTGTATGCAGCCAAGTCCGGCTACAAAATCATCAACGAAATTGGTGTCGCAGCCATTCGCGAAAAGAGCGTGCGGCAAACTGAAGCCCTGATCGCCCTCGCCGAATCAGCAGGCTTTCGCGTCACCAGTCCGAAAGATCCAGCGCAACGCGCCGGCACGATCACAGTTTGGGACGACCACGCCGCCGCGATCACGAAAGAATTGATTCGCCGCGAATTCATTGTCGATTATCGCCCCGGCGCCGGCGTGCGCATCTCGCCACACTTCTACACAAAGGACGAAGAACTGGAGTTGGTAATCGCTGAGATGAAGAAGATCCGCGACCATCGCGAGTATCAAGCTGAGCAAGCCAGCACCGCATTTTGAAAATTTCAACCAGAGTTCTGACTCACGCGAGATGAAGTCAGAGCCAACGACACCTCAAAGCAACAGAGGCGTACTGTCCATCTGGACACAAGGCGACGCTCGTGTCAGAACCGCGAGCGGTAGCGACCGGATCAAGAGAAAACTCTGATATCAATCACACGACGCGGAACTTGTCTGACAATTGAGAGCGCCCGGAATCAAAGCACAACTTAACTGGTCGATCCCATCGCTACCGCTCCGGGTTCTGACACTTAATCGAGCGGCTCTCCTTGATCGTACTCAACGTATGCTATCGCGTCAGCCAATTGTTTTTCCGTCCACAGATACTTTTTGCTTCCGCGATACTCCCACGGGCTCAGTTCACTCGTCCAAAGTCCTGCCTCTCTCATCGCGCGAGTAGCATTCGCCTTCAATGCACTTAGAACCGCATCCGGTTCCTTGTTTGCCGAGACCACTGCATGAACATGGTTCGAGCGAACGTTTACCGTCCACAACTGCCAACGACGCATGCTGCAGGTTTCCCGAATCGCCGCTTCAACTCCAGACGTTTGCTGAGAGTTGAGCCTAACTGGATGCTGTTTAAGTAGGTCACGATCATGTTGTCTTCTTAGCGCGGAGGATTGCAGGCCAGGAGTGCTATAGACTCGATGATGTCGATCAACAGAGCCGCGTTCATCGCCGTGAAGCCACGTTCCGTAGCAGCGGAAGGTAATCAAGTATCCGAGAGGGGAATTACGGTCGGCGAAGTCAACGTAATCTCTTTTCATGGGAGGGTTGACCGGTGATCCGGTCGCTACCGCTCGCGGTTCTGACACCGGCCTAAACAGCCGGACTAACTTCGGCGGGAGGCAGGCTCAGGTATTCACGAACTTCAAGATTCATTCGATCAATTTCAGCCAGAAATCCACCAGCAGATGCTCTATAGTTTTCGGGATTTGTCTCGACTTTGCCGAAGCGCTTCGACTTGTCGATGAAACTCTCGAATGCGATCGAGAGTCGCTCTGACCTCCTGATCGTTTCGAATCACCGCACGCCCGCTTCCTGACGAAGGCGTTCCTCGATCCAAGTCTTCACCATCGTTTGATATTCAGACTTGCCTTGTCGCTCAGCCACCGTTTTCAGCCGTTCTACCAGGCGGTTCGGCAAGCGGACGGCGTTTGGACTCTGCCGAGTTGCGGGAGACATAATCTCATCGAAATCCTCTGGCTTCATTCGATGATATTCAGCTTCGACTTTTTCTTGCTCCCTTTTCGTGAGCCTGCCAAATTTCTTCTTCATTGTTTTTTCTTCTTCGCCTCTAATTCCCAGCCGCTAAACACGCGAGCAACCCCGTTGGCTTTGTCTTGGAAGACCAGCCTTAATCCTCTGCCACGATCAGTTCTTCCATCGATAATATACACGTCGTCAAAACGTCTGTCGTCTCGCGCCAGATCATAATCGTGGAAAAAGCATTCCTCGGCTTCTTCCGGCTCGATATCATGGTCACGCAGATGTTGGACGTTACCGTTCTTCTTGTTCTCATCATCCCATTCGAAACGATCCCAACCATATGCGGCCATTATTGCTCCCGAATGAAACGACGAAGTTCTACGCCTCGGCGAGTGCCGCTTCGGCAGTAAGCTCCGGAGGTTTGCGACCGCCGATCCATTTGCGGACGGAATCGACCAGGATAATCACGGCGGCGGTCATGAGCAGGGCGGTAAGAGAAGTGTCGATGTAGCCCTGGAGGGCGGTTTCCGACTTTTGGGTAAGCGGCCAGAAGATGTCGCGAATTGATTGGTAACCGGCGACCAGGGTGGTTGAGCCGACGAAGCTTAACGGAACGATCGTGACCCAACTATATTTGGCGTTGCCGGCGTTGATTACGATTGTCGAGGCGACGCACAGCGCCACGGCGGCGAGGAGTTGGTTCGCAATGCCGAACATCGGCCAGATCGTCGATATCGATCCTGACCAGATGAATGCCGCCCACGCAGTAACTGTAAGTGCGGTGGTAATGACGGCGCCGGGATGCCAGTTCGGCTCGCCCAGCTTTCGATAGAAGCGCCCGCCAAACTCGCCCAGCAGAAATCGAGCGACGCGAGTGCCCGTATCGATCGTCGTCAGAATGAACAGCGCCTCGAACATGATAGCGAAGTGATACCAGTACTTCATCAGGCCACGGAAACCGGGAATGCTGTCAAAGATCTTCGCAATGCCCAACGCGAGCGTCACGGCGCCGCCCGTACGTCCGCGCAGATTCTTCTCCCCTGATTCCTGTTGCAGCCGATCGATTTCCTGGGGCTGAAGATTGAAGCCGCCCGCGGTTTGCTCGTCGACCATGCGGACATATTTTGCTTTCTGCGCGTCGGTGCCTTGCTGAGTGTTAATCGCAAAATAGTCGCCCGGAAAAAGCGAAGTTGCGGCAATCAGCGCCACCACGCCCACGACTCCTTCCATCAACATCCCGCCATAGCCGATCATCCGCGCATCTGTTTCTTTCTTGATCATTTTTGGTGTGGTGCCCGATGAGATGAGTGAATGAAATCCGCTGATTGCGCCACAGGCGATGGTGATAAATACGAAGGGATAGACCTTGCCTGGGATGACGGGCCCGCCACCAGCAGTGAACGGAGTGAGCGCGGGCATCTGCAAATTCGGGTGGACCAGAATCACGCCAATTATCAGCAGGGCGACAGTGCCAATCTTGAGATATGACGACAGGTAATCGCGCGGGCAGAGCAGCATCCAAACGGGCAGCACAGACGCGATGAATCCGTACGCAGCCATCAGGATGATGATCGTGTTGCGCGAGAGCGTGAACGTTTGCGCCCAGGATGAATCGGCGACCTTGCTGCCAAGAAAAACCGCGAACAGCAGACCGGCGACTCCGATGACACTCGCTTCGACGATGCGTCCTTTGCGAAACCGGTACATGTAGAGTCCCATCAGCAGCGCCAAAGGGATCGTGAAGCCAACCGTGAAGGTTCCCCAGGGCGATTCGGCCAGCGCGTTGACGACCACCAGCCCGAGACCCGCCAGCGCAATTACGACTATGAACAAGATCGCCACGCCCGCCACAAATCCGGAAATAGGACTGATCTCAGTGAGGGCAATTTCCGCGAGCGATTTTCCTTTGCGCCTGATGCTGGCGCCGAGAATCATGAAATCATGCACCGCGCCGCCCAGACAAACGCCGATCACCAACCACAGAAGTCCCGGTAGGAATCCAAATTGCGCGGCCAACACCGGGCCTATCAATGGCCCAGCGCCGGAGATGGCCGCGAAGTGATGGCCGAACAACACCCATTTGTTGGTTGGATAATAGTTGTGGCCGTCATACATCGTATCTGACGGCACGGGCCGCGAATCATCGAGGGCCAGGACCTTGGCCGCGATGAAGGCGGAATAATAGCGGTACGCGATCGCCATCAAACACAGCGCGCCGACGATGATGGGTAGGGCGTTCATCGAAGCCATATCATAACTGCGGTTTTAGTTTTTTGCGAAGCGCATCACCACGGCTATTTGAGGATTCAAGCGAAGCTTGTAGTCTGAACGCCTGTCGCTTAGCATCACCGTCAAGCATTGAAAGGATTCTTATGAAGAGGGCCAAAACAATTCTGCTAATCGCGGCCATCTGTTTTTCGTTTGTGGTGCATGGGCAAACCAAAGCCATTAATCGATTATCTCCGGATGTGCTGGTGGCCGATCTTTATCGCGAGCATAACCGCAAACACAGTCCTTTCTTTCAAACCCGCAGTCGCGCGTTGCTGTACAAGTATTTTGAGAAAAACCTGGCCGACATGATTTGGAAAGATGCAGTTCATTCCAAAGGCGAAGTCGGCGCGATTGACGGCGATCCGCTCTACGATGCGCAGGACATGGAGATCAAAAAGTTCGCGATCGACAAAGCAACGTTTGCCGGCGGAAAAGCGCGAGTCAACGTACGGTTCGAAAACTTTGGGCAGAAGAAAAATATCGTCTTTGTCCTGGTCAACGGCAGGACTGGCTGGAGAATCAGCGATATCGAATACGGCGAGGGAAGGACCTTGGTGGGAGAGTTGAAGGAGGGGTAAGACGTGGCTCAGCCTTCTCCGCTCTTTCGGCATTGTTCCAAATAGGTAAGCAGATTGCGAGACAAAGCGAAGGTTGAGCGTACCAACTGTCTAATGTCCGGTGCGTTTTTATCGTAATCAGCCGTTCTTCGATTGTCGTGCATACGTTCACCGCTTCGCCCGACCGCGCTGCACGATCCGCCCATACGCAGGTAGGTCTTCCAAACGACTTTGTGTGAACTATCAGTCGTTGACAGCGGAACATTCTCCTCCAATAGATAGTCTCGAGCCTGATGGTAGACTGAATAGTAGAGACGGCTGATTGCCTTAGCGATGCCTCATCCTCGCGCTTGCTCAGTTCATCTGCCAAGCGGGCATACTCGTTCCAGTCGAAGGGCGTCACACGAATTCCAGGTTAACATTCATCAACTCTAGAGCTGAGATAGGCGTATCCAGCCACCATTCTTCGTCAAATCTAGTGAGCTTGCGCACAGCATCGGCTGCTTCGAGAGTGGTTTGAACGCGAGCCCACAACATGACATATTCAGGATCGTCGGGATCAACGGGTGCGTCCAAGACTATGTTCGACGGGCCGAAGTATTCCTCGATCTTCTCGTGCGCCCGGAGCAGCAATGGAGTTAGAAACGGATGTTTCTCAAGGAATGAGGTTACCGTTGACTCATCTCGGAAGAGATACAGCGTTTTCAATGCCTTGATCGTGTCGGCAGCTAACGGCCATTGACTCTCTACCGTGGGATGATCGATGTATTCTCTCAAGAATCGCCTCCGAAAAATCTATCCGCATCGATTATCAATCGCGCGAGATGCACTGTCAACGCTGTCATTATTATTGAAACTTATTGAGCTGTTTGCATGACCGATGTTACGGTTGATCCTCCAAATAATGATTGCACTGTGAATTTGATTGCCATCTTACTTCCAGAGATTATTCCAATTCCTAAAATTCTGGCCTGTCCTGCGTTGGGTGAAGGCAGAACCAGCTCAACGCGATCTTGATTCTGTTTCCAAGTCCCCATTCTTTCTGCGAACCAGCCTTCGAGGATAACTTCACCATCTTTCTTGAATTGCCCGGAGAACTTGTCACCCCGCCACGTAGTGCCCGTTATGTCAGCGTTTCCCGATCCAGAAGTTTTCGGATCTATCGTGCTCGGTTGTCTATCCGGTAATCCAGCAATTAGGCGAAGACCTTTCAAATGCGGTTCCGAAAGCGAGAACTCTATTTGTCCTATCTGGGCTTCTACTGAATTCGCATTGGCGAGCACTGCAAAGACTTCTCCAGGGATATCCGCCGAAACGAACTCATCAACGATTCCTCGCTCGTGATACACGGTTCGTTCCTGCATGTTGCCCAGCCTCAGCCGCTTACCATCCGCCAAGAAAATGAGAGACGGGTTGATTCCGAATAGCGGCCCAGACGCAGTGCTCTTAAGCATTAAGGTAAACGAAATCGGCTTCACGGGTTGCTGACCTGAATACGAATATGCTGCGTATAGGTCGACGTCGGCTAAGTAATCCTTCAAACTTCCATCTGCGCGGACTTTCGGAGGAATGAACGCGTGATGAAGCGACATTCCGATTGAGACGGTTGTCACGTCCTTGAACTTATCATACGAAGATTCCAAGTTTGACGCCTCGACTTGTGGCGGCAGAGGTATATCCTTGGAGACTCCAGTGAAGTCCTTTAACAATCCGTCAAGCTCGCTCCTTAGTTCGCTCTCAAGCTTCTGAAAAACTTTTCTATCCTTTTCGACTTGCTTATCAAGTTGGAAGGAAGATGTGAAAGGTGCTGAGATCGGAAACACAAAACCGGCCAAGGCAGCAAACGCCGCGAAACGCGGCCACGCCTTCTGTAACTTCTTGAACATATTCTGCTAATTTCTTACCATCGCGCTCTGGCTTCAAGTGGGACGCGCCAGCCATCTTGAAGCCATTATATCAGGGCTGATCTTTCCATTCCGGAATCCTTCCCGGTGTCCATGGCGCGCCGGCGGCTTCCATCTGTTTCTCTAATCTTGCCAAATCGACTTCGATCAACTGGCGCAGTTGATTGAGAGCCGTCTCGAAATCCTGGGCCGCGGTGGCGTATTGATCCATCTGCGTTTGCGTCGGACGAGACGTGGACATCCGTTGCGATCCGACAATGCTGCCGACGCGTTCGCTGATCGCAGGCGGCAGATTCATATTGCGTTGGCGCAAGGCCTGATCGCCACGTAAGGCGCGCAAGATTTCGTTTTTGCGTTTCTCCAGCGCCGATGCATCGTCGAGTAATTTTTCCGGAGCGTTTGGCGTTTCCAGCAACGCGCGCCGGATCGCTACGAAGCGCGGCGTGAGCGCATTGGCAGCTTCAAGCGAACCTTGGACGGCTCGTTGGAGGCGCGCGACTTTTTGTTGGAACTCGACCAGCGCAAATCGATCGGCAGGCGTCATTCGTTCCTGGCCTTCGACTACGACCTGAAATTCCTGCTGCTGTCCGAGCGGCGTCATAACGCCATCGACTCGCTTCGCGAGCGAGACTTTGTAAGTTCCGGGCATGACCAGCGGGCCCGCTGGTCCTTCATTGAAAGGATCTTCAGTTTCCGGATTTGGCGGCGGCGGCAACGTCGGCGCTGGATAACGTAAATCCCACGCGACGCGCTGAATGCCCGCGGTCACTGGTCCAGTCAAACGACGCACGACGCGGCCGGAGGAATCAGTGATTGTGAAAATGATCGCGGGCGCTTCCTCTTCTTCCTCGGCGCGAAGCTCGGATCGGCTGGGTAAATTGATCGCGGCGTTTTTCTTCTGCGCGTCCTTCTCAATTTCCTGACGCTTCGCCTTTTTGGTCTTCAATTCTTCTTTCAAATAGTAAGCGAAGGTCGCGCCGAAGGGCGGATTCTCGGCGGTGAAAAATGATTCACCTTGGAAACTCTTGCCGCGGCCGCCGATCGGTTGCGCTTGGATATACATCAAAGAGTCTTTGACTGGAAACAGCAGCGCGTCCTGTTTCAGCATCTCCGGTTTCAGCAGACGCAGCGGTGTGTAGTTATCCAGAATGTAGAAGCCGCGGCCAAATGTTCCCAAAACGAGATCGTTCTCGCGTCGTTGAATGGCGATATCGCGCACCTGAATCGTCGGCAGTCCGCCCTTGAGCTGAATCCATTTTTGTCCGCCGTCGATCGAGAAGAAGAGGCCAAACTCCGTGCCGACAAAAAGCAGATTCGGATTGACATGATCCTCAGCAATCGCCCAGACGGGTTGATTCGCAGGCAGATTCGCCTTGATGGGACTCCAGGTGCGGCCTGCGTCGGTACTCTTGAAAAGATACGGCTTGAAGTCCGCGTTCTGATGATTTTCGATTGCCACGTAAACCGTGTTCGCGTCGTGGTTCGAAGCCACGATGCGACTGACGTAAGCCAGCTCGGGCACGTCGGGAAGCTTGTCCACTTTGCGCCAGTTCTTGCCGCCGTCTTCTGTTATTTGAATTAAGCCATCGTCGGTTCCGACGTAAATTAATCCTTCTTTCTTTAGGGATTCAGCGAGCGCGGAGGCGTTGCCAAAGAAAGCGGTCGATTGATTCTTCGCTACGGCGTCCATGCTCCAGACTTTGCCCATCACCGGCAGCTTGTCGCGATCGAGAGCGCGCGAGAGCTGACCGCTGATGACTTGCCAACTGTCGCCGCGATCGTCGCTGCGAAATAGTTTGTCGGCAGCGAAATAGAGCCGCGTGTGCGAGTGCGGACTGATGATGAATGGCGAGTCCCAGTTCCATCGCAGCGGATCTTCATTGCGACCGACTTCGGGCGTGATGCCCATGCGTTCGCCAGTACGCTTGTCATCGCGAACCAAATTGCCATTCTGGAGTTCGGCATAGATCGTATTCGGATCCTCGGGATCAACTTGAGTGCGAAAACCATCTCCGCCCTGCGTGACCCACCAATCGCTGTTCACGATGCCCGACGCGTTATGCGTGCGCGACGGACCGCCGAAAGCGAAATTGTCTTGCGCACCGCCAAAGACGTTGTAAAACGGCGCCGCGTTATCGGTCGTCACGTCGTAGATCTGCGTCACGGGCAAGTTGCGTTTGAAATCCCAATTCGCTCCGCGATCGTGGCTTTCGTAGACCCCGCCATCACAACCGACCAGGTAATGATCCGTATTGTTCGGATCGATCCAGATTTCATGGTTATCGACGTGCTTTGATTTTTCACCGAGACGGCGCAACGTCCTGCCCCCGTCATCGGAAACCATTAGGAAAACATTCATCACATAAACGCGATCGACGTCTTTCGGATCGGCGACGATACGCGCGTAGTACATCGCGCCAGCGTCGAATTCGTTTCGTTTTTCCCAGCTTCCGCCGCGATCATTCGAGCGAAAGATGCCGCCTTTTCGATCCGCGGCTTCAATCGTCGCGTAAATTACATTTGAATCGACCGGAGAAATTGCGAGTCCGATGCGTCCCATTTCGGTAGTCGGCAATCCAGCGCGCACCTTATTCCAGGTAGCGCCTGCGTCAGTTGATTTGTAGATCGCGCTCTCGGGGCCGCCGTCGATCAAAGTAAACATGTGACGCCGGCGCTGATACGACGCGGCGTAAATCGTCTCGGGATTTTGCGGATCGATCACGACGTCCGTGACGCCCGTGTTCTCGCTAATGTTCAGAATGTTCTTCCAGGTTTTGCCGCCGTCAGTCGTTTTGAAGAGCCCACGGTCTCCGCCTGGTCCCCACAAAGGTCCCTGCGCCGCGACGTAAACGATGTTTGAATCTTTCGGATCGATCGCGATGCGGCCGAGGTGTTCTGACGTTTTTAGTCCCACGTTCTTCCAGGTCTTGCCACTATCGTCAGAGCGATAGAGACCACTGCCATACGAGACGCTACGCTGGCTGTTGTTCTCGCCCGTGCCGACCCAGACCGTCAAAGGATTCTTCGGATCGAGCGCAATGGCGCCAATTGAATAAGAACCTTCGCGATCAAAGACCGGAGTCCAGGTCGTCCCGTCATTCACCGTCTTCCAAACGCCACCCGAGGCGGAGGCAACAAAAAAGTGCGCAGCGTTATTCGGCTCAACCGCGAAGCCAATGACGCGGCCCGAGGTGAATGCCGGCCCGATCGAGCGAAACCTCAATCCATTAAAGGTCGGCGTCGACATCGGGTCGCGCGGCTTGCTTTCATTTTCGGATGCGCCTTGCTCGGGCTGCTTCGATTCATCCGGTTTCACCGGTACCGGCGATGGTTGCTGTTTGGCAGTTTCTTCCGAGGCTGGTTTCTCCGCTTCGGCCTTTGCCGATTTCCTGTCTCGCTGCCCAAAGGCTGAAAGTGAAACCAAACCGATGAGCGCAGTCAAAGAGAGCGCCAGAAAGAACTTAGAAGGATTCAAGGTCGCAAAGTGTCGCGGGTACATCAGCTGTAGTCTCCTTACAATCTCATAGTTTCAAGGTCATCCAATTACGCTAATCGACGGCCATCAGGTACATCAATAAGTTGGTGGCAACTCTCCACGCTCTCGCCGAGCATACGTAGAATTGTCTATTCCCTTCGGTTTCAAGTTGCTTGGCGGTCTAAGTTTGCTCAGGTCGGGTATATCGTCGGGATAACACATCCACATGATCATTGTGGCCGGATCATGACGGGCCAAAGATCGAATCGTGGAAATAATCAATCGGCGAAACTTCCTACGTTCATCGTTGTCCAATCGCAGTATTTCAGCAATCATGCGACCGTCATCATTCAGGGCAACTAGTGATCCATCATTTCTGACCGCGAGGCATTTACTTAAGTCTAGAGAAGTCGGGTCAGGCAAAAGGCGATCACTCTTTACGGAATTACAGGCGTGACAAACATATAAGAGGTTGTCATAGCTTAGGCGTAAAGAAGGATCCTGACTTTGTGGTACAAAATGATCGATGTCCCACCCTCCGAGCCGAATTCCCCACTGTTCGCGATGGAGACAGAAAACGCAACGAAAGGTGAATTCATCACGTAGCCAATCCCTATACGGTCCATAACTCGCATAGCCGTCTGGACCATGCATCCGCGTGTGAGGCTCTGCCGGATAAACAAACGGCTCAGGCAAGGACATTAGTTTCTTCCCAAATACCTCTTCGCTTGAGATCTTCCTTTACCGCTTCCATTTGTGGTATCGGAAGCGGAGCAACCAATCGAATACGCGAATCAGCCAGCTTCTGTAGAAGGTGGAGCTCGTCTTTTTCTTCAGCCGAGATACGTTGATCGATTTGCTTATGAATCAACTGCACTCGACGTTCGTTAGTGGCATCCCAGTCTGCTGTAATCGACAACAACTGTTGGAGCGTTAGAGCATCAGAGAAAGCTTCAGGAAAGTAACGAGTTTGAGGAAATGGGACACCGCGACGCTTGGCTCCGGCGAACAAGTTCAGTAATTGACGCTCTAGTTGAGCAGGCATATTGTAAAGGCGAAGTACTTCGGCATCGATACGCCAATGCAACTCCTTCAGTTGATCCAGCGATCGCAACAAGTCATCCTGTGTACTCTTCAGACCACGGGCCGCCATCAAGTAAGCGTTCACAGCGTTCGTAAGCGCGGCGGGATTGACGGCAGTAAGATCGGGCACCGGCATCTCACGTATCAGACTAGATAGCACATCGCGTTTTCCCGAGAACGAATATGAAAAAGCATTCGCGAAGGGTGAGTTGCAAATAGCCCACAACAGTTCTAACGGCAAAGATTTGCTTTTCGGCCTTATGATTAGAAACCGCCCCCGGATCGGATGTCCTTCAGGATCGAGAAACGCTTTTAATCGCCAAGGTCCGCGGCTTACCGGAGAGTGATTCAGCAAGACCTGTGGGATCCCACGGCTGACTCCGTGCCCCGGACGCCTAATGATCGCAGGTTCCAAATTAATCCAAGCTTCGTCAGGCTGTTGATGTGTTTGAAGGTGCTTGCGAAGTCTGGTAAATGCGCGAATCAGGCCCTGTGCCCATTCAGGTGATTCGGTTAGAGAGCCGGCTGGAAATTTGGGATCATCGTGCGATCGAAACTCAAACCCTTTGCCGATTTCAGCGATCGATTCGAACTTGGGCAAATCCTTACAGGACTTCCACACCTCATCCAAATCCGGAATGAAAAAACTCCAGTGATTAGTCTCTGAAAACCGAGATTGGTCTGCCAAATGCTCGTTCGCAACTTTGTAGTTTCTCTTAAAGCTATCGATTTCACCTTCGCGGATGTGTTTGTACGTTAGTTTGCCGATTGTCGAGCGCCCGATTGGTAAGCGGCGGGCCATTAACACAGCAGACTCTGCGTCAGAGAAAGTGAAAACCTTGTCTGGGAAAAGGTCGACTTCCGCGATTTCAAAATGCTTGGCAATCAATTCACGCAAGGAAGTCGCCTTCTTAGTTTGAAGAAGAGTTTGCGGCAAGACTATACCGAACACCGACCCCGGTTGGAGATTATTTGCCACGACCTCGAGAACTTTCGCTACCACTCCAAATGGAGGATTTGCCAAAACGATTCGTGCTGTCTGAGAACATTGAGCTAATAAATCAGACTGAAACATATCGATAGGCTGCAAGTCCCAACCATTCGGATTAGGAACATCAGATAAGGTCAGGCTTAGTCGTGCAATCTCCAGCGCAAATGAATCAACGTCACAGCCATGCAGCCGATCACGTAGGTAATCGTGTCTATCGATGGGGGAAGTATCCGCGGGAAGTAGATCGCTCAACAACCGCATACTGGCGATCAAAAACGCAGCGTGTCCACAAGCGGGTTCGAAAGTATGCCGCTCATCAACAGGTATCTCCTCAATCCAGGGCCTTAGTTTTCCGACAATGTAGTCAACGAGGTAAGCAGGAGTACTATGTGTTCCCAGTTCAGTACGCGTTGCCTTTGTAATTAAGGCGTTCTCATACAAATAAGCTAGCGCCTCAATAGTAAGTAACTCTAAGCTGCTGAAATTCGAAATTTCTCTGGCCGATTCTCGCAGGGCTTCTGCTTGAAATGCCAGCCCAACCGGAACTCTTTCAACCGCGCCATAATGTTGAGCTACAAGACCGAATACATTGTCTAAGTCTTCGAGATCCAGCCCCATAAACGCGCCGACTCGCTTGTCCCTGAGAATCTTACCAGCTAACAACCAGAAGTTGGATTTCAGCAACCAGTGTCCTTGATCGTCTGAGATTACGTCCCAATCTAGCCGACGTTTGGTTTCGATCACCGTTCGCTCGATCAAACCCGAAAGCTTTCGGCCGGATTCTTCCTCAATCAACGGCATCAGTCCGACATCAACAAACGAAAGCTGGTAACTCTTATCAATCCGTGCCCACGTTTTGGCGCGGTATACCGAATCCGGAGCAAGACTAATCTGATTCTGCGTGAAAAAATTCTCTAAATTGGCAGGAGCGATTGACTCCATCAGTCGAGGCTTGTCGGCGCCTTGCTTCCAGAGCTGCCATTGTTCGTTAAATGGAGCGAACACCAACGGTGCTCCGATCGGCTTAGCGCGAGCAACGTCATTCCCAGGGTCGGTCACATTGTCTATGACGGCTAAACACGAAGAACGGGAGTCGTGCGGAGAATGGGCAAACGCAATTAGAGGAATCGGTTTCCCGAAATCGATTTCAACGTCATGGGCGAGCTGCGATTCACTGTAACCACAAGACAGAATGTGGGGGCGTAGATCAATCGCATTCATGGCGTCAGAGTGGTGGGTCATAGTTTAGGTACTACCTAAACCCCTGGGGGGCTTCTCCCAAAAAACAGCACCACAAATTACGGTATTAACCTGGGCGGTCGTGTCAGTTTAGCTTGTGATTTGAGAGAGCACAATAGGTAAATTAGTTGCAATGACATCAATACGTCGAAACAGCTTGATTCCATCAGCGTTTACGGTACCTGCTTCGTTACACAACCTTCGTCTTCCACTTCACGCGTCGGAAGAAAAGCGCGCTGACAATTGCCAATGTCGAAACGCGAGTCCAACTCCTTAAATACAAATGCGGCTCTTTCGCAAGTGCCCGGCTAGTGTTTCGATGAGCCGGAGCGGCGGCGCGCGCGGAAGTATACGCGAATGTCGTCGGGTCGCGGGTTCACCACATAGATCGAAACGCGTCCATCGGCCAAGGTTTGAATGGTTGCCGGAGAAGACAGAGTTGTCAGGTACCAGCCAAGCGGTAGTACGACCGTGTTGCGGAGCCTTCCGAAGCTGCGGTCCCAAACCAGCTCGTTACCGTCCAGGTAGTAACTCTTCGGATCGGCGTACGTCTCCATTAAACGAATTCTGTTGGTCGTTCCGGGCCCGAGCGCACGATTCAGATATGTAATGACGATCTCGCTGTCATCTTTGATTGTCTCGCCGACGGGAAGCTTGCGCTCGGTCGCTTGATTACCGCTGATGATCTCCCATTTCAGTTTTTCACCAGAGTCGAGATCGACACTGTCAGGAGCGGTGACATGACTGCCGGCCCGGACGACGTTGAAATAATATTTCTCACCGGCGTTGCGGACGGTGTAATCGTGAGTGATGCGAAATGCGTGCGACTCAGGCGACTGAAGCTCGTAGAGAATCTCGCGATCTTGATAAGCGCGCTCGGTGAGATTGGGTTGCAGACTCTGGGTAGCGCTGCTTGTCTGTACCGCCTGCGTAAGCGGGCGGGTTCCACTGACGCAAATTACAACAGCGATTAGAACGAAGAGCGTGCGAGCTGCCTTCATCGTCGAGCCTTCCGATTGTTTGACCCACCCGCTACCGCAGGTGGTACTGACTTAGTCAGCTTCCTCGCTTTGATCGTTACGTCGAGTTGTCCGCCGCTGCCGGCATTCACGAACGCGAGTTTCAAACGGCCATCCGGTTCCGTCAGCACTTGCGTTGCTACTGAACAGGAAACGATTTCATAGCCTGCCGGTAGCACGACACTATCGCGCGGTATACCCAGCGGCCGCTTGAAGACAATCTGGTCGCCTTCGGTGTAGTAGCTCTTATCGTCTTTGTAAGTTTTGATAATTGCCAATCGATATTCGCCGCGTTCGGGAACCGGATGTGCCAGATGAACTTTGATGTAATGCGCGGTGGCGCTGAAGTTCTCAGCCGGCGAATCATTTTTCGCCTGCGCTCCGGTGACGACTTCAAACTTCAAAGGCTTCCCCGTCGCGAGATCGATCACCGATTCATCGGACGCTTCGCTGCCTTCGCGAATTTGATTGAAATGAAACCGCGCGCCCGCGCGCGTCTCAGTCACTTCGTAATAAATCCTGAACTGATGACTTTCCGGCGCCAGCAGTTCATAACCCGTGTAGGTGTCAGCAGAGATGAATTGACCGAACGCCGCGGCGCCCAAAGACGCAACGAACAGAACGCTGATTAGCATTTCGCAGGTTTGCTTTAGTCGTTGCATTGATTTACTCCCAGGCGACAACCCAGGGATGATAAACTGATTTTGAGCGAATCGTCAGTAGGAAAATGGGTCGGAGCGACCGCAGATGGAAAAGGTAATAGAAGTATTAAACCGCATGCAAGCCGATGGCGTATTTGAAAAATTCGCGATTGGTGGTGGTATAGCCGCTATTTATTACCTGGAGCCTTATCAAACTGATGACATCGACGTGTTTTTCTTGCCGGTGTTTTTCGGCGACAGTGGCCTAGTATCGCTAGAACCGATTTACTCATATCTGGATAAACTGGGTTACCATTCCGTCGAGGAAGGCGTCGGTATTCTGATCGAAGATTGGCCAGTGCAATTCATCCCAATTGGTGAGTCGGTCCAGGAAGAAGCTGTAGTGAAGGCACGGCGAGTCGCCTTCGGCGACAATCGAACGCCCGTTTTCACGGCCGAACATTTGGCGGCTGAACTCCTTCGCTCTGGAAGGCTTAAGGACCTTGTCCGGGTAATTGATTTGACGAAATCGGACCAGTTCGACGCGGCCCTTTTTCAAGATGTCATTCAGCGGCACGGCTTGAGTGCGAAGTGGAAAGAGTTTGTGGTACGTTTCGATCTGGAGGCATGATGAGCCGCAACACCTTAGACTTTAGCAAGATGACCATAGATGACCTGTTCCGGGCCAAAGAGGAGCGCAGGCGGCGCCTCGCCCGCCTGCCTTTCGAACAAAAGATCGAGATTGTGAAGCGGCTTCAGTCGGTCGCTAAAGTAATTAGACCCATTCGAGAAGCTGGACGAAAGATGTCAAGTGAATCTGACAAGACGCCCGATAGAACGACCGGTCCTTATAGCTGAGCGTTCTGTGTTCTTTTCCATTCCCAGTCGGCTTACTTCGCAACCACGCCGATGTTCGCGATCGTGGCACCCTTGGTCATCGACGGCACCGTGCAAACGTAAAGCACGACACTGCCCAGCCTAGAGAGGCAGGGCCTAGCCGGGATGGCGAAGCTTTTTGGCCTGCTCAAGGAACTCCTTCGCATCACTCGCAGTGTTGATTACCCTATCACCCAACCTACTCATCGCCGGATCGTCCGCGTAAAACTTACGAATCGCGTTGAGGATCGATATTTGCAGATCGTTCAGCGGAGCATCGCTCAGATCTACTTCCCGCATGCGTGCTTCAACCAGCGTCGAGGCCGGTCCTGGATAAAATTCCCAGTCAGGCCATGTGTCGAGGGCCCGCTGAGTGGAAGTAAACACCTCGGTAAATGGCGGGGCGGAGTCCTGCCGCGGCCCCAGCGATTTCAGGCCCCACTTTTGTTGCATCGTCTGCAAGAAAGAGCAGTGGTGCATCGGGCTGTTCACAATCGTGTTCTCTGCGATGTTCGCCGACACCATCACCATCGGCACGCGCACACCCAGCCGCTTGAAGTCGAAGTCTTCCTGTCCTTTTCCTCTATTAAATTGCCTTGAGTTAGGAGAGTCAGTCGGCCCCGGGGGAATGTGATCGTAGCCGCCGCCGTGTTCGTCGAAAGTGATGATGAGCAGAGTATTCTGCCAGTTGTTCCCGCTAACCTTGGAGGAATTGCGAATCGCCTGATAAACCTTCCAAACGATCCGGTCGCCGAGCAGCACGCTGCCGGGACCGCAATCCGAATAGATGAAGGAGTCGAACGAAGACGGGTGCATGTCGTCATGCCACATAACGTCTTCGAAGAAGTTGATGAAATGCGGCTCGATGAACGAGTACTTCGGCAGTTTGCCCTTCGCACAATCGTGGAAGAAATTCGTAAACCAAGGCCGGCCGCCTTCGAAGTAGCGGAAGTAGTGCTCTCCAATCTTGTCCTTCAAATCCGCCCAATGAATCAGCTTGGTAAAGGGTACGGCCAGATCCTCGTAAACGTGCCAGCTACCGGCTCCGAACTTTGTCTCCAGCAAATCGAATAGCGTCGGTCCCTTGCTCGATGCAGCCCAATTGTCCAGGTCCCAGTGAGGATCGCCGTGCAGCGGCGGATTGTTGACCCAGCCCCAGGACGTGGCGGCATGCCAGAAGGCACGGTTGCACCAGGTCTGGCTCGGCACCGCACAGAACCAATGATCAAAAACTGCGAATTGCTGCGCCAGGGCGCTTAGCACCGGGATCGAACTCGGCGTGAAACACTGCATGATCGCCCGGCTCTGATCTGCGGGTGAACCGGTCCACTTCGGCAACAACGCGGTCAGGGTATTGAAGTAGTCCTTAACGAAACCTTGCATCTTCGGAACGCCTACAGGCGAAGCGCCTGAGAACAATTGCGCCGTGATGTGATCGAATTTCTCGCCCGGATCGGGATACGGTTCATGAAAGTTGGTTTGGGTCGAGACGGGAACCGGACTGCCGCTCTCATCGGGGTTCGTCAAGTTGTTGCCTACGACCCCTTCAAAGTGTTTCCCGTCGGGGACGCCGTCCTGATAAAGATAGCCGAGCATGTTGTCGAACGAACGATTCTCGAGCATCAGGACAACAACGTGTTCGAAGGTATCCAGGAGTGTCTGCTGATTTTCCATGGGGCTCTCCTTTGGATCAGTTTAAGGCGATTTTCAACGGAAGAAAATCGAGGCACCATCACTTCGGCACGACGCCCACATTCGCGATGGTGGCGCCTTTCGTCATCGATGGCACCGCGCAAACGTAAAGCACGATTCCCGCCACCGGCGCGCGCGCTTCAAAGATAATCTTGCCGACATAATCGGTGACATAGCCGACCTTCATTCCTTGCTCGACATAAGTTCCGCGCTTGACGAGCGGATAGAAGATTCCGGTTTGTTCGCTCGCCAAAGTCACAACCTTTTCGATCCAAACTGGATGTTCGATCGCTGAGGGAGCACCGGGCAGCATCTTCAAATATTTCATCACGTTCAGACAGCCATTAACCAACGCGTTGAGATCGTCAGTCTCAACGGTCCCGGCATGTCCGGCTTCGGCGGTGATCGAGGGCTTGCCGCGCGTAGTAGCAGTGTTTTCAAGATAACGCGAAGCCTGCGGATCTTTGGGTCGATCGGCTGAGATGATGATGTGATCGAGACCGAATGCCAAAACCATCTCGCGTGAAATCTGGTCCTGCTTTTCGTTGCCGGTCTTCGTCCAATAACTGTAAGGCCGCAGGCTCTCGTCCAGATCGCCGCCGTGCAGATCGATCAAATGATCGCATTGTTCGACAACTTGTTTGGTGATCAGAAACGAAGCACGATCGGTCTGCGTGCCATCCATCTTGCCCGGATACCAGCGATTCATGCTTTTCTTATCCACGGGATTGAGGTGCGGCACTTTCTGTTCGAACGATTGAATGTTGATAAGCGGCACTATGATCACAGTGCCCGAAATCTCCACTGGATTCAGCGTCGCGATCAGTTTCTCGAGCGCGATTATCGAAGTGTATTCAGTTCCATGCGCGCCCGCGACCAGCGCCAGCACGGGTCCCGGCTTCGC
>WNFT01001954.1_pt1 | contig 20473 bp, 14 predicted proteins | sample 5400191 | NCBI WGS metagenome assembly WNFT01 (sample SAMN13153359, study PRJNA577476) | soil metagenome | isolation source: 80 cm saprolite under Madrone tree | place: USA:California | collected 2016-06-14 | reverse complement strand
CGCGCCACGCGCGCGCAAGTGATCGCGCAATCGGGCATGAAGATCGCCGTCGGGCGAGTCCGCCGGCTCGGGCACGAGTCGCGGAGCGTCGCCGCGCAAGTACAAGGCCACCCGTCCGTCGGTGGAGCCAAGCGAGCCTCGTCCGACCCAGACCACCTCGCCCATCGACACCAGCTCGTCGAGGAGGCGCGGGTTGTAGCCGGCGACGCGGCTCGCGATGATGTCGCGCTCGATGACGCTGGCGGGCAGGGCAGCGCCCTGTAGCTGGAAAACGACCTCCAGCAGGCGGTCGACCCCGCCGGCCCGAGCGCCGATCCCATGCCACGCCGGAAGAAAGCGCGCGAGCGTCTCGGGCGGAACGGACTCGACCTCGCGGCGAAGCGCTGCGAGCGAACGCCTGCGGAGCATGCGCAACACTTCCGGGTGGCAATGCTCGCGGCCCCGGATCGACGGGCGAAACTCGCCTGCGATCACATCGCCCCGTACGACCAGCTGTGCGAGCGCTCCCTCGACCGCGGCGGTCGCAAGGCCCCACCGCTCAACGATGTCGGACGCGACGAATGGCACATGGGTTCGCGCCCATCGTCGGATCAGTGACGTGAGCGGCTCGCTGCCCGGATCCAGGTACGCGTCCGGCAGGCCCACCGGAAGCGTTACCCCCAGCGCCTCGCGGTACCGACCGGAGTCTTCGGCCGCGATCCATCGTGCCTCACCCGCGATGCGCACGGTCACCGCGCGCCGCTCACGCTCCAGGGCTTGGAGCCAATCGATCGCGAGCCCGCGCGCGGCCGCCTCGTCCTCGTTGAGATCGCCGAGCCGGACCAGCAGGTCGTGCGCCTCATCCGCATCGCGCGGAAAGCGCTCTGGCAGAAGGCCTTGCAGTTCCAGCTCCACCGCGGCGATGGACTCGGGGTCGAGGAGCTCACGCAGGTCCTCGCTGCCCAGCAGCTCGGCCAGCAGCTCGCGATCGAGCGTGAGCGCCTGGGCGCGGCGCTCGGCCAGCGGCGAATCGCCCTCGTACATGAACTCGGCCACATACGAGAAAAGGAGGGACGAGGCGAACGGCGACGCGCGCTCGGTGTCGACCGCAACCACCCGCACCTCGCGCGAACGGATCGAGCGCAGCAGCGTGGATAGCGCGGCCATATCGAAGTGATCGCTCATCGACTCGCGCCAGGTCTCGGCGAGGATGGGGAAATCCGGATACTGACCGGCCACCTGCAGCAGGCTGGCGCTGCGCATGCGCTGTTGCCACAGAGGCGTTCTCTGGCCCGGCCGGCGGCGCGGCAGCAGCAATGAGCGCGCTGCATTCTCGCGGAAGCGCGCGGCGAACAGAGCAGAAGCTGGGAGCTGCGCGGCGACGAGTCCTTCCACTTCCTCGGGGTCGAGCACGAGCTCGTCGAGACCGGGAGGTGACTCGACGTCCGGAAGGTGGAGGGCGATGCCGTCGTCGGTCCACAGCGCTCGAGCGTCGATGCCCAAGCGCTCCTTAAGACGAGCCTCCAACGCGAGCGCCAGCGGGGCGTGCACACGACCGCCGAGGGGCGTGAGGAGGCAGACTCGCCAGTCCCCGATCTCGTCGCGAAATCGCTCGACGACCACCGTCCGGTCATCGGGCACAGCGCCCGTCGCCGCCGCCTGGTCCTCGAGGTACGTGAGCAGGTTCTTGATCGCGCGGTCATCAAAGCCAGCGCGCTCGCGCAGGCGCAGTTCCGCATCCGCGCGCGGGAGTGCCCGGAGCTCCCGGACCATCTTCCCCAGCGCGAGCCCGAGCTCCGCCGGTCGGCTGGGAGCGTCGGCCTTCCAGAAAGCGATCTTGCCCGGCTCGCCAGGGGCCGGCGTCACCAGCACCTGCGAAGGCGTGATCTCCGCGATCCTCCACGTGGAGGCGCCGAGCACGAAAGTCTCGCCTACCCGGCTCTCGTAGACCATCTCCTCGTCGAGCTCTCCGACGCGTCGCCCGTCCTCGAGCAGGTTGACGGTGTACAGGCCGCGGTCGGGGATAGTGCCCGCGTTGGTCACGGCTAAGCGCTGCGCGCCGGCCCTGCCGCGTAGGGTGCCGGCCACCCGGTCCCACACGATGCGCGGCCGGAGCTCCGCGAACTCATCGGACGGTCGTCGATTCGATGCGGCCGTCGAGCATTCCCTCGACAACCGCGGCAGTCTCCACCAGGTCGCCGCGGAACTTCGGGATGAAGACACCGCGCGAGATCTCGCCCACCGAGTGCCCCGCGCGTCCGACGCGCTGGATGCCCGCGGCCACGCTGGGGGGCGATTCGACCTGGAGGACGAGGTCGACCGCGCCCATGTCGATGCCCAGCTCGAGGGTCGACGTGGCCACAAGCCCGCGCAGGGTCCCGGCCTTGAGCTGATCCTCGATCAGTAGTCGCTGCTCGCGCGCGATGGAGCCGTGATGCGCGCGCACGAGGTCTTCCTCGGCCAGCTCGTTGATGCGCGCGGCGATGCGCTCGGCCAGGCGCCGCGAGTTGACGAAGACGATGGTCGAGCGGTGGTCGCGGATGAGCTGCAGGAGGCGCGGGTAGATCGCCGGCCAGATGCTGTTCGAGGTTTGACCGGAATCGTCATAGGACTTCAGCTGCGCCATGTCCTCGACCGGGACCTCGACCTTGACCTCCATCGTCTTGAGCCGGCCGGCATCCACGATGGCCACGTCGCGGCTGGTCCCACCGAGGAACTTCGCCACCTCTTCCAGCGGGCGCTGGGTTGCGGACAGGCCGATGCGCTGCGGCTCGACTTTCGTGAGCGCGGACAATCGCTCGAGGCTCAGCGCCAGATGCGAGCCACGCTTGGTGGCGGCGACCGAATGGATCTCGTCCACGATGAGCCATCGCACCGAAGCGAGGATCCGCCGCGCCGCGCTGGTGAGGATCAGGAAGAGCGACTCGGGGGTCGTGATCAGGATGTCGGGCGGGTGGCGTTCCATTGAACGCCGCACCTCCGAAGGACGCGACAGCGCTCGCCCTCCGCCGGCATCGGCTCAGAGGCCAGCCGATCGAGGCACCAGAGGAAGGCGGCCAGGGTCTTGCCGCTGCCGGTGGGGGCGGCCATAAGCACGTGCCGGCCCGCGGCGACCTCGCGCCACCCGCGCTCCTGGACCTGCGTGGGCTCCGCGAAAGCGGCGTGAAACCAGTCCCGCGTCGCCGGTGCAAACAGATCGAGAACGTCCCCCACACCGTTCAGTTTGATCGCTTTCAGCTCTACAAACAAGCGTTCGTTCAGCGTCGGAGCAGACTTGACCCACTCAGCCGATGTATCCGTTCGAACGCTTCAACGAAGACGCCAAACGGACCCTCACCCTGGCCCAGGAAGAGGCCGAGCGCTCCCATCACTCATACATCGGTACAGAGCACCTGTTGCTCGGGCTGTTGCGGAATGAGTCAACCACGGCCCATCGGGTCCTGGCCAATCTGGACATTTCGATCGCGCAGGTGCGCGAGACAATCGCTTCGGTCCTCGGGCAAAACGAGCGGATCCAGATCCAGCAGATCATCCCGACCTCACGGGTCAAGCAGGTCATCGAGATCTCATTCGAAGAAGCCAGGCGCATGGGCCACAACTTCGTCGACACCGGCCACTTGCTCATGGGTCTCGTCATCGAGGGCGAAGGCATCGCCGCTCACGTGCTCGCAGATCTGGGAGCAACGCTCGAAAAGGTGGTTCCGGCGGTGGAGCGCGAGCTGGGAGCTCCAATCAGTTCCCCACGCTCGAAGCGCAGGCGCCGGCAATCGCTGTTCAGCAGGCCCGGCCGGGCACCGCAGGCCTTCGCACCCGTCAGGTCCGACTTCATACAGATGCCAGCTACCGATTCGAGCGAGCTGCTGCGATTGGTGCGACGGCCGGGAATCGCCAGGCTGCTCAAGGCCAAGGGCGTCGACACGGAAGCATTGGCGAGGCATCTGAGCCAGCCGCCCCCAAATGTAGTCGAGCTTCGCCACATGCTGTCCAGTGCCCGACAGGCGCTCAACACCACGATTGGGAGCGAGAACTTCGAGTACGCGGCCAGGCTTCGCGATGAATCGAGAGAACTGCTAAAGAAGCTGGAAAAGGCCGAGGACGACTGGCTCGACTCACTCCCCTGAGTCAGTGGCTGCGATGATCGCGGGTTAGATGATCGAGCCCCAGAGGTTCCGCGAGACGATGGCCACCTTTCCCAGCGGCGTGGTGGTCCTCACCGCCTTCGGCCAGGATTCGCTGCCTCGGGGCCTCACGGTCAGCGCCTTCTGCGCTGTTTCCCTGGATCCGCCCCTTGCGCTCGCCTGTGTCGACAAGACCTCGAACACGCTCCCGGCCGTCGAGCACGCCGGCGGCTTCACCGCCAACATCCTTGCCAGCGGGCGCGAGCAGCTGGCCCGACGGATGGCCACCAAGCTCTCAGACAAGTTCGACGGGATCGCCTGGCGCCAACCGAAGTCAGCCCACGGCGGCCCAATCCTCGAAGACGACTGCGCCGCGTATGCGGTGTGCACGCTGCGAGACACCATCGAGGCGGGCGACCACTGGATCCTGATCGGCAATGTCGTCGAGGGCGCCAACCGCGAAGGCGTCTCCCCGATGATCTTCAGCCGGCGCGGTTATTTCGGGCTTTAGGACCCGTCAGAGGCTCCCCGACGGCCATGACGGGACCAACTGTGTGATGCCGGTCGCCAGGATCGTCAGCTTGTTGGTCACCAGCAGCAGTCCCATCACGAGCAGGATCCCAGCTGAAACGAGGTCGATCGCCCGCCGATGGCTGTTGATGACGCGAATCAGCGGCCGGGCTCGCTCGAGCGCAAATGCCAGCCCCACAAACGGAAGCCCGAGCCCAAGGCAGTAGGCGACCATCAGGACCAGCCCTTGGCTCGTGGTTCCGGTTGTGACCGCGGAGCTCAGCACCGCGCCCAAGGTGACACCGATGCACGGGGTCCACCCGCTCGCGAACCCCATGCCCAGGACGAATCCACCGGCGACGCCGCCTCTCGACGGCGCTCGATCCATCACCCGGTACTCGCGATCCAGAAACGGGAGGCGGATCACGCCGGCCACGTGCAGCGCAAATCCGATCACCAACACGCCGGCCACCACCGGCACGTAAGCGCGGATGGGCTGGACGGCGAACGAGAACAGATAAAAGAAGAGGATGAAGATCAGAGACAGGCCGGCCACGAACCCGAGGCCAGCGGTGACGACCGGCAGCGACGGCGAGCTCGTCTCCGGTGTCATGGCGGCGGCGCCTCCCGCACCGGATGCCGTTACAGCCACCGGCTCTCCTGCCCGCGCGCCGAGATAGGCCAGGTAGGCCGGCACCAGCGGGAGCACACACGGCGACACGAACGAGACCAGGCCGGCGAGGACCGCCAGCGCCGGATTGATGCCGTCCAGGCTGCCGGCGAGCAGTACCACTACGCGCGCGGCTGCGTGACGCCGGCCTTGCGAGCCGTCTCGACGATGGCGTCGATGATCTGCGGCCAAACGCGCTTCGGGATGTCGTGGCCCATCCCCTCGAGCTCCAGCATGCGCGCGCCGGGCACGGCGGCCGCGACCATGCGACCGTTCTCGATCGGCACCAGGATGTCGTCCTTGCCGTGGATCACCAGCGTGGGCACGCGCACGCCGTGCAAGCGCTCGAGTCGAGGTTCGGCGGCCAGGACCGCCAGCAGCTGCCGGCCAGTGCCGACCGGGTACCAGGCGCGCTGCACCGCTCGGGTTGCCTTCGCGCGCTCGAACGCCTCGTCGAACGGATCCCCCGAACCGACCAGCAGGCGGCGTCCCGACATCGCCATCTCGATGCTTTCGTCGGGATTCGATGGCGGCCGACGGAATAAGAGGGCTGAGCCCTCTGGCGTTGGACTGACGCCTTCACCCCGGCTGGGGCCGGACATGATCGAGGTCAGCGAAAGCGCGCGGCCTGGGTGGTTGATCGCGATGAGCTGTGAGATGAAGCCACCCATCGACGCTCCGACGACGTGCGCGGCTTCGATGCCCAGCGCATCGAGCAGGCCGGCGGCATCGGCGGCCATGTCGTCGAGCATGTAGGCGGGATGAGGATCGCCGTTGAGCGCCGAAGCCATGTCCGGCGGTCCCGCCGCCTCCATCCGCGTGGACAGGCCGGAGTCCCGATTGTCGAAGCGGATGACGCGGAAGCCACGGGCGGCGAGCTGCTCGCAGAAGGCATCGTCCCAGCTGATCATCTGGGCGCCAAGGCCCGTCACGAGGAGCAGGGGCGTGGCATTCGGATCGCCGAATTCGTCGTATTCGATGTCGATCCCGTTGGCTCGCGCTCGGGGCATAGACCCAATCCTATGACTACTAGTAGTCTTAGCGGCCGTGGCCAGGACGCTTCCCACCCGGGCCGAGGTGGATGCGCGCTTCACTTGGGACGCGTCCAGCATCTTTGCCGACGAGGCCGCGTGGGACTCCACGCTGGAGACCGTCCTCACCCGCTTGCCGGACCTGGTCGAGTTCAAAGGTCACCTCGGCGACTCGCCCGATACGCTCGCCGATTGGTTCGACGCGACTGAGAGGCTGCAGCGCCTTTTCGGCAAGCTGACCGTGTACAGCACCATGTCGTACTCGGTGGACGTCACCAACCAGGTTGCCGTCGCACGCACCGATCGAACGCGAACGGCCGCCGCGCAGCTCGGGGCCGCGATGTCGTTCGCGCTGCCCGAGATGATCGCCATCGGGTTTACGAGGTTGCGCGAATGGGTCGCGACGTCCACCCGGCTCGCTCACCTCGGCCACTACTTCGACCGCCTCGAGAGATTGCAGCACCACGTGCGATCGCCCGAGGTCGAGGAGATCCTCACGCAGGTGTCGGACCCGCTCGCAAGCGCCGTCTCGGCGCACAGCGTGCTGGCGAACGCCGATATGAAGTTCCCGCCCGCGGTCGGCGTGGAAGGTGCGGAGGAGGTGGCCCAGGGCACCATCGGAGCGCTGCTCACGAGCCCCGACCCATCCGTCAGGCGCACCGCATACGAGAGCTATGCCGACGCTCACCTCGCCTTGCAGAACACGATGGCCACCAGCCTGGCGGCCGGCATCAAGCGCGATGTGTTCTACGCGCGGGCGCGCGGGTACGCGTCCTCTCTGCATGCGGCGCTCGAGCCGGCGTTCATTCCGCCCGAGGTCTTCCACAACATCATCCAGGCTTTCCGAGCCAACGTGGGCACGTGGCATCGGTACTGGCGACTGCGACGCGCGGCATTGGGCCTCGAGGTGCTGAAGCCCCACGACACCCGCGCACCGCTCCAGACATTCCACCTCCACGTGCCATACCAGCAGGCGGTCGAATGGGTGGCCGCAGGTGTCGCTCCGCTTGGGGAGGATTACGTGCGGATCCTGCGCCGGGGCGCGCTCGAACAGCGGTGGGTCGACGTCTACCCGAACAAGGGCAAGCGGATGGGCGCTTTCTCGACCGGCGTGCCGGACACTTTCCCATTCATCTTCATGAGCTACAACGACGACATCTTCGCGATGAGCACGCTCGCCCATGAGCTCGGACATTCGATGCACTCGCACTACGCGCGCGGGACGCAGCCGTTCGTCTACTCCAACTACGGCCTGTTTCAAGCCGAGGTGGCATCGAACATGCACCAGGCGCTCACGCGGCGATACCTGCTCGACACCCAACACGACCCCGAGTTCCAGGTCGCTGTGCTCGAAGAGGCGATGGCGAATTTCTATCGCTACTTCTTCATCATGCCCACGCTGGCGAGGCTCGAGCTCGAGCTACATGAGCGAGTCGAGCGCGGAGGCCCGATCACGGCCGCCTACCTGAACGACCTGACGGCCGACCTCATGGGAGAGGTCTACGGCGACGAGGTCGACCTCAGCGGGCCTGATCGCGACCGGGCCGGCTCGACGTGGGCGCAATTCCACACCCACCTCTACAGCAACTTCTACGTCTACCAGTACGCCACCGGGATCGCCGGCGCCCACCACCTGGCGAACCGGGTTGCGGCCGGGGATCCAGGCGCCGCCCAGGCTTACATCGGGTTCCTCAAGAGCGGAGGCTCGATGTACCCGCTGGACGGATTGAGGCTCGCCGGCGTGGACATGTCATCGAAGGAACCGGTGGACGCGGCATTCGGCGCCCTGGCCGACACCGTGACCCGGCTGGAGAAGCTGCTCGGCTAGCGCAGATCCAGCCGGTAGACGTTGCTGTCGCGGAGCTCGAATCCCAGTCGAGGGTAAAGGCGGTTGGCAGCCTCGCGCGATCGGGCCGACTGGAGCTCGACGATGCCGGCCCCTCGCCCTCGGGCGACGTCTATGCATGCCCTGACGAGAGCCTCGCCCACGCCACGGCCACGCGCGGCCTCGTCCACGACCACGTCCTCGATACGCGCCTTGACCCAGATCGGGGTCACATAGACGACCACCGCCGCGGTCCCCAAGATGAGCGGCCCATCTCGCGCGACCAGGAGCGTGACCGTGGGATCGGCCACGACAGCGGCCAGGTGGTCGAGGCTTGGAATCGGAAGCGATGGGTTGAGCTGTGGCAGCAGCACCGCCAGCCCATCCCTCAGCTCAGGTGTGGCCTCGGTGGCGGCCTCGATGCGAACCGTCATCGGCAACCAACCCTACCTTGGCAGCCGGCCGCCAAAGATCTTTCTTGACAAACATCGGATGTCCTGATTGGATATATCAACATAACCTAAGGTCCAACAGCCGGCGTCCCCGTTCTTAGCCCGGTCGGTGTAAAGGAGTGACCGATGTCCGAGACATTTTCTCGTCGGAAGTTCTTGGTCCAGGGTGGAAAGGCGGTCGTCGCCGGAGGGGCGATCGCGGCCGCCGGGCCCTTGCTGTCGGCCTGCGACTGGTTCGCGAAGTCGGGCCCGAAATCCGCTACCGAGGTCGGATACACATACCCGACATTCACGCCGGTGCCCGATGTGGCCCTGGTCCAGGATGCGATGAACAAGATCCTGAAGCCCAAGTACGGGGTGACGATCAAGCTCAACCCGATCGACTTCGGCGCTTATGACCAGAAACAGAAGCTGGCCGTGGCCGCGGGCGACGTGCAGGACATCGTCTACTCGGTGCCCTGGGTCAACAACTACTACGTGAACGTGGCGCAGGGCGCCCTCAAACCCCTGGACGGTCTTCTCAAGTCGCACGCCCCGAAGACGTACGCCAGCATGACGGTCCAGGCCTGGCAGGCCACCAAGGTCAACGGCAAGATCTACGGCGTTCTCAACCAGCAGCCCTGGACGCGGCCGATCGGGCCGCGTGTCCGCAAGGACCTGGCCGACAAGTACCACCTGGACCTGACGAAGGTGAACTCATTCGACGACCTCACCCCGTTCCTGGCCGCCGTCAAGGCAGGTGAGCCCAAGGTCACGCCCATCGGCATCGCCCAGATCGCTGACAAGGGCGGGCCGTACAGCGCGGCGCTTCTCGGGTACGAGATCGTGGACGGCGTCTCAACGGACGCCGGCGTCATCGGCGTGAAGGCCGACGATGCCAACCTGAAAGTCGTGAACATCGCCACCTTGCCGGAATTCCTCCAGCAGGTGAAGCTGGCGCGTCAATGGTTCCAGGCCGGCTACTACCCGGTCGACCCGCCCGGCGAGCAGGCCACCGCCAACTGGCGGGCGGGCCAGTACGCGGTGGAGATCGACGTCGTGCACCGGGACTCCACCGGTCAGCTCAAGGCCACCTACGGCTTTGACTTCGTCGCCAAGGGGCTGGGGCCGCTCGTCCTCACCACGGGCGGCATCATCGCCACGATGAACAACATCAGCAGCACGTCCAAGAATCCAGAGGCCGCGATGACGGCCCTCGAGGCCCTCAACACCGATGTCGACGTCTACCGGCTGATCTGCCGCGGCATCGTGGGCACGCACTACGCGGTCACTGACGCAAAGAATGCAGTCGTCGGTTTTCCCGCCGGTGTGACGGCGAGCAACGACCGCTACAACCCCCAGACCTCGTGGATGTTCGGCGACCTCTTCAACGATTTCTACTCGTCCGAGGACACGGTCGGGGCCTGGCCCCTGTCGCTCAAGGACAACCAGACGGCGATTCCCTCCAAGGCGCTCGGTTTCGCGTTCGACCCGACCAACGTCAAGACCGAGCTGGCCCAGGTGCAGAAGGCCCAGCAGCAATACGGCTACCCGTTGATCATGGGCCGGGCCGACCCCGGCGCGGGCTTGAACACATACCTCGGCAAGCTCCACGACGCAGGGGTCGACAAGGTCATCGGCGAGATCCAGAACCAGCTCAACAGCTGGAAGTCGTCTAAGTAAGCGGATTACTCCTCCTTGGCGGGCGACTGAAATGAGTTCGGTCGCCCGCTTCCCTGCCCCAGAGCCCGCGACCACGCGGAACAGAAAGCCTTACTTTGCACATGTCAACATGTCCACCTGCCGGCTGAAGCCATGACCGAGCCGAGAGTCTGGACCGTCGACCCCAACAACCCCCTGCCGCTTTACTACCAGGTCTACGCATCGCTGCTCGAGCGCATCCAGGGGGGCGAGTTTCCGCCGGGGAGCTTCCTTCCCGCCGAGAGACAGCTGACCGAGGACTACGGCGTCAGCCGGATCACCATCATCAAGGCGCTCAACGAGCTGTCTCGCGAGCATCACATCAAGCGCCAGCAAGGGCGCGGAACGGTGGTGACGCATCCGGCCGATCGCCCCAGCGCTCAGCGACGCTCCATAGCCTTCATATGTCACCTTCTCGATCACCCTTATCTCTTCCACGTGCTCATGGGCATCGCCCGCACCGCGGCTGAAGATCACCACGACCTCCAGGTCATCAGCTCATACGACGCCGACGATGATGAGGCGCAGCACATCAAGGATGCGATCGTTCGCAACGTCGACGGGATCATCGTCTATCCGCATCACAGGTACCGGAACCAGGCGCTTTACGAGGAGCTGCAGCGGCAGCGGTTCCCGCTTGTGATGGTGGACCGCTACTACCCTCAGATCGACACCGACCGCGTCGTGTTCGACGATGAAATCGCGGGCTATGAGCTGACGAGCAGGCTGCTGCAGCGGGGTCGCCGCCGGATCGCCGTCATCTCGTATTTCGAAGTGGAGGCGACCAGCGTCAACCACCGATTGAGCGGGTATCGCCGGGCGCTGCAAGAAGCCGGCCTGCCCTACGACGAGGACCTGGTATGGCTCGACGTGTACCAGTCGTTTCATCGGCCAGACGAGCTTCTGAGCGATGTGTCGGCTCGGGAACGCCTTGGCAAACGACTCGCGCAGCTCCAACCGGACGCCCTCTTGACGCTGAACGACGACGTGCTCGAGCGAGTCACATATGACCTTCTGATTCTGAGCCGATCGGTGCTTCCGGTCTCCGCCTCGGATCGCAAACGGACCGCTTCGATCGACTGGAAGGGCGAGATCGCCACCTTCAGCCACAAGCCGCCCACGCCATACGCTCACCACTCGTTGTCGGCGGTTCACTCCGGCGAGCTGCTCGGGGCCGAGGCGGCCAGGCTTTTGATCGCGCGCACGAAACGGTCGCTTGGGAAGGAGCGCCAGGTGATCATGGTGCCAATGACCATCGTCGAGGGTGAGTCGGACGCGTCCCGGCCGGCCACGCCGGCCGTCGCGGACGACTCGCGCGTGTGACCCCGATCACTACTGCCACCGCCGTCGAAAGCCCCATCTCCCCACCCGCCAGGCTCCGTCCTCTGGGGTCCCCGCGCCGTAGGCGCGGGAGGGCGCCTTCCCACAGAGTGGCGAGGGACGGGGCCTTGCTTTTGATGATGGCCCCCGGGCTCCTGGTCCTGTTTGTCTTCGCCTACCTCCCGATGTTCGGCATCATCATCGCCTTCAAGGACTACCGCGCTTATCAAGGCGTCCTGGGCAGCCGTTGGGTCGGCCTGAAGAACTTCTATTACCTGTTCCAGACCGACGATGCGCGGCGCATCGTCGTCAACACCCTCACCATGAACGCGCTCTTCATCGTCAGCGTGCTGGTGGTTGCGCTGGGCATCGCCCTGCTGCTGAAAGAGGTGCAGGGCTCGAACCGATGGTTGACCAGGTTCTATCAGTCGACGCTGTTTTTCCCGTACCTCTTTTCGTACGTCATCATCAATTACTTCGTCTTCGCCCTGCTCAACACCAGCAACGGCCTCGTGAACCACACGCTCCACAGCATCGGCGTCCAGGCGGTCCACTGGTACGAGTCACCCCAGGACTGGCCGGTGATCCTCACCCTCGTCACGGTCTGGAAGAACGGCGGCTTCTGGAGCATCGTCTACCTGGCGGGCATGATCGCGATCAATCCCGAGTACTACGAGGCGGCCAGCCTCGACGGCGCGAACGCGTGGCAAAAGATCTGGCACATAACCCTGCCGCTGCTGAGGCCGCTGATCATCATCAACGTGCTGCTCTCGATCGGCAGGATCTTCTACGCCGACTTCGGGCTCTTCTATCAGGTCACTCGCAACGCGCCCGAGCTTTACCCGACCACGGACGTGATCGACACGTATGTCTACCGGACCCTGACAACCATCGGGGACGTGGGCATGGCTTCCGCGGCGGGCACGTTCCAGGCTGTCGTCGGCTTCTTCCTCGTGCTGTTCTCCAACTGGTTGGTGCGTCGCACGGAGCCGCAGAGTGCAATCTTCTAGCCTGGCCGCGCCCCTCCAGGTAGCGTCGCTTTTGCGACGCCCGCGCTACCGCCGCCCTCGCGCAGGCAACCTCCTGGTGCACGCCTGCCTGCTGCTTCTCAGCTTCCTCTTTTTGGTGCCCTTGGTTCTGCTCATCTCTGCCTCGCTCTCGTCCGAGGCCGACATCAGCACGAATGGGTTTTCACTGATCCCGCGAACGATTGACTTCGCCGCTTATCAGTACATCCTCAACGATCCGAGCCAGATCTTGAGCGCATACGCCGTGACGATCACGGTCACGGTGGTCGGCACGTTCGCGGGGGTGCTGATCATGGCGCTGCTGGCCTACCCGCTGTCGCGGACCGACTTCTCCTTGCGCCGCCCACTGTCGTTCGTGGTGTTCTTCACACTCCTGTTCAGCGGTGGTTTGGTCCCGCTCTACATCCTCGTCACCCACTACCTGCAGATCCAGGACACGCTATTTGCGCTGATCCTCCCCTACCTCGTCATGCCGTGGTACGTGCTGCTACTGCGCGCGTACTTCGCACAGCTGCCGCGCGAGCTCATCGATGCCGCCAAGGTGGACGGGGCCGGCGAGTGGCGGATCTTCTTCCAGATCGTCGTCCCGCTGTCGCGACCCGCGCTGGCTACCGTCGCGCTGTTTTGCGCGCTTGCCTATTGGAATGACTGGTACCTCGCGCTGCTCTTCATCAACAATCCCGCACTGGTGCCGCTCCAGTACCTGCTGTATCAGATCTCCACCAACATCGCGATCCTGCAGACGAGCTCGCAGGCGTTCGGCGTCCAGATACCCGCGCTCTCCGCCCAGATGGCCATCGCCGTGCTGGCGATCGGCCCCATCACCCTCGCGTTCCTGGCCGTACAGAAACACTTCGTGAGTGGCATCACTTTGGGCGGAGTCAAGGAGTGACCGACAAGACGACGCCACTCGAGCTGACCGCCTTCTGCGTGCGCGGCGAGCCCATCAGCTATGCCGAAGCCATTCGAGGAGCGTTCGCGCCGATCAACGTTGGCGATCCGTGGGGTCCGCCCTGGAGCACGACCTGGTTTCGCGTTCGGGGCCGGGTGCCGAAGCACAGCGCCGGGCAGCGCGTGATCGCATGCTTCGACCTCGGCTTCGATGGGCCGACAGGATTCACCTGCGAGGCGTTGGCCTGGAAGGACGGCAAACCCTGGCGCGGGGTCGATCCCAATCACCGCTGGCTGCCGATCGATGGCGATGAGGTCGATTTCTATCTCGAAGCCGCGGCCAATCCACGTGCCACCGAAGCAGGGCTGGAGCCGGCGCCTTCGATGCTCGCCCTGCGAGATTCGCCTGAGCCGGCCTTCGTCCTGCGCCAGGCCGAGCTTGCTCACGCGCCTCTCCCTGACCCTCTCCCCGAGGGGGAGAGGGAAGTCCCTTCGCACCGCATCACCGCCGTCGGTCACGCGCACATCGACACGGCCTGGGAGTGGCCGATCCGGGAAGCCAAGCGAAAAGTCGCACGCAGCTGGTCGACGCAACTCGCGTTGATGGATGAGCACCCCGACTACGTCTTCGCCGCATCCCAGCCGGCGCAGTACGCATGGATGAAGGAGTCATACCCCGACATCTACCGCCGGATCAAAGAGAAGGTTGCGGCAGGCCAGTGGGAGCCGGTGGGCGCAATGTGGGTCGAGGCCGACTGCAACCTGCCCTCTGGCGAGTCCCTGGTCCGCCAGCTGCTGCAAGGCAAGCGCTTCTTCATGCAGGAGTTCGGGTACGAAACCAAGATCCTATGGCTGCCGGACGGCTTCGGCTACCCCGGCAACCTACCCCAGCTCATGTCCGAGGCGGGCTGCGATTTCTTCCTCACCCAGAAGCTTTCCTGGAACGACACCAACAAGCCCGAGCACCACACCTTTATATGGGAGGGGATCGACGGGACGCGCATCTTCACCCACTTCCCACCAGCCGACACCTACAACGGCAGCTTCAAACCAGAGGAGGTTGCCCAGAGCATCCACAACTTCAAGGACGGCCACAGCTCGCACAGATCGCTCTACCTGTTCGGCTGGGGTGACGGAGGCGGCGGCCCTCAGCCGGAGATGATCGAGTCGGCGCACCGGCTGGGCGTGGAGATGGGTCGCGCCGGCGACTTCTTCGAGGCGGCTGCAGCCGAAGCGGACGGCCTGGCGACCTCAGTCGGCGAGCTCTACTTCGAATTGCACCGCGGCACGTACACGAGCCAGTCGCGGACGAAGCGGCTGAACCGCCTGGCCCAGCAAGCGCTCCGCGAGGCAGAGATGTGGTCGGTGGCGGCCGGCGGCTCGTATCCGTCGAGCGAGTTGAGCGCGCTGTGGCAGACGCTGCTGCTCAACCAGTTCCACGACATCCTGCCCGGCTCGAGCATCGACTGGGTCTACGAAGAGGCCGAGCGTGACCTCGAGCACGTCTCGGACCGTGCTACTGAAATCGCCGAGGCGGCGATGTCCGCGATCGCGGGCAAGGGCGAAGTGTTGACGGCCTTCAACTCGACCTCTCATCCCCGCACCGAGGTGGTGAGCCTGGGCGGCGAATATGCACGCATAGAGGCGCCGTCTTGCGGATGGGCGGTTGTCATCCCACACGCAAGTGAACCCGAGGTCTCCGTCACCGACCACAGGATGGAGAACGAGCTCCTCCGCATCGAATGGGACGACCGCGCCGTCCTGACCTCGATCTGGGACAAGGAAGCCAATCGTGAGGTGCTGAGCGGGCCAGGCAACCTGCTGCAGCTGCACGAGGACAACCCCACTCGGTGGGATGCGTGGGATCTCGACGCCGAGCACCGCGACTCATTCGTGGAAGTGACTGCGATCGAGAAGGTTGAGCGGCGCGGCGGACTCCGTGGACTCCTCGCGTTGGGACGTAGGTTCGGCGAGTCGTGGCTGTTCCAGACCATGAGCCTTGACGCCGGTTCACGAGTGCTCCGGTTCGAGACGTTTGTCGAGTGGCAGGAGCGCCACAGGATGCTGAAGGTCGCGTTCCCGGTCGCCGTGGCGGCACGCGAGGCGACGTACGAGATCCAGTTCGGCCACCTTCGGCGGCCGACGCACGAGGATACGAGCCAGGCCAAGGCGATGTTCGAGGTTTCGGCGCAGCGCTGGGCGGAGCTGGGTGATGACAAGTACGGCGTCGCCTTGCTGAACGACTGCAAGCACGGCTACGACATCCACGGATCGGTGATGCGACTCTCGCTGTTGCGCGGACCGACGCATCCGGACCCGACCGCCGACCTCGGCGGCCATCAGTTCACGTATGCATTGATGCCTCATCCTGCCGATTTCCGAAAAGCCGGAGTCATCGAGGCCGCGGAGGACCTGAACTCCCCATTGCTGCCTGCACATGGAAACCTGGCGGCCGCCTCATCCCGGTCGCTCATCGAGATCGACACCCGACAGGTGATCGTCGAGGCCATCAAGCGCGCGGAGGATTCGGACGCGGTGATCGTGCGGCTCTACGAGGCTTGGGGAGAGCGGTGCAAGGCGCGGTTGCGCACCACGCTCCCCGTATCGCGGGCGTTCCAATGCGACCTGCTGGAGCGCAACCGCGAGGAGGTCGCAGTGCACGATGGCGTGATCGATCTAGAGCTGACGCCGTTCAAGGTCCTGACCCTGAAGCTCGAGCTCTAGGGAATTACCATCCGACGCCGGTCAGACGACCAGCAAACCCAGCCGCACAGCTCTCATCACGGCTTCTGTGCGATTGCTGACGCCAAGCTTGGCGAAGATCCGGCTCATGTGGTTCCGTACCGTCTGTGCGCTGATTCCCAGTAGTTTCCCGATCTGCTTGTTGGACTTGCCGGCCGCGACCTGTATCAATACGCTCAGCTCCCGCCTCGAAACCTCGGCTCGGCGCCCTACCGCTTCTGCTGTCTCACGGCCCAAGCCGGTTGCAAGGACGACGACTTTGAACATGGGCGACTCATGCTCGGACGGATTCTCAGGGTAGTCATCTGACCCGGTCGGCACCCACACATCCACCAGAACAGCGTCCGGCGTGAGCCGCAGAATCCGCTCAACCGCGTCGGGACCGATTTCCGCCCGACTCACCAGGAGTCGCGCGTCAGCGGCGAACAGCCTCGCCAGCCCAGTGCGGACCGGGTCATGGTCATCCTCAACCTGCACTTTTGGAGCTGGCGAACCGGTGCCGACGCCCGTCTTGAGGATTGGTTCCGTTTCGTTGTGGGCGCGCTTTTCCACAACGCGCGCAGGCTTCGAAAACTCAAGCGCCAATCCCGTCCGCTCCCTTCCCAACCCCGAGCAATGCCTTAATGGAGGCTGAAAGTTGCTCTAGGAAACCCAACTATGCGGTCACTTGATACGCACGTCAAGGATCACTTTTGAGGGCCTCAACTCGGCTGGGTTCGGATTGGTACAAAAGTCCTATAAATAAGCTGACTGAATCGGTCGTTGCGTCGAGCGGCAAGGCGTTAAGGCGGCCTGCGCGCCAGCTGTGAAGTCAGGTCCCGGCCATCAGAAACCGGATGGCCACCACGTGTCAGCCGGTGACATTTGTGCCATTGCTCACCGTTCCGGCTGAAGTCACCATGGTCAAGACGCTGATCGCGGCTGTGCGCAAGTTGGCGCGAGGTGGTGGTGGCCCTACTTTCAGCCTGGGCAGCTGTGGCTAGTAGTTGAGGAAGGGCTTCATCGGCTTCTTGCGGCGGCACTTGCGGCCGCTTGGGCCTTGGTCATTTGGGAAGGAGTCCGCCGGTACATCCACAGTTGTTCTGAACGCTAGGAGGTAAGAGATTGCGCCCTCGACTTTCGACTATATGTACGTGTCCGGAGGAGGACGGAGTATGAAACGAAGATTTGCGCGCGTAGCCGGCTCGTTTGGAGCGGCAGCGCTCGTTCTGGTGGCCTTTGGCGGCCCAGTCGCAGCGTCCCTGCCCCCGATCGGCGCGGGGATTGTGGTCAGCGGTAGCCCTAGCAACTTCGAGTCGGGCGACGGCAACATGACGGTGGACGGAACCACGCTCGGCGCCAAGGACACCGACTGGAACTGCTTCACCGCCCTCGCCACAACCGACTGTAAGACCACGACCGGGGCCCAGTTATTCACCGCGGACGCGACTGGTGAGGTCCAGTGGGTGCCCGGACAGAAGTTCGACACCCTTTGTCCAACTACCAACACCGGCAACAACCCGCCCAAGGACGAGTTCGTCAACATCGCCCAGTTCGCTGAGACGGACGCCAGCCTCAACGAGTTCTTCTACGGGGCAAACATCCGCAGCTCAAACAACGGCAACGCCAGTGGCGACATCGAGTTCGACCACAACAAGGGCGCTACCCCAACGAGCATGCCATGTCGGGTGGCCGGCGACATATTGATGGCCTACGACTTCCTCAACGGAGGTACGAGCCTCAACTTCCACCTGCTGACGTGGATCGACAGCACCAACCCGACCGCAGGCGGAAACGCAGGCACGTGCTTCGTCAAGTCGGACAGCCTGCCTTGCTGGGGCGCGAACGTGATCACTCCCAGCGGTGCGATATCCAACGGCAAGTCGAACCAGTCACCGATCGCCGCTGCGGACAACGGAATGAGCGGCGCTGCTCTTCCCGTCAACCAGTTCTCAGAGTTCGGGATCAACCTTTCGCAGGCGCTCGGTCTGACCAACCAGTGCTTGAGCTTCCCGCAGCAGACATGGGAGTCGCGGTCGTCCGGGTCGAGCTTCAGCTCGAACCCCCAGGACCTCGAGATCAACCAGCACACCATCAACAACTGTGGCGAGGTCGTGGTTATCAAGCAAACGTCTCCGCGTGGACAGAACCAGGCGTTCAGCTTCAATTCGAACATCGCAGGCAGCCAGCTCATCGCCGGTACGGCGTCGGGTGTCACCGGCGCGCCCTGCCGTGAGGCTGCTGCTGGGTACCTCGGTAGCTACACGCTGAACGACAACGGCAACTCCACCAGCAACAGCGCTGGCAATACGGACGACTGCGCGCAGGTGCCGGCAGGCACCTTCACGATCAGCGAAGGCACCGAACCGAATGGGTATACGTTCAGTGGCCTGACCTGTACGGCAGACTCAATCTCAGGCTCCACGGTGACGACGTCGAATGGGACGGCGACCGTAAACCTGAAAGGCGGAGGCCTGGTGACCTGCGTCTACGGCAATGTGCTGAACACAGCGACTATTGCGACCCAGGTCTCGGACGCCGGACCGGTGTTCCCCGGTGTCGTGGTTCACGACACGGCGACCGTGACTGGAAGCCAAACCGCGGACACACCTAGCGGCACCGTGACCTTCTCTCTGTGCGGTCCGATCGCGACCGGTTCTTGCTCTACCGGCGGGACCAGCGCCGGAACAGGGACGCTGCTCGGCAGCGGCGCCACAGCGAGCGCAAACTCCTCCGACGTAAACACGTCGGGCAGTCCGCTCACCCCAGGGCGCTACTGCTTCCGCGCCGACTGGCCGGGAGACAACAACTATGTGGGTGCTTTGACGGAATTCGGCGGCACCAACGGAACCAACGAATGCTTCACGGTTGCGAAAATTCCAACGACCGTTAAGACCACGCCTTCTGCCGGGTCTGGCGGAACGGTCAACTTCGGCTCTTCGGTCACTGACACGGCAGTGATTACAGCCGCCCAGAATGGTGGCGGCACGATAACCGGCACCGTCAACTTCTTCGTCTGCGATCCGTCTCAGACAAGCGGAGGCGCGTGCCCCGACCCCAACGGCACTTCGGTGAGCAGCACGTCAACGCTGACCGATCTTGGAACGACTCCACCATCGGCGTCTGCGACGTCCACTGGGGTTACGGTTGACAAGCTCGGCACGTGGTGCTTCCGGGCGGTATACGTTCCGAGTGGGAACAACTACACCGGCAACAGCGACGCCACGAGCGGCGAGTGCTTCACGGTCACCGATACCACAGGGAGCACCTCGGCCCAGAACTGGCTGCCCAACGACACGACAACTGTTACCGCAGCACACGGGGCGCCACTGAACGGGACTCTCTCCGCTCAGCTGTACACAGGCGACAACTGCGGTGCCACAAGTGGCTCAGCGGTCGGCGGACAGACCTACACCAAGACGCTGACCAACGCCACTTCCGCCGCGGACAGGACGCTGACCACGTCCAACTCGACCTTCACGGTCTCCGCGAGCTCGAGCGTTTCGTGGCTCGTCAGCTTTACCAGCACCGATCCCAACGTCGCAAGCTCCAGCCACTGCGAATCGACGAGCCTGAACATCAATAACTGAGGAGGATTGACCATACGAGAGAGGCGGTCCCGGCGGACCGCCTCTCTTTTTCGCCCCGTTGGCTGCTGGATGATCAGCCCACGCTGACCGAGCAGGTCGCGTACGTCGTGCTGTAGGTACCCGCCGGCCACTTCACCCTGCCGACGAACAGATAGGTGTAGGTGCCTGTCTGCGCGCTGGGCAGAACAGAGTCGGCCGATGACTGTGACAGCGTAAAAGTGCCCCCCGCGGAGGTGGTTATGAGCATGGTCTCAATATTGCCGTTGGGGTACTTCCTGACCAGGTTCACCTGGGAGTTGGGAAGCCCCACAGCGCTGACCGTGAAGGACTGATTCATGGCTACCGCGCTAGGAGTGACGGTGCATGACGGGTCCTTGTGTACAGCGGCGACCGGGATGGGTGCGGAAAGGAGAGTGGAGCCGCTCAGACTGGTGACGAGGATCACGAAGCAGATCCCTATAAACAAGCGACCTGCCCTAAACGCAAAGAACCTGATCAAATTAAGACCCCCTTGAACCGAGATTCGCCGAGTACAACGCAGGATTTTGGTTTTCCTGCGTGCGCCGGATCGAGTCTTTGCGGTTCGCTCGGAATTGAGTGCCCGCGGAGCACTCAGATTTGCCAGAGCCGTGGGCCCGGCGACGGGCATGTTAACGAC
>WNFT01003307.1_pt1 | contig 20503 bp, 22 predicted proteins | sample 5400191 | NCBI WGS metagenome assembly WNFT01 (sample SAMN13153359, study PRJNA577476) | soil metagenome | isolation source: 80 cm saprolite under Madrone tree | place: USA:California | collected 2016-06-14 | reverse complement strand
CGAACGTGAGGTCGGTGCCCGAGAGGTCGTTGTCGATGGTCTTGGGCACCCCGACGATGTTGACGCCCATCTGGTGCAGCTTGGTGGCGACGCCCAGGGTGTCCTCGCCGCCGATGGCCACCACCGCGCCCACGTTGAGGGCGTTCAGGTTCTTGATCACCGTCTCGGCGCCGCCCGGCTTCTTGAACGGGTTCGTGCGGCTGGTGCCGAGGATCGTTCCACCGAGATGGAGGATTCCGCTGGTCGCCTCCCGGGTCAGCCGATCGTGCAGCGGCGGGTCCAGGAGGCCGCGCCAGCCCTCCCGCACACCCATCACTTCGAGCCCGTGCTGCTCGCCGCGCCGGACCACCGCGCGGATCACCGCGTTGAGGCCCGGGCAGTCTCCTCCGCCCGTCAGGACCGCGATCTTCATGACCGCGGAAGCTGGCAGGACGGCGCCCCGATTTCAAGTTTCACGAGTGCAAATGGCGGCGGGTGATCATCTGCACGGGCCCCAGGAAGAGGTGCTTCTCGCTGTACGCCTGGCCGCGGCTCGACTTCCCGGTGGGACGCTCGAGCCATTGGCGCGCGACCATCTCCCCGTGGTGTCCCAGGCCGGAGAGCAGATCGGGGTCGGCGCGCGCCAGGTACCGGCGGACCAGCGGGCGCAAGAGGGAGCGGAACTTCGCGCCGGGCAGCCGCGAATGGCGCCGCTCGGCGTGGAGCCGCCCGTCGAACTCGGCGGAGATGTGGAGGAGCTCGTGCACCAGCGTCTCCACCCGCTGCTCCGGGGTGCTGGCGCGAAAGAACTTGGGGCGGAGGGTGACGCAGTAGAGGGCGCGCTTTCCCCGCAAGAGCACGCGCGTCGCGGCCAGGGGCTTGATGGTGGCGCGGGAAGCGCGGCGCGCCTCACCGGCGACGAACAGGATACGTCCGGGCTTGACGTGGGAGAGCTCCGGCAGCTTGCTGGCCATGTCCGCCGCGATGCGCCTGCAGAGGAGCGTCGCGTTGGGCCGTGGCGCTCTTCGGGTGCGCATGGGTATGGATCGGTACGGCCAAAGCAGCTTGCACTGCAATGGTAGACTCGGCGGGTGGAGCGGAACTACTGGGTTCGCACGGAGCACGGGCGGGTCTGGGGGCCGTATCCGATCTCGGCCCTGGACCGCCTGCGGGGACAGCTGACCGAGAAGTGCGAGGTCTCGCTCGACGGCAAGGAGTGGCTCCCCGGCGCCGACTTTCCCGAGCTCCGCGGACTTCTCGCGCCGGCGCGAAAGATCGAGCGGCAGGCGACAGCGGCGCCGGCCGGCCCGCGGATCACCAAGGCGATGGCCGAGGCGTTCGGCATCGGCGATGGCTCCGCCGTACAGGGCACGGCTCCGGCACGCCCCCCGTCTTCTCCCCCGCCGCCGCCTGGCTCGCCGGCGCAAGCCAGAATCGCGCCGCCGCCGCCGCCAGCGAAGATCGTTCCCCCACAAATGAGGCCCGCGCAGCCGCCTCAAGCCTCCGCGCCGCCCATGGCGCCTCCAGCGCCCAGCCCAACGCCCGCTCCGAGAGCGCCGCCGGTGATGACGCGCCCGAAGCCCGCGCCTCCACCTCCTCCACCCGAGGAGATCGCCGTGCCGGCTTCCGGGGATCTGAAGCAGATCTCCGTCGCGCGGCTGTACGCGCTGGCCGCGGGCACTTCCGCCTCCGGGACCCTGCGGCTCGACCTGGAGAAGGACCGGAGCTTGAAGGTCAGCTTTCGCCGGGGCACGCCGGAGCACCTCGCCGCGAACGACCCGGAGCTGTCGCTGTTGCGCTTCTTGCAGTCCAAAGGGCTGGTGAGCGCGGACCAGGCGATGATCGCCGAGGCGCAAGCGGCGGAGGATGGACAGGACCTCCTCGCGATCCTCTTCCAGATGCAGGTGATCCCGCCGGCCGATGCGCATCGCTTGATGGGCGAGCACGCGGTGTTCCTCCTCGAGCGCGCGCTGGCTTCCTGGCGCGGCGCCTTCACCTTCGAGAAGGACACTCCGGCGCCGCCCGGGGCTTCGCCGCTCGGGCAGCGCTGGGCGCTGCTGGCGGAGTCGGTGCGCAGGATGGACGTGCCGCAGCTGCGCGCGCGACTGGGGAAACGGCTTTCCGGGCCGGTGGTCCGCTCAGGAGGGCTGGGCATCGGCAAGATGGAAGAGCTCGCCTTGAACGCCCAGGAGGCGCGCGTCTACGCCGGCATCGACGGCACGAAGACCGGCGAGGAGCTGCTGGGCGCCCACGACACCGCCATGGTCGTGCGGCTCCTCTATCTGCTCACCGAGCTGGGCCACGTCGGCTTCGCCGAAGTCGCCGAGGAGGCCGAGCCGGAAGCGCCGCCAGCCAGAGCCGCTCCTCCCCCGCCCGCGGCAGCCGCCGCTCCGCGCCCGCCGGAGCGCGAGCTGCCGAAGGCGACGCGGGAGCCGCCCCGGCCCGCCGCGCCCCGGCCACCGCCGGTGGTCAAAGCGCAGCCCCCACCCGCACCCCCGAGACCGGCCGCGCCCCAGATCACGCGCCCGCCGCCCACCTTCGCGCAGCCTCCGCCCGACGAGGCGCCGGACGCCGCGCTGCAGCGGCTCACCGCCCTCTGGGAGCGGCTCGCCGCCGTCGATCACTTCGAGGCGCTGGGGATGGAGCGGAAGTCCGCCTCGGCGGCGGAGGCCAAGCGGAACTTCTTCGCCCTGGCCAAGGAGCTGCACCCGGACACGGTGACCGACCCGTCCCTCGCCGACCTCAAAGACATCAAGGAGCGGCTGTTCGCGCGCATCAACGAGGCGTCCCAGGTGATCGGCGACGACAAGCGCCGCAAGGAGTACGAGGCGGAGCTGGACGGCAAGGCGGAGAACGTCGACGTCTCGCGCATCTTCGCCGCCGAGGAGAATTTCCAGAAGGCCGAGATCTTCATCAAGGCCCGCAAGTACCAGGAAGGGCTCGACATCCTCGAGCAGGCGATCCAGATGAACCCGGACGAGGCGGAGTTCTACGCCTGGCGCGGGTACGCGAAGTTCATGCTCGCCAAGGACCGCAAGCAGTCGTTCGAGGAGTGCGCTTCGGACTGCCGCAAGGCGGTGAGGATGATCGAGCGCTGCCTGCCGGCGCACCTCTTCCTCGGGCACATGGCCAAGGTGCTGGGAGATCTCAAGCTGGCGAAGAAGTGCTACTCGCGCGTGCTGGAGCTGGACGAGAACCACATCGAGGCGCAGCGCGAGCTCCGCCTGATGAAGGCCTGAACCGCGTCTGCTCGGCAACCGGACAAGTACCGCATTCATGCGCAGCCCCTGGGCCGCCTTCGGCGGCCGGAGCTGACCCTACTTCTTGGGGAAGACGATCTGCGGGTCGTCCTTGCGCGCCCGGTAGAGCAGCGCCGTGCGCCCGAGGATCTGGGCCAGGTGCGCATGCGTCCGGCCGGCGAGCATCTCGGCGGCGTCGTGCCGTTCCTGAGGGGAGTTCTCGCCGATCCGCACCTTGATCAGCTCGTGCGCGTGGAGCTGGGCGTCCGCGTGCTGGACCACCGCATCGTTGACGCCCTCGTGGCCGACCTGCACCACCGGATGAAGGTGGTGCCCCAGGGCGCGCAGATGGCGCCGCTGCTTGCCGGTCAACTCGTCAGCCAACGTGGTGCCGCAGCGCGAAATCCCGGTCCTGCGGGATCGTCGTCGCGCGGGCAACCAGCGAGTCCAGCAGGCGCAGGAAGAGGAAGATGTTGGGGATGGCCCCGACGTTTCCCCCGCCGAAGCCGAGGAACTTCCCCCGCTGGCGGATGCGCAAGAACCCGCCCTCGACGGCGACCTTCTCGATGTCCGAGATGGGGCAGGACTTGTAGCCGCCGAACAGCTTGCGCGCCGAGAGCTTCTCGCGGTCGACGATCAGCGCCTTGCCGAAGCGGACTTCCTCGCCCCGGTCCAGGGCGGCCCGCGCTTCGGGAAAGCGCGCGGCGGTCTGCTGGTCGGCGATGCGCTCCGCCAGGAGCTCCATGCCCTTCAGGTTGCTGGGGACGCCATGCTTCTTGCCGTTCGGGTCGGTGAGCTTCACGGTGATGATCGTCCCGGCGGGAATGAAGTAGTACACGCGCATCTTCACCGCGTGGTACCGCATCTCCACCATGTCCGCCCAGCGCAGCGCCCAGAGCTTGCCGCGCAAACCCCAGCGCTCGATCCCGTCGGTGCGGACCACCACCTTGCTGCGCATCTGCTGGACGAATCCCAGGACGCCGAGAGCCACCGCGATGAGACCGGTGGCGATCGCGCCTGGCTGGCCCTTGTCCTGCCCCGCCGGAAGCTGCACGGCGAACGCCGCGAGCGCCAGGCCCGGGAGGATCAGCACCGTCACGGCGAGAAAGCGGTAGAACCATTGGGTCGGATGGGTTGCGGTGATCTCACCCTCGGGCGATTGCAACGGTTGCATTCCAGAAGCTCCCCTCAGCGCGCTGCGCCGGCGCGCGTTTTCGGCGTCGCAAAGAGCTCCTGCTGCTCCGGGATCAAGCCGAGCTTCTTGGCGACCGGAGCGAAGCTTCGCCGATGCAATGCGCATGCGCCTAGGCGCTCCAATGCGTCGAGGTGGTCAGGCGTCGGATATCCCTTGTGGTCGGCGAACCCGTAGCCGGGATATTCGGCGTCCAGCTGCGACATGAGCCGGTCCCGGTGCACCTTGGCGACGATGCTGGCGGCGCCGATGGTGATGCTCTTGGCGTCGCCCTTGATGATGGGCTGCTGCGGCATGGAGAGGCCGTCGAGCTTGCGGGCGTCGATGAGCAGGTGCTGCGGCTGCGGCGAAAGCGCGAGGACCGCGCGCTTCAGCGCCAGGAGCCCTGCCCGGTAGATGTTGATGGTGTCGATCTCGCTCACCTCGGCGCGGCCGATGCCGACGGCCACGGCCTCCGCCCGGATCCGGGGCTCGAGCTCGTCGCGCTCTTCCGGAGTGAGCTGCTTCGAGTCGTTGACGCCCGTGATCCGGGTGCCCGGGCGGAGGATGACGGCCGCCGCGATCACCGGCCCGGCGAGCGGCGCCATTCCCACCTCGTCGCAGCCCCCCACCAGCGTGATGCCTTGCTCCCAGAGGGGCAGCTCGAAGAGGCAGAGGCGCGTCAGCCTGCGTCCCTCCGCCTGCGCCTTGTGGTTGCGCCTCTCGATCTTCTCCGCGATGGCCCGGGCCCCGGCGCGGGGATCCGCTTTCAAGGCGGAGAGTCCGCCGCTGGGCAGGTCGCGCGCTTCCTCGACGTAGAGACGGTGCAGCTCGGGCACGGGGGTACGGCGCAGGTCTTCCAATCGCACGCGGGCAGCGTAGAGCCGCGTGCCCGCAACGCGCAAGGTGTAGCTTCAGGCGATGCTGAGCTTCTATGACGCGCCGGTCTCGGGGAATACGTACAAGGTCCGCCTCCTGCTCGCGCAGCTGAAGCTGCCGCACGAGACGGTGACGCTGGACATCCTCGGGGGGAAGGTGCGGACGCCCGAGTACCGCAAGGTGAACCCGTTCGGCCGGGTGCCGTTCATCGTCGAGGACGGCTTCGCCCTCGGGGAGAGCAACGCGATCCTCTTGTACCTGGCGCGCGGCTCCAAGCTGTTGCCTTCCGGCGCGCGGGAACAGGCGCTGGCGCAGCAGTGGATGTTCTTCGAGCAGAACCAGCTGGAGATGTGGATCGGCTCGCCGCGGTTCTGGAGGAAGCTGAAGATCGAGAAGCCGGCGGCGCTGGTGGAGCACTACACGGCGCGCGCGACCGTCTCGCTGAAGGTGCTGGAGGCTCATCTCTCGCGGCACGATTGGTTCGTGGGAGACGCGTACTCGGTGGCGGACATCGCCGTCTTCGCGTACACGCACCTGGCGCCGGAAGCCGGGCACGACCTGGCGGCGTTCCCCAAGCTGGGCGCCTGGCTGCAGCGGTTCCGCCAGCAGCCGGGCTGGTTCCCGCTGGAGTGAGGGCGGCTACGCCTTGCCGCTGTTCAGCTTCTCCGCCCGGGCCTTGAAGTTGGCGAGGAGGCCCGGGAGCGACTGCTCCGCCAGCGCTTTCTCGATGAAGCCGGGCACCAGCGAGGACAGCTTGAGGTCGATGGTGTACGTCGCGTCCGTCGTGCCGGGCTGCGCTCCGGGCTTGAGCGTCCAGGCTCCGTCGTTGCCCTTCATCATCTCGCCCTTGATCATCGTCCAGGACAGCTTGCTGGGCCGCTCGGCGGTGTGCTTGAGCGTGTAGGTGATCACCTTGGCCTTGATGTCCACCTCGTAGGTCACTTCCTTGATCGATCCCTGGCCGCCCTGGACCTTCACCTTCTTCACCTCGGGCAGGAACTCCGGGTACTTCTCGTAGTCCGTGATCACGTCGAACAGCTTCTCCGGCGGCACGTTCACGGTGACCGACCTGCTGGCCTGGGCCATTGCGAATGCTCCTCTCGAAGGGCGCGCAGTTTACCATTGCGGCGCGGCCGCGCGGGCCGGAACGGGCCTGCGGGCATGCGCCAAGGTGAGCAACGGAGGCAGGAGCAGCCGCGGCAGCAGCGCCAGCGTGAGCATGCCGCCGATCACCACGATCGCCAGCGGCTTCTGCGTCTCGGCGCCGATGCCGCGGGAGAGCGCCGCCGGAAGCAAGCCGAGGAGCGCCACCGACGCGGTCATCAGGGCAGGGCGGAGACCGCGTTCCGCCGCCAGCCGGGCGCCCTCGTCCAGCGAACGCCCCTCGGCCCACATCTTCTTCGCATAGGTGACGACGATGATGGCGTCCTGGACCGCGATGCCGAAGATGGAGACGAATCCCATCGCGGCCGAGATCGACAGATGCGTCCCGGTGACGGAGAGGGCGATGACCCCTCCGGCGCACGCCACGGGGATCGAGAGGAGGACCACGATCATGTCGCGCATTCCGCCCACGGCGGAGTAGGCGAGAAAGCCGATCAGGACCAACGCCAGCGGGATGACGATGGCGAGGCGGGCGGCGGCCTCGCGCATCTGGTCGGCCTCGCCCGCCCACTCGAGGTGGGTGTCGTAGGGCAGCCTCACCTTGGAGGTGACCCGCTCCTGCGCTTCGCCGATGGTCGAGCCGAGGTCGCGGCCGCGCACCGAGAACTTCACCGGGGCATAGCGGCGGATGTCCTCGCGGAAGATCACCGAAGGACCGTTGTCCTCCGTGATCGCCGCCAGCTGCCCGAGCGGGATCTGGGCTCCGTCCGGAGTGGAGACCAGGATCTGCCGGATCGCGCGCAGGTCCTTGCGGTACGGCTCCGCCCAGCGCACCACCAGGTCGAACTTCTTCTCGCCCTCGTACACCTGGGTGACCGCCTGCCCGCCGATCGCCGCCTGGACCACGGCGCCCACGTCGCCGACGTTGAGCCCGTACCGGCCGCAGCGCTCGCGGTCGGGCGTGATCTTCACGTCGGGCTGCCCGAGCGATCGGAACATGCCCAGGTCCTCGACCCCGCGGATCTGGTGCAGGACCGAGATGATCTCGGCCGCCTTCGCCTCGTTCACCTTGAGATCCGGACCGATCACCTTGACCGTGTTCTCGCCCTTCACCCCGCTCATCGCCTCCTCGACGTTGTCGGCGATGGCCTGGGAAAAGTTGAATTCCACGCCGGGGAACGCCTCGCCGAGCTCGCGGGAGAGCTGCACCGTCAACTTGTCCTTGGTCACCCCACGCCGCCATTCGGAGGGGGGGAGGAGCGGCGCGAACATCTCGATGTTGTAGAAGCCTGAAGGATCGGTCCCGTCGTCGGGCCGGCCCAGCTGCGAGACCACGGTGCGGATCTCCGGGTTCCGGCGCCTGGTGCACGCTTCGTCCTCGCAGCCGAGCACGATTCGCCGCATCCGGCCCACGTGCCGGGCGCTGGTCTCCAGCGAGATGCTGGTGGGGAGCGTGGCGCGGATCCAGAAGTTGCCCTCCTCCAGCTTGGGCATGAACTCGGTCCCGATGGCGGTCAGCAACCCTCCGGCCACCAGCACTGGAGCGAGCGCGAGCGAGATGGCGGTCCAGGGACGCCGGAGGGCGAACGCGAACAGCGGCGCGTAGAGCCGGTCGAGCCAGCGCAGGAACCGGTTGTCGTGGCCCTGCGGCTGCTCCTGCCCTTCCCGGTGCTCGCTCGCCGGGTCGACGCGAAGGACCCAGGCCGCCAGCACCGGGGTGAGCGCGATCGACAGCACCACCGCCCCGCCGATGGCGAAGGCGTAGGTGTGCGCCATCGGCGAGAAGATCACGCCGGCCACTCCCGTCATGGTGAAGAGGGGGACGAACGCGAGCGTGATGATCAGGGTGGAGAAGATCATCGGGCCGCCGATCTCGGCTGCGGCGTCCGCGATCCGGTCCCGCACCGACCCGCCTCCGCGCGGGCCAAGGTGGCGGTAGATGTTCTCGATCATGATCACCGTCGAGTCGACGATGATCCCGAAGTCCACCGCGCCCAGGGAGATGAGATTCGCGGGAGTGCCGGTGAACACCATGCCGCAGAACGCCGCCATCAGGGCCAGCGGGATGTTCACCGCTGCAACCGCCGCCGCGCGCCCCTGGCCGAGGAAGAGCCAGAGCACGAGCGTCACCAGCACCATGCCCATCATGAGATTTTCCAGCACGGTGTGGGTGGTCATCTGCACCAGCCGTTCGCGGTCGTAGTACGGCAGGAGCTCCATCCCGATGGGCAGAACGTGGTTCTTCCGGATCAAGTCGACGCGCTGGTGCACTCCTCGCAGCGTCTCCAGCGACGACCCGCCATAGCGCATCAGCACGATCCCTTCCACCACGTCCGGCTCCATGTCCTTGCCCACGATGCCCAGGCGGGGCGCCGCCCCCTCGCGCACCTGGGCGACGTCGCGCACGCGCACCGGCGTGCCGGTCCGGGGTTGCGCCACGACGATCTCGCCGATGTCGTCGAGGCCGCGGATCAGCCCGAGCCCGCGCACGTTGAACGATTGCTCTCCCAACGTGAGCCGCTGGCCGCCCACGTTCTGGTTGGCGTTGGCCAGGCTCTGGGTGAGCTGCGAAAGGGTCACGGCATGGCCCTTGAGCCGGTACGGGTCGACGTCGACGTGGTACTCCTTCGTCTCGCCGCCGAACCCCACCACGTCGACCACTCCCGGCACCTGGCGGAATTGCCGCTCGAGCACGAAGTCCTGGGCCGTCTTCAGCTCGGCCAGCGAATAGCCCGGGCCCTTGAGCGTGTAGCGGAAGACCTCGCCGATGGCGCTCCAGGGAGACAGCTGCGGCTGCAGCCCGGGCGGCAGCTGGATGAATTGCAGCCGGTTGAGGACCCTCTGCTGCGCCGTGTGGTAGTCGGGGGTCCAGTTGAAGTAGCACTTCACGTCGGAGAGGCCGAACAGCGACTGCGAACGGATGTGCTCGAGGTCGATCATCCCCGCGAGCCCGTTCTCGAGTGGAATGGTGACGTACCGCTCCACTTCCTCCGCGCTCCAGCCGGCGGGCTGGGTGATCACTTCGATCATCGGCGCGACCGGATTCGGATAGGCCTCGATGTCCAGGCGGGAGTAGCACCACAGCCCCGCTCCCAGGAGACCGGCCGCCAGCGCCACCACGATGAAGGGCGCCGCCAGTACTTTCTCCACCAGCCAGCGCATCAGAGCATCCCCGAGAGCAGCAGCGCGCCGGAGACCACCACCGCCTCGCCGACTTGCAGCCCGGAGCGGACCGGGACCAGGTCGCCCTCGCCTTCGTCGAGCACCACGCGGCGGCGCTGGAACTTGAGCAGGCCGTTCTCCGTCGCGCCGGTCTGCACGAAGACCACCCGCTCGTCCCCGGCGTGCAGCACGGCGCTGCGCGGAACGACCAATGCCCTGCGCGCGGGAGTGGTCACCGACACCGTCGCGTACATCTCGGGGAGGAGCTCGTGCCCCGGGTTCGCGAGCGTGCACCGCAGCCGCGCCGTTCGCGACACCGGGTCGAGCACCGAGGAGATCCACTCGATCTGCCCGGAGAAGCTCGCCTCCGGATAGGCGATCACCTTCACCCGCACCGGCGCGCCGCGCTTCACGCGCGCCAGGTCCGCCTCGTACACGTCGGCGTAGACGAAGACCGAGTCGATGGAGCCCACCGTGAACAGCTCCGGAGCGGTCCCGCCGGACAGCTGCCCCTGCACGTCGGTCCCCGGATTCGCGTTCCGGGCGATCACCTCGCCTTCGATGGGCGAACGGAGGAAGAACCGCTGGGTCACGCGGTCGACGCCGCGGTGGCGGAACAGCTCCGCCCGCCGCCGGGCCCGTCCCACCTCGGCGCGGGCGCGCTCGTAGGCGCTCTGCGCCTGGTCGAGCTCGCGCTCCGCGGCGGCATGGGCCTCGAACAGTTCCCGCTGCCGCTTCAGCTCCCGCTCGGCCGCGGCGAGGTCCGCCTCGGCCTTGCCCACGTCGGAGACGGCGGAGCCCACGTCCGGCGACTCGATCTCCACCAGCGGATCGCCCTTGCGCACGTGCTGCCCCGGCACCGCCGCGATGCTGACGATCCGCCCGGACACCGGGGCGAACACGTGGGCCACGCGCAGGTCGTCGAAGGCGATGCGGCCCGGCGCGTCCAGGGTGGTCGCCACCTCCTGCTCGCCGACCATCTCGATCCGCATCTGCTCCGCGTCGAGCTGCTGGCGCGAGAGCCACACCTCGCCGGCCGGCGGGCGCGGCGCGTCCCGGTCTTGGCCTCGGGCGCAGGCGAGGATGACCAGGAGTGGAAGGGAACGCTTCATGGCCGCCCCACGGCAGCGTCGAGCTGGAACACCGCCAGCCAGAAGTCGTGCAGGTCCTTGAGGTACTCGGCGCGGGTCTGCGCCCAGACCCTCTGGGCGTCGAGCAGCTCCAGCAGCGAGGCGGCGCCCTTCTCGTACTGGATCTGGACCAGGTCGCGCGTCCGCCGCGCGCGTTCGAGCAGGCGCGCGCGCATCCGATCGACCAGCCGCCGGTTGGCGTCGACCGCGGCGCGGGCCGACTGCACGTCGACCAGCGCCTGCGCCCGCAGCTTCTCCACGGTGGCTTGCTGCGCGCGGATCTCGGCCTGCGCGCGCCCGATCTCCCCCTGCTGCTGATAGAAGAGCGGCACCGGGATCTGGATGCCGAGGGTGACCGTGGGCGGCTGGATCGCGTTCTGGCCCGAACCCTCCTGTTGGTATTGCGCCGAGAGCGCGATGTCCGGAACCCGTTGCCGGCGCGCCAGCGAGAGGCCCGCCTCGGCCCGGCTCTCCTGGGCGGACGCGGCGAGGAGGTCCGGCCGCCGTTCCAGCGCTTCGCGCGCGAGCGCGTCCAGCGGGGGCGCCTCGGCGGGCATCGGACGGTCGAGCAGCGAAGGATCGACGGTGAAGTCCGCCGCCGGCTCGCGCGATCCGAGCAGGAACGCGATCTGCAGCCGCCCGGCGCGGACCGCCTGCTCGGCCAGGTCCACGCCCTGCTGGGCCTCCAGCGCGGCGACTTCCGCCCGCGACAGCTCGGCCTCCGAGATCGCCCCGGCCTGCATGCGCCTCTGGTTGAGCGCCCGGGTCTGGTCGGTGGATTCGGCGATCTCGCGAGCGAGATCGAGCTGAGCCTGCTGCAGCGCCCCGTCGAGCAACGCCTGCCGCACCTGCAAGGAGAGCGCGCGCAATGCGTCGTCGCGGGAAAGCCGCGCCGCGGCCAGGGCGGCGCGCGCGACGTCCAGCCTCAACCCGCGCTTTCTGGTGAGCAGATCCGACAGCGCGCCGGAATCGGTGAGTCCGACGCTCCAGGCCGTCGCCGAGCAGCCAGGACACGCCGTCGCGTCGTACCCGAAGGAACGCCCCGCCGATCCGGAGAGCTGCGGGTTGGCGATCGCTCCGGCGGCGGCCGCGTCGCCCTGGGCCGCCGCGACCTGCGAGTCGGCGATCAGCAGGTCGAAGCCGCGCTCGCGAAAGATGCGCAGCGCGTCGTCCATCGTGAGCACCGACGGGAGCGCGGCGATGGCGAGGAGGGCGAGAGAAGCCACACCCGCTTGTCTAATGGGTGTTTTCTCCGGGCAATTCGGCCGAAGGTATGTCCGACACGAGGCTGTAAGGAACGGTTGACAGAGTGTGCGCGGAGGCCCGACACCCTTTCGGGTGAGAGCACAGCTCGTTCGCAGCGCGGTGCTGGAGATCTACGAGCAGGTCCGGCGGGAAGGCGCCCGCGCGGACCAGGCGCTCCAGCGCGTGCTGCGGCGGGAGAAGCAGCTGCGCAGCGTCGAGCGGCGCTCGGTCTCCGACGCGGTGTACGGGCTGCTCCGGCTGCAGGGCCGCGTCGATCATCTCCTGCAGCGGGCGCTCGGCACCCGCAAGCTGGCGCTGGAGAAGCTCGCCACTCCCACCCAGCACCTGCTGCGCTATGCGGCCTATCTCATCGCCGGCGAGCGGCAGTCTCCGGAGAGTGCGGCGGGGCTGGCCGGTCCCGAGGTCGCCCCTTGGCGGTGGGCGCTGGACCTGGTCGCGGAGCCGGGCCGGCTGGGCGCTCCCGAGGACCCCTTGGACGCGCTGGCCGCCGAGACTTCGCTGCCGCGCTGGCTGGCGAAGCTCTGGAGCGAGCAGATGGGCGCGGACGAGACGCGGCTGCTCGCGGCGGCGCTCAACCAGCGCGCCCCGCTCACCGTGCGGGCGAACCTGCTCAAGAATTCGCGGGAGGAGCTGATCGCCACCTTGCGCGCGGAAGGCTCGCGCGTGGAGCCGACGAAGCTCTCGCCCTGGGGCGTGACGTTCACCGGCCGCACCAACGTCTTCGCGCTGCGCGCGTTCAAGGCGGGGCTGTTCGAGGTCCAGGACGAGGGCAGCCAGCTGATCGCTTTGGCTTGCCAGGTCAGGCCGGGCCAGCTGGTGGTCGACGCCTGCGCGGGCGCCGGGGGCAAGTCGCTCGCCCTCGCCTCCGAGATGCGGAACAAGGGCCGGCTGATCGCGGCCGATCGCGACAGCCGCCGGCTCGACGAGCTTCGCCCGCGGGCGCGCCGTGCCGGAGTGCACAACTGGGAGGCGCGCGCGGTTCCGGAGTCCAGCGATGCCCGCATCGCCGAGCTGCGCGAGCAGACCGACGTGGTGCTGGTCGATGCGCCGTGCTCCGGGCTGGGCGCGCTGCGGCGAAATCCCGACGCGCGCTGGCGGCTGGACGCGGCGGAAGTCGACTCGTTTCCACCGCGGCAGAAAGAGATCCTGGAGCGGTACGCGCGCCTGGTGAAGCCGGGCGGCCGGCTGGTCTACGCGACCTGCTCGATCCACCGCGCGGAGAACGAGGACGTGCGCGCCGCGTTCCTCGCGGCACACCCGGAATTCAAGCCGGCGCAAGCGTTGCCCGAGTCCGTCGGGCTGGGAACGGGCGCCGAGATCCAGCTGCTGCCGCACCGCCACGGCACCGACGGCTTCTACATCGCGGCCTTGCAGCGTGGTGATCAGGTCTTGGCCGGCATTCCCAGCGGCAGCGCGGGGATCTCCATCAACGCCCGCTTCGCGAACAGGTAGTTCGCCGCGGAGATCAGCGTGTGCGCCAGCAGCGCGCCGTAGAGCGCGGCGGCGGGCGGGCGGGCACGGGCGTGCATTCGTGGGATCGTTCTGCGTAGATTGCGCCGGCATGTCAATGCAGAGACGGAGCGTGGTGGTGACGGGCGCGTCCGGGAACCTCGGCCGGGTGCTGGTCGAGCGGCTCCAGCGCGCCGGCGTGGTGGTCGTTCCGCTCACCCACAAGGACGCCGACCTCTCCCAGGAGCCGCAGGTCGAGGCCGCGTACGACCGCGCGCTGCAGCGCAACGGCGCGATCTGGGGCTCGGTCCAGGTCGCCGGAGGTTGGGCCCCCGGCACCGTCGCGCAGACGTCGGTCGAGGTGTTCGAGCGCATGATCGACGTCAACCTCCGCTCCGCCTTCCTCTGCTGCCGGGCGGCGCTGCGGCGGATGACCAAGGCCATCGCCGAGGAAGGCGGCGGCGTCCGCGCCAACTGCGTCGCGCCGGGGGCGATGAAGACGCCCGCCAACGGAGACCTCCCCGGCCAGGTGCCGCTGGAGGACGTCGCCGAAGGGATCCTCTATCTGCTCTCGCCGGAATCGGGCGCCGTCAACGGCGCCGTGCTCACGTTCCCATCGCGCTGAGCCGCCGCCGCGCTTGCGCGCGTACGCCCGAAGCCGCGTCGCCGGCGAGCTTCTCCGCGTCGGAGCGTGCGACGTCGGCGACCGCCAGCGCGGTGCGCACCAGACCGTCCCGCCCAGCGCGCAGGAGCGGGGTCCCTTCGAATCGGCGCCGCGCCTCGTCGGCCGTCAGCGCGAGCACCTCTCGGACCGCGAGCGACGCTGTGCGGGCGCGAAGCTGCACCAGCCTGGCCGGCGGCGCGCGGCGGTTCCAGGGGCAGACGTCCTGGCAGGCGTCGCAGCCGAAGAGCCGCCCTCCCGCGCGCCGGGCGATCTCCTCGGGAATGCTCTCCCGGTGCTCGATGGTGTGGTACGCGATGCAGCGCGTGGAATCGACGTAGCGGGGCTCGCGGATGGCGTCCGTCGGGCAGGCCGGGATGCACAGCGCGCAGTCGCCGCAGCGATCCGGATGCGGGGCATCCGCCTCCAGCGCGACGTCCGTGATCAGTGCTCCCAGGAGCAGCCAGGATCCCAGCCGCTCGTGGATGAGACACCCGTTCTTTCCGATCCAGCCGATGCCCGCTTCCTGCGCCCACGCCTTCTCCATCACCGCGCCGGCGTCCACCTCGGCGTAGACGGCCGCGCCGCCCTCGCGCAGCCATTGGGCCAGCCTGCGGACGGGCTTGATGAGCACGTTGTGGTAATCGCGCCCGCGGGCGTATCGGGCGATGGTCAGCTCTCCTGGCGCGGGCCGGGGATCGTCGGCCGCGGGAGCATAGGAAGCGGCCACCACGATCACGCTGCGGGCGTCGGGAACCAGCAGGGCAGGATCGAGCCGCTCCGCGCGGCGGCGCCGGACATACTCCATCCCCGCGTCCCATCCCCGCGCCAGCCAGCGATCCAGCGGCCCGGGCGGAAGCGGATGCGCCCGCGCGATCCCGCAGAGGTCGAACCCGAGCTGGGCTGCGCGCGCTTTCACCTGCGCGGCTGTGACGCTCACCGCTACCTCTTCAACGTGATGGCCAGTCCGTCCCGGATGGGGACGATGGTCGAGACCAGTCCTTCGCTCCCGAAGATCAGGCGAGTGTACTCCCGCAGACCGGCCGTGGCCGCATCGCTTTCGCCCCGGGCGACCGCGCCGCCCCAGAGCACGCTGTTGGCGAGCACCAGCCCGCCGGGCCGCAGCTTGGGCAGCGCGGTGGCGAGCGCCTTCGGGTACTCGGCCTTCTCGCCGTCGAGGAAGACCACGTCGAGGCCGGCTTCCGCTCGCGCCAGGGCGTCGAGGCCGTCTCCCGGCGACTCGATGCGGCAGCGCTCGAGCAGCCCCGCTTTCTCCAGCCACGCGCGCGCCCGGTCCAGGTTCTCCCGGTCGAAGTCGGTCAGGGTGACGGCGCCGCCCGGATCCAGGGCCCGGGCGAGCCAGAAAGCCGAGTAGCCGAATCCGCTGCCCACCTCGAAGACGCGGCGCGCCTTCACCACCGTGGCGAGCTGTCCGAGGAGGGTTCCGACCGTCTGGCCGACGATGGGATAGCCGTCGCGCTCGTCCGCGTACCGCCGCATCTCGGCCTCGACGGGGTCCGGGGACCCCGCGAGGCGGGTCAGGTAGTCGTCGATCAGCGGATCGACGATGTCCATGTCGCCTTGCATTCGGGCGACAACGTAGCGCAAAACGCCGGGATGACGCGGTTTCTCTATCGGCTCTGCTGCGGCGGGCTCTTCGGCGCGCAGCTCTTCTTCGTGGCGGTCGCCGCCCAGATCGTCTTTCCCTCCGACGTGTCGGCGCTGCCGCGAGACCATCCGCGGCGGCAGCTCGCCGCGGATCTGGTCGGCAAGATGCTGGCGCGTCTCGACGCGGGCACCATCGTCGCCACCGCCGTGGCGGTGGTCTGCGCCTTCGCGCTGGGCCGCCGGCGGGAGGCCCTCGCTCCGATGCTGGCGGGCCTCTGCGCGGTCGCCTCGGCGCTGCTGGTGACGCCGGCCATTCACGGCATGCGCGCGGCTGGCGAGGTCGGCTCGGGGAGATTCGGCATGCTCCACGCCGTCAGCTTCAGCCTGCTGGTGCTGGAGATGATCCTCCTCGCGGTCGCGGTCTGGCGCGCGCCCTAGAAGCCGTTGACTTGCCGGCCGACATGGTAGAAGTCGCGGCCCATGTCGATTCCAGTCACGCTGATCCCCGGCGACGGCATCGGGCCCGAGGTGGTCAACGCCGCCGTGGAGGCCATCGAGGCCGCGGGGGCGAAGCTGCAGTGGGAGCGGGCCGCGGCGGGATCGAGCGCGGTCCCCACCCACGGCACGCCCATTCCGGCCGAGACGCTGGAGTCGATCCGCCGCAACAAGCTGGCGCTGAAGGGACCGCTCGCCACGCCCATCGGGGAGGGCTACCGCAGCGTGAACGTGGCGCTGCGCAAGGAGTTCGATCTCTACGCCAACGTGCGCCCGGCGCGCAGCTTCGCCGGGGTGGAGACGCGGTACACCGGCGTCGATCTGGTGGTCATCCGCGAGAACACCCAGGGCATGTACTCGGGGGTGGAGCACTTCGTCGACGAGGAGCGCAGCGCCGCGGAGAGCATCTCGATCATCACCCGCAAGGGCAGCGAGCGGATCATCGAGTACGCCTTCAACTACGTGAAGCAGAACAAGCGCCGCCGCCTGACGCTGGTGCACAAGGCGAACATCCTCAAGTGCACCAGCGGCCTGTTCCTGGACACCGGGCGAAGGATCGCCGCCAAGTACCCGGAGGTCGAGTTCAAGGAGATGATCGTCGACAACTGCGCCATGCAGCTGGTGAAGAACCCCAACCAGTTCGACGTCCTCGTCACCACCAACCTCTTCGGCGACATCTTGAGCGACCTCACCAGCGGGCTGATCGGCGGGCTGGGCCTGACGGCGGGCGCCAACATCGGCAAGCAGGCGGCCATCTTCGAGGCGGTGCACGGAACGGCCCCGGACATCGCCGGCAAAGGCGTCGCGAATCCCACCGCGGTGATGCTCGCGGGCGTGATGCTGCTGGAGCATATCGGAGAGCGCACCGCCGCCGAGCGCCTGGACACCGCCATCCGCGAGGCCATCGCTTCCAAGGAGGCGTTGACTCCGGACCTGGGCGGCTCGGGCACCACCCGGATGTTCACCTCAGCCGTCCTGAAACGGCTCAAGTAGCCAGACCGCGCCTTCGCGCTCTTCGATCGGCAGCGGCGTCAGCGGCCGCCCGGCGCAAGGCCCTCCCAGGCAGGCCCCGGTGGATGGATCGAAGCGGGCGCCGTGGGCCTGGCACTCGATCTCGCCGGTCGGAAGCCAGAGCCGTCCGTCGCCGACGTCGACGGGCTGCGCCCGGTGCGGGCAGACGTTCAAGTACGCCCGGACCGCGCCGGAAGCATCGCGGACGGCGAATCCTTGCTGGAACGGACCCGCCTGGAACTGCACCGAGCCCCCGGGTTGCAGCCCGGCGAGATCGAACAGCTTCATTTCGGCGGCACCCAGGGGATCTCCCGCCCGCCCGCGCGCAGGTTGGCGGCGCGCGCCATGACGAAGAGCAGGTCCGAGAGCCGGTTGATGTACCCGAGCGCTTCCGGCGGCACCGGCGCGGACTCCGCCAGCTCGACCATCTTGCGCTCCGCCCGCCGGCACACCGTGCGGGAGAGATGCAGCGCGGCGCCGGCGCGCGACCCGCCGGGGAGGATGAAGTTCCGCATCGGCGGGAGCTGCTCGGTGAGCCGGTCGATCTCGCGCTCCAGCCGCTCGATCTGCTGCGCGGTGATGCGGGGCACCTCCTTCGGCGCCTTGTCCGCGTCCGGGGTCGCCAGCTGGGCGCCGAGCGTGAACAGCTCGCTCTGCAGCTCGTCCAGCAGCGCGCGCAGGTCGCCTTCGGGAACCTCCTCGCGGGCGACGCCGAGCGCCGAGTTCAGCTCGTCCACGTCGCCGTACGCCGCCACCCGCAGATCGTCCTTGCGCACGCGCGGTCCGCCGAAGAGGCCCGTCGAGCCGTCGTCCCCCCGGCGCGTGTAGATCTTTGCCAAGCCGCCTCCGTCCCCCGCTGATAAGATCGAATCCTCATGGGCCGCAAGGGGCTGCACCGCGGGTGGGTGGTCGTCGCGCTGGTGCTGGCCGGATGCGGCGGAATGAAAGACGCCGGGTCGGTCGCGGACAAGTTCGTCGATCGCTACTACGTGGAATCGGACCAGGACGGGGCGCTTCCGCTCACGGTGGGCGTCGCCTCCATGCGCCTGAAGGACGAACTGAACCTCACGCGGCAGTCGCGCCTGGGGAACCCGGGCATGCAGCTCCGCCCCGTGCGCGTGTACTACCGGCGGACCGCGCTGACCGGCGACGGCGGCGAGCGCGAGGCGGATTACGAGCTGGACATCCGGCCGCAAGGCGGGGGCGACATGCAGCGCGGCGCCCACGTGGTCCTGGCGCGGCAGGAGGACGGGACCTGGCGCGTCTCCCGCTTCTCGGAGACGCAGCCCCGATGAAGCTGGACTTCAAGGTCAGCCCCGACGCCGCCGGACAGCGGCTGGACAAGTTCCTCCGCAGGCGCCTCGAGAACCTGCCGTTGAGCCATCTCTACAAGCTGGTGCGGACCAAGAAAGTGCGGGTGAACGGGTCGCGCGCCGCCATCGCCCAGCTGCTCCAGCCCGGCGACGAGATCACCGTCCATGTGCTGCAGGCGACTCAGCCGCCCCCGCCCAAGCCGGCGGAGGCGGTGCGGCAGGACTTCACCATCCTCTACGAGGACGAGCACATCCTCGCGGTGGACAAGCCTTCGGGTCTCGCCATCCACCCCGGCTCCGGAATCCGCGGAGAGACGCTGGTCGATCAGGTCCGCGCGTATCTGGCCCGCCAGGGGCTGGTGACCCCGGAAGGGGAGTTCAAGCCCAGCCCGGCGCACCGGCTCGATCGCGAGACCAGCGGCGCGGTGGTGGTGGCGAAGACGCGGCAGGCGATGGTGCGGCTGACCGAGATCTTCACCGCCGGCGAAGCGGAGAAGACCTACCTGGCGCTGGCGAAGGGCCGGTTCCAGCGCGAGAGCGGCACCGTCGATCTGCGCCTCGCCGAGCACCAGCAGACGGCCGCTTCCAAGCAGCAGCGCGGGGTGAATCTGCAGTCGGCCGTGACGCACTGGAAGAAGCTCGCCGGCGGGCCGGAAGCCACGCTGCTCGAGCTGACCATCGAGACCGGGCGGACGCACCAGATCCGGCGTCACCTGGAGGCCATCGGACACCCCGTGGTCGGCGATACCCGCTACGGCGACTTCCCCTTCAACCGCATCGCCCAGCGGCAATGGGGACTGCGGCGCATGTTTCTGCACAGCGCCCACCTGGCGCTGCCTCATCCGCTCACCAAGAAGCGGCTGAGCCTGACGTCCCGCCTTCCGTCGGACCTGGCCGATTGCTTGCCGCGGGCCGGCATCCGGTGGAAAACACAGGGATCCTGAACGGGCTTCAGCGGGGGCCGCCCCGTTCGCACATTGGCGCGGATGAACCGCCCCCCGTTCGCTGTTCGGAAGTAGGATCGGACCGATGCTCAACCAACCCCCGTCCCTCCCTCGCCGCACCTATGAGCGCCTGGTGGCCGATCGCGGGCCGGGCAAGAAGAAGCTGTGGGTGCTGATCGCCATTCCCCTGGCCGTGCTCTCCGGGATGCTCGCGATCGCGGCCGCGGGCGTCTACATCTGGTTGGCGCGAGGACTGCCGTCGATCGAGTGGGCGCGCCATTACCGGCCGCCCCTGGTCAGCACGGTCTGGAGCGGCGACGAGCAGCTGATGGGAGAGTTCTACAGCGAGCGCCGCCTGGTCGTTCCCTACGACCGCATCCCCAAGCGCTTGAAGCAGGCGGTGATCGCCAGCGAGGACAAGGACTTCTTCGAGCACGGCGGCCTCAGCTTCTCCGGCCTGATGCGCGGGCTCTACCAGACCTACGTGAAGAAGAACCGCGTCAGCGGAGGCTCCACGCTCTCGCAGCAGACCGCCAAGGCGATCATGGCCTCCACCGAGGGAGAGGAGAGCGTCCGCATCCGCTCCGGATGGGCGGGCGTCCGCCGCAAGGCGCGCGAGTTCATCCTCACCCGCCGGCTGGAGAACAATTTCGACAAGGAGCACATCCTCTGGCTGTACTTGAGCGAGGTCTACTTCGGCCACCACAGCTACGGCGTCCAGGCGGCGGCGGAGAACTACTACCGCAAGAACGTCTGGGAGCTGAGCCTGCCGGAGATCGCGCTCATCGCCGGCCTGCCGCAGGCGCCCAGCAAGTTCTCGCCCTTCGCCCACCCGGAGCGGGCGAAGGCGCGCAGGGCGTACGTGCTCAGGCGCATGTCCGAAGAGGGGATGATCACCGCGCAGGAGCGGAAGGAAGCGGACGACGCTCCCATCAAGGTCTACCCGGTGCAGGACATCTTCCGGGAGACGGCGCCTTACGTGACCGAGCACATCCGGCGGGATCTGGTCGCCCGGTACGGGAACGAGCGGCTCCTCAACGACGGGCTCAAGGTCTACGCCACCGTGGACATCGAGCGCGAGCACGACGCGGT
>WNFT01005215.1_pt1 | contig 20506 bp, 21 predicted proteins | sample 5400191 | NCBI WGS metagenome assembly WNFT01 (sample SAMN13153359, study PRJNA577476) | soil metagenome | isolation source: 80 cm saprolite under Madrone tree | place: USA:California | collected 2016-06-14 | reverse complement strand
GGCCATCCCAACTTCGTAATCGACAGTTGGTTCAGGGGTAGTGAGCGTTTCTTGTTCAGCTTTTCTGGTTTTTTACCAGGGAGCCATTTTCGGCCAGTGTAATCGCCATTTGATGCGGAAAGTAGTTGACTTTCATCACCTCTTTTTGGCTCACCTGCACACTCGCTGATGGAATCACGCCTCTGTATTCGGCATCCTGACGGGTGACAGCTTGTGCCGAGCATCAAGGAAAATGAGCCATTCGTGAACACTGCTGATGTGTACAATCTCATGTATCACGAACGGATCATGCCCAAAGAGTGCATGCACTGCTTCCTCATCGAGAGCTTCAACAATGACGAGCAGGCTCGTATAGTCTGCATAGGGTCCCCCAAGAACGACGGTTCCATCGTCAAAAAGCTGATCCATAAACGCGGCATGCTCTGTCCAGTATGGTTGTTCACGGCTGGTTTTTCCATCACGCCATTCAGGACCGGGTGAAAAAAAGGCCGCATAGGTCTTTTTCATAGCTGTCCTTTCTGCTCTTTGCATCTGTGTCTATTGGTTGTGGTGAGCACATTATACACGGAGCGGTGGCTTTGGGAAAGGTATCTTAGCCCTGGGGTGTATGAATTGATTTAAGCAAGGGAGCGGCGTACGAACCTCTAGACTCTGTTGTATAGTTCCGTGATAGAAGCACTGAAAGAAGCCTTTCACGAAGTCGCACAGCTTCCTGAAGACGCGCAAAGACACATTGTTGAGGTGATCAGAAACGTCTACAAAGAAAGGATAAAAAGCATGAAGACAACACGCCATTACCGCTTCTGGTTGGCATGTTTAGGTTTTTGTTTGATCTTCCTGCTTGCAGCTTGTGGTGGTTCTACCTCTACCACAGGGCAAACACCCACACCAACCAAAAGTATTCCCGGCGTTGGCGCAACGCCTCCTACCGGAGGTATCGTCCCGATGCCTCTCACGCAGACAAGTTGTCCGCTTCTTCAATATGTTCAACCAGTATCCCTGGTCAAACGTTTCGCGCAATGGCAGCCTGTTTGCCTTACAGCACAACAGCGCCGATTTCAAGACCGTATCCCTGCTTTATGGTTCGCTGAACGGCGGATCCCCAACCACGTTTGCCAGCGTCTCTGATGGCACACAACTGCAAATTGTCGGCTGGACCACCATGTAGCTTTCTCAACGTTCCCATGAGAGGCTTGCGGGACCGATCTCAGCGGTCCCGCTTCCAGACCACCATCGTGACATCCTGAAAAGAAAACTAACGGCGAGGCAGAAAATGACTTGCGAGTCAGCACCGATTTTGAATGGTCTCCTACTATGCCAAAGACTCTATAAAAGAAACGTTTCAGGAGCATGTGAAAGGAGCAAGCAATGGATCTCCATCTACAGGATAAAGTCGTCATCGTCACGGGCGCCAGCGCGGGCATTGGCTACGCAATCGTGGAGGCATTTGCGCGGGAAGGCACGCAGGTTGTTGCCGCCAGCCGTCACACCGCGTCGCTGGAGAAGCTGGCGCAGCAGTATCCCGTTCTGCTCGTCGCAGCCGACCTCTCAACGGCGCAGGGCACGCAGGCACTGGTCACGAAGGCGCTCACTACCCACAGACGCATTGATGTCCTGGTAAACAACGCAGGCATCTTTGAGTCGCGCCAAGGCTTTCTGAGCATCAGCGACGAGGACTGGCAGCGCACCCTCTCGACCAACTTTATGAGCGTGGTACGCCTGAGCCGCGCGATCCTGCCGGTCATGGTCGAGCAGAAAAGCGGCGTCATCCTCAACGTCGCCTCGGAAAGCGCGCGCCAGCCGGACACCAATCTCATCGATTACAGCGTCTCGAAAGCGGCCCTGGTCATGCTCTCCAAGGCACTGGCCAACGAGTTCGGTCCCCAAGGGATTCGCGTCAATACCGTCTCACCCGGCCCGACGTATACTGCACAGTGGGACCAGCCTGGAGGGTTCGCCGATCACCTGGCTCAGACGTACGGCCTGGACAGAGAGGCGGCCATCGAGCATTTTGTCAAAAACGTGCGCCAGCTTCCGACGCAGCGCATGGGCACCCCGGAGGATGTGGCTGCGGTGCTCGTTTTCCTCGCCTCGGACCTCGCCCGCCAGATCACCGGCTCCGACTACGCGGTGAACGGTGGCTCCATCCGTGCCGCATAAATACATCAACCGCTGTGCCACTATTGAGCGTGGCATAGCGGTAGCTCCCGTATAACGTGGCTGTGTTGAAAGAATGGAGACCATTCAAAACCGGGTGAGTCTAGCCAGCGCCCGGTTTTGAATGGTCTCCCCTGACGGCCTGCGCCCCACCATCACAGCATCCCTCAAGACGGCGCCGACTCACCACGAAACACGGCCGCGTTCCGGCGCGCAAACTCCGCGAACGTGGTGGGTTGAATCCCGAATGCCTCGTGCCCGCCGAGGCACACCCTCGATTCGGAGCATTTCAGACGCTCGCTGGACTGTTCATCGAGAGCGTCGGCGAAAATCGGGGGGGTTCCTCTTGCCAACAAAGCCCGCCTTCTTTCCGCCGGAGTGACGTTGACATACCGCACGGTCTTCCCGATCGCCCGAGATATCTGCTTGGCAATCTCCGTCATCGTCAAGGCTTCAGGACCTGTCATATCGTAGCTCTTGCCCTCATGCCCTCCACTGTACAGCAACGCGAAGGCAACTTGCGCGATGTCCTCAACATCGATGGGTGAGAGCTTTGCGTTCTCCATGGGGAGGAAGAACGCGTCCTCAGCCACGATCGTCGGCCCTTCCCGGAGATACACCTGCATGAATTGGCTGGGACGCAAGTGCGTCCACGCAAGCCCGGACCCCTCAAGGTAGCGCTCGATGTCTTCGTGCATCCGCGTGAAGCGGAAGTTCCTCTGGTTGAAACCAACGCCCGATTCGGCCCCAGAGAGCTTGACGATGTGGCGGACGCCGGCCTTCTTGGCGGCGTCGATGAATGTGCATTGCGTCTCCAGCATCCGCTCATTGGCGGAAGAGATCAGGAGAACTCGATCCACGCCGTCCAACGCAGCTCCCAGCGTCTCAGGCTGGAGCATGTCGCCCTCCACGAGTTCCACGGTGGGCAACGTCTTGAGCGCACATGCCTTCGCACGACTCCTGACGAGCGCCCGAACTTCCTCTGATCGTCGGGCAAACTCGCGGATCACGGCAGATCCGCTCCACCCTGTCGCTCCTGTTACAAGTATCATGGGAATCTCCTTTCGGTGTGTTACGCATGGCATAACGTAAGGTCATCATCAAAGAAGGTCTGAGGTCGAACCTATCAACGTGAGATGGGTCGCCGTGGTAGGCGGCACTTCAGGAATCACCTCTTGCTCATCCAGCTTTCCACATCCTTTTCTCAATTACTTCTCCATCTTTGCAACTTGCTCGTCTTATTCTTGATTTGCCTAAAGAGTTGCAAACCCGCTTTGAGCTTGGCTTTCAGGTACGTGCCCCACACCTCTCTCCGAAGCAACTCATACTCAGCGCCACGATGAGTGTCCAGCTCTTCAAAGCTGTCCTCCCGCTGATACTCCAGGCAGAGGAGGCTGATCAGGGGCTTCTCGTGCGTGAACTCAAAACCGTGTTGCAGCGTTACCTTGAGCCTATTCTTGATTGAGCTGCTCCGCTTGCTTTCGAGACCATTCTCATGCGCATCTCGTGGGCGCCCCGGCTCAAGCGTCCTCTCTCTCCTTTTGCCCGTTTGCGACTGCTCTTGGCGGCATGATGTCCGGACAAAATTTCCCAGCAGAGTCTTTCATACACCCTCAGCCCCTCAGCACTGCTCCAGCTTGACATGAGCGTATCTGGCTGCTATCCTGCAAGGAGACGAGTACCAGCGAGGGCGCTCTGATGCGTTTGGACTATCAGGGGGTTCACCTTGAAACAATTTTGGACGCTGTTGACGAGAACACTGCTGCTTCGTTGCCCCAGATGTGGCAAAGGGAAGTTGTTTCGTCGGTGGTTCACCATGTACGAACACTGTCCCGTCTGCCACCTGGTCTATGAACGTGAAGTAGGGTTCTATACTGGGGCCCTGGCCATCAACCTGGTTATAAGCGAACTCTTAGTTGCGGCCTTCATTATTCCTGTCGCGGTATGGGCAGCGATGAATCCAGGTGTTCCATTCTTTCTCGTACTGCTATTGGCGTCTCCTCTCCCTGTTTTGCTCCCTTTCCTCTTCTTTCGTCATAGTAGAGCGTTGTGGATCAGCATGAATTATTGGCTCAATCCTCCCGAGTAGAGCCGAGACAGACCCTTCCTCAGCCCTGGCCACCTATGGTATACTAGTCACCCAGCAGCACCTATCCCGTACAGTCGGGAACTCGCCGCGACCCAACATCATAGAACCGTTCAGTTCAGAATAACCCTGTAGGAGTGAGTATCATGCAATTATCACCTCAGCAGACCGAACGCTTTTACCGCATCTGGTTTGCCCTGCTTCATCACATCCACACAGAGCGACAGCTCGCCCCCAACTTCCCCGACACTCCAGGAATAGCATCCATCTCACCAGCCGATGCCCAGCTTCTCCGCAACACATTATGGGCCGACGACTCGCTACGTGAAACATTCATCGCCAAGAATCCCGCCGGGTTGCCCCCGGCAGACCTGGCCGTGGTCGCAAGCTGGCAATACCGAGTCAGCGGAAACTTCTTCGTCATGCGCTACCTCAAAAAATACACTGTCTTCCTCTCAACCTCGGAACCCGCACATGCCTATGGCGTGCTCGGACTCGTCAGCCCGCTAGAAGACGTTGTTGGTCCATTTCCTCCCATCTACGTCCAGGCCGTGTTACTGCCATTTGAGGACCACATCATCTACGATAGTCTCCTGATGCCATATCCTGTTACCTTTGGCTCTGGCATCCGCGGCGACCTGAACGAAACATACCGGAATGCACAGGAACGCGAGGGCATCATCACCACCCTGGGACCGGCCAAAGCACCTGCGAACCTGGATGAAGCACGCAAAGACATACGTACACGGAACGCCAAGATTCTGAGTGCCTTCAGAAAGAACCTTGCCCAGAGCGGCCTGAGCATCAAAATGGTAGAACAGCACGCAGGGAATATCGAAGCCTTTGCACAGACTTACCTTCTAACGCAAAACCCGCCACGTGGGCTGCTCGACATCACGCTCACAGACGTACAAGCTTACCTGCGCACTACAGAAACCGCCACAACCAGCTTCAAACGCTTTGTCCGTTTCCTCACTGAGACCGGGCGGATGGACTACGAGCAGGCAACACCCCTGCGCAATTTGCTGAAATAGACGAATGAGCCAAATTCCTCTCGACGTGGCGCGGATAAAGCCCGGCCATAGCCGCCGAGCCGCTTCATGACTATCGCCATGCTATGAAGATTGGAAAACTCACATTTTTTTCCCATGAATTTCCAATGAAAGGATGCTATGCTTTCTCATGTGGAACGGAAAGTGTAGAGCGTCTTTGTAGGACATCTTGTAGTCTGTTACGGTCTAATACGGATTCGCGAACTGACATACAAATTTGCCTCGGCTTCTGTGGTCTCCTCTATTGGCAAAAGATTATACGTTTGACTGCGGATTCGTATAAGTTAGTCTCTATACTGAAAAAAAGGTTAACATTTCTTTACTAGAAAGCGAGAAGAACTATGTTATCGACGCGTCTCAAAGTGGGGTTTGTCACATTTCTTTCAGGCCTTGCGCTTTTGCTGGGGCTGTTCACTTCTACGGGTGTAGCATCAGCACATAGCGTCCAGGCTCACCATGCTCAGACGAGCGCAAGCGTGTCTACCAACGAACGCTGCATCAGAGTCTTTGAGAGGAGATTCAGCGACTTTGGAGGTTTCGGCTTCAACCGAGATTTCGGCTTCAACCGAGATTTCGGCTTCAACCAAGGCTTCGGCTTCAACCGAGGTTTCGGCTTCAACCGAGGTTTCGGCTTCGGGGACAGAAACTTTGGCTTCAGGCTCGTCTGCTTCCGCAGTCACAATCGGTTTGGTTTCGGTAACGGCTATTAACCGAAGCGACACAATGCAATTCCACTTATCGCCTCGTTAAAGAAGACGGCTGGTCCATCAGGACCAGCCGTCTTGACGTTCTCAAGTTGCCAATCTCAGAAACGAGTTGCGTCAGGGTCCATGACACTAACAACATTGATGGGACTATCACACCTTATCCTTGCAACAAAATGGCGAATCCCCTGAACTTAAGTACAGTTGACAAGCAGTGTGCTACAAGATGATACTACAAAGGACACATTGTACGCACTTCCCAATGGGTGCAATCCAAGGACATATGAATAGATGGCTATAGAAACAAACTTTTTCCGACAGGTGATGGGTCGCTTTGCAACGGGTGTGACAGTAGTAACTACTCGTAGTGATAAAGGCCTTTCGGGCCTGACAGTGAACTCGTTCTGCTCAGTCTCTCTCGACCCGCCGTTGGTCTTGATCTGTATTGATCTGACCAGTAATACCCTGCCCTACATTCGCGAAAGCGGCTCGTTTGCGGTGAATATCCTGACTGATCGACAAGAGCACCTCTCACGCTGCTTTGCTACCCCCTCCCAGGAACGTTATGAGCATTTCTGCCATGCCAGCTACCATGTCGTTGCTACGGGCTCACCCGTCATCGATGGGGCACTGGCCTTCATCGATACCCGTGTCGTTGCTGAATACCCGGGCGGCGACCACGTCATCTTTATCGGTCAGGTTGAAGCGCTGGGGTTTGCTGAGCAGGTGATATTCGCAGATGAGACCAGAGAACAATATTCCACATCAGCTGGATATAATGGCAATGCTCCACTGGAGGATAAAGCGGCCCCTCTAGCCTACTATCGAGGCCAATACCGCCACATTGCCTCTGATTATCAGAAACCGAGCCTGGCAGCGTACTACGATGAAGATTTCGATTGATCGCCAGGATAGTGAGCATCCTCGGCCTGCTTGTGCATGTGAAACTCATGCACACCCTTTTTCAGCGTGCCGAGTGCCAGTGTAGCACAGCTTGGGCGCGTCATCACTAACTCGCGACCGAGTTGCTCGATGAGGTCCTCGAAAGTCATCGCCTCAACCTCTTCAGCCGTCATGCCCTGGGTGATTTCCGTGACATAGGATGCCGCGGCACGGCTGATGGTACAACCCTCGCCTTCCCAGTTGATGGCTTCCAGCTTGCCATCCTTCCCGAAGCGGGCGTGCATGGTGATAATATCGGCACATCCCGGGTTGCCACCGGTGAGGCTCACATCTGTATGGTCCAGCGGTCCGTTGTTGCGCGGATTTTCATAATGGTCCAGTAAAAATTCAATTGCTTCTTGACGATCCATATAGTTCTCTCAAAAGAGTTGGCTTGTAACTCTTCAGGCTAGGCGGTGTGTAGGGTGCGGATTTATCTCGTAGTGTAGCCCACCGATTTATCGTGTGGGCGATTTAGTAGAGAGCCGATTTATCGAGCACGTCACGTCACGTCCTGTCGATTCTCCGAAGACTCCTCACTGCCTGCGGCAGTTCGCAGGAGGTTGATAGGGAGTGTGGGCTGTGCCGCCGCAGGCGGCACAGCCCACACTCCCTATCAGAAAGGGCGAGCCGCCGCAGGTGGCCAGGAGTTCGGTCTTGTTTTAAGGTTTCTCGATAGGAGCGCGTACCAGACTGCCCCACTCGGTCCAGGAGCCGTCATAGTTGCGCACCCGTGGATAGCCCAGCAGGTAGGTCAAGACGAACCACGTGTGAGCGGAGCGTTCGCCAATGCGGCAGTAGGCAACGACTTCCTTGTCCGGGGTGATGTCTTTGCTCCCGTAGAGTTGGCGCAAGTCTTCTGCTGACTTGAAGGTACCATCCTCCTTGGCCGCCGTGGCCCACGGAATGTTCTTGGCCCCCGGAATGTGCCCGCCACGCTGTGCCCCCTCCTGGGGATAGTTGACCATGTGCAACAACTTACCCGTATACTCATCAGGGGAACGCACGTCGATCAACCGCCGTTCGGAGTTGCGCAGTCCGGCGAACACATCGTCGCGGAACGCCCGAATGCTCTCATCGGCAGGCTGGGCATGATAGGTCGTGGGAGTGAAGTGCGGCACCTCTTTAGTCATAGGGCGCTGTTCGCTCTCCCACTTGCTGCGGCCACCATTCATGATCTTGAGGTTGCGATGACCATACATGGTGAACAGCCAGAACGAATAGCACGCGTACCAGTTATTGCGGTCTCCGTAGAGGACGATGAGCGTGTCATTGCTGATGCCCCAGCGGCTCATCAATTGCTCGAAGGCCTGCTGGTTGACGAAGTCGCGGGCAATGGGGTCTTGCACATCGACGTGCCAGTCGAGCTTGACGGCTCCAGGCAGGTGTCCTATTTCGTAGAGGAGCACGTCTTCGTCCGCCTCAATCAAGCGGATATTGGAGTCGTTGAGGTGCTGGGCGACCCAGTCGGTCTCCACCAGCACTTCCGGGTGGGCATAGCCAGAGGTCGCACTTATGCCCGATGTCGCTGTTTCTGTCCCTGACATTTCCTCAGTCCTTCCTAAAACTAAACTATATGCTGAAATAGACTCATCACAAACCCGTTAGTGTAGGCTTTATGATGAACAGCATACATACATCAATTGCATTGCCGTCTATCTTGGAGCTTGTAAAGCGCAACTCCGCTTTTGCAGCAAGGCCAATCTGTCTATATCCTACCACGCAAGTCAGGATTAGGCAAGTAGTTTTTTTCACGAGCACCCTCATATACTCCAGCACGGTAGATCAACTCATAACACCCAATGCGAACATGGTCACCGTCGGATAGTGCATACCCTGCATCGCCAACGAGCTTTTGTCCGTTGACGAAGACGCCACTGACGCTGCGCCGGTCATAGATGACATAGTGGTCGTCTTCGTGCTTTAGCAGCGCATGGTGTCGTGAGATCTGCGCATCATAATCAAGCAGGATGTCACTGGAACCGGCGCGACCGAGAGTCAGCTCGTCACCTTCCAATATAACTTCCCACTGCTGCTCAGTATACGGTGAAGTAATGACGAAGCGTGCAGGGATAGCGGCATCTAGGGAAATTGCAGAAGCGAGGTTGGGTGCAAGGAGAGGTTCAAGGAGGAACTCAAGTCTGGTAGAGGATTCAGGTGTAGAGCTGGCAACATACGCGGCGGCGCTGGATTCCGGGATAGAGGCAAGTTCGGACGGAGATTCAGCGGTCTCGGGGGCGGGAGGAATCTCTGGCATGGGCTCAGTAATTGGGGCAGGATCAGGCAGTGGGAGAGGAATATCGGGAGCGGGTGGGGTAGGTTCCGGGGTAGGAGCAGGGGAAGGTTCGGGAGCGGGTGCAGGCCTAGGCTCGGGTGGTGGGGGAGGAATGGGGTTGGGCAGTGGGAGAGGAATATCGGGAGCCGGTGGGGTAGGTTCTGGGACAGGTTGAGGCTGTGTGGTAGACTCACATGTCGTGTTTGGCCCGGCCAGGGCGTCGGGCATAGATGGAGGTGTGATCGTGGCTGCCAATGCGTCTGCAAAGGCAAGTATGGACGGGTAGCGTTCCTCTGGGTAGACGGCCAGTGCACGACGCAAGATAGCCTCTTGCTCATCGGTCACCTGGGGATTGAATGGGCGAAGCGGTGCGATGGTTTCAGTCAGTTTCAGGTGCTCGACTTCGTCGGGTGAGCCGAGATAGGGGGGCCGACCTGCCAGCCAGCAAAAGAGTAACACAGCCAGCGCAAATTGATCACTGGCGGGCGTCACCCGTTTGCCAAGTTGTTCTGGCGCTGCGGTGATCGGCAGAAGCGAAATCTGTGGTTGGCCATAGCGGCGCACAAAGTTTGTCAGGCCAATATCGGCGAGGAGAAAGGGAGCATAATCAGGTTCGTGCTCGACATTGGGTCCACGTAGCACCAGGATGTTGGCAAATGTGAGTGCACCATGGAGATAGTCCTGACGGTGAACGTGCTCCAGCGTCTGCGCCAGTTGATGTCCGTAACGTATGGCATCGGATATGCTCATTGGTGAGGGGAACCACGATCTGCCTTCACTTCCCAGCAGTGAGCCACTGGTGGTATAGCGACGGGCCACGTAGAGTCTATCGTTGGTCTCGCCGTAGTCAAGTACTGAAGCCAGGTATGGATGGCTTAGCCTACTGATGCCTTGCATCTCGCGGAAGAACTGGCGTCGTGCTGATTCCTCGAGTATAGCCCAGGGATGAATGAGCTTGAGGGTGACTTTGTGCTGGAGCATCACGTCTTTGGCTTCGTAGCTCTCTCCTGATACACCGCTGCCTAACCAGCGAATGATGAAGTATCGCTCAAATATCTGGCCTTCTTCCAATGTCAGCATTCTACAACCTCACTCTTTTCTGTTACTATTCGGGTTTTCTCTCTCTTGGGTCGCTTTCGACGCTGGGATGGGAGGAGGACTGTGTCCCTCTACTGAAAATTTACTTTGGGTACGCCGAGCACGGCGGCGCAGTCGAAAGATGACGAAAGCTGCTATAACTACTAGTGCAACAATCCCGGCTCCTACCCAACCGAGTATGCGAGCTAGTCGCTCTACTTGAGCGAAATTATCATGCAGGAGACGACCGGCGAGATATCCAAGTGTCCCAAAGATGGTTGCCCAGAGAATACCACCGGCAGCGTTATAGATCAGAAACGTGCGCCAGCGCATGCGATTGACGCCTGCCAGAAACGCAGCCCAGGTGCGCAGGATGGCAATAAAGCGGCCAAAAAAGACTGCTTTATCACCATGTTTGGCGAAGAACTGTTCGGCACGGTCGAGTTGCTCTGGTTTGAGGAAAAGGTAGCGACCGAAACGCTCGATGAGGGCCCGACCGCCGGTGCGCCCTGCATAGTAGCCGAGGTTGTCGCCAACGATTGCGCCCAATGCGGCAGAGGCAATGATGATTGGAAGCAGTAACTGGTGGTCGATGGCGGCGTAAAACGAGGCCAGGAGCAATATCGTTTCACCAGGAAAAGGGATGCCCGAACTCTCGATCATGACGAAGAGCGTCACGGCCGGGTACCCGAATAGATGTAGTGCATCCTGCAGTGTCTGCAAAGAGATCAAGGACGCTAATGGTTCACCATAGCAGGTCAGCTTCCAGTGTCGGAACATGGCTAAAATGGATAGCCAGTGCATGAAGTCTGCTCCTTAATAGAGGAACTCTACTATGCCACCGTAAAGTCATGGGGTTATTATAAGCCTAGCGTGCTCGATAAATCGGCACTCTACGGTGGTTCGCAAGAGTTTTTTGCTGCGGGCTTGGCAGCCTGCGGCTGCCAAGCCCGCAGCAAAAAAACGCGAGCCGCCGCAGGCGGCGAGGAATCAGACACCTGAGTAGTTACGATTTTTTTGTTGACATTATAGGGAGCGTTAGGTAGAATGGTAGAGTAGGGAAGAGCTGAAAAAATAAAGAGGGGGAAGCTCCTGCCGCTGACAGGACCAAGTGCTATTTTTTATGAAGTACCTAAAAATTGGCATATACGAAATATATGCTTTTGCAATCATAGCGTTTGCTGCCTTGCTCCGCCTTATCCTGGCGAGTCAGAACTGGCCGCCGACCAATAGTGACGAAGGCACCATGGGGTTAATGGCCTTGCATATCGCTTATCGTGGGGAGTATCCCATTGTCTTTTATGGCCAGAACTATATGGGTGCATTGGAGGCCTATCTGGCCGCTGCCATCTTTCACCTCTTTGGTCCCTCGTTGTTTACCCTCAGACTTGGTGTTGTTCTCCTTATCACGCTCTTTCTTGTCAGCATGTATCTTTTAACCAGCCTGCTCTATAACAAAAAATTAGCGCTGGTTACGCTGGTTTTGCTGAGCCTGGGCTCCAGTTACATCTTGACGCGACAACTGATTGCAACTGGGGGGTCTGCCGAGACCCTGCTATTTAGCTCCCTTGCGTTTCTGCTTGCTTCCTGGTTAGCACTCAATCAGCACCCATCTCCCAGGAGCCGGTGGTTGCGCCTGGTTGGTTATGCCTGTTGGGGATTGATTGTAGGGCTGGGCCTTTGGAGCGACCTCGTTGTGCTGCCGTTTTTTGCGATGGCCGCTTTGTTGCTGCTGCTCTTTTGTTGGCGTGAACTATGGTCCTGGGCACCTGTGTGCCTGCTGCTCGGTCTGGTGGTTGGAGTCTTTCCTCTATTGGTCTACAACTATCAGTTCTTGCATGGGGCGGATTCCCTGAGCATCCTTTTGGGGTTATTTCATGGCACTGCGACACAGGCACCGCACACGTTGCCTCAAATCTTACATGGGGTGAAAGGGACAGTCCTCATTAGCATACCTATGGCTACCGGTAACCCATTCTGTCCCGTCTCAGAATTGCTGTGGATTGGCGAGTCAAGTCCGCATAGCCTGCAATGCACTCTCCTGCATGTCGGCTGGGGACTGGGCTATGTTGCCCTTTTGACACTTGCAGTAATGCTTGCGGCAATAGCTCTGTGGCGAGACCGCGTTCGAGCACAAGCGGAGTCTTTTGGGGGGACGCAGACACTTGTACGTCACGTTGCCCGGTTCATGTTGTTGGGCAGCGCTGTGCTAGCCATAGGGGTATACGTACTGAGTTCAGGGCCGATGGGATGGCCTGGGGTGCATGCACGCTACCTGATTGGTCTACTGATCGTCACTCCCGCGCTGATTGCTCCCCTGTGGGATACAGTAAGCACGTTCAAGCTGCCATCGGAAAGACGTGCGACACTCAAGGTGGTTGCCAGTGGAGGTGTGCTCCTGCTGCTTGGCATACTGCTTCTGGTAGGAACGGTGAACACATTTCGTGAGATTCCTGCCAATCAAGTCAAAAGCCAGCAACAAGCAGCGCTGATTACTGACCTCTTGCATATCGGTGCCACACGTATCTACACTGATTACTGGACATGCGATCGCATTGCCTTCGCCAGCGATGAGCACATCATCTGTGGCGTCCTTGATCCTGACCTGCAAAGGACGCATAATAATCGCTATACTCCCTATCTTGCCCTCGTGAGAGCCGACCCCCGTGTAGCCTATGTGTTCCTCATGGACTCACCTCAAGCCGCTACCATGGCGCGACAAGCGGCGAATTCGGGAGTGCATTATCAGCGTTTCTATTTTGCTGGGTATATTGTATATCAGCCGATGTAGGAGAGGGAGCGAGGTTCCATCACCAATCGGGTGTATGGGGTACTAAATCTCGAGCCCTAAAAAGTAATGTGGCGTGCGTCTTACTAGTAATCATCATAATGTCTTAACATTCAGTCTGCCTTACTCAAGATCAAGATTAGTCATGGCTCCGAAAGGGGTGTCATTATGAGTACGATCCGCTGCCCGTCGTGCAAAACTGAATTGCCACCAGGTTCACACTTCTGTAGAAGTTGTGGGAGTATGATGATAGGGAATGGTCAGGACGATGAACAGCAAACGTTAGCAGTATCTGATGAAGAGAATCTGTCTACTGTGCCTCAAAGCGTTGATCCGAATGTGGGATTTCTGCCGATCTCGGGTGAATTCGGAAGCCCGCTGCATGGAAATGCGCCCATAGTGCAGGGGACGCCGCAGGCGGGTGGTGTTCCATCGGTGCAGGGGACGCCACAGATGCCTGATAGTTCGCTATCACCGCGTCACTTCTCTCAGCAAGGACACCTGCATCAACAACCTCCCCATCACATGCAAGCACCTTCTCAGCAGTCCCTCTATGCTCCGCGTCCTGAGCACCAGTTCCAGCAACCTGCGCACCACCTGTTTGACCAGCAGATCCCACATCAGCAGCCTGGCTGGGGAGCATCGCAGCAACCGGCAGCGGGTGTGCAGCCATCGCAGCAGCCCTTCGGAGGAGCACAAGCGTCACAACAGCCCTTCGGAGGAGCACAGGCATCACCGCATCCGGGAGGAGCACAAGCAACTCACCCAATGCAGTCACCGTCGCAGCAGTCGCTGTTTCATCCACAGCATACTCAGCAGCCTCAAGCTCTACACCATGCTCAACAGCCTCAGGCTCTGCACCATGCTCAACAACCTCAAGCTCTACACCATGCTCAGCAGGCAGTTCACCACCAGGTCGCACAGCAGCCGTCGGCAGCCACTCATGCTCGTCTATTGCACACAATCAAAGCACAACGTGGGTTTCGTCCGTCGTGGCTCACAACGGCTGTCACCAGTGCTCTCGTGGTTGCCATTCTTGTAACGCTGGCCGTATGGTTGCGCCCTTCCCACCCACAGCCAGCACTTACCATGAGCGGAAGTATCGTGCCGGGAGGAGCTCTAGCCATTCATGGCAATCGTTTCACTGCGGGTGGCACGGTCTCCTTCACCGTCGATGGACATCCAGCAACCGTCGCCAGCACCGAGAGTCCAGCAACCCAGCAAGGTGCGGCAGGGTTAGTGGGCACGCCACCCAATTGTCATCAGCCGGCGCCCCAGACGTGTTCAGCAGGGTTAGTAGGGACGCCACCCAATTGTCATCAGCCGGCGCCCCAGACGTGTGCGGCAGGGTTAGTGGGGACACCACCCAATTGTCATCAGCCGGTGCCCCAGACGTGTTCAGCAGGGTTAGTGGGCACGCCACCCAATTGTTATCGGCCAGTGTGTCAGGATGGATTAGTGGGCACGCCACCCAATTGTCATCAGCCGGCGCCGCAGCCATGTCCAGATGGGTACACAGGGTACCGGCCCCATTGTGAGCCGATACAGGTGCCATGTCCAGACGGGTACACAGGGTACCGGCCCCATTGTGAGCCGATAAACCCTTGCCACAGTGATAACCCACCATCATATTGCAACTCAGGTGGCAACGGTTGTCACACTGACTTCCCACCGTATTGCGGCCAGGGTGGTAACCCGTCTGGGGGCCACTCTTGCGACTATGGATCCTCAGAGTCAGGGTGCAACGGTGGTTACCCGCGAAGGATCCCTTGCAGTAGTTCATACTCATCATCGGATTGCAACCGTGGTTACCCGTAGCCATAGAGTAGCAAATCTCTCGCTGAAGCATCCCTTTAGGAAATTCCTGCCCAAAGGGATGTGAAAGTGCGACGCCTGTCATATTCCGTGTGATTGGTCGATGCCCAACCTTGAAGCGAGAGTGCGGCTGAGCCGCACTCTCGTACAGCGTCCTCAGAGCAACACGAAGCACCTTTCCACGGGGTATAATGATGGTTGTACAAGATCATATCTGCTCATTGAGAGAGCATATTTCAACACATCTTGAAAGGCAGCCTTTGGTGGAACCAGTCAACGTCAGCGAATATGAGGCGCTTGCTCGGGCACGCATGGAGCTTGCAGCATGGGAGTTCTACGCGGGTGGCAGTGATGACGAAGTAACACTGCGTGCTACCCGCAAAGCGTTCGAGCGCATTCGACTGCGCCCGCGCGTTTTAGTGGATGTCAGTCTATGTGACTTGCAGACGACGGTACTGGGTACTCCGGTGAGTATGCCCGTCCTGATAGCCCCGACGGGATATCATGGTCTGGCGCACCCCGAGGCTGAATGTGCGACTGCTCGGGCTGCTGGCGAAGCGAGCACGCTGATGATAGCCAGCACTGTCTCGAACTGCAGCATGGAAGAGATCGCTGCGGTCGCCAGTGGCCCCCTCTGGTTCCAACTCTACACCTATGGCGGCTACCAGGTTTCCGAAGGATTGGTAAGACGTGCCGAGGCAGCTGGCTATCGTGCAATTGTCCTGACCGTCGATCTCCCTCGCGTAGGTCGTAGAGAGAAAGACGTCCGTAATAGCTTTGCCTTGCCGTCCCACCTGCATGAAGGGAATTTCGCCGAGAAAACGGCGCTGTCTGAAAAGCGCTCTCTTCTCACCTGGGATGTGTTGCCGTGGTTGCGTAGCATCACAACGCTCCCTCTCCTGCTCAAGGGAATTCTCACCGCCGAGGATGCGGCACTGGCGGTAGAGCATGGTGTCGAAGGTATCATCGTCTCCAATCACGGAGGACGGCAGCTTGATACGGCGGTCCCCAGCATCGAAGCGCTCCCAGAAGTCGTCGAGGCGGCCGCCGGACGTTGTGAAGTTTATGTGGACGGGGGCATCCGTCGCGGCACCGACGTACTCAAGGCCCTGGCTCTGGGAGCAAGAGCAGTGCTGATCGGGCGTCCCATTCTCTGGGGCCTGGCAGCTAACGGCGCGGCGGGTGTTCGCCATGTGCTAGAGCTGCTGCGTGTAGAACTCGAACTGGCCATGGTCCTCTCTGGCCGTCCTACAATCGCCAGTATCGATCGCTCCCTGGTTCGTTTGCCATAGCAGCGGTAGCTTTTTTAGGAGGACTAATCATCAACTGGAGTTCCTGGTTTTGTATTCATCCTGACGAACATGCTTCAAGAAAGAATGAGGAGGACTGATCATGAACTGTCGTTCCTGTGGGTTGCAACTCCCCCCGGAGGCAGCAAACTGTCCCAGGTGTGGTGCTGCCACGCCTTACTATTATGCCAATACAGGGACAACGTCCAACGATGCCACCTTTGTGTCAACACCTAATCCTGTTGTGCAGCAAAGACCCCCAACCCAGTATGGTGCACCGCCCTACGAACCAACTGTCCTGGCTCCTACTGGGTCACCAGCGTATGGAGCCGAGCCCCAAAACCCTTATAGTGCGTCCCCTTACGCCCCTTATAGCAGTTTGCCGCTCACACCAACGCCACCAGTACCTCCTCCAGTCCAGCGCTCAGGCAACCGCATCGGCATCATCGTCAGTGTAGTCGTCCTTGTGCTGGTAGTTATCGGTGGCGGTGTGTTTGCGTTCCTTCAGTATTCAGCGTCCAGAAATGCAGCGGCCGCAGCGGCAGCGGCAGCGGCAGCGGCTACGGCTACGGCTACTGCCCATGCCCATGCCACCGCCACTGCCAGTGCCATTGCTGCGTTGCAGAACCCGTACACCCATAGTGGGACCTTGGCCCTCTCCGATCCCTTGAGCGACCATAGCAAAGGCTACGGTTGGAGCGAAGATGCACCCAACTGTGCCTTCATAAGTGGGACCTACCATGCCATCGCACCGGATGCACGCTATAGCGACTTCTGTCTCGCCCAGGTCAGCACCTTCAGCGATTTCGCCTTTGAGGCGCAGATGCAGATTATCAAGGGTGATGCTGGTGGTCTCGTCTTCCGTGTCACGAGGTATTCGACCGCCAACAACCTCTATGCATTCTATATCGGCCAAGATGGGTCTTACAACCTCAATCTGCAGAATGCAACAGGTTTCCCAATATTAACAAGGGGCTCCAATCCAGCTATTCACCAGGGTCTGAACCAGACCAATCTGATTGCCGTGGTAGCACAAGGCAGCACCATCATGTTGTATGTGAACCATCAGTTCATCACTAAGGTGACTAACAGCACCTATACCAGCGGGCAGCTTGGTGTCTTTGTCACCCCATACAATCAGCCGTCGGAGGTGGTATTCAGCAATGTGAAGGTATGGAGGCTGTGATGCAGGGACAAAAGTGAACCGCACCACTTGCGTTGCTAGAAAGAAATCATGAAGCTATTACTCCTTATGTCGCCTGCCACATACCGGGCAGGGGCATTTTTAAGCGCAGCAAAAAAGCTGCATGTTGAAGTAGTTGTGGGCATTGATCTGCCTGAACAACTCAGCGAGTACTGGCACGTGCCGCTGGGCCTGGATTTTCTGGATCAAGAGGCATCGGTGCGAGCCATTGTTGAGTTCGCTGAACAGCATCCCATTCACGCCATCATCTCAGTCGATGACAGTGCCGTCGAACTCGCTGCCCGTGCCAGCGCCGCACTCGGCCTCGCACACAACTTCCCACAGGCTGCCGAGGCGGCGCGTGACAAACTGCTCATGCGCACCCTCATGTCAAAAGGAGGCGCACCCTGCCCGGTTTTTCGTCCCTTCTCACTCAATGCTGATCCAGCCTGGGTTGCCACGCAGATCGCATATCCCTGCGTGGTCAAACCTTTGCGCCTCTCCGGTAGCAGAGGCGTCATCCGTGCCAACGATACCGAGGAATTCAGCGTCGCCTTCAATCGTCTCAAGCGCCTGCTACTTTCTGAGGGCTACTCCGAACAGGATAGCATCCTGGTCGAAGATTTCATTCCCGGTTTCGAGGTTGCTCTGGAAGGCATGCTGACACACGGCCAACTCAAAGTCCTGGCACTCTTTGACAAGCCCGATCCGTTGGATGGTCCCTTTTTTGAGGAGACCATTTACGTCACCCCTTCGCGTTTGTCGGCTCAAGTACAACAGGATATCGCCGATTGCGTAGCCATTGCGGCAGCCTCACTCGACCTACGCGAAGGACCGGTGCATGCCGAATTGCGCGTTAACGAGCAGGGACCGTGGATGCTGGAGATTGCTGGCCGTTCCATCGGTGGCCTCTGCTCGACCATTCTGGAATTTGGCTCTGGTATGTGTCTGGAAGAATTGATCCTGCGCAACGCTCTTGGACTAGAAATCACCTCTATCGAACGTGAGCAGCATGCGGCTGGCGTCATGATGATCCCCATACCGTCGGCAGGCATGCTCAAGGCTGTGCGCGGTGTCGAGACAGCGGAGCAGGTACCGCTGATCACCGGGGTTGAGATAACGGCCAAACTGAACCAACCACTGGTACCGCTGCCCGAAGGTGCAAGCTATCTGGGTTTCATCTTCGCCCGTGGCGATACGCCTGTCGAGGTGGAGGAGGCGATTCGCAAGGCGCATAGGCTGCTACGGTTCGATATCAGGCGCGAGATTCCTGTACTTATTGTTGCAGTATCCTACGACGGATCGAAGAGAAAGAGAGAACCCGATGCTGCCCCCCACACCTCCTGACATGGGTAATTCTAACGGAACAATGCTTAACATGTCAAGTGGTTTTGCATTAGAGCTTAATAGTATACACATGTTACAAGACCAGCTACAAGACGCTGCCGAATTGATCGAGCAAGCCAGGCGCATCGTCGTCCTTACTGGTGCGGGCATCAGCACAGAGTCGGGCATCCCCGATTTTCGCAGCCCTGGCTCCATCTGGCAGCAGCAGCCATCTGTCAGCTATCAGGACTTTCTCAACAAACCACAGGCTCGCCGAGGGTATTGGCAGACGCGCCGCAACCTCTCTGCCCGGGTAGCCGCTGCACAACCTAACGCCGCCCATCGAGCATTGGTTGAATTGGAGCGTAGGCAGAAGTTACTGGGCGTCATCACCCAGAATTTTGATGGGTTGCACCAGGATGCAGGTCACCCGCCTGAGCGTGTCATCGAGTTACATGGCACATCACGATTCGCGGCCTGTACTCTCTGTGGCGCGCGCTCCTCCATGGCAGAGCTTCAGCAGCGCATCGACGCTGGCGAAGTCGACCCATGCTGCTCCGTCTGTGGAGGGTTCCTCAAAGCAGCCACCATCTTATTCGGCCAGCGCTTGCCGGAGGCGGAACTCGCACGCGCAAAAGCCCTGAGCACCGAGTGTGATCTCTTCCTTGTCGTTGGCTCGTCGCTCAAGGTGATACCGGCCGCAACGCTCCCGCGCCTGGCACTGCGACGCAATGTTCCCCTCATTATCATCAACTTACAGCCCACACCGCTAGACGACGACGCTGATGTCGTTATCCACGAGAAGGCAGGTCTCGTCCTACCGCCTCTCGTCGCGCTGGTGTAGAGAGGCTTTTTGCGCTAGCAAGAATCTCAAGCAACACTTCTTAACGAAAGCCGTTGTTTCTTCTCGCCAGCGCGAATTGGCACACTCAAGCGGTTTTCCCTGGGGGCCAGTGGGCACACCCATCGATCATTGTAGGCACAAGAAGGATTATAAGCGTAATTGAAATCGAGCATGATATGGTCCCAACCGCTTGCTCCGAGTACAGGTAAGAAATCGCTGCCCTTGATCGTGTCAAAGAGGTAACGCCCACCTCCATAGCTCTCTGTGGGGCAGGTCGCATCGCGGAAAGGCAGAAACAACCCCCCGCCATAGATGTTCAGCCAGTAGAGCGAGAGTGCCACCGACTGACCCTCGACGCTGAAACGCACGCGGCCCACTGTCGTCATACTCATGGTCTCCTCGCCATTCATCGCAACCGCCAGCCGTGTTGGTTCGACATTGGTATCAACATTGACAACAAAACGCATAGCAGGGTTGTAGGGGAAGTAGGATAGTCCCTGGAAGTGGCGACGTTGTTCTTCATCCAATGGGGATTGTGGATGGTGCGCGAACAGCTCATCCTTCACCGTGCAGAAACGCTGCCAGACGGCTACGGGGTCTGCACCCGCCATAATGGCCTCTGTGCGCTCACGATACATGGCCGCGACACGACAACGGTAGTTATACAGGTCCAGATAATCTGACATGGCATTGCTCTTCTGACATTTGGATCGACAGAACTCTTAAAAGCGACAATAGCACGAAACCTTTTGTTTGGCAAGAGAGGAACCGTCTTGACAAGGCTCTCTTCTCCGGCTATACTATGTAAGTGAACACTCACACACATTGAAAGGGAAGAACATGGCGGGAGAAACACGGCAGAAGATCCTGGATGCAGCCGAAAAGCTGATTCTATTGAAAGGACTGGCACGCGTGACGACCAAGGATATCGCGCGAGAGATTGGCCTGTCAGAAGGCGCACTCTACCG
>WNFT01001383.1_pt1 | contig 20532 bp, 17 predicted proteins | sample 5400191 | NCBI WGS metagenome assembly WNFT01 (sample SAMN13153359, study PRJNA577476) | soil metagenome | isolation source: 80 cm saprolite under Madrone tree | place: USA:California | collected 2016-06-14 | reverse complement strand
ATCATGGGCGGCTTGAACGTCGTCGCGGGCGAGCTCGACCGGTAAGCCATGCCCAAGTGCACGATCGACGGCAAGGAGATCGAGGCCGCCCCGGGAACCACGGTGATCGAGGCCGCGGCCCGCCACGGGATCGAGATCCCCCATTTCTGCTGGCACCCCGACCTGCCGGTGGACGGCAACTGCCGAATGTGCCTGGTCGAGATCGAGAAGATGCCCAAGCTCCAGATCGCCTGCAACACCCTGGTGACGGAGGGCATGGTGGTCCGCACCCGGAGCGAGAAGGCGGTGGAGGCCCACCGCACCACCCTCGAGTTCCTCCTCATCAACCACCCGATCGACTGCCCCGTTTGCGACCAGGCCGGGGAGTGCTACCTGCAGGACAACTACATGGGGCACGGCCTCTACGACTCCAAGGTGGAGCTCGAGGACAAGGTCCGGAAGCGGAAGGTGGTGGACCTGGGGCCCATCGTGCTCGACGCCGAGCGCTGCGTGCTCTGCACGCGCTGCATCCGCTTCGAGCGCGAGGTCACGGGGACGAACACCTTCGAGCTCGTGAACCGGGGCGACCACACCGAGATCTCGACCTTCGAGAACCGGCCGGTGCTGCACGACTACGCGGGCAACCTGGCCGACGTCTGCCCGGTGGGGGCCCTGCTCTCCCACGACTTCCGGTTCAAGATGCGGGTCTGGTTCCTGAAGGCGCACGAGTCGGTGTGCCCGGGCTGCTCCACCGGCTGCAACGTCTTCGTGGACGAGCGTGACGGCGAGGTGCAGCGGCTGCGCCCCCGGCGCAACGTGGACGTGAACAAGTCCTGGATGTGCGACTTCGGCCGGGCTTCCTACAAGGACATCGGCCTCACGACCCGGGTCTCAGGGGCGCGCCTTAAGGGCGCCGCCAACTGGGAAGGCGTGAGGGTGGCCGAAGCCCTCGACACCGTGGCCGGCCGCATCAAGGACGCGGGGAGCGCGAGCGCCTTCCTGGCCTCGCCCCAGGCGACGAACGAGGACCTCTTCGTCTTCCGCCTCCTGGCGGAGGCGGTGGGCGGCAAGCTCGACTTCCGGATGGGTGATCCGCAGACCAAGGTCCGGGTCCGCTCCGACAACGTGCTCCTGCGCGAGGACCGCAACCCGAACACCCAGGGATGCCTCGATCAGGGGCTCGGACGCGCGGGGGTGTCGGCCATCCTCGAGGCCTGCCGGTCGGGGGCGGTGAAGGCCCTGGTCCTGCAGGGCCCCGAGCTCCTGCGGATGCCCGAGGCGGTGGACGCGCTGGCCCGGGTGCCCTTCGTCGCGGTGATGGCAACCCACGAGGGACCGGAGCTGGAACGCGCGCACGCGGTCCTGCCCGCCGCGGTCTGGGCCGAGGTGGAGGGCACCTTCACGAACTACCAGCGGCGCCTCCAGCGCGTCCGGCGCGCGGTGGCCGCACCCGGCGACGCAATTCCGCGCTGGGAGCTGGCGGTCGGCCTGCTCCATCGCCTGGGCCAGCCTTTCGCGGCGACCTCGGCCCGCGAGGTGTTCGCCCTCCTCGTCAAGGCCGTGCCGGACTACGCAGGGCTGGACTACAAGGCGATCGGCCACCAGGGGCGCGCGCTGCCCCTGGCCGAGGAAGGCCCCGCCCGCGAGGCGCGGGCCTAGGGCCGGGGGTTCACGTGGCGACCCGCGTCATCACCGTCGATCGCAGCCAGAGGGCCGGTGTGGGTCCGATCCTGCTCGGCCACTGGATCACCCTCCAGAACCTCCTGAAGACCCTCTTCGGCGGCCAGGCTTCCACCATACAGTTCCCGGAGCAGAAGCGCCCCCACTCCGAAAGGTACCGGGGGATCCACCTCCTCACCGCGCGCGAGGACGGGTCGCCCAAGTGCGTGGCCTGCTACATGTGCGCCACCGTCTGCCCGGCGGAGTGCATCTACATCGAGTCCGGAGAGCGCCCCGAGAAGACGATCGAGAAGTACCCCACCCGGTTCGAGATCGACCTCCTGCGCTGCGTCTACTGCGGCTTCTGCGTGGACGCCTGCCCGGAGGAGGCGATCCTCATGAGCCGGCAGAACGACCTCGTGGGGACGTCCCGGGCCGAGCTGATCATCGACCGCGACCGGCTGATGGCCCGCGGCGATCTGGTGGAGCACGGACCCGGCTACCGCCCGGAGGACCACGACGTGCGCCGCCCCGTGCGCATCGCCGCCCTGGAGCGCCTCGAGAAGGAGCACGGGATCGTCCCCGGCATGCCCAAGAGGTAGGCCGAGCGTCCCCACGCGAAGAGGCGACCCGAGCGACTCCTACGGTACGACCGCGACCGCCTCCACCTCGATCAGCAGGCCCTCGCGGGCCAGGGCCTGGACGCCCAGGAGAGTGCTCGCGGGGAGCGCGGCCTCGCCGAGATGGCGGGCCCGGACCTCGCTGAGCAGGGCGAGGTGCTGCGACCGGTAGCCCACGACGTAGGTGTTGAGCTTGACCACGTCCGCGAACGAGGCCCCGGCGGCCTCCAGGGCCACCCGCAGGTTCTCGAAAGCCTTGTCGGCCTGGGTCTTGAGATCGCCTTTCCCCACGAGGTTCCCCTCGGCGTCGAGCGCCACCTGGCCCGAGACGAAGACGTGCTTTCCCCCGCGCGTGGTGACCACGTGCGTGTAGCCTCGCGGGCGGCTGAGCCCGGCGGGATTGATCCGCTCTCGCGGCACGGAGCCGGCCCGCCTCGCCGCGGGCCCGGCTTGGGGAGCGGCCGCCGCGAGGACGAGGGCGGCCGCGAGGACGAGGGCGGCCGCGAGGCCGGCGGGCTTCGCCCAGGCGCGTAGCGTCATGGTGCCCTCCTATTTCCGTCCGTTCCCGGCCAGGGCAAACGCTCAGGCCTTGGCCTTGGCCGCGATGGCCGGCTTGGGAGCGTAGGGGTCGATGGGCCGGGCGAAGAGGTAGCCCTGGCCGAAGCGGATGCCGAGGTCGCGCAGGGCGGCCGCCTCCTCCGGGGTCTGGATCCCCTCCGCGATCACGGTCGCTCCCATGCCCACCGCCATCTCCATGATGGCCTTCACCACCTGCTGGCTGACCTTCTTCTGGTGCACGTCGCGCACCAGGGCCATGTCGATCTTCAGGTAGCTGGGCTTCAGGGTGGCCACCGTCTCCAGGTCCGAGTAGCCCGCCCCGAGGTCGTCGATCGCGAAGGAGAAGCCGAGGTCGGTGAAGGCGTGCATGGCCTCGCGATAGAGGTTCAGGTTCTCGATGACCTGCCGCTCGGTGATCTCGAGGGTCACGAAGCGCGGAGAGAGCCGGGGACCGAGGTAGTCCAGGACTCCCCGCCCGAGGAAGCTCGTGTCGCGGATGGTGGCAGGGACGGTATTCACGAAGAGCCGCCCCGGGGACCCGAAGACCTCCCAGTCCACGAAGGCCTGGCGGCGGCAGGAGCGCTCCAGCTCCTCGGTGAGGCCGTAGCGAGCGGCCCGTCCGAACAGGACCATGGGCGGCTCGACCTCGGAGCCGCGGGGGCCGCGGGAGAGGCCCTCCCAGCCCATGGACTGGCGCGAGACGATCTCCACGATCGGCTGGAAGGCGGTCCAGATCTGCCGGTTGTAGATGATCTCGACCAGGCGCTCGCGCTGATCGCGGTCGCGCAGGCGCCGGCGCAGCTCGGCGGAGGCCATGGCGTCCTCGATGAGACGCAGGATCTGGCGGTCCTCGCTCTCCAGGGGGCTCCAGACCACGATCCCGTAGCCCACGTCGATGATCGGCCGCTCGCGCAGGTAGGGCAGGGTGAGGCGGCCCACCCGCGGGGTCAGGAACTCCTCCACCCGCTCGGCCAGCTTCCGGATGTCGCTCACCACGAATGCGACCTCGCCGTGACGCCGGCCGCCCAGGAAGAGCAGGAAGCGGTCCCCCTCGCGCTCGTCGCAGGCCAGGAGGTCGCCCTGGCGGAAGCGCTCCCTCATCTCCTCCAGCAGGGGATGGATCGCCGCGCGCAGGCTCTGGAAAGCGGCTCCGCCGTAGCTGCGCTCGATCTGGGCCAGGGGACCGAGGTCCACGAGGACCGCGGTCAGGCAGCCCTGATCCCGGAGCAGTCGGCCCACCTGATCGTGCAGGTCCCTGAACGTCGGGATCATCATCGTCTTCGCGTCCACGGCGGCGCGGGTTTCATGACCGAGACATTGTGCGCCGCCCCCCGTTCCGGTTCAAACCGCGGACCCTGCCCCGGAAGCGGCGACGCCCCCGCGTCCCGGGTGGCATAATGAAGCCTCGTGCTTCTTCGGCTGCCGACGACCCTGCTCGCCGTCCTGATCCCTGCGAGCCTCCTGCTCGCCGAGGAGAGCCGCGCGATCGTGGTCCATCTGGCCGACGGGACGAACCTCCTGCTCCGCTCGTGGTCGTTCACCTACGAGTACGCGTCGGGTCAAAAGGGCGAGTCGCCCACCCTGGCGAGCAGCGCGCGCCGCGAGGCGCAGGACCTCTGGACGGGCAGGAAGTCGATCCCCCTCACGGGGCGGACCCTCGAGGTCCGGTACGTGGAGGAGAATCACGTGGTCGGGGGCGCGCTCCAGAAGGTCCCGGTCGCGCGCGGCTTCGTGCTCGTCTCGCGGGAGGGCAAGCGCGAGAGCTTCAAGGCCGACCCGCCCCACCAGGACCGGCTCGCCCCCGGCGCCGCGGGCCGGCTCGTGCAGGCCCGCGCCCTCGACCTCCACGGGGAGACCATCGGGGGGACGCAGCGGGAGTTCTGCCTCGTGAGCTACTCCTCGCTCGTAGAGTGCCCGGTGCAGGCAGACCAGCGCGTGGTGACGATCCAGTTCCAGCCATGAGCATGCTTCGCCGCGTCGGCCCGCGCACTCGGCGCCTCCTGGCCTACCTGAAGCGCCGGGAGCGCACGAGCGCCGCCCGCCGGGGGACCCTGGACTGCTCGACGTATCCGCGCCTCTTCCACCGGCACGCGATCGTCTATACCGACACCGCGGACTTCACGCTCCGCACCGCCCGCGACGGCATCCTGCACTTCCTGATGGTGTTCGCGCGCGCGGTGTCCCGGGTGGAGCCGGTGCTGGCCCGGCACGGGGGGAAGCTGGTCAAGGTGGAGGCGGACAGCCTGCTCATGCGCTTCCCCGACGTGGAGGCGGCCTGCCGCGGCGTGGACACGGTGGAGGCGGTGCTGCGGCGCCTGAACCGGAGAGGCTCCGAGTCCGAGCATCTCCATTTCAGCTACGGGATCGGGTACGGCGACGTGCTCGACCTCGAGGGAGACCTGTTCGGCCTCGAGGTGAACCTGGCCTGCAAGCTCGGGGAGGACCTGGCCAAGCCGGGCGAGGCCCTGCTCACCCCCACCGCCGCCGCCGCCCTCGGTCCCTCCGTCCTGCGCCGGGTCGTCCCCTACCGCATCGTCACTTTCGGCAAGAGCTCGCTGCCCGTGCAGCGGCTCAAGCTCGCGCGCCGGTAGCGGCCTCCTCATAGAGCACCGCCTCCCCTCATGGCTTTCTCGTGATCACCTTCGGCTCCTTCCAGCGCCTCCGCCTGGAGGGCCCGGCGCAGCACGAACTCGATCTGCGCGTTCAGGCTGCGCAGGTCGTCGTTCGCCCAGGGTTGGAGCGCCTCCAGGACGGCGGGATCGGCGCGGAGAAGGAACGCTTTGCGGTGGGCCACCGGATCAGTGGTGCCCGGGGGTATGCTTGGAGGTGGCGGCGATGCTGGCGGTTTTCCTGTTGGTCGTCGCGGGAGCCGCGGGCCCGGAAGAGACCCCGGGCGATGCGCGTGCTGCGGCCGAGGCGCCCGCGAAGAAGCCGGCCCCGCGCCTGCGCCTCGGAAGCTTCGCCTACCCCTCGCTCCCCGCCGCTTCCCCCACGCCGGTGGCGGGGCTTCCCCGTTTCGACACCCACGTCGAGGTGAACGCCCTGGCACGTCCGGACGCCAACGCGGCCATGGCCGTGTTCTGGCGGAAATGGAACCTGGACGATACCGCCATCTACGGCCGCGGCATCGCGGTGCAGGACACGAAGGGAGGCGGCTTCAACGTGCTGCCCCTCATGGACTGGGGCCTCAAGAAATGGCGCGGGCGCAAGGAGAAGAGCCCGCCCCTCGACCTCGAGAGCGCGGAGGAGTCTCCGTCGCCTTGACCCTCGGCTCTACGCGCGCCCCCTGCGACCGACCACCACCGCGACCGCGACCAGGGTCCAGCTCGTGAGGGCGAAGAGCACCGAGGCCGCGTTCAGGTAGTGCCAGGCCGAGGCTCCACGGCCCGGAAACAGGCGGACCAGCGCCTCCCGCGGTCCCACTTCGAATACGCTCACCGCGAGGGCGAGCGCCACCAGCGTCCCCCAGAGGGCAAACGCCCAGATCACGAAAAGCGCCGGGCGGCCGAGAAGGCCGATCCAGAGCTCGCCCTCGCGCCGTGGGCGGCGGCGGTCCGGAACGGCACCAGGGTGAGTCAAGGGGCGGGCTGGCCTCCGGCCTACTTGATCGGCTCTCCGGCCTCGATCCGGGTCAGGTATTGGAGCAGCGTGGGCTCCTTGTGCCCCAGAGACCGGGCCTTGCCCGCGGCCTTCTTGAAGTTGTCCGCGTCCTTGAGGCCGAAATAGGCCCAGCCGAGGGTGGCGTAGGCCTGGTCGCTGTTGGGGGCGATGGCGGTGGCCTTCTCGAGGGCCGCCACCGCATCCTTGTAGCGCTTGGCCCCCACGTAAGCCTGGCCGAGGTAGATCCAGGCGTCGGCGCGATTGTAGCCCGGGGAGGCGGTGACCTTGCCCAGCTCCTCGATGGCCCGGTCCAATTGCTTCTGGGCCACGAGGGCCGCCCCGAGGTTCGTCCGGTAGGTGACGTTGGCCGGCTCGAGGGCCACGGCCTTCTCGAGCGGGCCGAGGGCCCCGGCAGGGTTGCCCTTCAGGACGAGATTGACGAAGCCGAGCTGGAATTGCGCCTCGGCGTTCTTTGGGTCGAGCTCCGTCGCCTTCACCAGCTCCGCGATCGCCGGGTCGGCCTGCCGCTGGGCCGCGAAGGCCTTGGCGAGCATCACCCGCACCTCGGGCACCGCGGGGTTCTGGTCGCGCAACGCCGTGAGGTCCTGAACCGCGAGGGCGGGCTGGCCCTGCGCCAGGTACTCGAGGGCCTTGGCCGCCTTCACCTCGACCGCGAGCCGCTGGGCGTCGGGATCGTTCTCGGCCATGGCGGCGGCGATGCTCGCGTCGCCCACGGCATCGCCCGCGCGGTTCAAGGCCATCTTGACCCGCGCGGATTCCTTGTAGGCGTCGATGGCCCCCGGCGCCGACTCGATCACCTGCCGCAGCATCGGCTCCGCCTCGGCCGCGCGCCCGGTACGCCGCAGCACGCGGGCGAGGCCGATGGTGGCGGAGGCGAGCTTCGGCTCCTTGGCCAGGGCCTCGCGGTACGCCGCCTCGGCCGCGGCCAGGTCGCCCTTGGCCTCCTGGGCGTAGCCGAGCGCGGTCGACGCGGGAGCGCCGCCCCCCACCGCCCCCGCCTTCTGCGCGAGATCCACCGCTTCGTCGGCCTTGCCCTCGTGAGCCCGGAGCCGGGAAAGGGCGATGGTGGGCCAGACGCCGGTCGGATCGGCGGCGGCCGCGGCCTGGGCGCTGGCCGGGGCCTCGGCCATGCCCCGCGCGTCCTGCAGGACGGCCAGCCGCCCGAAGGCCTCTCCCTTGGCGGCGCCCCCAAGCTTGTCCGCGGCCGCGCGGTAGGCGTCGATGGCGAGGTCCACGTCGTACTTGGACTCCAGGGCACGGCCGAGCCGGAGCGAAGCCTCCCCCGCCGTGGCCTCCGCGCCCTGGGCCTTCCGGAGCAGGTCGATCGCGCCGTCCAGGTCGCCGGCCGCGCTCTTCTCCTCGGCCTGCTTCAGCAGGTCGGCGGGGACGGCCGAGATCGGCTTCTTCTCGTCCTTCTTCTTGCCCTTCTCCTGGGCGCCGGCGGAGAAAGCCAGGAGCAGGGTGAGCACGAAGACCCATCGAGTCATGGGACGCCTCCCGGTCCGCATCGAGGGACCACCGTTTCCTTGGCGTGATTCGAGCCGGACCGATCCTAGGCTCCGCGCGCCGCCAACGTCAAGGCGCGAGAGGCTAGGATGGGGCATGCACACCCACTTCCGAACCTGCCACCTTTGCGAGGCCATGTGCGGGATCGCGATCGAGGTGGAGGGTGAGAAGATCCTCTCGATCCGCGGGGACAAGGACGACCCGTTCAGCCGCGGGCACATCTGCCCGAAGGCGGTGGCCCTCAAGGACGTCCACGAGGACCCCGACCGCCTGCGCCGTCCGCTGCGCCGGAACGCGGGAGGCTGGGTCGAGGTAGGCTGGGACGAAGCGCTGGACGAGGCGGCCGAGCGCTTGGCCGCGGTCCAGAAGGCCCACGGACGGAACGCGGTCGCGATCTACCAGGGCAACCCCGTGGTCCACAACCACGGCTCGGTCCTCTTCTCCCAGCTCCTGTTGAAGAGCCTGGGCAGCCGCAGCCGCTACTCCGCCACCTCCGTCGACCAGCTCCCCCAGATGCTGGCCTCGCTGCTGATGTTCGGCCACCAGCTCCTGCTGCCGATCCCGGACCTCGACCGCACCGACTTCCTGCTCATCCTGGGCGCGAACCCCCTGGCCTCGAACGGCAGCCTCATGACCGCGCCGGGGGTGGAGAAGCGGCTCCACGCCATCCGCACCCGGGGGGGCCGGATCGTGGTGGTCGACCCGCGGCGCACGGAGACCGCGGCCGCCGCCGACCAGCACCTGCCCATCCGCCCGGGAGCCGACGCCTTCCTGCTCGCGGCCCTGATCCACACGCTGCTCGCGGAGGAGCGCGTGCACGTGGGCCGGCTGGCCGACTGCACCGACGGCCTGCACGTCCTCGCGGACGCCGTGAGGCCTTTCACGCCCGAGGCGGTGGCGGCCCGCACCGGGCTCGATGCGGCCGCGATACGCGCCCTGGCCCGTGACTTCGCCGCCGCCCCCTCCGCGGTGGCCTACGGCCGGGTCGGGGTCTGCGCGCAGGAGTTCGGTGGCGTGGCCTCGTGGCTGGTGAACGTCCTCAACGCCGTGACCGGGAACCTCGACCGGCCCGGAGGGGCGATGTTCCCGCGGCCTGCGGCGGACGTCGTCGCCTTCGCAGACCGCATCGGGCAGCGCGGCCACTTCGACAAGGGACGGAGCCGGGTCCGCGGCCTGCCCGAGTTCTCCGGCGAGTGGCCGGTGGCGACCCTGGCGGAGGAGATCGAGACGGCGGGACCTGGCCAGGTGCGCGCCCTCATCACGAACGCGGGGAACCCCGTGCTCTCCGCCCCCAACGGGGCGCGCCTCGACCGCGCTCTCGAGAGCCTCGAGTTCATGGTCTCGATCGACGTCTACCGCAACGAGACCACGCGCCTTGCCCATCTGATCCTGCCTCCGGCCTTTGGCATCGAGCGCTCGCATTACGACCTCGTGTTCCACGCCCTGGCCGTGCGCAACACCGCGAAGTACTCGCCGGCCCTCTTCCCCCCGGGCCCCGGCGCGCGCCACGACTGGCAGATCCTGCTCGAGCTGGCCGCGCGCCTCGAGGCGGCGCGAGACGGCGCGAGCCTCACCCGATGGCTGAAGCGCGTGTTCCTCCACGCCACCGGTCCCGACGGGATCGTCCGCCTCCTGCTGCGCCTCGGCCCCCATGGTCCGGGGCTGTTCCCGTTCCGCCCCGGCCTCACCCTCGGCCGATTGAAGAAGCAGCCGCACGGAGTCGATCTCGGTCCGCTCGAGCCGTCCCTGCCCGGGCGGCTCTATACACGCACCCGGCGGATCGACCTCGCCCCCAGCCGGTTGGTCGAGGACCTGCGGCGAGCCGTGGTGTCCCTGTCGACCGAAGCGCGCGGGAACGGCGTGCTGGAGCTGATCGGGCGGCGCGAGCTGCGGAGCAACAACTCGTGGATGCACAACAGCGCGCGGCTCGTGAAGGGCCGCGACCGGTGCACGCTGCTCATGAACCCGGAAGACGCGAGCCGGCGCCGCCTGACCAGCGGCCAGCGCGTCCGGGTGACCTCCCGGGTCGGCTCGGTGGAGGTCGCGCTCGAGGTGTCCGACGCGATGCGGCCGGGGGTGGTGAGCCTGCCCCACGGCTGGGGGCACGGGCGGGGGGGGACGAGCCTCGGGGTAGCGAACGCCGTGCCCGGGGCGAGCCTGAACGACCTGACGGACGAGCTTCGGGTCGACCCCCTCTCCGGCACCGCCGCCTTCAGCGGGGTCCCGGTGGAGGTGACGAGCCGGTAACCCGGTCACTACGGTTCGGTGCTCACCAGATTTGGCGGCGACTTTCAAAGCTTGTCTCGTGGATCCCTATCGACTGCGCGAGCCTCCACGAGCCCCAGTGGCACGAGGGCCCGGTACTGAGGAAACATTTCTTGGCGTAGTGCCGGCTGGACCAACTTTCCCCTTGACAAGTTTCGGGAAGGCACTTCGATCGGCGCGGTCGGCCTGCGTGAAGATGCGTGCCTGAGCGCCGCAGAAGCTCTGCAAGCGGCGCAATCAAAGTGTGACCCTTCGAAGCTGAATCGCCCTCGCGGCTTCGCGCCCGCGCTCTCCCAGGGCGTCGAAAACCCGCGGCCTATATTCCGTTCATGGAAGAGAAGCGGCCGCTCCAATCGATCCCTGACGACGAGCTCCTCCACCGCCTGGCCGAGCTGATGGGCCAGTCTCGCCGTATCGAAGCCGACGTCGTCGCGCACATCGCCGAGGTGGACGAGCGAAGGCTCTATGCGCGCGAGGCCTTTCCGTCGATGTTCGCCTACTGCACGGACGTCCTGCACCTCTCCGAGGCGGAGGCCTATCTCCGCATCTCGGCGGCCCGGGCGTCGCGGGAGCATCCGATGCTCCAGACCATGCTGGCGGACGGCCGTCTTCACCTGACCGCGATCGCGAAGCTGGCCCCGCACCTCACCCGCGAGAACAGGGACGGGCTCCTGGAACGAGCCACCCACCGCTCCAAGCGTCAGATCGAGGAGCAGATCGCCGAGATCGCGCCCCGGCCGGACGTTCCGGCGATGGTGCGCAAGCTTCCGGAGAGAAGGACCCTCCCCACGGCTGACCTGGTCGCTCCGAACCAGGCAGAGAATCCGACGCTCGAACTCCGTCTGGACGGAGTCCCTGCCCCTGAGGTTGTCACGCTCCCTCCTCCGTCGCCCCCCGTTGTTCAGGCCCTGTCCCCTGGCCGGTACAAGGTGCAGTTCACGGCCAGCGCCGAGCTCCACCACAAGCTGGAGCGGCTCCAAGCCCTGATGGGCTCAACGGGACGGGACGGCGACCTGGCGGCGGCCATCGAGCAGGCCGTAACCGAGAAGCTCGAACGGCTCGAAGCCAGGCGCTTCGCGCGGACGAAAGCACACCGCAAGAGTCCCGTAAAGACGGAAGAGATAGCAGCAGGAGAAGAAGATGCATGCACGGTTCCCCACTCGCGCCATATCCCCGCGGCGGTCCGGCGCGCCGTGCGTGAGCGCGACGGAGACCGATGCCGCTACGTGGACGAGCAGGGCCGACGATGCAAGCAGCGCGACCACCTCGAATTCCACCATCGGCACCCGTTCGGCCTGGGGGGTGACCACGACGTGTCGAACATCCGGCTGATGTGTCACGCCCACAACGCGTACCTGGCGGAGTGCGATTACGGCAGGGAAGCAATGGCCCGTCATCGGCGTCCAGGTAGACGAGCCTCCCCGCCGGCGGCCGGCTAGACGGGCATTCCGGTTTGTCTCAGCCCGTGGATTTCCATTGACTTCCCCCTTCGCCCGGCGGAACACTTTTCCTTGCTGGTGTTTGGCGGTGTGAAAGGGCCTTCCCCCACCCCTTTTTGTTGTGTTACAGTGCCAGTCAGCCGCAACATCTAGGGGTTTGAATGGGTTCCATGCGTCTGGAGTCGGTGGAGATCGTCGGGTTCAAGAGCTTCTGCGACAAGCAGGAGCTCTCGTTCAAGGGGGGGGTCACGGGCATCGTCGGCCCCAACGGCTGCGGCAAGAGCAACATCTCCGACGCGATCTCCTGGGTGCTGGGCGAGCAGAGCGTCAAGAGCCTGCGCGGGTCCTCGATGGAGGACGTGATCTTCGCGGGCAGCCAGTCGCGCCAGCCCCTGGCCATGGCCGAGGTCAACCTCAAGGTCTCGGGCCTGAACGGGAACAGCCCCGACGACAGCCCCGACTGCGTGGTGACCCGCCGGCTCTACCGGAACGGCGAGAGCGAGTACCTGATGAACGGCCACGTGTGCCGCCTGCGGGACGTCCATGAGCTGTTCATGGACACCGGGCTCGGCTCCAAGGCCTACTCGATCATCGAGCAGGGCAAGATCGGCCTCATCCTCTCGAGCAAGCCCGCGGACCGCCGCGCCCTCATCGAGGAGGCGGCCGGGATCACCAAGTACAAGGCCCGCCGCCGGCAGACCCAGCTCAAGCTGGAGGCCGCCCAGCAGAACCTGCTCCGCGTCAACGACATCGTCCACGAGGTGGAAAAGCAGCTCGAGAGCCTGAAGCGCCAGGCCAGCAAGGCTCGCCGTTACCGGGCGGTGCGCGAGGAGATGCAGGCGGTCGAGCGGGTGCTCTTCGGCCGGCGCTTCCTCGATCTCATGGAGCACTCGCGCACGCTCGGCGAGCGCCTCGACGCCGAGTCGGAGCGGGAGCGGGCGGCCACGGTGGCCCTGGAGACCGAGGAAGCCCGGATGGAGGCGCGCCGCCAGGCCCTCTACGGGGAGGAGGCACGGCTCGAGGAGGTGCGGGGGCGGCTGAACGACCTGACCCTCGCCGTGGACCGCTACCAGGGCAAGAGCGGCTACGCCAAGGACCAGATCGCGGAGACGGCGACTCGGGCGGAGCAGGCCGCGCGCGAGGCGGACGAGCTCCAGTCCCGGGTGGGGCCGCTCGAGGAGACGCTGGCCACCCGCCGCCGCGACGAGGAGCAGCTGCGCGCGGAACGGGGAGCGGCCGAGGCGGAGACGGGGGCGGCCGAGGCCGCGGTACACGAGGCCGCGGCGACCCAGGCCTCGACCGAGGCTTCGCAGGAGCGGACGCGCGAGAGCCAGGTCACGCTCCTCGGACGCATGGCCGCGCTGCAGAACGCGCAGGCCTCCGTCTCCGGCAACGCGGAGCGCGCGGGGGCCGACCTGCTGAAGCTCGCGGCCGAGCGCGAGGAGCTGGAGCGCGAGCGGGTCCGGGTGGGAGCGGCCCGCGGGGGCGCGCAGGTCCGCGGCCAGGAGGCGGAGACCCTCCTGGCCCGGCTCGGGCAGGAGCGCGAGGAGGCCACCCTCCGCGCGACTTCGGCCCGCGTCCGCGCGGAGTCCCTGGACAGCGAGGCGGACGGCCTCCAGAGCGAACGGGACAGCCTGGCCGGCCGGCTCGCCTCCCTCCACGAGATCGTCGAGACCCACGCGGCGTTCGACGAGGGCGTTCGCGCGCTCCTGGCCCGTCCGAAAGGGCTGGAGGTCACGGGCGTGGTGGCGGACGTGGTGGAGACCGACTCCGCCTGCGAGCGCGCGGTCGAAGCCTTCCTGGGCGATCGCCTCCAGGCCGTGCTCGTGCCCGACGCGTCCCACGCCGTGCACGGGGTAAGGTGGCTGCAGGAGTCGGGCGCCGGGCGGGGCACGTTCCTGCCCCTGGCCGACGCCCGCGACGCGGGGGAGGGCGGCCCGCTGCGCGAGATCGCCCGGCAGGAGCCGAAGGTGCGGGGCCTGCTCTCCGAGCTCTACCGCGTCACCGGACCCCACGCCGACCGCATCCGGGTGTCCCTGCCCGACGCGCTCGTGGTGGAGACGCTGGAAGACGCGCTCGAGATCGTCGCTCGCCGGGGCCCCGTGGCCTGCGCGACCCTGGCGGGCGAGACCCTGCGCGGGGCCCTGGTGGAGGGCGGGCGCAGCGTGAAGGGCCTGCTCGCCCCCCGCCGCGAGATCCGCGAGGCCTCGGTCCGGCGGGAGGAGGTCGAGTCCCGCCTCCTCGTGGCCCGGGCGGGCGCGGCCGAGCAGAAAGCCTTCGTCGAGGCCGCCACCACGGAAGCCCGCGCCCTGGAGGAGCGGATCCACGCCGCCGAGAAGGAGCTGGTGGCCATTCGCCACGAGCTCCAGACCGCGGACGAGGAGAGCGTCCGCCTGGACCGCAAGGCCTCCATCCTCGACAGCGAGCGCCGGCAGGCCGAGCGGGAGAAGGGAACGGCGGCGGTCAAGCTGGCCGAGATCGAGCAGGCCCTCCTGACCGCCGAGGCAGAGCGCGAGGAGGGCAGCCGTTCCCTGGCCTCCCTGGCCGCCGCGGTGGCCGAGGCCCGCGCCGCCGCCGAGGCCGCCCAGTCCCGCTCCTCCGAGGCTCGCGCGCGACTGGCCGCCCTCCGCGAGCGCCAGGCCGCGGCGGAGAACGAGGGCCGGCGCCTGGGGCAGGACCTCTCCGAGCTCACGGACCGGATCGCGGCCGCCCTCGCCCGCGGCCACGAGATGGCGGCTCGGGGGAGCGAGCTCCGGGCCGAGCTCGAGGAGTGCGAGCGGCTTCTCGCGGAGGCCCTGCGCGATCGCGACCGGGTGAGCGGCGAGGCGGCGATCGCCGAGGACAGGGTGCGGGAGATCCGCAACGAGCTGGAGGGCCGCGAGCAGAGCCTCAAGGAGCGCCGGCGGGAGCGCGAGATGCTCAAGGACGCCCTCTCGGAGCTGGAGGTGCAGAAGGCCCGCACGGGCTCGGACCTCGACCACCTGGCCCGCGAGTGCCACCAGGCGGTGGGCCAGACCGCGGCCGAGGCGGCGGGGGGCCTCTCCGAGGAGGACCAGGTGCGGGAGACCGCGGGCCTGGAGGCGCGAGTGGCCGAGCTGCGGGAGCGCCTCGAGCGCATGGGCCAGGTCAACGTGCTCGCGGTCGAGCAGGCCCAGGAGCTCGAGGAGCGACACGCCTTCCTGACCGCCCAGCGCCAGGACCTCCTCGACTCCATCGGCGAGCTGGACCAGGCGATCAAGAAGATCGACAAGACGTCGCGGGAGCGCTTCCAGGAGGCGTTCCAGATCATCAACCAGCACTTCGGCGAGGTCTTCAAGCAGCTCTTCGGCGGGGGCACCGCCGGGCTCTCCCTGATCGACGAGGAGGACCTCCTGGAGAGCGGCATCGACGTGATGGCCCAGCCCCCCGGCAAGCGCCTCCAGAACGTCATGCTGCTCTCGGGGGGCGAGAAGGCCCTGACCGCGATCTCCCTCCTGTTCGCGATCTTCCAGTACAAGCCCTCCCCCTTCTGCATCCTGGACGAGGTGGACGCCCCCCTGGACGACGCGAACATCGGCCGCTTCGTCAAGATGCTCGAGGGCCTCAAGGAGCAGACCCAGTTCGTGCTGATCACCCACTCCCGCAAGACCATGGAGATCGCCGACCAGCTCTACGGGGTCACCATGGAGGAGCCGGGGGTGAGCAAGCTGGTCAGCGTGCGCTTCCAGTAGCCTCCCGACCGCGGCGCGCGGTGGGTCAGCGCGCGCTCAGCATGCGGACGGCGACCTGCAGCGCTTCGACCATGCTCTCGTGGTTGGCCACGCCCTTCCACGCCCGGTCGAACGCCGTCCCGTGGTCCACGGACACGCGCAGGAAGGGAAGCCCCACCGTGACGTTGACCCCGGAGAGGCCCACCCAGCGCTCCGTCGCCTGGTCGTAGTTGAAGCCGAGGGTCTTGACCGGGATGTGTCCCTGGTCGTGATACATGGCCACGACGATGTCGAACTCGCCGCCGCGGGCGCGGGAGAAGAGGGTGTCGGCGGGCAGGGGGCCCGTGACGTCCAGGCCCGAGGCGTGCGCCTCCTCGATGGCGGGCGCGATCGCCGCCTTTTCCTCGTCGCCGAAGAGCCCGTCCTCCCCCGCATGGGGGTTGAGCCCGGCCACCGCGATGCGGCCCCCGCGGATCCCGAGGCCCTCGAGCGCGCGCTGGGCGAGCTCGATGGTGCGGAGAACCCGGGCGCGGGTGACCAGGTCGGGCACCTGCCGGATCGCGACGTGCATGGTCACGTGGATGACGCGCAGCTCGTCGCCCATCAGGAGCATCGCGACGTCGCGGGTGCCGGAGAGGCTCGCGAGGATCTCGGTGTGCCCCGAGTGGGGCACGCCCGCCGCCGCGAGTGCCTCCTTGTTGACCGGCGCGGTGACGATCCCGTCGACCGCGCCGTTCTTGGCGAGGGCCACGGCGGTCTCGATGTACTGGTAGGCGGCGCGCCCGGCGGCCGCGCTCACCCGCGCGCGCGGCAGGGTCGCCATGTCCACGTTGGCGAGGTCGAGGACCTCGAGGGTCCCCGGCTGCCACCGGCACTCCTCGACCCGCGTAACACCGTGGAGGCGGAGCGGCGAGGCCACGAGGGCCAGCGCCTCTCCGAGCGTCGACGCGGAGCCGATCACGACCGGCCGGCACGCGCCGCCCACCTCGGGCTCGGCGGCGGCGCGCACGATGATCTCCGGCCCTACCCCTGCGGGGTCGCCCATGGTCACGCCGAGAACGGGCTGCCTCATCCCGTCGCCTCCTTTCGGAGCGAGACGAACAGGTCGGGCGGTCCGAAGCCGCCCGCCTTGGTCAGCACGGGCAGGGCCGGATGGCCCGGCGCCCGGAGGTGGCCAAAGGACAGGCCCGGACGCGGGGCACCCACGAGGTCCATGCGCACGGCGCCCAGGGCCCGGTAGAGCGCCGCCGCGGTGTCACCCCCCGTCAGGGCGACGAGATCGAACGAATCCGCGGCGAGCACGCGCGCGGCGTCCCGGGCGAGGGTCGCGGAAGCGCCCTCGTCGGCGCTCTCGGCGTCGGCCGTCGCGAGCACGCGCAAGCCGGCCTGTCGCGCCTCGGCGATCTGGCGCCGGGTCGCGGGGTGGAGGCTCCCCGCGACCACCAGCCAGCACCCCCCGGGCAGCGACACCGGCTCCGCGTGGAGGCCAAGCCGCTGGGCCAGGGGCCGGGCCAGGCCGGCGGAGCCGGCGAGGAGCGGCGGTCGGTCGAGCGCGAGCGCGGCGCCGACGATGGTGTCGAGATCGCCGTCGGTCTCCGCGTCCGTGACGGCGATCATCCCCGCCATCCGGGCCAGGCGAGCGGCCAGCGCGGTGACGCCTGCCCGCACCTCGGCCAGCGGGATGAAGGCCAGCGGCCGGTCGGTCTCCGAGCGGATCCGGTCCTCGACCTGGGCCACCGCGGTCCCCTCGACCCGCAGCACGCGATCGAGCACGACCCGGCCTTCCGAGGGGAACGCGGGGCAGATGACGGCGCTCGGGGTTTCCGTGGCCTCGAGGAGGGCGACGATCTCGGCCCCGACGTGGCCGCGGAGCGTGGAGTCGATCTTCTTGAACCATGAGGTCACGGCCGGCCGCCGCGCCACGGTGCCGCGGACGCGTGCTATCGCCTCGTCGCGAGCGAGGTGGCGCGATTCGGTGTCCACGACCGCGACCTCGGCGACGGACACGTCCGGCCACACGGTGACCGGGACGGGAGCCTTAAGCGCGAACAGCGTCCCCGCGTCGCAGGCGCCGGCGAGGTCGTCGGCCACAATGGTGAGAGCCATCGGGCTGCTGACTATAGCAAGGGTCGGCGGAGGTTTGGCGTCCTACGGCAGGGGAATAAGGTGGGACAATGACCCCGTCGTCCGGTATCCCGGTGTCCTGCCCATGAAGCCCGTCACCGCCCTCCTCGGCCCCACCAACACGGGCAAGACCTACCTCGCCCTCGAGCGGATGCTCGCCCACCGCACGGGGATGATCGGCTTTCCCCTGCGCCTTCTCGCGCGCGAGAACTACGACCGGATCGCGGCCGTGAAGGGGCCGGAGGCGGTGGCCCTGGTGACGGGCGAGGAGCGGATCCTCCCTCGCCATCCGCGGTACTTCGTCTGCACGGTCGAGGCCATGCCGGTGGACCGCCGGGTGGACTTCCTGGCCGTGGACGAGGTGCAGCTCGCGGCCGACCGCGAGCGCGGCCACGTCTTCACCGACCGCATCCTCCACGCCCGCGGCCAGCTCGAGACCATGCTGATCGGAGCGGAGACCATCCGGCCCCTGCTCCGGCGGCTCCTGCCGGACGCCGGGTTCCTCGCGCGCCCGCGCCTCTCCACCCTGCGCTACTCCCCGCCCCGGAAGCTGGGCAAGCTGCCCCGCCGGAGCGCGGTGATCGTCTTCTCGGTGCGCGAGCTCTACGTGGTCGCGGAGCGCCTGCGCCGCGAGCGCGGGGGGGCCGCCCTCGTCTTCGGGGCCCTCTCCCCGCGCACCCGCAACTCCCAGGTCGCGCTCTACCAGGCGGGAGAGGTGGACCACCTGGTCGCCACCGACGCCATCGGGATGGGGCTGAACCTGGACATCGACCACGTCGTGTTCACGAGCCTCGGCAAGTTCGACGGGGTGGGCCCCCGGGAGCTGACCGCGGCCGAGGTGGGCCAGATCGCGGGACGCGCGGGGCGCCACGTGAGGGACGGCAGCTTCAGCCCCACGGCGGAGCTGGGTCCCTTCGACGACGGCCTCATCCGGGCGGTGGAGGGCCACCGCTTCGCCCCCCTGGCCTCGATCTACTGGCGCAACCCCGAGCTGGACTTCTCGTCGCCCGACCGCCTGCTCGCGAGCCTGGAGCGGCGGGCCCCGCGCCCGGAGCTGGTGCGCGTGCGCCAGGCGGACGACCATCGCGCGCTCGCCGCGCTTCTCTCCGACCTCGAGGTCCGGGCCCGCGCGCGGGAGCCGGAAGGGATCGGCCTGGTCTGGGCGGTCTGCCAGATCCCGGACTTCCAGGGCGGGATGAGCGAGGCCCACCCGCGCCTCCTGGCCCAGGTCTTCCACCACCTCGCGGGCCCCGGGCGGCGCCTGCCCGAGGACTGGGTGGCCGCGCAGGTGCGGGACCTGGACCGCTCCGACGGCGACGTGGACACCCTGCTCGCGCGCATCGCCGCCATTCGCACCTGGACCTACGTCTCGCACCGCCCGGCCTGGCTCTCCGACGCGGCCCATTGGCAGGAGCGCACCCGGGCGGTGGAGGACCGGCTCTCCGACGCGCTCCACGAGCGGCTGACCCAGCAGTTCGTGGACCGGCCTGCGGCGGTGATCGCCCGCTACGATCCGTCGGAGCTGGTGACGGTGGTGACCGAGGGCGGGGAGGTGCTCGTGCAAGGGCTGCGGGCGGGGGTCCTCGAGGGATTCCGGTTCGTCCCCGACCGGGCGGTGCGCGAGGGCTCCAAGGGCCTGCTGGCCGCGGCCAACCGGGCCCTGCGCGCCGGGATCCGCGAGAGGGTGACGACCCTCGCGGAGGACGGGGACTCCGCCTTCGCGCTCCGCGCCCCCGACGACGTGGTCTGGCGGGGAGCGCCCGTGGCCCGCCTGGTGGCCGGTGAGAGCGTGCTCGCGCCGCAGATCGAGGTGCTCCCCTCGGAGCTGCTCGACCCCCCGCTCCGCGAGCCGTTGCGTCGCCGGCTCGCCTCCTGGCTCGAGGCGCACCTGCGCGCCTGGCTGGGGCCGCTCTTCGGTGCCCGCGGGGCGGCTCTCTCCGGCCCGGCGCGGGGCCTCGTCTTCGTCCTGGGCGAGAGCCTGGGCACCGTCCCCCGCCGCCAGGTGGCCGCGCAGCTCGCGGCCCTCGCCCCCGACGACCGGCGGGAGCTGGCCCGTCTCGGGGTCACCCTCGGCAAGGTGAACGTCTTCCTGCCCGGTCTCCTGCAGCCGGAAGCGCTCCGCCTCCGCGCCCGCCTCTTCGCGATCCGCCACGGCGTTCCCGCCCTGGCCGCTCCCGACGGGATCCCCTCGGTGCCCATCGACCACGCCCTCTCCTCGGCGTCGTACGCGGCGTGCGGGTACCAGCCGGCGGGACCGCGAGCCGTCAGGGTGGACCGCCTGGACCGGGTGGCGGCCGCCGCGGCCCGCCTCTCGCGGGACGGGCCCTTCGCGGTGCCGCGGGAGTTCGCGACCCTCCTCGGGTGCGCACCGGCCGAGGTGCCCGGGGTGCTGGCCGCGATCGGCTACGCCGAGCGGGAGGGCCGGTTCGCCTGGCGGCGCGCGGCCGACCGCCGGCGGGCGTGACCGCCATGCCCGCCCCCATTCGGCACCTCCGCTTCGGCGTGGCCGCCCTGCTCTGCCTCGCCTCGACCCTCAACTACCTGGACCGGCAGACCCTCTCGGTGCTGGCCGACACCATCAAGCGCGAGCTGGGACTGAGCGCCTCCGACTACGCGAACATCACCTCCGCCTTCCTGGTCAGCTACATGGTCATGTACCTGGTCGGGGGGCGGATCGTGGACCGCATCGGCACCCGGGCGAGCTTCCTCATCTTCGCTTCCGCGTGGTCCCTGGCCACGATGGTCCACGGCCTGGCCGGGAGCGTGCGCCAGTTCCAGGCCGCGCGGCTCCTGCTGGGGGCCACCCAGCCCGTGAACTTCCCCGCGGGCGTGCGGGCGGTCGCGGAGTGGTTCCCGATGCGCGAGCGGGCCCTGGCCGTCGGCATCTTCAACACGGGGACCGCCCTCGGCTCGACCCTGGCCGTGCCCGTCGTCTCCGCCATCGCCCTGCTGGCGGGCTGGCGGTGGGCCTTCGCGCTGACCGGGGCCGTGGGCTTCGCCTGAGTTGCCTTGTGGGCCCTCGTCTACCGCCTGCCCCAGGACCACCCTCGCCTGGGCGAGGACGAGCGCGAC
>WNFT01002427.1_pt1 | contig 20537 bp, 16 predicted proteins | sample 5400191 | NCBI WGS metagenome assembly WNFT01 (sample SAMN13153359, study PRJNA577476) | soil metagenome | isolation source: 80 cm saprolite under Madrone tree | place: USA:California | collected 2016-06-14 | reverse complement strand
ATCCCAAATGCGAGCTAATGCAGGATCCACGATAGGTTTCCTTACGGTAAAGTACCCCGTGGCGGTAGGATGTATAAGTCCGGTCCTCGATAGGAGTGTTCGGGCGATAAGCCAATCAGGACCGTGCCCTACCAGGTTGAGATCGGGGGGTAATGCATCGTGTGGGTAGTTGAGCAATACGTCGATGACCTTCTCGACAGCCCGCTCTTGCTGTCCTGAAGGGGCATGTTGATTGACCAATTCGTTGTTTAGAATCGGCGTCACGCTGAACCAATGGCTGCATAAACGAGAGAGGAGCCGTGAGATGCCTTCCGCGCTCAAGTGGTCTGAGCACCAACGGCCATCCTCATGCCACCACCACGTCGACTTCAGGTGACCGCTCTCTAGAAGTGGATTGAGAGCTCGTGTTAAGCGGCGCTGTGCATCCTCGACGAAGAAAGCAATCTCTCTTATGAGCCGTTCGTCTTGCTGCATAAATCCTGGGTTGTTACTCAGATCGTATAAGGCGAACAGGTCTCGGGCCGGCTCCATAATCAGCAGGGGGTGGTCGGGGATAACGTATACTACTCGGCCACCTGATAGATTATGCAGTGTATGGATCGCCTCTTCTCTTTCCGCCGCATTCGTTGTCAAAACATAGATGATAGCACCGTCTGCATACCCATTATCACCTAATTGCTTGAGAAACGCTTCAGAACAGGCTTTTTCCATCTCGTCCGGCCAGCGATAGAGACCCCTGAAGAATCTTGTTATGCACCTCTCCTGATTGTACCCTCGAGGTAAGTATGGAGGCGGAAGAAAGTCTTTTTCTAAAATTTGGCGTATCTGCTGGCGACTAGGAGTATGACCCGTTGCGCCAATGTTTCTAAACGTGCGGCCACCTCCTCTTCTGTGGCATCTAATGCCCAAGCTAGCAACGCAGTCGTCGGCACAACTTGTCCTACAGTCGCACGAGATCGGACGTTGACCTCACTCACAATCAATAGGGTGGCCAGAGCTTTGACAAGTGATTGGGCTAAAACATCGCTTGCATCAACTTTGCTAAGCGCGTACATGGCTCCCGACCAAATTGTGTGTGCACCCCCAGTCCCAGCATCAGACCGTATTGCGTCCGCGAAATAGTTCCACACTTCATCCGGGCCAATTAACCACCAACTGTTTATATCCTGATGCCTCATCAGCTGTTCGGTGGGTGTTCCCTGCTCATCAGCGGCTAAAAATGTAAAGAGTGTGCGCTCATTCTGCGATACACGGCTTGAGAGGCGTGGGAGAGCATATATGGATAGGGGATGGAGGGGCCACGCTCGCTCGATAATTTGTTGGCGTAAGACCACGTCGTCGAGTTCATCGAACAACGAGAGTTCCAGTGAAATCGCCGTTAGATGCTCAAACTCTGAGCGGTACCTTTCTGTAAACTCGCGCCATGCATCGGTATCTGGAGCATTGAGAGCCTCTGCTATGAGTCGATACGTAACGGCAGGATCACTGGAAACGTCGTGAGCACGGAAGCGTTCCGCTATTCTCGCCCATTCTTGTTGGTGAGACGGCGGAAGTCCGGCGGCGTATCCAGATATGAGGCGGTGCGTGATCAGAACGAGGTGTACTTGGTGGAAGCCGCTTCTATTGCAGGATTCTGCAAACGATTGGAGTGCCGCTGCCTCAGCGCCAAAGGCATCTCCGACTGCAGGCTCTAGAAAGCGCCCGAACTCGTCCCAAATGATAAGGATGCCGCTGTACCCGAAGCTCTGCAATACCTCTGCTGTTGCATGAAAAATACTTTCTGGTGTAGACCCGGCATGCTGATCGAAGTGGGCACCAGCGGTAATTTCTGGATAGAGCTCTTCAAAAAGTGCCAGCGCATTACCATCCAGTCTATGCAAACCATCTAGAAGCTTGGGCAATGATGAAACCCTTTGGGATAGGTACGCTTGTAGCTGTCGATAGGCATCCGGATAATTGGCCTCCCACATGCTAATCACATCCAGTGCTGCCTGAAATTGGGTATGCAATCTTAAGTTAGGGATGCCCTCTTGTATTAATGCACGGGATAACGCGCGGGCGAGCGCCACTATTAAATGCCCCTCATTTCCGGAGAGAATAACTGGAAGCAGCCGCTTGCCGCTGTCAAGATAATTTTTGGTGCGTTTAGCTTCTTCTGGAAACGCACGAGTCAGCCTGTCCTGCACCGTCGAAATAGCACCTTGACAATATATGTCATAATTTGCGAATGCGTCCAACACCAATCCCAGCAGTGATTTGCCAGACCCATAAGCAGCATGGAGAACGTGGGCGCGTTGAGCCGTATTCGATAAAGTGCCGTCGAGGATGGACGCCAGGGCCTTGGCCCCATTAGGGGTAGGAATATAGCCAGCAACATAGTCGGCATTTCCAGCGTCATAGGCTAAATTAATAGAGCGCTGGAAATGCGGCGAGAGTGGCCGGAATGGAGTTGTAGCAACATCCAAAGACATCACATTTCCCTGTACTTAGAAATCCGTTCACTATAATAACGTGTCAAAATATCATTTGTCTCACAAGAGGGTAACGTAAGCTGATCCAAGCCTGCGGTACGTACGAATCGCACTCGCAGCTCGGGATAATCCTTGCTCAGCTCTGCCAGCAGATCTGACAGCGCCGTAGTCGTCAAACTAAATATTCGGCCAGCGTTCATTGGTTCGCGCAGTACGTCACTCAAGCCTACCTGAGATGTTCCTTTTCGCACATGTGATTGCCGATCTACTAAGACATACAGCAATACCAATGGATGCAGACGACTCGGATCCAGGCGCTCTAACCTGTACCGTTTCTGGGGGCCATCCTCTACCCTGCTCAGAATACGCAGCCTGGAGAAAGGTGATTCGGTCAACTCTTCTGGTGTGCGAAACGTCTTGCTCGCCAAGTATGTCTGTAGAAGGCAATCTACATCTCTTTTCAGAGAGCCTATCGCAACCTCCTGATCAGGATGCGTGCTAATAACCCAATTGTGAAGAGACTCCAAGCAATCGCGCTCATCGAAGGTGGACGGCGCATAGTGGTTGAAGAACCAATACCAAGTGGTTGCATGAACTTCGCTGGAAGCCAGGTGATAGTGGAGCAACCAAAGAGTTGCGTCATTTTCAAGATAGCGATCATAGGACCAAATCAGTTCACCAAATGGCGTGAGCCGCTGAACACGCTGACGCTCTAATTTCTCTTCGGCTAGACCTGTTGCTTGCATCCAGAAACGCAGTGCATGTACCATGTTTTGCCCTATGCCCAACCGCTCTGGAGCATCATCATCTAGAAAAATAGTCGGGGGATGTCCTGCTTCCTTTGCCTTTTTTATTGCTGCCATCCCTTTGAACAGCCATCCCTCTCGCACATAGAAGGTTTCATGTTTAGCAAATGCCATTTTACCCTCAACCCTGCACTTGTCTTAGGGGAATCGCTTCCCGGTTTCCCTTGCTCTTTCCGAAAACACTGAGACTCTTAGCAACGAGACAGCCAGTCGAACCGAAATGTGTTACGCACTCCATACATCCAGTACACACATCCTGGTCAATCTCGTAGATACGCTGTTCTGGCTTAACAGTAATGGCACCCTGAGGGCAAACGGCAGAGCATGCTGTACACTGAATGCACGTTTGAAACTTTGTCGACTGCTGCTTAAAATACCAGGTCAATCGGTTGATGTCTTGCTTCGGATTAATGACTGTGAACCGCACTGTGGTGCTATTTTCCGGCGCTTGTACAATGATGGCATCCCAGTCCTGGTTGCGGCGCCCCTCCAAGTAGATCTCACCTAGAGCTGGTCTGCAACGGTCCCGGATAATTTTGCCGAGTGGCTTGAGAAACTCTTCAAGCTCAACATCGACCGGGCGCTCAACCTCGATCTGAACAGTATTTGCCATATCCCCGCAAGGCTTAGCCTCGAGACCACTAAAGCGATTGGGCAGCCCTGCACCTCCGAAGCGCTTGACCCATCCTCGATCATCAATATATTCTTCTGGATCAGGCTTGCCAATCCGGCGAGCAAAGTCAACTAGCTGTGCTCTCCAACGTGCTGCGTCTTCTGGGAAGAAGATGCCTGCCAGCATCTCTGACCATTCAGAGTTGAGAGGACAAAGCCAGCAGCCAACGCGACTGTAGCCGAGGCGATAAGACTTGTTGAACAGTAGGTTATAGCTCAGGATATAGTTCCAAACGTCAAACTCTATCCAGTCAATAATTGGAGAAGCGGTCGCTTGTTGACCTATTTTAGCACCTATCGTCACCCCATTGAGTTCATGGTCTTGATCGACTTTTACGACCGTACCTAAACGATCGGGATCATTCCAGGATAGCTTGTGATACTGACTCCTACGTGACGATTCATCTCGCCGAATGCCGTAGAAAGTAAGTACTTTTTGGTCGCCCATCGTCTGGAGAAGGTTGTTAATAGGACCGGCCTTGAATATAGTGCAGCACCAACGCATAACTCGGCTCGGAGGCCCCATCTCCTCGACCAGTTCGTGGAAGTTGTGCTCTGCGCGAGCATTGAAGAATGGAATGAGTGGATTCTGCCTGGAGAACCGGCGAACTGCGTGTTGAACAAATTGAAAAGCCTCATCTTCTAATGCTAAAAGATGAGAACGATTAACCTCTAATTGTCGCCGATAATCACGGATTAGCGACTGGTCCAATGCGTCATAGTGATCGCTATCACTAATATAATCAGCTATCGCTGGCAAGTCTTTCCTTAATTTTTCTGAGTCAGGTAGAGTTACTTGTTTCCCATTGATATAGTAATAACGGCTTTTACTTGCACGCCAAACTGCATCTCTTGTAAGCGGACCGTGACCGTAAAACTGCAAAATGCGACGTTCACGTGCAAAGACCGGACGAGCATCAGTTGCCAGATATTTAAGGGTCCCTCCACAAGTCGGACAACCGTTGCCCCGAGAGGTGTAGACAGGATGCTCACATGTTGCACACCAGTGAAATAAGGGCACTGAGTCCATTGAAGGTCTCCTTAATTACTAAAGAATTACAGCGCTAAAAATTTTGCTGACACCATTTTATCGGCAGTGGGAGGTAGGATATCCTTCTCCCACGCCTGCGCTCCCCTACCCACAGAACTTTAAAACAGGTTTTCTAATGGGTAGGCTTAGTATAAGTATGCACTAAAAACCTGTCAATGGGAAGAGGAAATAAGGGCTAATGTTCTAGCAGCTTAGTCAATTCCTCGCGGCTGGTCCAACTATTTTCCGATTTAATTGCTTGTGTACATCCCTGAACAGTGACAGCTCCGCTGGCCTTTGCCAACTTACCCACCCAATGACCTCTCCCTCACAATTCCCATCACCCCTCCAACTTCTCCAGCAACGCCCTATAACGCACCGGATCAAACGGCTTCCGCTCATGCAACACCATCCAGATTTCTTCCACCACAGCAGAACCAATCATCTCCACCGCCTGCCTGCGCGAATACCCAGCGGCAAGGAGCCGCTCCAACGTCTGCCGCGTCTCAGGAGGATCATTATCACGCAACTGATTCTCGACCACCTCCAGGATCGCCTCCTTCAGATAGGGATTAGTCGTCGGTTCTCCTGGATACTCCTGACTTACTCCACGGGTCTCTCCGCTCAACTTTCTCCTTTGATGGCTCTTCTTCCGTTTACCCATCACCCTCTTTGCCCTCCTTCCGATGTAAAATAACTCACTCCACACCAATCATTATGCCACCTCCCACGCCCACGTCAATACTTCGCCGACCACTTCCAGCCGGTGTCCAAAAAGTTTATAATACCATTGCCTCTGAACGCATCAAAGGTCGTATCGTACGACATTACCTGGGAGGACCATCATGGATGACTATGACCATGACAAAGTGGATGAGATCGTCCTTGCCCTGATGTATCTCACCCTGCATGATTACTATCGCGCCTGGAAAGGCTTTGATTGGGACGTGCTTGACCGGCTATATGAGAAGGGGTGGATAGAGAACCCGAGAGGTAAGGCAAAGTCAGTCGTGCTCACCGAGGAAGGTCTTGCACTATCAACAAGCTTGTTTGAGCAGCATTTCGGCAAGTCAAACACAACACCAGGTGAATCATAACATCGTGGCTTGTAGGACTTGTTTACACCATTGGAAACCAGGCTCATCCCCAAATTAAGTGAGTCTGCTGGCTTTCTCAGCTTCATCTCAGCATATTCACAGGTTCATTTCATCCGGGCGTGCTATGGTTGTTCAATCGGCAAGCAGCAGTCAGGAGAAGCCAATCTGTAGGAATGCTACAGTATCGTTTCAGCTTAGCCTTTTGAGGCTCGTCGTATTTTTTGTCTTCCGTAGAACTATTCCAGCAGGACACGTTCTGTGCCCGTTATATATTTGTCTTGCGCCTAGAAGGATACCGCATGCAGAAGACTCCTCCCATGTATCCCGAACAACGCAAAGCAGTAGAGACAAACATCACTCATCTTTCGTTACCGGGCTTGCTGCCGGCAGACCAAAGGCTCGTCTTCAATCTGGAGACCCGTACCTTGTCTCTTCTGACCGACGGACCGACCCTCATGATGGAACAACAATTGAGTGGCAATGAGCTGCACCTGCTCGTGCCGCTTCTGGAGTCGCATCCGCACTACTGTCCCTATGAGGTGTTGCTGGCATATATTTCCTCCGACGTTGTTACCGAAGCCTCTATTGCATATTGTCGTCAACGTTTACAGGAGGCGCTCAGTCGTGGGACACGGCAACAGGAATTGAGGCCTCTGCGTCGTGCGCTTTCATCACTGCGAAGCAAGTTGAAGCGCTTTGAGCTGGGCATTTCCACCGTGCGGGAAAGCGGCTGTAGCTTGGTCAGTTTGATGTCCCATAGCCCTTCTCGGTCAAGCAACGAATGCTTGCAGTAAGCCCTGCTGCATGGAATCACGATACGCTTGTTCCCCGCAACCTTAAAGATAGTGAGTCTGCTTGCTTTCATCACTCTGCTTCTTCTCTCGTCATATTTCCCATCTCCTTTCCCTTTTCTTTTCTAGATGCTTGACCCGCGTCCCTTGATGTCCGCATGGTCCGCTTCAAGGTCTGCAAAAACTCGTAGACGGCTGCTTTGTCGGAGGATATGCTTTGCCCTTGGGCGATGCCTGCTTGCATCAGGTGCTCAATGGCAACCAGGAGTTCATCGATTGGCATCTCCGAGACACGCCCATCGCCTCGAACGAGATATGCACATAGCTCTTGCTTCATGTACGGAATCCTTCACCAGCTAGTTCCTTGTCAATAGACAGCTTGAACCTGACTCTTGCATCACAACAGTACAACCTACCAGATCTAGCTGAGCTGAGGCTGCGAAGAAGCTGAGATGAAGCTGAGAAAGCAAGCAGACTCTTCCCCACATTAAGTATGTCTGCTTGCTTTGATGAGCATTTTGTTACCGCCGTGACGACACCAGGACGGCTGGTCCATCACGGCCAGCCGTCTTCCTTAACGAAGCAATGAGTGGGGTTGTGTCGTGTCGCTTCTGTTAAAAGCCGTCATCACCGAAACCAAAGTGGTGAAAGTGGTGAAAGGGGCGGTGGAAGCAGACGAACCTGAAGAAGCCGAAGTCTCTGTCATCGAAACGGTGAAAGTGATGGAATCTGTGGAATCTCCTGACAAAGATTCTGCGGCAGAAATCGTGTGTAGACACGCTTGCGCTCGTCTGGACCTGGTGAGCCTGGCCACTGTTGGCCAATGCTACGCTCGTAGGAGAGAGTAGCCCTAACAGGAGCGTAAGGCATGAGAGAACAGTGACAAACCCTACTTTGAAACGCATTGGTAACATGGTACTTCTCGCTTTCTACTGTGAAGTACAGGGAACTGAAACGCCTATCTCGGTTAACACCTACATCGTAATGCTCTACAAAACGTCTTACATCTTACATTGCGCAATGTGGAATGCTGCGCACCAGGCATGAGACGAGGGCTGTTGCTCCCGCTGCAAGGAAGAGTCCTGCTCTCGGTCGCGCTGCGCGCTTGCGGAAGCGTTTGCCAAAGCCTCTGTTTTGATGCACTGCACACAAGTATACCCAGGCTTTCTGAGTTGGACCTGTGAAAAGTCTGAGCTGAAGATGAAAAAGCAACCAGAATACTTCCGATCTCAGCTTCGATTCAGCTTCGTCTCAGCATCACCTCACACTCCTATGCTATACTTTCCCTTAAGAAGTAAGAGACAACAACACGGTCCCCACAAGGGATGCTCGACCGGGAGCAACATTGCTGCAGAGATCAGAGGAATATAATGAAGGCGCACATTCTCGTCGTGGACGATGACCCCCGCATCACGAACCTGGTGCGGCGCATCCTGGCTTACGAAGGCTACAGCGTCGCCGTCGCAGCCAGTGGGAATGAAGCCCTCACCCGCACCCTGGAGCGTCCACCCGATCTCATCGTGCTCGATATCATGCTGCCGGGGTTGAGTGGACTGGAGGTGACGCAGCGGCTGCGTGCTGCTGGGGACCAGGTGCCGATCCTCATGCTGACAGCACGTGACGCCGTGGCTGATCGGGTGGAAGGCTTCGAGACGGGAGCCGACGACTATCTCGTCAAGCCGTTCGCACCCGAAGAGCTGCTGGCGCGGGTCAAGGCATTGCTGCGACGGAACCAGGAGGAGCGCCAGGAGGTGCTGCGCTATGCCGACGTCGAGCTGGATACGGGCACGCGTATAGCCCATCGTGGCGCACGCGAGATCGAGCTCTCACCGACCGAGTACGAGTTGCTGGCGCTCTTCCTGCGGCGTCCGCGTCAAGTGCTCACCCGCGAGATCATCCTGGACCGCGTCTGGGGCATCGATTTCGAAGGCTCATCGAATGTCATGGAAGTCTACGTGGGCTACTTGCGTGCCAAACTCGAGGCGGGGGGTGAGCCACGCTTGATCCACACTGTTCGCGGGATTGGCTACGTCTTCAAGGAGTAACGCACCGGGGAGAGCAAAAAAAGCCCGGGGCGCTGGCGCGTGAGGGTAAGAAGATGGACACACCGAGCGTACCCGGACCCGAGCGAGGGAAGCCTCGTTCCCTCCGCCTGCGCCTGCTGCTCTGGTATGGCACCCTCCTGGCCATCACCCTGGGATGCTTTGTGTTCCTCATCCTCATCTTGACGACTGATGCGATCGACCAGAGCGTGGAGGGTGCGATCCGCGCGGAGGCGCGCGTCGCTGCCCTGGATGTGCGTGACGATCTGTCTCCGACCCCGCCCTACTGGCCTCGCCAGCTGTCTATGCATGTCGTTGACACCTACCGCGATCCCGGCGTTGCGGTTGAGGTGCTGGATGCCGAGGGGCATATTCGCTACCTCTCGGCGAGTGGCACCACCACAGGTCCTCCGATCAGCGTCCAGACGACCCGAGCGGTGCTCGCAGGGCAGACCGTCTGGTTCACTGCCACGGTCGGCGGTGAGGCGGTGCGCGTGGAAGCGTTGCCCATCGCTGCGCCACTGGCGGGTGCGAGCAAGAGTCCAGGGCATGCGACGACCTCTGAGGCGAGTGCCGATGGCACCTCACCGGCCACCGGCTCGACCGTTGGCGTGCTGCTGGTCGCCAAATCGCTGGGCGACGCCTATGCTACTGTAATCCTGTTGCGGACCTTGCTCCTGGTTGCCGGGCTGGTAACGCTGGGGGGCACGCTGATAGGCAGCTGGCTGATCGCCACGCGGGTGCTGCGTCCCTTGACGGAACTTGCCGAGACAGCGCGCGCCATCGCCGACTCCACGGCGCGTGGGACACGCCTGGGCACCTTGAGCCAGCGCGTGCGTCGGCCGCGCGGACGCGACGAGATGGCCCAGGTAGTGGATGCGGTCAACGAGATGCTCGCATCGCTCGAGCGCGCAACGGAAACACAGCGCCGCTTCGTCGCCGACGCATCACATGAACTGCGTGCCCCTCTCACCACGATTCAGGGCAATCTCGCCTTCTTGCGCCGTCATCTCGATGACCTGCCGCCGGGGGAGCGGCACAGCATGCTCGCCGATGCACACGGGGAGACGATGCGACTAGCGCAGCTGGTGGAGGAATTGCTGCTGCTGGCCCGCGCTGATGCCAGCGCGGACGGGTCAAATGCCTCGCGGGAGGAGATGAGTTCGGTGGCAGGAGAGCACACCCAAATGGAGCCACTTATCGAACTGGATCACGCCGTTCTACAACTGGTGCGCCAACTGCGGAGGCGTCTTGCCGCCGAGGGATCGCAGCTGCAGCTGGAGATCGGTCGCATAGAGCCCCTGCGGGTGCGTGGCGATGAGGAGCACCTGCGGCGCATCACGTTGATCTTGCTGGACAATGCGCTCAAGTACACACTGAGCCATGCTGAAGAAGGCCGAGGGCGCGTGATCGTCTCGCTGGAGCGAGTTGATCGGCAGGCCGTGCTGCGCGTGCGCGACACGGGGATGGGCATCGAGCCTGCTGACCTGCCGCACGTCTTCGAGCGCTTTTATCGCGCAGATCGCGCACGCTTGCGCCAGGGCACGGGGCTCGGGCTTTCCATAGCACAGACCCTGGTGGAGCAGCTCGGTGGCCGCATCACCGCTGAGAGCATCCCTGGCAAGGGCAGTACCTTCAGTGTCTGGCTTCCCCTCGCCTGAAAACGCATTCCTACATTTGACCTCCGAAAGGAGTCACCCGCGATAAATCGGGGTGCTACAAGAGAATACCCTGGCAACACGGAGTCCGACCATTTCACCATCGTGGCCATCGCCGTGCTAGGGCGGTGTAAAGAAGGTGCCGACCACCAGGATCAAGTAGAAGGCGCACAAGAGAAACCCTTCAAGCCACGTAGATTCCCCATCCAGACTGATGAGGGCGTAGAGCCCCGCTACCAGAGCAAACAGCGCCACTTCGAGGAGTGAGAAATTGAGGTCGAGCGGTACCCCGACGAGCGGACCCGCCAGCACAAGGATGGGGGCGACCAGCAGGGCAATCTGGATCGACGAGCCAGCGGTAATGGCCATCGCGATTTCCATGTGATTGCGGGCCGCCGAAGTGATGGCAGAGAAGTGCTCGGCCGCATTGCTGACGATTGGCAGGACGATGAGGCCGACAAAGAACGGACTCAGCCCGATCTGGTGGGTCAGCGGCTCGATGGTGCTCACCAGCACTTCGCTCACCACGGCGGTGATGGCTGTCGTGCCAGCCAGGATGATGATCGGTAGCCAGAGGGTAGTCCTCCACCAGACGGTAAGTACGGCAAGCGGCCTGACAATCATTGCCTGTTGCTGTCTGCTCGCCTTCCCTTCAGGCGTTTCTGCGGCAGCGGGCTGTCTGCTCGCGCCTGCCTCGGCACCGCCGTAGAGTGCCGATTTATCGAGCACGTGTGGCGAGGCAGCGTGGACATCCTCGTGGGAAGCTCGTACGCCAAAGACCGAGTAGGCGATGTAAGCCGCGTAGCACACGAGCAGGATGAGGGCAATCCCAATGCTGAGTTGATGCAACTCATTGCCGCGCACGATGGCAGCTCCAGGCCGTGTGCTTTCGCCAATCGTTGCCAGCAGCGAAGGAACGGCTATACCGATCACGGCCAGGGCGAGCATAGCGGCGTACTGGCCGGCGAGGCGGGGATGAAACTGCTGGCGCCGGTAGCGCCATCCTCCCACCAGCATCGCCGTGCCCAGCACCAGCAGCACATTGCCGATGATGGAGCCAGCCAGCGATGCTCGTACGACCTCGGGCAGGCCCGCAGCCAGCGCGGTCAGACCAATGATGATCTCAGCCGCATTTCCGAAGGTCGCGTTCAGGAGACCACCGATGCGATGCCCCAGTCGCTCAGCGAGCACCTCCGTGGCGAGGCCGATCAAGCCGGCAAGTGGGACGAGTCCCAACGACGCCAACACAAAGGTGACCAGGGGCGAAGCGTGCAGGGCCTCGGCGAGGACCGCCGCCGGGGTTGCCAGTAAGAGCAGGAAGAGCCAGCGAGTCATGGTCTTTCACTCCTAGTCGAGCTAGAGGTTCTTCTAGTCACGGGTGCGCGTGAGATTGTTGCGCGGAGCCAAACCACCCAACCCCAGGGCGGAGGCAAGCTCACGCCCCTACTCACCACGTTGAGGAGGTGGACCCAGCGGCCAGTTGGTAGGGGCGGAGCTTGCCTCCGCCCTGGTCCAGGACCCTCCTTGCAAAAATCTGACGCACACCCTCTAGTCACTATCACGTAGACGCCCATGGGCGTCTACGTGATAGTAGATGGTGCTGCCACTGGTGGTGGAGCTATCGTTGGAGGGAGTCGGTGCAGACGATGTGGGGAGCTTCTCCCTGATCGAAAGTGACCGTATTGACCGTACCCGCAGGGCAACTCGTGGTGGAGCTATGGTTGGGGGGATCGAAGATCCCTTCATGCTCAAAGTTCCCTCGACGCTGGTCGTCTGCAAGAGTCATTGAACTGATATGGGCGCTCTGAAGGGTGTTGGCGGTGTGCACTGACGCCATAGCCGTCGAAGAGAGCGGACCCAGCAACAGGGCCAGACACGAGAACAGGCTGACCAATCCGACCTTCATAGTTAAAGACAGTCGCATGTGTGTTTCTCCTTTCTGCTAGAGAGACTGTTTTGTGTTGATACACATGTTCGCTAAATCGGTAAGGTGGCGAACTTTCACCATTTTAAGGAAGGTTCCTTCTCTCAGTCTCGCTGTGTTTTGAGGCAGCCTTTGCCAACACCTCTGTTTTGACTCACCGAAGACAGGTATACCATAGCCCTCTGAACTGAGCCTGTGAAAAGGCTGAGATGAAGATGAAAAAGCAAGCAGACTCACTTATTGTGAGGGAGAGCCGAGATCAGTAGATATCTGATAAAGAGGTTTGTTCCATGAGCGACACCAACACCGACACCTACGAGACACGAGAGTCTGTCAGGGATTCGATATCTAAAAGTGGTCAAGAATTGCCGGAAGTCACAAGACCTCCTGGGCCTGCTCGGTGTCTCTCAGCCCGATCCTGGACCAGAAGGTCTCGTTTCTTGTCCGTCACTCGATAATTCGGGGTGACTCGTGTTTGTTCTCTCCTCAAGCTGGGGTGCTATCCGATCCACGCCTCGAGGCTGCCCAGCGGGCGAGCCAGAGAATGGGCGACCGATCAACCTGCCAGGCTCACTGCTCGCTGAAGCTCGGGTTGAGCGTGGTGCCCGTGAGGGTGAAGGTTTTCTGGGAAGGGCTGGGATACGTCTTATCGAGGATCGTCTTCCACGGGTCCCACACCAGGCCAGTCGCATCCTCGCATGTGACGTGGATGTTGGTAGCTCCAGCCGGAACCCCTGCTGAGTAGGTCTGCCCTAACAGGAAATTGCCGCTCGATTGGCTCTGGTGTTGCCCACCAAGGTCCCACTCGACCGTGGAACGCGCGACGTAGCCGCCCTGGTTATGGACCGTCACCTGTCCATTGACCACACCGGTATTCCAACGGAAGGCCCCCTGGTGCGTGGGATCGCTTCCCTGGTAGAGGACGAAGTTGGCATCGTTCTGAATAACGGCAAAGTACTGGCCTGGCCCCGCCGCCGTATTGGTGACCCAATAGGCCGCCCCCTGGTGCGCGGGATCGCTGCCGTGGTAGAGGACGAAATTGCCATCGCTCTGCATGGTGGCAAAGTACTGACCTGGCCCCAGCACCGTATTGCTTGCCCAATAGGCCGGGCCCTGGTTAGCTGGGCCGCTGCCGTGGTAGAGGACGAAATTGCCATCGCTCTGCATGATGGCAAAGCACTGGTTATTGTCTGAAACCAGGTAATCATCCAGAACCAGATACGCTCCGGTCCCAAGCCAGGAACTTTTACCGCTGGGAGTCAGGTCGGGGCTTCCTTCTTCGCTGTAGCCCGGATTAAGCGTCGTACCGGTGAGCGTATACGTCTTGTGCATTCCCACCTTTGCGGGACCCGCGTAGGTCTTGTCGAAGATCGTCTTCTGCGGCTCCCACACCAGGCCGGTGTCCTCCTCGCATCTGATGAGGATGTTGGTAGCTCCAGCCGGAACCAGCAGGCCAGCGTTCTGCACTACCAGGAGATTGCCACTCTGCCAGACCTGGTGTTGCCCACTGAAGTCCCACTCGACCAGGCCGCGCGCAACGTAGGCACCCTGATTATAGATCGCGACCGCCAGACCGGCGCCCAGGTGCATCTGATAGACGGGCGAGAATTGCCCGCTGCTGTTCTTCAGGATGCCGATCATGCCTGCGCCAGGCCGGTAGAGCACCAGGTGATCGAGCTTGCCACTGCCATCATAGTCGAAGGCGAACCCCCGGTCGGCAGGAGACTTGAGATCATAGCCGCCGATTCCGATACCTGGATCACCTTGCTGATAGACCGGTGAGAAGTTTCCTGCGCTGTCCTTCTTGAGGATGAAGATCGCGCCTGTACCGGGTCGGTAGAACACCAGGTGATCGAGCTTGCCACTGCCGTCATAGTCGAAGGCGAAGGCCTGGTCGGCAGGAGACTTGAGATTATACGTACCGATCCCGCTGCCGGGATCACCTTGCGCGTAGACGGGCGAGAATTGCCCAGCGCTATTCTTCAGGATGAAGATGGCGCCCGTACCGGGTCGATAGAACACCAGGTGATCGAGCTTGCCACTGCCATCATAGTCGAAGGCGAACGCCTGGTCGGCAGGAGACTTGAGATTATACGTACCAATCCCGCTGCCGGGATCACCTTGCGCATAGACCGCTGAGAAGTTCCCTGCGCTATTCTTCAGGATGAAGATGGCCCCCTTTCCTGGTCGGTAGAACACCAGGTGATCGAGCTTGCCAGTGCCATCATAGTCGAAGGCGAACCCCCGGTCGGCGGCAACCCCGAGATCATACCCGCCAATCCCAGTATGTGAGGTATAGACAGGCGAGAATTGCCCAGCGCTATTCTTCAGGATGTAGATGGTGCCGGTGCCAGGCCGGTACAGCACAAGATGATCGAGCTTGCCAGTGCCATCATAGTCGAAGGCGAAGGCCTGGTCGGCGGGATCAGTGAGACTATATGTACCAATCCCGCTGCCGGGATCACCTTGCGCATAGACCGCTGAGAAGTTCCCTGCGCTATTCTTCAGGATGAAGATGGCCCCCTTTCCTGGTCGATAGAACACCAGGTGGTCGAGCTTGCCAGTGCCATCATAGTCGCAGGTGAACCCCCGGTCGGCGGCAGCCCCGAGATCATACCCGCCAATCCCTCTCGCCCCCACATCCTGTGACACATTTGAAACGCGTGGGTTGACGATCCTCACAATGATGTCGTGAAGCTGTGGAAAGATGTAAGAAGCGCAGAAAGATTGCTGCGTGTTATTCCAGGCTTCCAGGCTGATCATTTGATTGTTATTGGTAAGCACGGTGGTCGGGAAATGATCCCGAATTTGCTGCGCTGTTACTGAAGTTTGCCCGTTTGCCAGAAGCTCGCGGATACTTTGCTGCGACATTTGAGCCATTTCGCTGGTAAATTGAGCGCCATCCCCTCCGTTACTCCCGCTCAACAGGGTAGCGTCACCCCACACTTCATAAGCGGCCGGGTGCGCAACCGAGCCGACCCACAGTGAATGACTGTTGTAGAAATCATGGATGCTTGCCGAAGCTGATTGGGTGATCAGGCTCGATAAGAACGTCAGGTAATTCTGGTAGCTGGTATCCTCATCGCCTGGCCCCGGCAGGACGCCTGTAGTCTGTAGTCGTTGCATATAAGCTGGCTGGTCTTCGGCGGTCTGAGGATCGTTGGACTTTCCGCCGTAGCTGGGATTGTAAAGTTGGCGTCCAGCCAAACCCGGTTGCAGAGAGGTTGTCATATATTTGACGGCATCCCAATCGCTAACTGGCACCAGGCTCTGGTTTGTCGCCCAGTCGATAAACCACTGCATGATCAATGTTTTATTGACCAGGTGCCCAGCCGCGAATGAGTCTTGTAAGAAGTGGTCGGCGTAGCCATGGTAGATCCAGGCCTGATAGGTCAGGCGAGCACGCTCATTCGGATCGGTCGTATTGTGGGCGCGCGTGGCCAGATCGCGGGCGATCAAGTAGGATGACTGCCAGCGATACCACGAATACGGGGCAAAATGGCAAGCATTGCGGGCTAACAGACCACCGTAATGATCCACACCCTTAATGCCTAGACTCAGGGTCAGATTATCTAGCGCGCTGGATTCCAACAGCTTGTCGAGGATTGTTGGTGCCAACTGCCAGGGCGTATAGGGAGCATACTGGAATGCGTCAGACACCGTGCGACCCAGCAGCTTATTGAGCTGGATAAAGCCTTCCTGCCGAATGAACTGTAACAGGGGGAGCAGAACGCTCTTGGGTATAGTATCCACAGACGAGGGAGTGGCGATGTAATCCGGGAGGGCATTGAGTTCCCCATATGTGACCAATAGTCCACTTGCACTGAGACGCAGCGTATTGATCCATGGACAAAGTTGCTTGATCTGGGCTTCCGTAACTGATTCCGGGTTCTGATGCCATTGCCAGAGCAGTTGGATTTCGCGGTTGAGGATATTATTGCGTTGGGGACCATTGGTGGCGATTGCACGTAAATCGGCGGTCGAGACATCTCCCAATGCACGATGCTCAAATGAGTCGTGGCACTGGATGATCATCGGGCGGGCCGCGCGTCCAACGGCATCGGCGGAAGCTAGAGTGTCTAAGCCGGATGCAATACTTACAGGGAGGCCCTCAACGACTCTGGCAGCAACATCGTCTGCTTCGTTTTCCCATGGATTGCCTGCTACACCCATCACCACGCCAGGAGTTGCTAACTGATCGCTCACTAATCCACGCGCCTGCTGGATCACATGGGCGACTTCGTGCGTCAAGAGCCACAGGCCCGCCTTCGTCTGTGGTCGATACACATCAGAGGCAAAGAAAATATCCGCACCGCAGGTAAAGGCATCAGCCCCGACCTCCCGTGCAAGAGCGTTAGCGGTCCGCCCAGTGTGAATCCTGACGGCAGACAGATCCAGGCCGAAGCTATCTTCTAAGGTTCTCTGGATTCCCTGATCGAGACGCTGACCGTACGCGCGTGCTGCGTTGATACGGTGTTTCAAATCGTCTATTTGACCGCTGGCTTTTAAGAGTGTACCATCTGGGTGAGTAGCCATACTATTGTAATCTCCTTTTTTAGATGTGTCTGTAGTCACGCAACAAGCGATTCTGTTGTGGCTTCTACTCCTTTCTGGCAGCTATCTATCTGCCTGTGGCGTTCCCGAAGCCGTAAAGGATCCTGGTGGTACCTCAAATACGGCTTCGGGAACGCTCTTTCAGCGGTTTCCGGTCAACTCGCGTTCACTAAAAGTGACACTGTTGGGAAACTCATTTTCGCGCTTCCATCGTGCTTTGTTGCTGGCAGGAAACACGCTCAAATAGGGCTCAACCAACAGGGTTTCCCAACAGTGTCTTCTGACCACGGTTTGCTGTGGTCATGCGGAGTGGTGCGCCAACGGCGCATGACGTTTCAAAAGTGATGAAGGCTAACTTCCTGAACATATATGTGCAGTGACGTTGGCCAATCTCCGCCTGGTGAAGGTTTGCATCATGTGGGCTCAAAAACGTCGAGTGCAGGTAAAAACTTGAAAAGTCGAAGATAATCCAAACTAAATATACCCTATACTTATGCTTTTTTCAAGGCTTTTGAGCCCTTGTACCGGAGGAGTTTTTCGGGTATAGCGGCTTCCTACGACCCTTGTTGGCCTTCATCTGATCGTTTTTGCCTGTCTCATGCTTCATCACTGGATTTCCATATCGAGTCCCTAACAGACTCTAAGGAGCGCTTCACGTTCTTGCTACAGGTAGTCTTCTCGTCGTGCAATCCCGATCACCTTCTCCCCCTTGAGAAAGTGTTTGACGTTTTCGGCTGCCTGCCGTGTCGCACCCAATAGGACATTGGAAACCACGCCTGAATTATGCGGGGATCCCAGTACATTGGGCAGCTCAAGAAAAGGATACTCCATGCGGAATTGCCCACCGCGGAACGGTTCTGTCCACCAGGCATCAATACCAACCAGAAAGCTGGGATGGCTCTTCACGTGGTTATAGAGTGCCTCCTCATCAAGAATAGCGCCACGGGCAACGTTCACTAGAATGGCATCGGGCTTCATCCATGCCAGCTCCTCTTTCCCTATGAGTCCTCTGGTTGCCTTAGTGAGTGGCAACGAGATCACCACCACGTCACTCTCCCGTGACACGTGCTCTAAATCGTGCAACGTGCCCAGGAAGTCCGTCGGCTCGGGACTTGTTCCGCTGTGATTAATCGCATAGATCCGCATGCCAAACGCGCGCATGAACCGGGCAGTGGCACGCCCGATCCCCCCAAAGCCAAGGATGCCAGCCGTCATGCCAGAGAGCGAACGATTGGGGGTAAACTGATCAAATTCGCCATTCCGCAGTTTCTGGTCTTCAACAAGCAGGCGTTTCGCCAGTGCCAACGTCATCGCCATCACGTGCTCAGCCATGGGAGCAGCATACGCACCAGGATTGCTTGCGATGATGATATGTGGGGGCAGGTCGGCAAACGGCATGTGGTCCGCTCCGGCAGACAGGAGCTGGATGAAGGTGACACGCTGCAAACTCGGATAGTCCTGGGGCTGGATTTCTCGTGGGAAGTTCCACGAGAGGAGTATGTTGGCGTCCTCCAATGACTTTTTCCGCTGCGCAGGTGGTATTTCGCTAAGAAAGGTGAGCGAGGCATCGCTTCCCAGCACCTCAAGAAGCAGCGCTTTCTGCTCGGTCGGGGCGTTGTATGTGACAACAATATTCTGCTTGTCCATCTCTTCTCGTATCTCCCTCGTATTCTTTCACAGACGATGCGTCACCGCGTCTTCTCATCGAGAGTGAGCATGCCTGAGAGCACAGGAACTCCAGCATCGCCCATGCCACAGAGCCGCTAGTTAACGGCACACGTCTATCAGTATACCACTTGAGGGCATGTCCTCACTCAAAGGCCCAGCCGGCTGCTCTCCGCTTTATTCCCGTTCTTGCAACAGCCTCGCCGAGCGTATATACATATCCAGGTTCAACGAGACTCATTACCTTCCTGCCCAGGGTATAGTAGGGGGAAACGGCTCGGCATGATACCACGCCAGCCGCCCCAACGGGGAGGTTCGGGCGGCATCCCTCTGAAAGACCCGCCTGCTTGAGGGCAGAGGCAAATTCCAGCACGTGCGCGAACCGCTTGTGTGGATCTTTCCCCAGAGCCTTGAGCACCACGCGCTCAACTGCCGGTGAGATCGATGGAACGTGTTCTCGCAACTTTGGAGGAGGAGTAGACACATGATGAACACAGATTCCAAGAGCCGAACCATGAAAAGGAGGTTGTCCGCAGAGCCACTCATAACCGTTTCTGGTCATGACATCTGCCGCGCAAAAGGCTACACTGCCTCTTGCAGGGAACAGAAAGGAGATGACATAATGAACACTGTGTCCCTCCTGGGACTCGAAAGGAGATAGGCGATGCGCACAATACGATTTGGACTGTCTCTCCCACCGAGTGTGGCCGACGTTGAGCGAGTTCGCGAGCTGGCGCTCCTGGCGGATGCGTCTGGCCTCGACCTGCTCGGCATCCAGGATCACCCCTATGTGTCGCAGTTTCTCGACACTATGAGCCTTATTGCCGTGCTCCTGGCGGAGACCAGGAGGTTGCATCTCTTCCCCAACGTTGCCAGCCTCCCACTTCGCTCTCCTGCTCTCCTCGCCAAGGCCGCGGCTTCGCTGGACGTGCTAAGCGGGGGTCGCTTCGAGCTTGGAATTGGTGCAGGAGCATCCTGGGATGGAATCGCCGCAATGGGGAGCCAGCGGCGAACAGCCGGTGAGGCCATTGAAGCCCTGGAGGAGGCGATTGCGGTGATCCGGGCAATCTGGAGCGGCAAGCGTGGCCTGCGCTATAGCGGGAAACACTACACACTGCATGGTCTCCATGGTGGCCCTGTGCCTCCACATTCGATAGGGATCTGGGTGGGTGCGGTAGGCGAGCGGATGCTGCACCTGACCGGGCAGCTTGCTGACGGTTGGGCTGCCCCCATTGTGTCCTACCTGCCCTACGAGCGCTGGGGATGGGCGCAGGAGGTGATTGACAACGGAGCCCGTGAAGCGGGACGCGATCCCTCAGAGGTGTTGCGCATCGCCAACATCGTCGGAAACATCGCCAACCACGGAGGCAGTCAACAACTGCGCGGGTCCGCTCCCCTTGAGGGGACGAGCACATACTGGGCCGAGATGCTCGTCTCCCTGGCACTCGAGTTGCGCTTTGACGCCTTCGTCTTCTGGCCGCAAGAGATGTCACGTGAGCAGGTGGAGCATTTCGCCCATGAGATTGCTCCCGCTGTGCGTGAGGCTCTCGCAAAGGAGCAGGCATAAACAGGAAATGGCGGTACAGGTCATCCTGGCTCCAGTTGGGAAGCCGCATCTCGCAGGGGAGTAATTGTTCACTGAACAATTACTCCCCTGCGGGGGGTGTATGAAAAAGTTGTAGGAGGAGGGTGTAGTAGGGATAGGTAAGGCCTTGCGGCCTTTCCCTCCCTCCAAACGCAGCATGCGACTTTCACCGCACTGCGCTTTCCAGTACTCGACATGACCTGTCCGATCCTTGCGTTTGAGGTGGTGGATTTGGGTTGCCC
>WNFT01001647.1_pt1 | contig 20537 bp, 19 predicted proteins | sample 5400191 | NCBI WGS metagenome assembly WNFT01 (sample SAMN13153359, study PRJNA577476) | soil metagenome | isolation source: 80 cm saprolite under Madrone tree | place: USA:California | collected 2016-06-14 | reverse complement strand
TTCTCCTCGACCATCTGCTCGAGGGCCCGGGGTGGCATTCGGAGGCGCGTCTCGATCCCGCCCGGATCGGCATCGTGGGCCACAGCTTCGGCGGGTGGACCGCGCTCGCGGCCCCCGACGTCGAGTCGCGGATCCACGCGGTGGTGGCGCTCGCGCCGGGCGGGGCGTCGCGGCGAAAGCCGGGCATCCTGCCGTTGACGCTCGCGTTCGCCTGGGGACGTGACGTTCCGACCCTGTACCTGGTCGCGGAGGACGACGCCTACTTGCCGCTGGCCGGCATGCACGAGCTCTACGAGCGGACTCCGGCGACCCGACAGATGGTCATCCTGCGCCGGGCCGACCACTATCACTTCATGGACGACGCCGAGGAGCGGCACGAGGCCGCGCGGGCGACGCCGTTTACGGGGGAGCTGGCGTGGATCCCGAGGGACATGCGGCCCATGACGGAGCTTTGCTCGGGAGCGCAGGCGCACGTGTTCGTGCGGGGGCTCACGCTGTGTCACATGGATGCGGCCTTGGGGCGACGGGAGGAGGCGCGGCGGCTCCTGGGGGGCGACCTCGAGGCGACGCTCGCCGCGCGCGGCGTCGCGATCGCGACGGTCCTAAGGGCTCCCCTGGGCGCCGGCGGACCCTCCCGCGGGTGAGCCGCCCGGGGGCACGCCGCCTCCGCCGGGGCCGCCCGCCGATTTCCGGATGTCGATCATCTCGGGCAGCCCGCGGCCGGTATGCTCGAAGAGCTGGACGCGCGTGAGCCGGTTCATGTCGACGACGATCTCCCGGATGCGCTCGCCGGCGGCGAGCATCTGGACCACGCGCTCCCGGGTCTCCGGCTTCAGGGTCAGATCGTCTCGGAGCATGGCCAGGCGCCCCAGGATCATCGTGAGCGGGTTGTTGATCTCGTGGGCGGCCGCGTTGGCGAGCCGGGCGATGCTGCGCAGCTCGTCGGCCGCCTTCTGCTCGGTGATGTCGACCAGGGTCGTCTCGAAGTCGGCCCGAGGCGGACCCGATCCGCGAATCACGCTCGCGAGCACCCAGATGAGGCGTCCGTCGCGACGGCGCATCTGCAGCTCGACGTTGACCGCGGTGCCCTCCGCCTCGACCCGCTCGAGGAGCTGGTCGCGCTCCTTCGGCTGGGCGTAGAGCTCGCCGATGTTCGTCCCCAGCACGTCGGCCGGGCGCTCGAAGCCGAGGGTCCGGGCGAAGGCGTCGTTGCAGTCCACGATGCGCCCGTCCGCCAGGGTCAGGCACATCCCGGCCGGATTGCGCGCGAACATGCTGCGGTAGCGCTGCTCCGACTGCAGCAGCGCCGCCGACCGGGTCTGCAGGAGCGCCATGGCCTCGCCCAGGGCCCCGGTCACTCCCTTGAGCTCGGCGAGCCGGAAGGCCGGGAGCTCCGGCACCGTCTCGCCGCGACCGAAGGCATCGAACGCGAGCATCAGCCGGCGCAGACGGCCGGTGAACTGCTGGCCGGCCAGGTGGGCGAGACCGAGCGAGAGCACGAGAGCGGCGATGGCGCCCCCCGACAGGAGCCACAGCGACCGGTGGAGCGGGCCCTCGAGCTGCTCGCTCGGGACCGCGATCCCCACCGTGAACTGGGAGCGGGGGGCGCGACTGAAGGCGGTGTAGGCCGTCGCTCCCTCGAGGGTGGGACCCGTGAACACCGCCTCCTCGCGCTCGCGGGCGCGTGGGAGCAGGGGCAGCGTGACCGTGACCACCAGACGGCCGGTGGTCGGGCCCATGACGAGATCCGAGACCTGCGGCTCGCCCGTCCGGAGCGTGCGCTGGAACGCGTCGAGACCGGCCACGCTCGGCAGTGGGCTCCCGAGCGGGCGCAGGAGGTTCAGCAGCTGCCGGCCCGAGGGATCCACCAGGGCCACCGTCAGCCACCGCCGATAGGCCTCGCGCGCCAGCCCCGCCTGCTCGTAGAACTTCCGCAGATCGGTCGAGTCGAGATCGCCGGAGGCCGCGAGCCCCTTGAGCCCGGCCAGGGAGGTCTCGACCTCGCGGTCCACCGCGACGGTCAGGGAGCGGGCGTGGTACAGCAGCGCCTGCTCCATGTCGCGACGCTCGTCCTGGTGGGCCCACCAGATCGCGACCGCGGCGACCCCCAGCAGCGGGACCAGGGTCAGGCCGACGATGGCGAGGAGGAAGGTCCGAAGCTTCATGGTCGCTGCTGAGAATAGGGGAAAGGCCGCCGCGTCGGCAAGCTTCCTCGTGGGCGTCGCGCGGCTCTGCTATGCTCCGGATTGCCATGCCCGTCGAGTCGCGCGGCCCATACGACGCCATCGTCATCGGCGCCGGGATCTCCGGCATGTACCAGCTCCATCGGCTGCGCGGGCTCGGGCTGCGGGTCAGGGTGTTCGAGGCCGGCGACGGGGTCGGGGGTACCTGGTACTGGAACCGCTACCCCGGGGCACGGTTCGACTCGGAGAGCTGGACCTACGGCTACTCTTTCTCCGACGAGATCCTGCGCGAGTGGGAGTGGAGCGAGCACTTCGCGGCCCAGCCGGAGACGCTGCGCTACTGCAACTTCGTCGCCGACAAGCTCGACCTCCGGCGCGACATCGAGTTCAACTGCCGGATCAAGGCCGCGGTCTACGACGAGGCCGCCGGCCAGTGGGAGATCGAGACCGAGGACGGCCAGCGGGCGCGCGCCCGGTTCCTGATCACCGCGATCGGACCCCTGTCGACGCCGACCATGCCGGCCATCCCGGGGGTCGAGGGCTTCCGGGGCGAGGCCTACCACACCGGACGATGGCCGCACGAGCCGGTTGGCTTCGTGGGCAAGCGGGTCGGGGTGATCGGCACCGGGGCGACCGCGGTGCAGGCGATCACCGAGATCGCCAAGACGGTCGGCCACCTCACCGTGTTCCAGCGCACGCCGAACTGGTGCGCCCCGCTCCACAACAGCAAGATCGACGCGGCCACCCAGGCCCGCATCAAGGCGACCTATCCCGAGATCTTCGCGCTCTGCCGCGACTCGTTCGGCTGCTTCATCCACCAGGCCGACCCGCGCAAGGCGCTCGAGGTGAGCGCGGAGGAGCGCGAGGCGTTCTACGAGAAGCTCTACCGCGAGCCCGGCTTCGGCATCTGGATGGGCAACTTCCGGGACGTGCTGGTGGATCCGGAGGCCAACGCCACCATCACCGAGTTCATGCGCCGGAAGATCCGGGCCCGCGTCCGGGACCCGAAGGTGGCGGAGAAGCTGATCCCGACCAACCACGGCTTCGGGACCCGCCGGGTGCCGCTGGAGAGCGGCTACTACGAGGTCTACAACCAGCCGAACGTGCGCCTGGTCGACATCCGGGAGACGCCGATCGAGCGGATCACCCCCGCCGGGATCAAGACGAGCGACGCCGAGCACCAGCTCGACATGATCATCTACGCCACCGGCTTCGACGCCATCACCGGGGCGTTCGACCGCATCGACGTCCGGGGCCTGGGCGGCCGGCGGCTGCGCGAGACGTGGGCGGAGGGGCCGCGCACCTATCTCGGCCTGCAGATCGTGGGCTTCCCCAACCTGTTCACGCTGGTCGGGCCGCACAACGCGGCCACCTTCTGCAACATCCCGCGCTGCATCGAGCAGAACGTGGACTGGGTGACCGCGCTCCTCGCCCACATGCGCGAGAAGGGCCTGGCCCGCGTCGAGGCCACCGCCGAGGCGGAGCGGGAGTGGACCCAGCACGTGCACGACACCGGCCGGCGCATGCTCTTCACCCAGGTCGACTCCTGGATGATGGGCATCAACTCCAACATCGCGGGCAAGCAGAAGCGCACGTTCATCGTCTACGCGGGCGGCGCCCCGAAGTACCGCGAGAAGTGCGACGAGGTCGCCGCCGGCGGCTACGCCGGGTTCACCTTCCGGTAGGGCTCACGTCGCGGCCGCTCGCCGCACGCCCCGTGCGGGTCAGCGCGGGCGGTCGAGCGCGGGCGCGGCGGCTGCCACCGCGGCCACGATGCCCTGATAGCCCGTGCAGCGGCAGAGGACGGCCGAGAGTCCGTGCCGGATCTCCTCCTCGGTGGGCCGCGGATTAGTCCGGAGCAGGTCGAGCGCGGTCAGCAGCATCCCCGGCGTGCAGAAGCCGCACTGAAGCGCGTGGTGCTCGCGGAACGCCTCCTGCAGCGGATGGAGCCGGCCGGCGGTCGCCAGTCCCTCCACCGTCATCAGCTCGGCGCCGTCGGCCTGGACCGCGAGCATCAGGCAGGAGCGGGCCGCCTCGCCGTTGACGAGCACGGTGCAGGCGCCGCAGATCCCGTGCTCGCAGCCGACGTGGGTGCCGGTCAGGCCGAGATCTTCTCTCAAGAAATCGACCAGGAGCTTGCGGGGCTCGCAGTGGCCCTCGCGCGGGTGGCCATTCACCGTGAGGTGGACGGGGAGAGTGTTGGACATTCAGGAGCTCCCCCTCACCCTGCCCTCTCCCCCGGGGCGGGGGAGAGGGTGTTCAGGCGCATGATCGCGCGGCGGAGCGCGCGGCCGGTGAGGACGCGGGTCAGGTTGCGGCGATAGTCGGTGGAGGCGTGGATGTCGGACGGGGGATCCACCAGCTCGGCGGCCCGGCGCGCGGCGGCCTCGACGGCGGCATCCGACAGCCCCTCGCGCTCCAGGATCTCCTCGGCGGCGCGCAGGCGGACGGGCACCGGTCCGGCCCCCGCCGTCACGAGACGGGCGGAAGCGCAGCGGCCTCGGTCCCCGACGACGATGGCGGCGATCCCGACAATGGCGAAGTCGCCATGGCGCCGGCTGAACTCCTCGAACGCGAAGCCGGCTCCGTCCGGCATCGCGGGCAGCCGGACCTCGACGAGCATCTCGTCCGCCGCCAGCGTGGTGGTGAGATAGCCCTGGAACAGCTCACCCGCCGCCAGCGTGCGCTCTCCCCGCGGACCCCGGACGACCACCTGTCCCCCGAGGGCGGTGAGGGCGGTCGGGTACTCCGCCGAGGGATCGGCATGGGCGAGGCTGCCCCCGATGGTGCCGCGCGAGCGGATCGGCAGATGCCCGACCAGGGTGGTCGCCTCGGCCAGCAGCGGCAGGCGGCGGCGGACCACCGGCGAGAACTCGATCGCCCGCTGGCGCGTCATGGCCCCGATACGGACATGGCCCGCGGCCTCGTGGATGTACGCCAGACCGGCGGCCCGGTTCAGATCGACGAGGGCCGCCGGACGGCTCAACCGGAAGTTGAGGAGCGGGACGAGGCTCTGGCCGCCGGCGAGCAGCTTGGCCTCGCCGCCGTAGCGCGCGAGCAGCGCGATGGCCTCGTCCACGCTCGCCGGGGCGTGGTAGTCGAAGCGGGCCGGTTTCATGAGGCGCGGCCGGCGCGCCGCGCGCCCTCGATCAGGGCCCAGAGGCGGGTCGGCGACATGGGCAGCTCGGTGATCCCGATGCCGAGCGGATGGAGCGCGTCGCTCACCGCGTTGGCGATGACCGCCGGCACCGTCATCGAGCTGGATTCGCCCAGGCCCTTGGAGCCGAGCGGCGTGAGCGGCGAGGGCGAGACCACGTGGGCGATGTCGATCACCGGCGCTTCCGAGGCCGTCGGCACCAGGTAGTCCATGAAGGTGCCGGTGAGGAGCTGGCCGCCGTCGTCGTACTGGAGCTCCTCGAAGAGCGCGCCCCCGAGACCGTGGAGGGCCCCGCCGTAGATCTGCCCCTCGGCGATCATGGGGTTGATGATGGTGCCGGCGTCGTGCACCGTCGCGTAGCGCAGGATCTTGATCGCGGCCGTCTCCGGGTCTACTTCGACGGCCATCACCTCGGCGATGAAGCCGTAGGTGTTCGAGGAGTTCACGCGGTCCTGGTCGTCCACCGGCTGCGCGACCTCGAACCCGAACACCGCGGTCGCCTGCAGCCCGGGCTCCATGCCCTCGGGGAGCGACGTGGTGTTCCAGTGGGCCCGTCCCGCCAGGTCCTTGATCGAGTACGCCACGCCCTTGCCGCTCTTGTGCCGTACCGCGCCCGCCCGGAATTCCAGCTGATCCGCCGGAGTCGCCATCAGATGCGCGGCGTATGCGGTGAGCTTCGCCTTGAGCTTCCGGGCGGTCAGGGCGACCGCGCTCGTGCCGACCGAGCCGAAGCGGCTCGAGTAGGTGCCGGAGGAGATGGACCAGAGGCGCGTGAGGGTGTCCATCTCGTCCACCACCGTCACGTCCGCCGGCGTGAGTCCCAGCTCGTCCGCCACGATCTGGGCCACCACGGTCTGGTGCCCCTGGCCCTGCGGCGTCGTGCCGAGGATCGCGGTCACGCGCCCCTGCGGGTCCACCTTGATCGTCGCGGCCTCGACGGCGCCGGACTTGGGCAGATACTCGGGCTTCGCCCGGAGCTGGGGATCGAGCGCGATCGCCACGTAGCCCATGTTGGAGACGGAGGGGTCCACCGCGAGGGCCACCCCGATCCCGAAGAGTCGTCCGGCCGCCCGCGCCGCCGCCTGCTCGCGCCTCAGCTCCGGGTAGCGCGCGAGCTCGACGGCCCGATCCAGGACCGCGGGGTAGTCGCCGCTGTCGTAGAGCCCGCCCGTGGGCGTCCGGTACGGCATCTGCAGGGGCTCTATCAGGTTGCGCCGGCGCAGCTCCACCGGATCGAGCCCGAGCCGCTGCGCGAGGAGATCCATCATCCGCTCGGTCTCGAAGTAGAGGTGCCCGCAGGCATACCCGCGGTTCGGTCCGGTGAGGCTCTTGTTGGTCATCACCACCGAGGCGTCCACCTCGAGGTGCTGGAAGCGGTACGGCCCGACGAAGTTGCCGGTGGGGCGGAAGCTGCAGCCGGGCTCGGGGCTGCGGATATAGCCGCCGACATTGTCGAGCCAGCGGCAGCGCATGGCGAGCACTGTTCCGTCCTTACTCGCCGCGAGCTCTCGATCAGCCACTCTATCAGTCCCACTGGAAGACGCCAGGAGATGCTCGCGCCGGTCCTCGATCCACTTGACCGGCACGCCGGTTCGCCGCGCGGCCAGCGAGATCAGCGCGATATACGGATACATGGCCGACTTGATCCCGAAGCTGCCCCCGATGTCGGTCGACACGATGAAGCGCAGCCGGTTCTCGGGCACCCCCAGCACGCGCGCGACGAGCCCGTGCATGATGAAGGGCCCCATGAAGTTCGACCAGACCGTGTAGGCCTCCTCCACGTCGTCCCAGCGCGCGATCACCCCGTAGGTCTCGATGGGGGTGGACCCGTACTTGGGGAAGCGGAAGCGCTCGCGGATGACGACGTCCGCCTCCGCGAACGCCCGGTCGGGATCGCCGTAGACGAGCCGCCGGTGGCCCGCCAGGTTCGTGCCGACCGCCTCGTGGAGGATCGGCGCGTCCGGCTCGAGGGCCCGCTCCACGTCCACGACCGCGGGCAGGGGCTCGTACTCGACGCCCACCGCGTCCGCCGCGTCCTCGGCCAGATAGCGGCTCCGGGCCACCACCACCGCCACCGGCTCCCCCACGAAGCGGACCTTGTCGGTGGCCGCGCAGTGGTAGTGCACCGGCGCGGTGACACCCACCGGGAACGGCCGGGTGAAGCGCGCCACGTCCTCGCCGGTGATCACGCCCACTACGCCCTCCATCCGCAGCGCCGCGGAGACGTCGTATCCCACGATGCGCGCGTGGGCGTGCGGCGAGCGCACGATGGCGGCGGCGTGGATGTCGCCGATCGGGGGATGGTCGTCGATGAAGTGGCCGCGGCCGGTGAGCAGGCGCGCGTCCTCGAAGCGGGCGACGCGGCGGCCGATCCAGCCCGGCGGCTCTTCGCTCATCGTCCGGTGTATTTCGGGGGGCGCTTCTCGAGGAACGAGGTGACGCCCTCGGCGTAGTCGTGGGTCGAGCGCAGCCACGCGTAGGCCTTCCGCTCCAGCTCCAGCGCGGTCTCGAGCGGCGCGTCGGCGCCGCGGTTGAGCACCATCTTGAGCGTGCGGAGCGCCAGCGGCGCGCGCTCGGCCAACTCGCCCGCGAGCGCTCCCACCGCCTCGTCCAGCTTCTCGTTGGCCACCGCCTGGGTGATGAGCCCCCACGCCTCCGCGCGCTCCGCGTTGATCCGCTGCCCGGTCATCATGAACAGCTTGGCCCGCGTCATCCCGATCAGGCGCAGCGCCCGCTGGGTGCCACCGCTACCCGGGATCATCCCGAGCCGGATCTCGGGGAAGGCGAACTCGGACCGGAGCGTCGCGATCCGGAAGTCGCACGCCACCGCCAGCTCGAGCCCGGCGCCCATCGTGAACCCGTCGATGGCGGCGAGCACCGGCTTCCGGCAGCGCTCCGCCGACGTCAGCGTGTCGCCCCACAGCTCGAGATCGGCCGGGGCCTGCGCGAGGAACTCCGCGACGTCGCCCCCCGCGCTGAAGGCCTTGCCGCCCGCGCCGCGGATTACCACGACCCGGACCGCGTCGTCGGCCTCCAGCTCCCGGAAGATGCCGGGGAACTCGTTGCGCATCGCCACCGTCATGGTGTTCATCTTGGGCTGGCGGTCGATCCAGAGCGTGGCGACGGCGCCGCGCCGCTCCGTCCTCAAGAATTCGCTCATCGATGAACCTCCGTGTATTGCCCCTCCCGCAGGAGTCGGCGAAGGATCTTGCCCGAGGCCGTCTTCGGGATCTCGCTCACGAAGACGATCTTCCGCGGGCGCTTGAAGTTCGCGAGGTCGGGGCACTCGCGGCAATGCTGGTCGAGCGTGTCGGCGGTCAGCACGCCCGCGCCGGGCACCACGAACGCCACGACTCGCTCACCCCAGCGTTCGTCGGGCTCGCCGACCACCGCCACGTCCCGCACGAGCGGGTGGCGGGCCAGCACGTCTTCCACCTCCACCGGGTGGACGTTCTCCCCTCCGGTGATGATCATGTCGTCGACCCGCCCCGAGACGTACAGCTCGCCCTCGGCGTCCAGATAGCCCATGTCCCCCGTGAAGTACCAGCCGTCCCGCAGGGCCCGCGCGTCGGCGTCGGGTCGCTTCCAGTAGCCGGCGAAGGCTTCGTCCGAGTCGAGGCGGGCGATGATCTCGCCCTTCTCCCCCGGGGCCACCGTCTCGTCCGGCCCGACCCGGCGGTCGGCGCTGGCCGTCACCACCCGGAGCGCGCCGTGGACGCCGGCGCGGCCCGCGCAGCCCGGCTTGGCGTCGACCGCGGGCCGTACCGAGAACGTGTAGATCTCGGTCGAGCCGTAGTGGTTCACGAACACCTCGGGCCGGAACGCTTCCACGCAAGCGCGGGTGAGGGGAGCGAGCATCGGCGCCCCCGCGTAGGCGAGCTTGCGCACCGACGAGACCCGGGCCGGCGCGAACTCGGGCGCGCGGACGAGGTCGTAGTAGAGCGTGGGGATCAGGTAGAGCGCGGTCAGCCGCTCCGACTCGATCAGGGCCAGTGCGCCCTCGCCGCTCCAGTCGGGCTGGCACACGAAGCAGCCGTTCACCGCCGCCATGCTGGTCAGGGAATGGATGCCCATGGTGTGGTAGAGCGGCATGACCCCGAGGGTCCGCTCGAGCCAACCGTAGCCGCACTGGATCACGTGGGCCAGCGCGCCTGCCACGTGGTTCTTGTGGGTCCGGGGCACCCCCTTGGGCCGACCGGTGGTGCCGGAGGTATACAGGATCAGCGAGAGATCGTCCTCGGCAACCGCTCGATCGGTGGCGGCTCCACCGGACGCGAGCAGCTCGTCGAACGGCAGGCTCTCCGGCGGCCCCCCGCTCCCCACGAACACGAGACGAGCCGGATGATCGGCGACGGCCTCCCGCACCGCGGCGCCAGTCGCCGCCTCGAAGAGGACGACGGAGGCGCCGCAATCGTCGAGGATGTACCGGATCTCGTGCGCGGCCAGCCGGAAGCCGGCGGGCGTCGGCACCCCCCCGATCGTCTGCAGGGCCCAGTAGGCGAGCACGTGCTCGAGCCGGTTCCTGAGCACGATCAGGACGCGGTCGCCCTTGCCCACGCCCAGGCGCGCGAAGCCGCGCCCGAGGCGGGTCGCCTGGTCCACCAGATCCGCGTACGTCAACCGCCGGCAACCGTCGACGATCGCGTCGGCCGCGGGTCGTCGCAGGCCGGCCTGCTCGAGCATCTGGGCGAGGGTCACGGGACGAGCATTCTATGCGGGAGCAGGGTCTCGATCAACGCGCGCATCTCTCCACTGTTCCACTCACGCGCCCCGGTGGCCATGCCGGCGACCTCGCCGCCGGGCCGGACGACGAACGTCGCCGGGATGCCGGTCACGCGCCACGCGCCCGCGGCACGGCTGTCGGGGTCGAGCAGGATCGGGAACGTGAGCCCATGATTGCGGATGTAGGGCTCCAGCAGGGCCCGCGGCGCGCCACGATCCACCGACACCCCGATCACGACCAGCCCGCGCCCGCGGTATTCCTTCCAGAGGCCCTCCAGGGTCGGCATCTCGACGGTGCAGGGCGTGCACCACGTCGCCCAGAAATTCAGGACGACGAGCTTGTCGGCGAACGCTTCGAGGGGGACGGCGGCGCCGTCGGGGAAGCGGGCCAGCCGGAGCGCGGGGCCGCGCTGGCCCTCGGTGAACTCGGTCACGCCCGCCCGCTCGAATGCGTCGAGCGACGGGGCGTGGCCGCCGTGGTGGCCCGCGCCGTCGTCCGCGCGGCGCGAGGGAAGCGCCCAGAACGCGACCGCCAGGAGCCCGAGGGCGAGGGCGACGCGGAGCACGATACCTCTCCGCGTCCCGCCGAGGAGGGTGTCAGACGCCCAGCTTTTCACGGGTCACCGGGCTGTCGCGCAGCTCGGCCGAGGACCCCTGGAACACGATCGCCCCTTTCTCCATGACGTAACCCCGATCGCACACCGAGAGCGCCACCCGCGAGTTCTGCTCGACGAGGAGCACGGTGACGCGGAGGCGCTTCAGCTCCGCGATCATGTCGCGGATGTGCCGGATGAGCGCGGGCGCGAGCCCCTGGGTGGGCTCGTCCATGAGGATGATGCGTGCCCCCGCCATCATCACACGCGCGATCGCCAGCATCTGCTGCTCGCCCCCGGAGAGCGTCTTGGCCGGCTGGCCGATCCGCTCGGCGAGCCGCGGGAAGTGGCGGAACACCTGATCGAGACGCTCGGCTCGGAGGGCGGCCGAGCGATTCGGCACCGCCGAGAGCCCCAGCTCGAGATTCTCGCGTACGGTCAGACCCGGAAACACGCGCCGGTCCTCGGGCACCAGGCCCACGCCGAGCCGCGCGATCTCGTGCGGTGTCAGCCGGGTCAGCTCGGCGCCCTCGAAGGCGATGGAGCCGCGGGTCGGCCGGAGGAAGCCCACGGCGGTCTTCATGAGCGTGGTCTTGCCCATGCCGTTCTTGCCGAGGAGGGCCACCGCCTCGCCGGCGTGGACCTCGAGCGATACGCCAAACAGGATGGGCGTGGCCCCGTAGCCAGCGTGGAGATCCGTGATGCTGAAGAGAGCCTCAGTCATCGACGCCCCCCAGATAAGCGTCGATCACCTGCGGGTTGGTGCGGATCGCCTCGGGCGGGCCCTCGGCGATCTTCTGCCCGAAGTGGAGCACCGCGACCCGGTCGGAGATCCCCATCACGACACTCATGTCGTGCTCGATCAGCAACAGCGTCAGGCCCCGGGCCAGCGCCATCCGGCGGATCAGCGTCGTCGCGTCCCTGGTCTCCCCGGGCGTCATGCCCGCGGTCGGCTCGTCCAGGAGGAGCAATGTTGGCTTCGTGGCCAGGGCGAGGCAGATCTCGAGGTAGCGCTGCTCGCCGTGCGAGAGGTTCTGCGCGGTCTCGTCGCGCCGGCCCTCCAGGCCGAAGGCGACCAGGAGCTCCATGACCGCGCCCTCGACGTCGGGCCGCCGCCAGAGCGACGTGAAACGGCCCGCCTCGGGTGCTCGCGACTGCGCGGCCACGCGGACATTCTCGTACACCGAGATGCCGGGGAACACGTTGGTGATCTGGAACGTCTTGGCGAGGCCGAGCCGGTTGACCGCCTCGGGCGCCCGTCCCGTGATCACCTGCCCGTCGAAGAGGACCCGCCCCCGGGTCGCGCCGTGCAGCCCGGTGATCACATTGAACAGCGTCGATTTCCCCGCCCCGTTCGGGCCGATGACCGAGACCACCTCGCCGGCGGAAACCGTGAGGCTCACGTCGGTCAGCGCGGCCAGCGCGCCGAAGCTCTTCGACACGCCCTCCACCTGCAGCAGCACCCCGTTCCGACTCACCGGGAGCCGCGCCCGACGCCGTGGAGCCGCAGCGCGCTCCGGAACCCGAGCAGCCCCTTGGGCACGAACAGCACGATGAAGACCAGCACCAGGCCCACGACGATCGAGTACCACTGCACGTAGGACGAGACCTTCTCCTGCAGGACGGTGAAGAAGGCCCCGCCGATGATCGGCCCGACCAGCGTCCCCAGCCCACCGATCATCACCATGATGAGGAACTCGCCCGAGATGCTCCAGTGCAGGAGATCCGGGGTAGCGTACGCCGCCCGCCCCGGGTAGAGGGCACCGGCCAGCCCCGTCAACACCGCCGAGATCATGCAGACGCCCATCTTGTAACGCTGCACGTCGTAGCCGAGGAAGCGCGCGCGGTCCTCGTTCTCGCGGATCGCGGCCAGCACGCGCCCGAAGTGGGACGACACCAGCGTCCGGCACCCGAGATAGGCGAAGAAGAGATAGGCCACGACCAGGTAGTAGTTCCGCGCCGGCGTGTCGACGAGCACGCCGGGCAGGACGCTCGGCGCGGGCAGGCCCTGGATGCCGTCCGAGCCCCCGAAGGCCTGCGTGTAGCGGAAGACGGTGTAGACCACCTCGGCGAAGATGAGGGTCAGCAGCGCGAAGTAGATGCCCCGGCGCGTGGTGGCGAAGTAGCTCACCAGGAGGGCGTACAGGCCGACGACCACCAGGGATAGCGCGAGGCTCAGCCAGAGCGAGGTGACGCCCCGCTCGAGGAGGACCGCCGCGGAGTAGGCGCCCAGGCCGAAGAAGGCCGCGTGGCCGAAGGACACCAGCCCGGTGTAGCCGATCAGGAGATCGAGGCTCATGGCCACCGCCCCGAACAGCAGGGCGTCGAAGGCCAGCAGCAGGTAGTACTTCGACATCCACGGGGTCAGCGGGAGCAGGGCGAGCGCGGCGAACACCAGCGCGGCCCGGGGCGAGAGCGGGCTACTCAAGGACGCCCTCCCGACCGAAGAGGCCGCGCGGGCGCACGATCAGCACCACGATCATGATGCCGAAGATGGCGATGGCGACCCGCTGGGGGTTCATCCACAGCGTGAGCAGGCTCTGGGTGATGCCGATCACGAAGGCCGCGACCACCGAGCCGCCCATGGAGCCCATGCCGCCCAGGATCACGACGATGAACGCGAGGAGGATCATCTCGACCCCCATCTGCGGATAGACCGTGAAGATCGGCGCGAGGAGGAGACCCGCGATGGCGGCGAGCGCGGCGGACCCCGCGAAGGTCAGGGTGAACACGCGGGGCACGTTGACCCCGAGGCCGTCGAGCATCTCGGCGTCCTGGACCGCGGCCCGGACGATGATGCCGGCCCGGGTGCGGGTGAAGAAGAGCCAGATGCCCAGCAGCAGCGCGGAGGCGAAGGCGAGCAGGAACAGGCGATAGTTCGGGTAGGTCATGCCCAGGAGCGGCGTCGAGCCTTCCACCGGGGGCAGGATCCGCCGCATGTCGCCACCCCAGATCTGCCGCGCCGCTTCCCGGAAGACCATGGCCAGGCCGAAGGTCAGGATGAGGCCGTACAGCGGCTCGCGTCGGTACAACGGTCGCAACGTCGCGACCTCAGTCACCGCGCCGAGCACGCCAACCGCGAGGGGCGCGGCGATCAGGGCCACCCAGAAGGAGCCGGTCAGCCCGATCGCCGCGATCCCCGCGTAGGCGCCGAGCATGTAGAGCTCCCCGTGCGCGAAGTTCATCACGCCGAGGAGCCCGAAGATCACGGTGAGGCCCAGTGCCAGCAGCCCCAGCGCGGCCCCGAACACGAGGCCGTGAAGGAGCTGGGGCAGGAGGATCGCGACGATGTACTCCACTGGTCAGCGGGCGCTATTCACAAAGCAAACCTCGCGTGAGGCGGGCGGGTCCTGTCGTCGGGGTCGCCCTGCCGGCTCGGCCTCCGTCACCCACTCGCCGGAATCGCCGCTCTTCGAGCGGCGTGCCGGACTCGGGGGTCCCACTCCGGCCGCCCGGCAGGGCGACCCCGACGCCACCCGCCCGTCTCCCCGATGGCTCCTCATGGATATCGAAGTCGATCGACTGCCCACGCCCGACCTGCCTCCTACTTCTTCTTGATGTCCCAGGTGAAGTCCTTGATGGGGTCCTGGCCGACCATCGATTCGCCGATCGAGTCCTTGCCGGCCACCACCGCGATCGGCAGGTTCTTGCCGTCCTTCACCTGATAGAGATGCATGTCCATCACGACCTGGTGGTCTTCCTTCCGGATGCACTGGCGGCCGATATGGGTGTTGTCGACGCACATGCCCTCCTGCGCCTCCGCCACCTTGTCGGAATCGAAGCTCTTCACCTTCTCGACCGCGGCGGCCCAGAAGAGCACCGCGTCGTAGGCCCCGGCCATGATGTTGGCGTCGACGCCGAACTTCTTCTTGAACTTGGTGTTGAACGCCTGCATGTTCTTGTCCGGGTTGTAGGCGGAGAAGTGGGCGAGCTGCACGAAGCCCTCCATCGGCGCCGCGATCGCGGGCAGATCTTGCTGGAGCAGGAAGCAGTCGATCCCGGCCAGCTTGTACTTCTTGGTCATGCCGAACGAGTGGAGCTGCGTCATCAGGCGCAGCGAATCGGTCCCCGCGAAGGCCAGGAAGAGCACGTCGGGGTTCGACTGGGTGATCGCGCCGAACCAGGGGCTGAAGTCCTTGGTATCGAGCGGCGCCCCCGCGACCCCCACCACCTCGCCCCCCACCTTCTCCAGCGCGGTCTTGAACTGGCGGCCGTCGGACTGGCCCATCGCGTAGTCGGTATAGAAGATGTAGACTTTCTTGCCCATCTTCTCGACCATGTACTTGGCCAGCCCGGAGGCCTGCATGCGGGAATCCGGCTGGTTCGAGAAGTAGTACTTGTGGAACTTCGTGGTGCGCATGAACTCCGCGCAGGAGACCGAGTTCCAGTGGATGACCTTGTGCTTCTTGGTCACGTCCATGACCGCCATCGTGGCCCCGCTCGAGACCGCGCCGATGAGCAGCTTGACGTCGTCCTGGAGGATGAGCTTCTCCGCCTTGCGGACGGCGGGGGCGGGCTTGGTCTCGTCGTCCTCCGCGATCACCTCGATCTTGTGGCCGAGCACGCCGCCCTTGGCGTTGAGCTCCTCGACCGCCATCTGGATCGCCATGCTCTGGTACTTGCCGTAGCCTTCGAACACGCCGACCTTGGATCCGAGGTCGCCGATCTTGACGACCTTCTGGGCGGTCGCCGGCGCGGCGAGCCACGCCAGGAGCGCCCCCGACACGAGCACCGCGATGCCGAACCTGTTCCTCATGGGTTCCTCCTCTACCGCGTCATGGACGTTTCGATCAGCCCCGAGAGCGTGTGCGCGATCCGCTGGAGCGGCTCGCGCATCTTCTCGGGGGCGGGCGCCGCCACTGGACGTGAGGTCACCCGTCTCGACTCCGGAGCGACACTATTGGGCGGGGGGCCCTGGGCGTAGCCCTCCGCCTCGTCGAACGCCAGGCGAACGGCCACCGCGGCCTTGGGGTCGTACTGGCCGACCGTGAAGTCGACCAGGTTATAGTAGCGCCAGATCGCTTCGAGGAGCTTCTGCCCGGTCGCGATCCGGGCGGGGGCGGGCTCGCGCGTGTCGGCGAGGCGCTGGTCCGCCTCGAGGGCGAGGTCGCGGATGAGCGCGGCGAAGAAGACCATGAGGCCGCGCTCGGCCCGCGGTCCGTCACCGGCCACCAGGGCCGCGCGCGTCGCCTCCTCGAGACCGCCCGGGATCCGACCCGCGCGGGCGCGCATCTCGACCCGGATCGCGCCGGTCTCGAAGAGCCGCGCGGCCACGTCGAACTTCCGGGCCTGGATCGAGAACTTGAGCTGCTTGAAGTTCGCCGAGACCTCGTTGTCGCGCGGCACGTACGCGCCAACGTGATGGCCCGTCGCCGGCGCCGCCGCGAGCAGGATCAGCGTGACGGCTAGCCAGCCCTTCATGCCCGCCGGACCAGGCCGGCGCCGACCAGGGCCACGAGCCACCACGCGGCCAGGATGGTCGCCCCGCCGAAGGGAATCCACACCACCCACTCCGCGACCGCCTTGCCGGTCTGGATCCCGTAGTAGGGAATCAAGGCGCTCCACAGCAGGTAGCCGAAGGGATACGCGCCGCCGCCGACGGTGAGCAGCAGGATGATCGCCCGCCGCGCTCTTCCGGATTGGACCAGGGTCGCCGCGGTCATGGTGGTGGCGATGATGACGAGGCCCATCCCTTCCGCGTGCAGGTGGAAGAGCCGGAGGCCGGCGTCGAACTTGACCAGCGCCTCGTCGATGATCTGCTCGTCCACGTCCCGCACCCCGACCAGCCCGTGCACGGCGGGCCGCGACAGCATGACCGCGCGGGCCCCGCGCGCCAACTCGAGCTTGAACTTGGCCATGGACGCGCCCCCGACCTCGGCACAGGCGATCAGCAAGATGGCCGCCACCAGCGTGGGGAGCGGGGGACGGCGCCAGACGTCGGGAAACGGCGGCGTCACGCGTCCCGATCTCGGCCACGGCTCGCCACCATGAGCGCCGCGAGCGCGACGAGGCCGACGATGGCGGCGCTGCCGAGCGGGGTGAGGACGTAGCGCTCCGCTATCTCGATGCCGGCGTCCCGGCCCCGCTCGAGCACCGCGATCGAGTAGGCGAGGTAGCCCAGGGGGAAGAGCGCGCCCAGCCCCAGGAGCGCGGCGACCGCGCCCCGGGCGAGGCGCCACCGGACGGTGCTCGCGGCCACCGTGCCCGCGAAGATCACGAGGGGGCCCAGTCCCTGCGCGTGGGTGTGGAAGAAGGACAGGCCGGCCTCGACGGCATAGACCGCGCGCGCGGTGACCTCCGCGTCGTACTCGGCCGAGCCGGCCAGCCCGTGCGCCTGCGGGTTCGCCGCGACGCGCGCCCGCGCGTAGCCGATGACCTGCGGGCGAAGCTGCGACATCACCGCCCCGGCCGTCTCCCCGAGCGCGATGATGACGAGACCCACGAACACCACCACGAGCGGCGGACGTCTCATGCCGATTCGCGGCGAGGGTACTCGGGCCGCGTCTCCCCTGTCAACCAGCCCCACCGGCCACCGGCGCGCTCGGGCTCCTCACACCATGGCGTAGCCGCCGTTGACGGACACCACCTGGCCGGTGGTCCAGCCCGATAGCGGCGAGGCCAGGAGCAGGATCATTGGCGTGACGTCGTCGGGCCGGCCGACCCGCCGCAACGGATACTGGGCGAGGATCTTCTTCATTCGTTCGTCGTCGACCCCGCCGGCGTGGGCCTCGAGGCTGTCGGTCTGCACGAGCGCCAGCGAGACGCAGTTCGCCCGGATCCCGTGGCGGGCCAGCTCCTTGGCGAGCGACCGGGTCAGGCCGACGGTGGAGGCGCGCGTGGTCCCGGTCACGAGCAGGCCGGATTCACCCACGCGCCCCGAGTCGCCCATGAGGCTCACGATCGCCCCGGAGCCCCGCTTCGCCATGCCCCGCGCCACCGCCTGCGTGATGCGGAGCGTCCCGGTGACGGTCACGTCCACCTGGGGCGCCCACTCCTCCGGCGTCGTCTCGAGGAACGGCTTCCGCTGGGTGGCGGCGGCGTTGTTGACGAGGACGTCGATGGGGCCCAGCTCGCGCTCTACTCGTTGGACGGCGGCGGCCACTGCGGCGTCCACCCGCAGGTCGGCGCCGACGGCCAGGGCCTTCACGCCCAGCGCGCGAGCCTCGGACGCCGCGGCGTCGGCCCCGCCCGCCGAAGAATGGTAGTGGAAGGCCACGTGGGCCCTTCGCGCGCGAAGGCCGAGCCGATGGCCCGCCCCAGGCCCTGTCCGGCGCCCGTGACCAGCACGACTTTGCCGCCGAGCCGGAGGTCCATGGCCTGCGATGATACCTCCGTCGGCGCCCGGAACGACGCGCGGTCTTCGCCCGGCTTGCGCCGGAGGGGGGACGGCGCCGTCAGCGGGTCGCTTTCGGCACGCTCTTCGCCGCCAGCTCGCCGATCTTCTTGCCCATCGCGGAGCCGACCTCCGTCGAGAAGCGGTAGTGCACGCCGTCGTAGATACGCGCCTGCGCGACCTCCTTCGTGAAGTCGCCGACACTGGTCCACGTGCGCACGGCACCCCCGGCGGTCGAACTGGCCGAGCTGAGCGTGGGCGTGGGCCCGGAGCCGATCTCGGTCTCGAGCACCGCCCCGAGGGCCCCCGACACGATGCAGTGGGCGCACGGATACTCGGGATGCATGGGGGTCTCGATGAACGGCGTCCAGCCCGGATCCCGGTCGGTGGCGCGGTTGCCGTCGAGATCGCCGTTGCGGATGGCGGTGACCGGGCGCCAGAGATTGTAGGCGTACTTGGCGTCGAAGACCGCGATCAGGCCGTCGTCCATCGCCATCGCGGCCAGCGCGAGCAGGCGCGCGTTGTCGGTGACGTCGCGGCCGGGCGTGCTCGCAACCGAGCGCGCCACCGGCCAGTAGACGGCCGGGGCCGTCGCCTCCCAGAACTTCGCCATCGCGGTCTGCTCCGGCGTGCGCTGGGTGCTGCTCCGCGACCCGACCGCCTTGATCTCGTTGTAGTCACGCGCCCGGGTCTCGCTGGTGAGAGCGGGCGGGGGGCCCGGGCGGAAGTGATCGCCGCGAGGCAGGACCCAGGGGCGGCGCTGGCCCCAGTGGGGCACCGCCGGCCCCACGGTGGGCACGTAGACGCCCGCCGCCGCGTGGGGGCGATAGACGTCGGGGCTGACCGCGCCGTCGTCGGCGCAGAGCGCGACGATCGCGGTCGCGGCCTGCTCGCCCAGCGCGATGCCCGCGGTCTTCGCCGGCCCGTCGGGGACCGATCCGAGCAGGGCCTGGTAGTCGGCGTCGATGACCGCCTGCTGGGCCGGCATGAGCTTCGAGAGCGCGGTGCGCGTCGCCGACGCGACCGCGCCCTCCACCGACGCCCCCGGCGCCGGGTTGAGCTTGGCGCGCTGCGGGGGATAGCGCCCGGTGACCGCGTTGACCGCCTCGAACACCGAGACCTGGACGATGGCCATCATCCGCACCGCGATGGGCGTCGACGGGAAGCGCGACGCCACGTCGGCGGCCCGGGCGTTCGCATCGGTGACGACGTCCGCGTAGGCGCCCGGGGCGCCGGCGAGGGTCATGACGGCCAGGAGTCCGATCGCTGCGTTGACGAGCCCGCGTAAGGTCTTCATGTCTTCTGCTCCTTTCGAGTGTTTCCGGACCCGGTCTCTGACGCCCTCACCATGACGGGCCGCTCCGATGGTGCCAAGCCCATAAAATGGACTTGCCCGGTCGGCGCGGGGCGCCTACAGTCGGGCCACCATGAAGGGCTACGGCCAGTTCTGCCCGATCGCGATGGCGTGCGAGACCTTCGCCGAGCGCTGGACGCCGCTGATCCTGAGGGAGCTGCTGGCCGGGGGGCGGAGGTTCAACGAGATCCGGCAGGGCATGCCCCTCATCTCTCGGACGCTGCTCGGCAAACGGCTGCGTGAGCTGGAGGCCGCGGGCGTCGTCCAGAGCCGGCCGCTCGCCCGCGGCCGGGGACGGGAGTATCGGCCGACGCCTGCGGCCGAGGAGCTCCGCCCGGTCCTGGAGCGGCTCGGGGAGTGGGGACAGCGGTGGGCCCCCGCCCAGTTCGACCCCGACAACCTCGACCTGATGCTGCTCATGTGGAACGTGCGTCGGCGCATCGCCTTCACCCGACTTCCCGACCGTCGAACCGTCGTCCGCTTCGACTTTCGCGCCTTCCCGTCCCGCTGCCGGTCCTTCCGGACCTGCTGGCTGATCCTCGAGCGCAGCGGATCGGATGTCTGCCTCAAGGATCCCGGGTTCGAGGTCGACCTCGTGGTCGCGGCCAACGCAGGCGCCATGGCCCGCGTCTGGACGGGGGCCATCACGTTCGCGCAGGCGGTCCGGGACGGCGGCCTTCGGGTGGAGGGCCCCCGCGACCTCGTCCGCGCGTTTCCGACCTGGCTCCTCCTGAGCCACTTCGCCCACGTGGAGCGGCCCGCCCACGCCGTCTAGGGCCATGATCCGCATCGTGGCGAGTGTGCGGGCCCGACCGCGAGCGTGGACGCTCGCGTTGCTCGTGTGCATGGCCGCCTGCGCATCCCCGGTGCCGCTGACGCGTGACACGTCGACCTCCCGCGAGGAGCCCGGGCCCCATTTCGCGTCGGCCGGCCCCGACGCGGACGAGCTCGGCGCGGCCGCGGGCTACCCGAAGGGGAGCCGCGCGACGTTCTATTGCGTCGGGAACGCGGTCGGCTCGCATAGCCACATGGACGAGATCTTCCCCAGCCGCCTCGTTCACCGGGCGCCGGCGCCCTCGCGCCTCGCGCGGGTCGCCGAGCCGCGCATCCCGGCGCTGGACGACTACCTGGCGCGGAGCCTGACGACCGGGCTGCTGATCGCGCGGGGCGACACCATCCTCGTCGAGCGCTACCA
>WNFT01006063.1_pt1 | contig 20538 bp, 17 predicted proteins | sample 5400191 | NCBI WGS metagenome assembly WNFT01 (sample SAMN13153359, study PRJNA577476) | soil metagenome | isolation source: 80 cm saprolite under Madrone tree | place: USA:California | collected 2016-06-14 | reverse complement strand
AGGCTTGTCCAGATTGAAAAGCGCGAGGCCGGCGAGGTCTTCGATTCGTCCGCGCAACAAACCTGAAAGCGCATTTCGCGGCGCATCGGGAACGTCGGGTGTGCCGCCCTGGGCCCGCGCCCGCGCCCGAATGTCGCTCAGCTCTTCCGGCTGCACGGCGACGGTTGCGCCCGGCACGCTAAGCGCGGCTTCCACATTCTTAATCGCGTTGTCCATTAGGTCGACGACGCTCGACAAAGCGACGCGTTTGCGCACAAATTGTCCGGCGACATAGACGAGACGAAAGGTTCGCATCCCATCTTCGCCTGCGGTGAAGTCCTGGGCGATGTTGAGTGCTTCATCGTCAGATATCGTGGAACGACCGAGAGCGACTGTAAACGCCAACAGCGCCTTCAGCATCTTCGCATTGCTTTCAGTGTCCGCGGCGCCAGCTTGAAAGATCGCCGCCCGTCGTTCGAGCGCCAACAATTCCGTGAAGCTCGCGGCGCGCGCAGCACTGCGACCGGCGAGTCGCGTTTCGATCTGGCGATCCTTGAAAACAAACGAGCGCGCGAGTTCCTGCGCGGCTTCGTCATACAGGCCAATCGAGAAGAGCACGTTCGCCAACTCATAATCCAAAGTCGGGAAGCGGCTGTATTGCCGCGCGAAACGCAAGGCCCTTTCAGCTTCCAATGGATGGTGTTCAGCTAAGAGCGCGCGGGCGAGCGCTATCTGCGCCCACGAATAGCGCGGCTCGATCGCGACTGCTTTCTGCGCCAGATCGAGGCCGCGCGCCGCATCGTTGTGCGCCACGAACCAGTAGGCCGTGCCCACCAACAACGGAAGATTTCGCATCTGGTCTTTGTCTTGCAGCGCTTTGTTTAATTCCTGATCCGCTTCGTTCTTTTTCCCAAGTTCCAGCAGCGAAAGCACCAGACCTGCCCGGGCAGATTTGTTATTCGCATCGGCCTGCAACTGTTCGCGGTAAAGCGCCAGTGCTTCTTCAGCTTTGCCAGCAGAGCGTTTCAAATCGGCGAGCGCGATTCTGGCCACCGTGGATTTTGGATCGATCGCCAGCGCCCGAGCGTATTCGCTGGCAGCATCGTCAAGCCTGAGCGCGATGTGACGCGCAGCGCCCAACGCCTGATGCGCCGGGGCGGAGTCGGGTCCGCTCTGCACCGCCAATTCCGCAATGCGACTTGCCTCACCGGCATCTTCGATCGTGAGATAAAATTCCACCAGGGCCAACAGACGTCTCGGGTTTTGTTTCGCCAGCGCTTCAGCCTGGTGCGCGGTCTCGAGTGCCGGCCCGCGCTGCCCGCGCAGAAATAAGTTCATGGGAATGCGCGCGATAACTTCCGTAAACAACGGATCGCGCATATCGGGTGGCGCCTCAGAAATCGCCAGACGAAATTCACGCAGGCCGCCCTCCGTGTCGCCCGCTTGTAATTTCTGATCGCCTAAGGTCGCGTGCGCCGCCACGATCAGTTCAAAGGCGCGCGGCACCGCGACCGACTGCGGATGCGCGGCGATGAACGCCTTCAATAGTTCTATTCTCTGGTCGACGGGTTTAGTTAGGGTTAACTCAACTTCTTCTTTCTCGTCTTCCGGGTTTGCTGGAGGCGTGACGTTTGTTCTTCGATCCGTAGACGATGAGCGAGTAAGCCGCGCGGAATTATCTGAAACTTGGACAGGGACACTGGGTGAGGTTGGGGCGACCGGACTCTCTTCCGGAGACGATCTCGGCGATGCGGAGTTGGTCGCTATCGCTGACGGAGTTATTTCTTGAGGAACTGCACTCGGCGAAGGAGACGCAACCGCCGGCGTTTCGGATGGTTGCGTGACCCGCGGTCTTACGGAAGGCTCCGGCGCCTGCTTTGATTCCGGCGACGCAGTCACAGGCGGAGGTGTGGCATTCGGGATTATTTGCGGCGAGGGCGTTTCGGTTTGTTGGACTGTAGGTTGTGGCGCCGGCGATTCACTCGGTTGTGGGGTCGGAGTCTCCGTAGGCGCAGTCCTTGCTGATCTCACAACCCGTGGCCGCTGCCGGGTGGCAACCAGATTCTCGGCTTGGGGATCGACATCGGCTAAAGTGAAATTGTTTCGCTCACCGAGAATTTCCGCAAAGACTTGGATCCCCGTCAGCAATGCCTGGCTATAGCCGCCGCTCTCGAGTTTCGGTCTCATGCGCAGGCCCATCTCGCCGATCAGACCGTCGGGAAGACTGGCCCGCGCGGACTTACTGGCTTGCGAAAAGAATTTCCCGCTATCGGTCGCGATCAAAAGCAGGAGACTCTTGGTCGGAGTTGCCGGCGCGCCCACGTTCCAATCATTGGCAACCGCCAGAGAGTAATCGTAGATGTCTTGCGAACCTACACTCTTCACCGTAGCAATCATGAACTCCAGACCCGTGCGCTGCTTCAAGTTTTCAAGGACGACTTCCAGTCGCGACTTTGTCTGGGAATCCAGGGCTTCGGAAAAGTCGTTAACATGCCCGCTCGGCTTCGGCAGCCGCTTGACCTGGGCCCAAGAAACCGCGCCACCCCAGAGCACAGAAACGATCGCGAGAATCATCGCCAAGGCGATCGCCCGCTGATTAAAGAAAGGTAATTTCATCCGACCAGTAAGCATGCAAGGAGAGACGAATCGGGAGGGCATGATAACATCAAAAGAAGCACGAATGGAAAACGGGACCAGCCAGGATGAACGAACTTGACGAAGCCTGGGAGTTGGCGTTCGCAGAAGCGAAGCGTCGAGCGCATGCAGCGGGGCGCGCGGATATTACCGAGTATCTGAATTTGCGCGCGCGGAATGATCTGCTGCGTCGCACCGGAATCGATTGGTTGCTGAACTCGCTGACTACGCTGGCGGGCGAAGCCAATCGCCGAGGCGCGGGCATTCAAATCGAGCATCAGGATGCGCATCGCTTTCGCGTCGGATCAGCCACGATGGTCGGAACACGCGTGACGTTGCGCAATGGCGTGCGCACGTTGACGGTCGAAAGTGGATGGCCACGCACTCCGCGTGATGGATTCATGCGCGGCGGTGGGTTGGCTTGCGCGAACATCAAACACTTTGGACGGCCGCGCGCGAACGCTGAACTTACTCTCCTGCGGGCGGCGACGGGCGCGCCTCTGTGGATGGCTAGCGAAAAAACCGGCGCGCAATCGCCGCTCACTGAAGCCCGGCTGCGCGATCATTTCTTGATGCTGCTCGCCGAAGCCTGATCCAGGATCTGGCTATCTTTCGTGTCACTTACTGGATCGTCCCCGGTTTGTCGCAAAAGAACAATCCACGAAATCACACGAACGGACAGGAAGGAACGTGCAGAACTCACGGACATTTCTTGTTTTCACCTTACGAGTTGCTTGTGATCCCTGGGCTTTTCCTTCACGCTGCGCACCCTAGCCCCGGCGCGATCATCGCATCAACGAAGGAGGTTTTATAAGTAAGGAGGTAAGGGACAAATGAGAAGAAACATTCTAGCTAGACTAATATTAACGGCAGTTGTTCTGATTCTGGCGCTGCCGATAGTGACTACGGCGCAAGACTATAATCGTCAAGACTATAATCGTTATGGTTACGATCGTACTGATCGGCGTGACGTTCAGCAAGCGATTCGTCAGCTTGACATGTCGAGCGCCCGGTTGGAAAACGATCTCAATTATGGCAGGACGCGCCGGGTCTTCGGGGGCATTTTTCAGTTTAGAACTGTCGACACCGGAGCGATCGATCAAGTACGTGAGTTTCGGCGCGCGGTCAGAGATTTGAGAATGGCTTCACGTGGCGGATTCGCTCTCGGCAGTAGCGTTGACGAGGCGCGAATGGTTCTGGATCGAGGCATTCAGCTTGATCGTGACTTGCGACTGCGCACCGGCAACGGCAGCGTGGATGCTGAGTTGGCCGAAATCAGATCGAGTCTTCACGTAATAGCCGACGCGTACGACCTGAGAATACCTTATTAACTTAGGTTGACTGATGTTTCTTTGACAGTCTCGTTTAGTGAGCGGACTTGTCCGCCTTGGATCGGCAGGACGAGGCCGTCGCCAAACGTCAAAGTTATTTTAGAGCATCAGTAAGGTAACGCGTTCGACCGGAGCCCCGCCGCTCTTCACCAGCGGCGGGGCTTTTGTTGTTTTCCGTGTCAGAACCGCGAGCCGGTAGCGACCGGACTGGGTACGCAGTCGTCCCGACTGCTTAGCCTCAGCATGGGCGCACGCACAAGCAGTCGGGACGACTGCGTACCCAGGCTGACCGCTCGCGTTCTGACACAACGCGCGCCACAATACCGGCGACATGCCTGGAACGCTTTACATCGTTGCCACTCCAATCGGCAATCTCGAAGACATCACCCACAGAGCGTTGCGCGTGCTGCGCGAAGTGGAATTGATTGCTTGCGAAGACACACGCCGGACAATAACTTTGCTGAATCACTTCGGAATCAAGACTCGGACCATCAGCTATCACGAACACAACGAACGAGAACGCGGCGCGGAGTTGGCCAAGCTTCTTGAAGCCGGCAAAAGTATCGCCATTGTATCTGACGCCGGCACGCCTCTGATAAGCGACCCTGGATTTCGCATCGTCAACACAGCGATTGAGCGCGGAATTATAGTGGTCCCCATTCCTGGTCCCACGGCTTTCGTGGCGGCACTTGTCGCCTCGGGGCTGCCTTCGGATCAATTCTTTTTCGCTGGTTTTCTTCCGGCGCGAGCGAACGCTAGGCGAGCACATTTGGAAGACTTGGCGGCGATTCCGGCGACGCTGGTGTTTTATGAAGCGCCCCATCGAATCGCCGCGACATTAGGTGATGCCCTAAACGTTTTGGGAAATCGCAAAGCAGCAGTAGCGCGGGAGTTGACCAAGATTCATGAAGAGATCGTAGGCGGAAATTTAGGCGAATTAGCAGAGACTTTTTCCCAAGGTCCATCGAGGCGAGGGGAAATTGTTCTGCTCATCAGCGGCGTCGGCAAATCAGCTTCCAACGCACCGGAATCGACTGGCGAGACCGAGCTTTCATCAGCAAATCTGGTTGGCCGCGTGCGTCAACTTGAGAGTGAAGGACTGGACTCGAGAACGGCGCTGAAGAGAGCCGCACGCGAATTGGGATTCAAACGCGCGGAAGCGTATCGCTTAATCGTGGGTCAGAAGAATCGCCGAAGCAGGTAGAACAGCAAACTCAAAACCAGCGAGAGCAGCAATGATGAAATTATGGGAATGTAAACTCGCGTGTGCTCGCCTTCATAACGGATGTCACCGGGCAGCCTGCCAAACCACGAAAGCGCTCCCGCATAAATCAGCAATCCGATAATTACCACACATGCCCCGCCAACGATAACTATCAATCCAACGCTGCGATTCATGATGCCTTCTTTGGAGTGCGCCAGCAGAGCGAAGCGGCGATGGCGCTTTGGATCACTCGGGCGAACCAATAGCAAACTAAAAGAGCCGTCGCCGCTTCGCTCTGCCGGCGCGCTCCAAAAATCACTGCGCAAACGCCGCGATTGGTCCGTCCGCCTTGATCAAGTCTTTCAAAGCCGAGTACGGAACCAGCACTTGCTGCGGCCCGGCGGCATAGGCCGCGACTTGATAGGGATCGAAAGTGATCCACAAACCCTGCTTCGCGATCGTCCAGGACTTGAAGTTGTCCGCGCGCGCCGACGCGCCCGACTGAATCATGTCGTCGGTCAACATTGAATCTTTTTCTTTTTTCCCCTGTTGCTTCAAATCCTTGACGCAATAGTCTGAAATTGCTTTCAGGTAATTCGATTTCGCGTTGAAGAGATCGGCAAGCGCCAGTTTCTTTCCGTCACGGACATCGTAGTTGAGCACGGTCGTGTAGCTGTTGGGGTGCGCCGCGCCGCGTGAGTAAGCCGATTCGCTAAACTCGATGCTGATCAAATCGTCGGCTGCGAGTCGAATCTCGTAGTCACTGTCGAGAGTTGACGTCTGCGTCTCGGCTGGAATTTCGCTCCCGGTGTCGGCTTCGTCGGAAGTTTCGCTGGTCTTGAAGGCCGCGACATTCTTAGTGACCATTGCGCGTGCTTCTTTATTGAATTTATCGAAGCGAGCGTCGCCCTCAATCTGCGGATACACCACCTCGACTCGGTAGCGCGACTGCTTGTTCGCTTCCTTAATCACCTTGGGCACGAAGCGGGCCGCGGCCACGCTGAAGTCGATCGGTTGTTGGGTAAGCTCGAAAGTCGTTTCTTTCGAACCATCGGGCCGCGACCATTTGCCGGCGATGTTGGTCATGCCTAACTCATTTGGCTCAACGGCCGCCTGCCACTTGCCTTTGAAGACGCCGGTCTCTTTGCCGCTGTCGTCCTTTTCCCTCAGATCGATATTGCCTTCTTTGTCGATCGTGCCGTTGAGTTCGATGTTCTTGCCGACCTTCGGGTAGAAATAACTTCCGGTGATCCGCTCGCCGTCGCGCAGTAGAATCATCTCGATTTTTAGCTTGTTGGAGCCGGCAGCAATTGTCCCGCGGAAATAAGATCTTTCGCCGACTGAGGCCTCGCCGCCCGCAGGCTTTTCCTGCGTCACCGCGAGATTGCTGTTAGCGGTTGGCTGTGGAACTGGTTGCGGTTGTCTTCGACATGCGGCTGAAGCGATTACGACCCCAAGAGGCAGAAGAATCAGAATTATTTTGCGGGTTTTCATGTTCCTTCGATCAGTGATTTAGTTGGATTCGTGTCAATTCTGCGCCTCAATCCATAACACTCCATTCTAAGTACGGCTTGGATATTTTCTTTATGACATCTTCATTTGTCTCACTTGTCACTCGGCCTTCGAAGTCTCTGCTTCCAAGTGGTTCAAACTCGACATCAAGCTTGATGTACGGGCATTCACGATAGACATACGTGCGATTGAAAGGAGTGGATATACCACCTTCAGTGACAAAGACTTTGAGTAAGTCGGTTCGGATCATGCCGACTTTGATTGTTTTCATTTCTTTAAGACTCTTAGCAATCCATTCGGTTTGTTCTGAATCGCGATCACCCTGAGCAGGTAGTATCGAAATCGTGAGCGATAGCACGATTGCCGAAAGTGCAATCATCAGCGGAATTTTACTCATGATGCTCTCCTGTTTCTCTAATGATTTCATTTACATCGCTCTTTGACGCGAAGCGGCCTAAGAGTCCGCTTTTCTCGATTTCGGCGCGAATCTCCTCGAAATTCAGCTCGCTCAATCTTCCCCCAGTGAATATCTCATTGTTGGTCACGTCGGCAACAGCAAAAGGCGGCGGCGGAAAATTGTCCAGTTCTTCGTCGGTTTCAAAGCTGACTTCAGCGAGTACCAAACCAAACAGATCGCCGAGAAACATATCGACGGAAAACTCCCGGTCCTGGAATTCAAAACGATAACGATTCTTGCGAATCTCGTTCGCTTCAAAGATCGCGAGCGTCTCTGCTTCGATGGCATTCAAATAGATATTAGTGATCATAGTACGCGAGAGGTCAGTGGGATTGAGGGCGAACTTTTGGGTAAATTTAACAACCCACTTGTTGGTTTTTGGATCGCGCACTTTGCGAAGGCGCAGCCGTGTGCCGGTTAGGTAGTTATCAGTGATCTGAAAATGGTGATCGGCGCGCGATAGTCCTTCTGGTAGATCCTGCAAGATATAACGCCGCTCGCGCTCGACGCGCGCGTACTTGCTCTCAGGAACAAGCGTGTTCTGCCTGGTTAACTTGGCAACACCCATGCTGTGTTTGCGACGAGGCAGCGGTGATTTGGAACCATGATACTCAGCGAGGACTTTCGCGAAGGATCACACTAGTGCCTCATCCAGTCGCCGTACGTGAAGAACCTCGCCAGGCGCAAGCGGCTCGATTTGTGATTCGTGTACGGTCACCACCGCAATCGTCTCTCCTATGGCATTGAAGACTTCCAAAGAATAGCCGGGCTCCTGATGTTCCTCGCCGGAATGAGTCTCGACTACGGTGGCCACATCGCCCCTTTGCAAGCCATGCGCAGGCAGATCTTCTTTGCGGGCCACGCTTGAGAATAATTGATAAGCCATTCTCAGTCTCCCTTAGCTGCGTACAGGGTAATGAACTTAGTCTTCTTCGTCGCGCTCTCGATCATCCAGATGCTCTTGACGTGCAATGCTCGACCGTTTGGACCAATCAGCGAACCGGCGATACGGTACATATCACCGTATTCAGTGGTTCCTTCAAATTCTGCTTCAAGATTGAGCAATTGACCGCGGATGTCATCCGCCAATCGATGTGCATGCTGCTTAGTATAACCTGCCTGAGCCAGAAACTGTGACTTATCGTTCTCAGGCGCCATTGCAGGAGATAGTCCCTCATCTTTTCCTGAGCAATGATGGCGTCAGGCGGTAGTCTCATCGCTGATGTGAAAGCCCCGATCTTGACGACCTCGAAGTTCGGGAGGTGCCGTTAGAGATCTGGGAGAAAGGGCGCAGAGGTTTTGGTTTCTGCGCCTTGCTCAAATTACGCGAACCTTTAGTTTAAGAGCTACAGACTAAACAGTCTAGGCTGTTTCAGGTCGCGCTGGCGGTTTCCGTTTTCGTCTCCGGCTTGTTCGGCTGGGGCACGATGCGCAGATACGGCTTTAAGGCTTTCCAACCGCCGGGAAACTTTTCCTTCGCGGCTTCGTCTGAAAGAGAGGGCACGATGATCACATCGTCGCCGTCTTTCCAGTTGACTGGCGTGGCTACGCTGTACTTGGCGGTCAATTGCAGGGAATCGATCACGCGCAGAATCTCGTCGAAGTTACGGCCAGTGCTCGCCGGATAAGTGATCATCAGCTTTACCTTTTTGTCCGGGCCGATGATGAATACCGAGCGCACCGTGAAGACATCGCTGATCTCCGGATGAATCATGTCATAGCGTTCCGCGACCTTGTGGTCGGGATCGGCGATCACCGGAAAGTTCAGCGCCGAGCCTTGCGTCTCGCGAATGTCTTCGGCCCAGCGGGTATGCGAATCGGTCGGATCGACGCTGAGGCCGATTACCTTAACGTTGCGCCGATCGAACTCGGGTTTCAGGCGTGCGCACTCACCCAATTCGGTTGTGCATACGGGCGTGAAATCCTTCGGATGCGAAAACAAGACGCCCCAGCTATTCCCGAGCCATTCGTGAAAATTGATCTGGCCTTCGGTAGTTTCTGCCGTGAAATCCGGCGCCACATCTCCTAAACGTAATGCCATAATGGTTACTCCTTTTTCCTTGAAAGTCATTTTAGACAAACCCTCGCGAGGGCCAGTCAAAACTATCTGATTGTGTTTGCGGACTGGGCGAGTTTGTAACTAAACAATAACCAAGTCAAGCCTGATGGCAGGTGGCGGTCAGGAGCTATCGAATGCATGTGGTGCAGGACGCTACCCTTGGGCAGTTTGGATCGTATCCGTTAATCTCCACAGTTGCCGTAGGGCCCTCGCAATCCTGACCATTCAAATCGACCTCGATGGTTGGTGTGCCCTGACCACTCTTAATCGTTCCCTTGGTGATGCTCCAGCTATATGACAGTTCCCCACGCGCTTTACCGCCGACTGCGTTTGCCCTGAACTTCACTGGCTTCCCTGAATCGGGACTGTCCGGGCAAGTAACAGAAACGGTGGGGCAGTCTGACTGATTAGAGGACTTGAACCGGCAATGGGTGGACAAGGGATTCGTCAGAAGAAAGACCGTCAGAATAAGAATGCTAAGCATAGATTCTTTTCCACGAACAATACTACTGCGGTCTCAGATAGCAACGAAGGTGATCTTGTTTTTGTTAGCCAATCCGATCATCTTCTCACGGTCAAACATTAACGTCTTTCCCGCGCTGACACAAAGACAACTTGCTCTTGATTCGATCATCGATTCGATGGTGGGAACACCGACCACAGGCACATCGAAGCGCATGTCCTGATCGGGTTTCGCAATCTTCACGACGGTTAGCCGACCATTTACAAGCTGAGCGCGGCGAATCACGGCGTCGGTTCCCTCCATGGCTTCAATCGCCACGCAGGCGCGATCGCGAATGACAATTGTCTGGCCCAAATCGAGGCGAGCAATTTCATGCGCGATCTCTAAACCGTATTCAATGTCGCCGCGTTCACGCTCGTCCGGCTCACGTACCGTCAGCGGGCCCGGTTGCGGAAGCTGATCCTTCAGGAAGTAAGTCGAATCGATAAGCTCGATGCCTTCGCTGGCCAACTCGCTGGCGACCGCTCCGATCAGCGCCTCGGTGTTGCGTCGTGGAAGTCGCAGCAGCATCTTCAGAGTGCGCACGTCGGGAATTGCGCGGCTGAAAATCTGCACGTGCTTGACCTGCCCGGCCATGATCGCTTTCTCGACGCCTTCGTCTTTGAAGAAGCGCAGTAGCTTGCCGAGCTGGCCAATGCCAACCCAGGTGATCCGCTCCGCCAGCCTTTCAATTTCAGGATCAGTTTCTTGGCGAATAGCGGCCACAGCGATGGAGGCGCCGGCTTTGCGCGCGCTTTCGAGAACGAGAAAAGGAAACTTGCCGTTGCCTGCTATTAGGCCGAGCTTCATATTCCGACGAATTAGTTCTTGACGCAGAGGTCGGAGAGGTTTTCGCAAAGGAGCGCAGAGGAAGAACTCTGCACAGATGCTCCGGCTCTGCGATTAAGATCTATTTCACAACTCCACGCTTCGAAGTCTCGATGAAACGCACCAACTCGTCCGCCTCTGCCGAGCCTGCGATCTCCGCGCGAACGCGTTCGATTGCCTGCGCGGTGTTCAGCTTTGAAGCCAGCAGCAGATGAAACGCGTGATGCAGCGCCTTGATCGTCTCTCGCGAGTAGCCGCGGCGTCGCATGCCGACTTTGTTTAGTCCATAACACTTGGCATGATTCCCCACCGTAAGGGCGAAGGGCAGCGCATCTTTCACCACGACTGAGTAACCGCCGACATATGCTTCGCGGCCGATGCGACAGAATTGATGGACGCCTGAGTAAGCGCCGATTTGGGCGCCATCTTCCACGATCACGTGGCCCGCAAGCGTCGCAGCGTTCGCCATGATCACGTTGTTGCCGAGAAGGCAATCGTGAGCGATGTGCACCTGAGCCATCATGAAACAATCGTCGCCGGTCTTGGTCAGGCCGCCTCCGCCCGCGGTACCGCGATGGATCGTAACAAACTCCCGAATGCGGTTGCGCCGGCCGATTTCCGTCTCTGTAGCCTCGCCCGCGAACTTCAAATCTTGCGGCGGCAGACCAATCGAGACGAATGGAAAGACATGCGTTTCATCTCCGATGCGCGTACGGCCGTCGATCACGCAATGACTGTCAATGCGCACTCGATCGCCTAGCGAGACCTGGTCACCGATGATTGAATAAGGGCCGATGTGGCAGTCAGTCCCAATCTGAGCGCGTGGACTGACGAGCGCCGTGGAGTGAATTTCGCGCGCGGGACTTTGCATGTACGAAGCAGTCATAGTTAAGAACTGGGACGCTCGGCGATTATGCTGGTGAGTTCGGCATCGGCGCAGAGTTGGCCGTTAACTTTTGCCTCGCCGCGCATGCGTTGAATTCGGGGACCGAAGCGCAACGCCGTAACCTCCAACAGCAGAGTGTCGCCGGGAACTACCGGCCTGCGAAAACGCGCTTCCCTGATGCCGGTGAACAGCACGAGCTTTTGATCGCGATCGGCGATCTCGCGCAGCGCGAGAATGGCGCCGCATTGTGCCAGCGCCTCAATAACCAGCACGCCCGGCATTACGGGAGCTCCGGGAAAATGGCCCTGAAAGAAAGATTCGTTGATGCTGACTTGCTTAATGCCGACGATCCGCTCAAGCGGTTTCAATTCGATGATGCGATCGACAAATAGAAAGGGATAACGATGGGGCAGGAGCTTTTTGATCGCTTCGGAGTCGAGAATAGTTTCCATAGAAAGATCATTTTCCATTTGTCATTCCTATTCCCATCTCCCGCTGGGAGAGGGGCCAGGGGTGAGGGTGCGGAGCATAGAAAAGCAAAAATAGAGCGATATGTTTTGTACTCGCTAAGCCCTCACCCCGACCCTCTCCCAAAGGGAGAGGGAGTCCGAAATGACAAATGAAAAATGTCCAAATGACAAATGGAAAATGGTTTGCGCCTCACTTTGGCGTTGTAACCGACGCGGTGGCCGGGTTCTTGAGGTTATATTCGCTAATGAACGCCTGGGTGATAATGATGCCGTCGGCCGCGAAAAGAATTCCTTCGACCTGGCTGCCGTCGATGACTAGCGTAATACCGTGAGCCTTGGCGTACGTGTCCAGATACTTGGCCACATCATCCTGCAGCGGCGCAAACATTTCCTCGCGACGCTTTTGATATGCTGCCTGAGCGTCTTCGGTTTTTCGCTGGGCATCCTTCTTTAGCTGGTCGTGCTGGTCGATCTTGGCCTGCACCAACTTTGGATCGCCGCCTCCTGACGCCTGAGCCTTCGCTATTTCATCTTCCAACTGCTTGATCCTCTGCGCGGTCTGATTCAAGTCGTCCTGCGTCTTCTGAAACTGAGCGTTGAGTTGACTCAGTAACACGGTGAACTTTGCGATACCCGCCTTCGGATCCTGGAAGGCTGCTGAAAAGATCACTGCGACCTTGCCTACTGGAATATTCACCGCGGATGGCTGCGCGGTGGTAGTCTGCGGCTTTGGCTGAGTCGCCGGTCCTTGAGCAAACGCCGCAGAAGTTGCAACCAAAAGAATTGATGCGAACGCAATTATAAAGAGCTTTCCGTTCATGATGTGTACCTCGACGAGCAAAGAGCAAAGCGCAAAGGGCAAAGAAACCTTGCTCTTAGCCCTTAGCTCTTCGCCCTTTGCAGTTACTCTTTCGGCGTCAATGCCGCCGTGGCCGGGTTCTTACTATTGAACTCAGCAATGAAGGGTCTGGTGATATCCAAAGATTCGGAGGCGCTAACGATGCCTTGAATTTTGGTGACATCTAGTATGAGCGTGATGCCATGGGCCTTGGCATAGACATCGAGGGCCTTGCCGATATCCTCATAGATTGGACCCAAGACTTCCTGGAGTTTCTTATCAAAAGCAGTTTGGGCATCTTCGCCTTTACGCGTATAGTCTTTCTTCATCTGCTCGATCTTGTCGTTCTGCTGAGCCGTGACTTTAGGATCCTGGACCGGAGCAGCTCTATTCAAATCGGCAGTCAACTTCTCAATTTGCGTTTTCAAGCTCTCTAACTCAGTCCGCCGCGGCTGAAACTCTGCGTCCACTTTCTTGATAGCCGCGACAAAGCGATAGATACCCTGCTTCTCCTCGGCGAATTGAGAACTATCAATGAGAGCGATCTTGGTGTCGGGCACGCTGCCGGTCTGGGCTGTAGCCGGTGTGGATGTGGGCGTATTGGTGCGCGGCTGAGCGAAAACTGACCCCGCACTGATCGCCGCGAAAAAAGCGACCGCGGCTATCGCACGAAATATCTTCATAACTTTCTCGTAAACTCCTTAGATTTGAGACGCGACTGACGCAACCTTAGTTGTTCATGCCGCCGGTTTAGTTTGCTTTATCGGGCGACTCGCTCGCGGTTTTTCGCTTAACGGCTTAGAAAGTGCGGCCCACGCTGAAGCGAAAGACGCTCTTTTTCTCGTTGAAGAAGAATGGAAACCCATTAATCACCTGGTCGCGACGCGCGTTGGGATTATAAGCATAGATAAGGCGAAAAGGCACGTTGAGAATAGGAATCTGGAACCGAACCTCGGCCCCCATGCTGCTGCGAATATCGCTAAACTTCGCGAACAAACTCTGGTTGAGGCGCACGACGGTGTTCGTTTGAGCATCGCCACGCAGGAAAACCGGATAGAAACCAAACGGAAAGCCAGTAAGCGGATCGCTCGGACACCCCGGACACGACGCTTGATTGAACTCAGACTGCGATGCCAGACGATTGTCGCGTGCGATCAGGGAGCCAATAACCGGAGAAAATGCCAGGTTCGCGAAGGTACTACAAGCGGCCAGCGTCGTAAGACTCACTGTGGCTACTTGCGTGCCCGCAATGCGCGGACACGAAATAAAGCCGACGCTCGACAGGAAGGGCTGGTCCGCGAGAAACTCACTCGAGTAACTCTGTTCGCGCTTGGTGCGAAAATTGAAAGCCGATCCCGCATCGACATACAACGCGGCGCTCACCGATCTCCCAAAAATGGGAATTCGGTATTCGAAGTTTCCCAGCACTTGCGTGTCGGCGCCGGTGGCCGTGTAGGCGCGCGGCAATTGCGCGATGTTGTTTCCGCTTGGGCCAGTGAAGGTTCCAATGTTTGCCAGCGCCTGATTAAAGCCCGGCACGGGAACCGGCGTTCCGCTAGCGTTAGTCGCAATCACCACATTACGAGAAGTGATGAAGTTGTCGAGGGGCGTGACCGGACTGATCGATCGGACGTTGTAACCACGGATGGTGAATTCATCACCCAAAAAGAAGCGCTCGTAAATCGGCACGCCGTCGACAAAGGCGAGCGAGTTCGCGTTTCTCACCTTCGTTGACGTGGCAAAACTTCCTACGGTCCCTAATAGAATTCTGAAGCCAAAAACTTCCGGATGATCGGAGCGCTTGTGGCGTATGGGATAAAACTGCGTGAACTCAAGCGTCGGTTCGTAGGTGCGCACATCGCCGCCGAGCCCGGCCACGCCTAGCGCGATCGATAACGATCGGCCTTGAGTTGGATCGATGCTGGCGTTGCGCGTGTCGTAAGCAAAGGTAGCGGTAGCCCGGCTGGTCAAAATGCTGGGCTGGCGATAAATCACCGGAATGAACTGCGCCGAGGTCCCAGTTGCGTTGACGGCCGGATCCTTAACGCTTGAGTTGGCGAGTTGGTACGAAAGGCCTATGCGCGAAAACTGTGTGAAGGGCCGCTTGCGATAAAACTCGGACAACGGCGCACTGGCGAAGATCGAACCGCCCGTAGAGTTACGCGTGAATAGATTCTCTTCGCTGGTATTGAAGAAATCCAGCGAATTTCCAAACAGTCCCTGTTGTGCCGCGGTGTTCTGTGAAAGGAAAGTTCCTTCGCCAAAAAACTTCTGCGAGTAAGTAAAAAGCGAGAAACCCGCTGTAATAGGCCGGTTCCTAATGTAGGGCTCAGTGAAAGAAAACTGCGCCGATCGCTGGCGATTGCCGGCCGCGAGATTAATTGAAAGAACTTCGCCGCGTCCGAACAGGTTATTTGTTGAGTAATCAAGACCGAAGAACGACCCACCGATTCCAGAAATGCCGCCATTGAAAGAAATCTGCTGCCGGCCCTTTTCCGCAACCTTGACCGTCACATCCACGGTTCCTTCTTCATCGTTGGTGCGAAAGTCGACGTCCTTATCTTTATCAATCGGATTGAAATAGCCGAGCTGGTTTAAGCGAATCACCGAGAACTCGAACGTATTTTGATTATATATGTCGCCCTCATTCATTAACACTTCTCGGCGCAGCACGTTGTCGCGCGTGAAAGTGTTCCCGGTAAACTCCAGTCGCCGCAGCGTGAACTGCTTGCCCTCGTCAATGGTAATCAGAAAGTCAGCGACGCCTTCGTTCGCATGCTGCGGGTTATCTTTAAAAGTCGGCGTGACTTCGGCAGTATACTGAATGAACCCTTGGGCGCCGTAATACTTCTTGAGGTTTTCGTAGAGCGCCTTGCTGATAGCTTCGCCGTTGGCGACCTCGCCCTTTTTCAAGCCGATAATTGCCTTAATCACGGCTTCGGAGAAAATCGAGTTGCCTTCGATCTTCATGTCACCCAGACGATAGAGCTTGCCGTCGATTATCGGAACCGTGATACGCAAGGTGTCGTCTGTGGAAGAAAGGAACGGGATAGGCAAAATCGGAAAGCCTGTACGTCGCCGGCCCAGGCCCTCGACGCGCGGCTCGCCGTGACGCGCCGTCAGGTAGCCCTTGGACTTCATGTAGTTGTCGACCTTGTGCAGGTCGAAGTCCAGCTTTTCCCGGTCCAGAATGTCCTGTTCGCGAAAGCGAGAAATCAGCCCGGCTTCCTGAACGTACTTCATCTGTTCGCGCAGCTTGCTGCTCTTGAAAACCTTGCTGCCTTCGAAGCGAATCTCGGCGACGCGCACGCGCGGGCCTTCGTTGATTTGAAAAGTGATTGCATTAGAGGTTGCCGACACTTTTTCGATGGCGGCCTTGACCGTCGCATTCGGGTGTCCTTTGGCGGCGAGCATCTCTTTGAGCACGCGAGTCGCATTCCTGAGTTTGACCGGGTCTTCGATTGCCTCTTTAGAAACGCCCACGCGCTTCTCGCGAAAAGTCTTCAATACATCCGACTCGGATACACTCTTGAGTCCTTCAAACTGAATGTCGCGAATGATCGGGAGTTCACTAACGTAGAAAGTTACGTTAACTCCGCCGCGGGGACCATCTTCAATGGTGACTCGAGTTTCGGTTTTGTCGAAGAAGCCGAGGGCATTGAGAGCTTGCAGGTCGCGCTCAACCTGGGAGGGATTGTAGGTGTCTCCCGCGCGGGTTTGAATGTAATAGATTATATCGTCTTTGCGCAGGCGTCGATTGCCGATAACGTCCACGTTTTCGACCACGCGCGGCGGCGGCTGCTGCGCGCACGCCCGATCTATGAAGAACAGGGAAGCGGTTCCGATAAAGAGGCCCAGAACGGCGAGCCTGACGACGCGATATAAATGCATAAGTGCCGGTTCCCTAAGGGTTTTGTCCGGGGACAGTCACACAGCTTATGAAAAAATTTCAGCGCTTATTTCAGGAAAACCGTAACACAAACAGGTCGCGATTGTGCAGTCTGGGGAGCACTTTGATTCACCGCGGCTCTCGCCCGTTGCCAGTTTCCAGATTAACAAAGTGGCGCATTATAGCGGGAAAATAAAGCGAAAGTCCAAAACGCACGCAAATCAAACTGAAACTCAAGCTGGTTTGTGAGACGGCTACGTTAATATTCAATGAATGAGTCCTTGGAAATGACCGCCCAGGTTGAAGCCACCATCGAAGATCTTATCGCGTGCCAGAGAACGGTAAAGCGGAACTTGTCAACGGAGAGATCGTAACGATGTCCCCAACTGGAGACATGCCCAACCGTGCGGGAATCGCTGTTGTTGTGACCTTGCGCCTGCACGAAGGCAAGACAGCGGGGCGAGTTTACACCGACAACGTTTCGGGTGAACTTGCCGCACCGCGATTAGCTTGCCGACGCCGAACCAGGCGTTCCCAGATGGAGAATCTCAGTCCATGAATTGTTTTCGTGAGGCCGCAAGCTCGAACTTCTAAGACGCGACCAGTAGTTCGCTCGCATGCTCGATTCCCGCTTCGTCGATCACGATCGTGCGGAAGCCTAACTCGTCACTCTCCATGAACATCTCAACCAGCGATGCGTCGGCGAGTTGGCCTTGAATCAGCGCCTCGGAAAGCGGATCTTCGACGTGCTTTTGCAGGGCGCGGCGCAAGGGGCGGGCGCCATACGAGCGATCGGCACAGGTTTTGTTGACAATCCAATGCTTGGCATCTTCCGCCAGCCGCACAATAAAGCCGTGGTTGGACATCGTGCGATTTAGCTGATCTACCTGCAACTGCAAAACGTCCAGCAACTCCTCGTCGCCTAATTCGTCGAAGACGATAATTTCGTCCAAACGATTGATGAATTCAGGATTGAAGGTTTGGCGGACCGAGTTCATCACCATCTCTTCCATCTTGCCGTGCGAGATATCGGATGAGCCCTGAAATCCCATCGTGCCTCTCTTCTGAATGAAGCGCGCGCCGATGTTCGAGGTCATGATGATGATTGCGTTCTTGAAATCGACGGTGTTGCCCAACGCATCGGTGAGAATTCCGTCTTCGAACACTTGAAGCAACACGTTGAAGATGTCGGGATGCGCTTTTTCAATCTCATCAAATAACAAAACTGAGTAAGGTGAACGCTTAATCCGTTCAGTCAGTTGTCCGCCTTCCTCATGTCCAACGTATCCCGGCGGCGATCCGATTAGTTTCGACACCGAATGCTTTTCCATAAATTCCGACATGTCAAAGCGAATCATGGAACGCTGACTGCCGAAAAGGAACTCGGCCAACGATCGCGCCACTTCGGTTTTGCCGACGCCCGTAGGTCCCAGGAACAAAAACGAGCCGACGGGACGGTGCGGATTCTTCAAGCCCGCCCGCGAGCGCCGAATCGCGCGCGCCAGCGCCGAGATCGCCGGTCGCTGAGATACGACGCGCTTATGCAACTCGTTCTCGATGCGGAGCAGTTTCTTGGAGTCCCCTTCTTTAAGCGAGGTGATCGGAATGCCGGTCCAGCGCGCGATCACTTCTTCGACATCGGCGCGAGTTACTTCCGCCAGGACGACCGGTTCTTCATCGTCGATAATCGGCATTTGTGCCCGGCCATACGTCGCGCGCTCCCATTCGGTCAACGAAACAGCCAGCGCATCCAGATTTCCCTGTTCGTCGCGCACGCGGAGTTTGACTCGCGCGCCGGCTTCGTCGATTACGTCGATGGCTTTATCTGGCAGAAAGCGATCGGGAATGTAACGGCTGGATTGCAACACGGCCGCTTCCAAAGCGCCTTCGCTATAACGCACCTGATGAAAACTTTCGTAGCGCTCGCGCACGCCTTCGAGAATCTCGATCGCTTGATCCTCGGACGGCGGCGGCACTTTGACGGCCTGGAAGCGTCGCTCGAGCGAGCGATCCTTTTCGATTGACTTGCGATATTCCGCCGGTGTGGTGGCCCCAATGCATTGAATTTCGCCGCGCGACAATGCAGGTTTCAAGATGTTTGCTGCATCCAGCGAGCCTTCCGCCGAGCCTGCGCCCACCAGCGTATGCAGCTCGTCAATGAAGACGATGTACTGAGGGTTGTCAATCAACTCGCGCATGATCTGTTTCAGGCGCTCTTCAAACTGGCCGCGGTACTTCGTGCCGGCAACGATTAAGCTGATATCGAGCGAAAGAATTCGCTTGTTCTCCAGGAACGAAGGCACCTCGCCGCGCACGATACGTTGGGCCAGGCCCTCGACGATCGCGGTCTTGCCCACGCCGGGTTCACCGATTAGCACGGGATTGTTCTTAGTACGCCGGCAAAGTATTTGGACGACGCGTTCGATTTCTCCATCCCGGCCAATTAATGGATCGAGACGATCGTTATTGGCGTCCTCGGTCAGGTCACGCGAGAACTCCAGGAGATGCGGAATGTCTTTGCGGTGACGTGCGTCGGCGCCACTCTGCCGCGCGATTTCGTCGCGCACCGCAGCCAGACGCAGTCCGCGCTCGAACAGAATCTGCGCGGCCATCGAACGCTCTTCGCGCAACAGTCCTAACAGCAAATGCTCGGTGCCGATGTGCCGGTGCTGAAGCCGATCTGATTCATCATGCGAGAAATGCAGGACGCGCTTAGTCTCGGGCGCGAGCGGCAACTCGACCGAAGTCGGAATCCTCTCGCGCAGGATTGTACGGCCCTCGATTTCTCGGCGGATAGATTCGATCGTGATTTGGGCACGGGGAAAGAAACGGCCGGCGAGGGTTTTGTCTTCGCGCATCAAACCGAGCAAGAGGTGCTCAGGCTCGATGGCCGGCGCGCCAAACTGTGATGCTTCGTAGCGCGCAAAGAAAATAACCCGACGCGCTTTTTCAGTATAGCGTTCGAACATCAGTTCTCCACAAAATATGAATGCCGGGAGCGCTTCGGACTCTGACGCCGAAACGCCGCGGGCATTATAGCGCAACCGCAGGCATTTTCCATTTTCCATTTTGCGATTTGTCCATTTGCCATTGGGAGAAGGGAAAAACGCAGCGGGTTCAAAGAGCCCAATTTGCTCTGGCGACGCGAGTGAAGACCCGTTGATTGAATACTCAAAATGAAAATCTACATTGGAGATGGAACATGAAACTCCTTTTATCCGCGCGCCATACTCATAAGCTCGGTCCATTCAATCACGAGGACCCTTCAACTAATCTGACTGAGCCCTCTGTCAGATTGATTGCCTGACTGGATGTGTAGGCTTGGCTGATTTCTGACTAATCTCCTGAGCATCAAGGACTTCCGCCGATCTAACATCGCTGGCATGAACCTCGCAATAGTCGCGGCGCCCGTGGAGACTCTCTACGTGGTGCGTTCTTTCACAGGTCTTGAAGCGGAGCAACTCCAAAGAGAGTTCCTCGCCAAAGATAGGCGGCAATAACTCGCTGGTTTCGTTCTCGACAAAAAGCGAGCGCTGCCCGAGACGCGGCCCCAACCGAAAAAGCCGCCGGCGCTTCTGATGTGGCCGGCTTAACAGGGATGAAGAAGATGAAAAGAAAAACACACGCACCCGCCATTACCTGGATCACGACCTTGGCCCTTCTGGTTTCGATGTGCGCCAGCTTTATGTTTAGTTCGCACGCTGCGGCCCAGTCGAACAAGGATACGGAAACTGCCTTCCAACTTCAGGCGCGCGAGACCACAGACCCGAACTATCCGATGCTCTCGAAATACGCGACCGACCTTACTCTGTTAGCGCTTCGAGGCAAGTTGGAAACGACTCGCGACCATGACGCCGATGTCGCGCGTGTGATTGCTAGTTTGTCGGCGCCCTCAAAAGCGCCGGTCGTTGTCGGTGAATCCGATCTCGATCGCGACGCCGTTGCTCGT
>WNFT01001378.1_pt1 | contig 20547 bp, 20 predicted proteins | sample 5400191 | NCBI WGS metagenome assembly WNFT01 (sample SAMN13153359, study PRJNA577476) | soil metagenome | isolation source: 80 cm saprolite under Madrone tree | place: USA:California | collected 2016-06-14 | reverse complement strand
TGCCGTCGCGATCGCGAAAGAGCTGGGACTTCCAATTCGCTACGCGGGCATCGGCGAGAAGTTGGACGATCTGGTGGTCTTCGATCCTGAGCAGTACGTGAATAGTCTTTTCAACTGAGATCGATTTGCAGGCGCCAAACTACGTGAGTTAATCGATTGCCTCGTGCCGTAGGTACGACATGTTTATAGCTCGGCACGAGCATCTCTCTTTCTTCTTCATCAGCCGCTGCGCCAACCGGTTTTATTGCGCTCCTACTGACCGCTTTTGTCTTTTAGTCGCCCTGCGCTATAAACATTGCGCCGCTCTGCGGCTGAGCATGAAGCGTGAAACAGTGGACTGACATGGATCACCGGTTGATGGCGCGGGCGCTCGAGTTAGCCGTGCGCGGCATCGGTCAGGTTAGCCCGGGCCCGCTCGTGGGAACCGTTATAGTTGACGAGAGCGGCGCTGTCGTTGGTGAAGGTTTCTACCTATACGACAACATAAAGCACGCGGAGACAGTCGCGCTGGAACAGGCCGGCAGTCGCGGGCAAGGCGCAACGGCCTATGTCTCGCTTGAACCGCACGCACATCATGGCCGCACTTCGCCTTGCACTGAAGCGCTAATCAAAGCGGGAATCAAACGCGTCGTTGCGCCCATCGAAGATCCTAATCCACAAGTTTCCGGACGCGGCTTTGCTCATCTGAGTGAAGCAGGCATCGAAGTCTGCACGGGATTGATGGCCGATGAAGCTTCGCGATTGAACGAAGCCTACATTCATTTCATGCGCGCGGGCCGTCCGTTTGTTCATTTAAAGATGGCGGTGTCGCTAGATGGCAAAGTGGCCACGCGCACGGGCGATTCGCGTTGGATCGCGGGTGAAGAAGCCCGCGCCCGCGCGCACGAGTTGCGCCATCGATACGACGCAATTCTGGTCGGCTCGGGAACGGTGCTGGCCGACGACCCCTTGCTGACTGATCGCTCGGGGCGGCCGCGACGCAGGCCGCTTTTACGAGTCATACTCGACGATCGATTGCGCCTCCCGAATGATTACCAGCTATCGCAAACCGCGCGCGAGCAGCCAGTGTTGTTGTTCACTTCCAGCGACGCCGAGCCGTCCTCGGAGCTTAAGCAGCTTGGCGTAGAGATGGTTCGCATTGAAGGCGGGGCGCGAAATCTCTTCGCGATGATGACTGAACTGGCAGCCCGAGAGATTCAAAGCGTGCTCGCCGAGGGTGGTGGAACCTTGGCTGGCGCATTGATGGATGCCGGACTAATCGATAAGGTCACTTTTTTCATCGCGCCGATGATCATTGGTGGTCTAAATGCGCCTACTGCCGTGGCCGGAACCGGCGCCAGTCGAATCAAAGACGCATTTCAGCTTGAAGACATCGAAGTCAAGCAACGCGGCCGAGATGTGGAAGTCACCGGCTATCCGAGTCCGAACCGCCCCGTGAGATAAGAACTTAGGAACATGCCTGACAGGATATTGTCCTATCTCACGGGGTAGCGGGCGGGTTGAAGTGCGGGAAATGCGTATGACTTATTCAAAGCGCCGTCGTCGCTTCGCTCTGTCGGCGCACTCCAAATCATGACCACCGCAAAGCGCCGCTTCGGCCAGAACTTCCTCGTCGATCGCGCCGTGGTTGATCGAATCATCGAGGCCGTTCGCCCAAGTCCCGATGAAACCATCATCGAAATCGGCCCGGGTCGCGGCGCATTGACTTCTCGTTTGATCGAGAAAGCAGGACGCGTCGTCGCAATCGAATTCGATCGCGATCTCGTGCTTGCGCTGCGCACACAATTTGCCGGCTTGACTAACTTCAAACTCCTCGAAGCCGATGCCCTGACGACTGATTTTTGCGCCGCAATCGAACCGTCGCAAACCACACGCGTGGTCGCAAATCTTCCTTACAACATTGCCACCGCCATTTTGCAAAGACTGATCGAACAACGACGTTGCCTCAGCGAGATGACATTGATGCTGCAACGTGAAGTCGCCGATCGCATCACGGCTGAGCCCGGCTCAAGCGAACGCGGCTTTCTCTCCGTCTTTGTCGAAGCCTACTGCGAAACGGAAAAGTTGTTTGATGTTCACCCACAAGCGTTCAGACCGGTCCCGAAGGTTTTCAGCACGGTTATTCGATTGCGTGCGCGTCCGCGCGTCGCGGCGGAAGTGAAAGACGAGGCTCTATTGTGGCAAATCGTAAGCGCTGGTTTCGCGCAACGTCGCAAGACAATTCTTAACAACCTGCGCAATGCTCCAAAACCGATTCAAGAGTTGCTAAAGAAGCGAGGCGGCGCCAGCATCGTCTTGTGCGAGGCGAACATTCCACCCTTGCGCCGTGCGGAAACTCTAACGCTCGATGAATGGTCGAGCATTTGCAACCAGCTTGAGTAGCAGTTCTGCCCTTATTCGTAACAGCGAAACTCTTGCCGACAAGTCAGACTCTCGCCTTTGCTTTGGGTTTTTGTGGCAGCAACGGAATCAGGCAACGTAAGGCGCTATTCACTGCCTCCGAGTCGGGAAAATAGGCTCTCACGTCCGGCTCCAACATAACTGCGCCATCTTCGAGTGTGAAGTGTTGCACCACTCTCGACCCATCGGTCTTATGAATCGTGACCGTATGACCGCGCCGATAGGCTTGATAGTGTTTGCCACGCACCCCGCCCCGAAAGTCATATTCGGGGTGCATCTCATTATCCGCTTGTCGGTGTGCTTTAGAAGTTTTTTCTTTCTTCAAATATTTTCCGCTCCGCCTTGGTCGCTTTACGACAACTGAGCAAGTAATCAACGCTTTTTCCACGTCAATCGCTTTGCCTTTCGACCAGCGCCGTGCAGTTTCATTGAAGTCTTTGCCCGGCTGAAGCTTCCGAGAGTGCGTGTTCGATCGTTTCACGAAGCCGGTCGCGACTCTGTCCGCGCGTGTAGCCGCGCCAGTGGCTGACGATGTGGCCGTCGGGAGCGATTACGAGCGTTTGTGGGATCGCGTTTTTGCCGTTCATCAGCGTGCGCGCCGTCAATGGGTCGGCCCAGCCCAGGCGGAAGCCGAAATTAACGTTGCGCACGAACTGCCTCACGCGGTCAGACGACGTGCGCGGGTCCTCGGTCGTCAAACCAATAAACTCCACGGCGCGGCCGGCGTACTCTTTGCGCACTTTCTCGTAGTCCGGAATCTCCATGCGGCACGGGCCGCACCACGACGCCCAAAGGTTCACGACGACGACTTTGCCGCCGAAGTCCGCGAGGCGAAAGCTGCCCTTGTCGAGGGCTTGCAGCTCGCGGTTGAGGAGGCTCTCCGGCAGCGCGCCCAGCTCTGCCGGCGCCGGCGGCAAGCGCTCGGGTCGGGGCTCTGCCGGCGCTTCAATAACGGGCTCTCTCGGGGGCCGTGGATTGACGACTCTTCTGCCTGATTGTGCCGTTGCGTTCGCGGCAAAGATGAGGGCCATGAAGCACAGGGGGAATATTCTTTTCATATTAACTTCTGAAGTAACGAAGCGTAAATTGACTCGAGGAATTCTACCGTAATGAAGTCGCCATTGAAAAGGATTCAGCCTATTAGCTGACTACTTGAACGTAAGTGAGATTTCCGAGACTCGCAGCAACATTCCTAACAGAGCACTACCGTCGCAGTGCGCCAAGAATTTGTAGGTAAGTCGCTCTACGCCTCCCTCTCCCTTTGGGAGAGGGTCGGGGTGAGGGTCTAGCTGCACAACCAACGACTTTAGTTCCTCCACTCAGCGCAGCGGATCATGGAGAGAGGAAGAGAGCAGTCCTCTGGCTTCTCTCGCTAGGCCCTCACCCCAGCCCTCTCCCAAAGGGAGAGGGAGTTTACCTACAAATTGTTGGCACGCTGCTACCGCGAGGGATATTGTGAAGCCTTTGGATCGGTGATATAAGTATCTTCCCCAATGTCTACAAACCCTCTCGACTCCACATTCCGAACCAGGATCTTTTGGCCGGTTTATCCCGGCGCACAGGAGAAATATGCGTATATATCACTACGTCGGTGCGTCAGTTCTTGTCTCTTCGCTCCTTTATTTTTCTTTCCCAATCAGTGGATCACGGACAGTACACGCGCAGCAGCCTGATACTGCGGCAAATCAGGATACGGCCCGCGCGATTCAACTCTACAAGCTGGGCGATGCCACCCAGGCGATCAAACTTCTACGCGAGATCGTCAAACAGCATCCGGATGATGCGGACGCCTGGTATTTCCTGGGACTGGCGCTCAATAGTGAGGGCATCTTCGGTGGTGCGCGTCCCGCGTTTGAACAACTCATCAAACTCCGCCCCGACTCGGCGGATGCGCATGCAAAACTGGCCTTCGCGTTAATTCTCGCCAATGAACCGCAGAAAGCGATCGCGATCGCGCAGCGCGCGCTGGAGCTGGGTGATCAAAGTGCTGAAGCGCATTATGCGATTGCGGAAGCAAGTCTCAGAACTGGCGCGTTCGCGAAGGCGGCGGAGGAAGCGGATACCACGCTGAAGATCAATCCGAGTTTCAACCTCGCGTTGATTACCCAGAGCTTCGCCCACCTCAATCTGCAACAGTATCCTGAAGCTGCGGCGAGTCTGGAAAGATTTCTCGCGAGTAGTCCAAATGATTTGGATGCAGAGACGTGGCGTGGGCAGTTGGAAGGGTTGCGCCGGCGCACCACTCCGACGCCAACCACCAAACCAGCGACCGATACGCCAGCAGCAGTATCTAACACTGATTCTCAGAGAGTCTTCAGCGGGAAAGACGTAACCCAGAAAGCACGCGTCTTGAGCAAACCGGAGCCAGTATATACGGAGGCAGCGCGAAAGGCGGGAGCTACAGGACCAGTTGTGCTGAGAGTGGTATTCGCGTCAGGCGGCGAAGTAACAAACATTCATGTGACGAGACCATTGGGCTATGGTCTCACTACACAGGCTGTCAAGGCCGCGCGCCTGATCAAATTCGATCCGGCGATGAAAGACGGCCAGCCGGTTTCCATGTGGATGCAGCTTGAATACAACTTTTACCTGTACTGAACTCGAGGCCGGTTGATTTGAGAAGGCCCCTTGACGCGCTTCACCAAAGGAATCGCAAATGAAAAAACTCTTACTCCATTGCTCTCTATACAGCCTGAGCTTTGTTCTGATCTGGCTGTTTGGTATCCACAGGGAAGACACTCTTGCACAATCAAGCCCTGTTCGTTCGACAACGGTCCAGTCACAACCGATTAATCTGGATTTTGAACAAGGTGAGGTCGGCCAAGTCCCAACTGGTTGGTCTTCTCCCACCAAACCAAACTATGCCGGTGAACTGACCGGGGAGAAACCAAAATCCGGGAAACGCGCCGCCCTGCTTCGCAGTCTGCCCAACGCTACTGCCGATGGCCCTTCCTTCGGGAATCTCATGCAAGCCTTCGACGCCACAGCGATCCGTGGCCATCGCGTGCGATTCAGAGCCGCTGTCCGGATTGAAGGAACCGAGTCCGCAACTCGTGCCCAGCTCTGGATGCGGGTTGACCGCAGTGAGAACAGAATTGGTTTCTTCGACAACATGGGAGATCGGCCGATTCGCCTCGGCGAGTGGCAGTATTACGAGATCGTCGGCGATGTCGAAGAGGACGCGGCAACGATCAACATCGGGATGATTCTGCTCGGAAGCGGCAAGGCCTGGCTCGATGACGTGTCCTTTGCAGATCTTGGCAAAACGATCGTACTCTCTGAGGCCGCTCGCCCTCTGACCAAACAAGGGCTTGAGAACCTCGAGGCGTTTACTCGCTTACTTGGTTATGTACGCCATTTCCACCCTAGCGACGAAGCTGCAGCTGCTGACTGGGATTCGTTTGCCATAGAAGGAATACGAGTCGCAGAGGGCGCGACGAATGCTCCAGACCTGGCAAAGAGACTTGAAGAGATCTTCCGGCCGGTGGCGCCGACGGTGCGTGTGTTTCCAATGAATGCGCGTCCGCGCCTTCCTGATGAGACCAAAGCTCCTCAAGGCATCCCTTCTCTGGAGATCGTTTCCTGGCGTCACCAGGGCTTTGGGCAAAAGGCTGCGCAACAATTCTCTCCGTATAAAAGCGAGCGTGTCAGTAAGGACGCGCCGAGAGGAAAGATACCAGTGGGCTCGCCTGATCCACTGAAGCCATTCATGACCAGTCTTGGCGGCGGGGTTTCCTGTCTTGTCCCGCTGGCACTCTTTGCCGATGCGAAAGGAAAGCTGCCGCACGTCACATCTCAGGCGACAGATGCGAAAGCAACGCTGGTGAAACTCTCCGGAAACGATCGCGCCACTCGTTTGGCTGACGTGGCCCTCGCCTGGAATATCTTCCAGCATTTCTATCCTTACTTTGATGTGGTACAGACTGATTGGCCAAAGGCTCTCAGAGACGCGCTCACCTCTGCTGCCAACGACCCGAATGAACGAGCTTTTCTGGATACCCTGCGCCGCATGGTGGCACAACTGCATGATGGCCACGGCGGGGTTTATCATCCGAGTGACGAGGCTGGTTACACGGCGCCGGTGATCTTTGGGTGGGTCGAAGGACGCCTGGTTATTACCGACGCCGCTGCTGAGGGTGCAAACGGCTTGCAGCCGGGCGACATCGTTCTCAAAGTTGACGGCAAACCGAGTCTTGAGGTTTTGGCCGAGAGAGAAGCCTTCATCTCCGGAGCGACACCGCAGTGGCGCCGGTACATTGCTTCGCATCAGCTAAGGGTGGGAGTGAAAGACTCTGAAATCAAGCTTGAGGTGCAAACCCAAAATGAACCGGCACGCTCGGTTAGCTTGCGGCGGAACATTCAAGCACAAGATAAGGATTTGCAAGAGACACGGCCACCCAAGGTTCAGGAACTAAAACCTGGGATCTTCTATCTCGATCTTGACCGGATTAAGGATGAAGACTTCCAGACGATCTTGCCTCAGCTCGAAAAAGCAAGGGGCGTCATCTTCGATCTGCGTGGATACCCCAAAGTTTCACCAGTAGTTATTTCCCACTTGATAGATGAACCGGTCCAGTCGGCGCGCTGGATGGTTCCAATCATCACGTCGCCCGATCATAAAGGGATTACCGAGTACAATACTTCCGGTCGTTGGACGCTGAAGCCAATCGCCCCACGCCTCACGGCGAAGATCGCGTTTCTAACTGACGGGCGTGCCATCAGCTACGCTGAGAGTTATATAGGTATCATCGAAGCGTATAAACTCGCGGAAATCGTCGGCGAACCAACCGCCGGCACCAACGGTAATGTTAATCCCTTTGTCCTTCCTGGTGGCTACAGGGTGACGTGGACAGGGATGAAAGTGCTCAAGAACGATGGCTCGCAACACCATGGGATCGGGATTCATCCGACCGTGCCCGTCCCGCGCACGATAAAAGGCGTAACTGAAAAACGGGATGAGCAGCTTGAGCGAGCAATTGCTATCGTTGGTCAATAGAACAGCTCCGTCTTTACCTACCTATCTGAATCCCGCCAGCGGCATCCGTCCGATCGCGTTTTCGCCGATGCTGCCGAAATAAAGCATGCCTTTGTGCTCGACGACGTTGGAAATCTGCGCGAAGCATTCCCGCGAAGGGTCCTGAAGATTCTGTCCGACGTGGCCATCTGTATCGAGGCCAAGTACGAAAGCGTCGCGCTTGATATTGGGCTGGAAGAACGAAGGCAGTCGCCAAACGATTTTGCGCAGGAACGGATGAGGCATCAGCGCGTCGAGGACAGCATCGCGGCGATTAACCAGCGCCAGCCAGAACTTGTGGCGGCCATTTGACGAAATGCCATCGGGAAAACCCGGAAGATTGTCGATGAAGATCTCCGAGTGGCCAGCCGTTGGTCCTCTAATCCATACTCGGCGCACGCGATAACTTCCGGTTTCACAGACGAGGACGAACGATTGATCGGGACTGACGGCGACACCGTTCGGGAAATAGAGATCGCGGAGAATGACACGCGTCTGCTTTGTGAGCGGGTCGAAAGCTAAGAGCCGCCCATTAGGTTGATGTTCGAGGATGTCGGCCTTGAGTTCTGTCAGGGGATACTTGTAAGACGAGTCGGTAAAATAGATCGTTCCATCTTCGGCAACATCCAGATCGTTCGCGCAACGAAAAGGCACGCCGTCGGCTTGCGTGCTCAGCAAGGCAATTTTTCCCTCGCGATCGATTGAGAGCAAACCTTTGACGGCATCGGCGACGATCAAGTTTCCGTCGCGATCGAATATCAGGCCGAGAGGCCGGCCTCCAGTGTTGGCGAAAACTTCGGGACGCGGGCCGTCAGCCTGGAAGCGAAAGATGCGGCCATCTTCCGTCCCGCAGTAGATTCGATCCTGATCGTCGATGGCCACGTCCTCGGGCGCGAAACCATCGACGGGCAAGCGCTCGATTTTCGAGAGTTCAGAGTTCTGCGCATATACGCCGCTGAGTTCAGCCGCGACGGGCGGGGTCCAGGCGCTGGGATTAATCGGGACGGGCCAAGCGAGAAGATAAGCGAGAATGGCAACCATAAAGATTACCAGGGCGAGCGCTATTTTGCGTTTCATCAAAGGAAGTTGGCTGAGTTATAGATGACGTTACAGCTCGGTACCCCGAGGGTTCTGTAACTATCTTTCGCCGCGGGCTGCTTCGACCTGGCTTTCGAGTTCAACCGCTAATTTTTTCATTCCCGGTTGGCCCATCGGCTCGAGCCAGCGCAGCGCCTCGTCTAGCACGCGACGCTGGTGTTCTGGCCAATTCGCATTGCCGGCGACGCTGCCCAGTTGGCCTTGATAGTAAGCCAGGCGCGGAGGTCTCGCTTGTTCCATTACATCGCGCTCAACCCCTAACGTGATGGTCGCAATCCCGACGCTTTCAATTGCACGTGCGGCCAGCGCGATGGATTGATGACAAAGACGCGAGGCGGGAATCAGCAGCGCGGCCTGAACTTCGTGGCGTTTCAGACGCTCGACAAGTTGGGGAAGCATTTCATCAACCATTCGGGCGGCATCGGGAATGAACCCACAGAAACTCCAGAATGCCGATGAAAACTGGTCAATCACACGATTCGTTCGGAACTCGGCGAGACGGGCCAACGGAACTTGAACATTCGGATCCTGCTGCACAAAACGCGGGTCGTAACCGCGAGCCGCAAATAGCAAGTCACTCACATCAATCTCGGTGGGAATCTCACGAAAGGTGAAATCGCCGTCGGTCGCGCTGGTATCAAACGGGTCTGTGCCATCGATGTAAGCTCCCGCCGAAGAGATCAGCGCCAGGTTCAGCATCGGCAGGGCGCGGCGAAGCGGTGTAAATGGCGAATGCCTGTTTTCAACGAAGGGATAGTGCTCGATGCTAACGGTCGGATGCTGCTTCGTTTTCCAGGCTTCGTAACGCTTTTGCCAGGAATCTAGTTGTTCGATAACTTCCACGGATTTCCCTTAAGAGATCAACCACCCGCTATCGCAGGGGGTTGTGGTTCTGACTCGTGTCTCGCACCAGCCATGATGAGAAAAGCTATCAGACCAGCGATGACAGCCATTCCCATTACGGTGGTCGAATAGTGATGCCAACTATCAAACTCGATTCGTCGCTGCTCGCAATCTGATCGATTGGGGCAGACAATGAAGCGCGAATCGCCAGCATTCTCGCCGAGATTACCCAATGGCTGACTCCGGTCAGGATAGCGAGAATCGCTAGCGAACTCATCTCCGCAAATCTTGCCAGCCGGCTTTCATACTTGCTGGCGAAGTATGCTGTGACCAGCAGAAAAAGGCCAATCTCAAAACCACCCCTATTAATTATCGCCAGCAGGCGCGTAACGATCGTACCCGCCAGTTCGTTGGCGTTCGCGAGATTGGCGGCGCGCAGTACGCCAAAGAGATTCGGGGCAACCGCGGCGCCAAAGAAGATCGCAGCACCCAGCCATAGACCAAGCAGCAAAGGCCGCAGTGGTGTCAATATCGCGTCAAGGATTTTCATACGTGTTCGATAAGCTCTAATAACCTGATCGTCGGTGGCTCGAAATCCGGCGCTTCGATCTCGCGCGGATCGGGAACGCTCAGTAGCCACGCCAGCGCGCGATCCAGTTGTCCCTGATAGTCTTCGAGATCGAGCGACATAAAAACGGGACGATTCAATCGAGCAAATTTCTCCTTCGCCATCAGATACATTCGCCGCGCCGCGCCCGGCCGGCCAATTTGCAGATGGTGAAAGGCGACCGCCGATTGAATCATCGCTTGCAGAAACAGTTTTTCGTCCGGCGCCACTGGACCCATCCAGCGTTCTTCCCACGCATCATGCGCGGCGTGATACTCTCCCGCGTTGTATAGATCAATGCCCGCAATGTACTCGACGGGATACGCGACGAGATGCTCGTTCGTATAATACATGCGAACAGTATTGTGAGTCGTCAGCAACAGAGACGCAAACGAAAATCGTTATAAGACTTCAAGAATGTCTCAGAAGGCTCGTCCTTACAAAATAAAACGGAGCGTCACAGGTCTGGGGTTATTTGCCACTGAACCGATCCCGAAAGGTCGGCGCATCGTTGAGTATGTTGGCCCGCTTATCTCCAACGAAGAAGTCGAAAAGAGCAATGGGAAATATTTCTTTGGAGTAAATTCCAAGTGGTCGATTAACGGCAGCACGCGCAGCAACCTCGCCCGTTACATCAACCATTCTTGTCGGCCAAATGCTGACGCATTTATCTCCGGTCGCCGAGTTTGGATTTGGTCGCGGAGAAATATCCCGGCCGGAGAAGAGATCACCTACGACTATGGCGAAGAATATTTCGAGGGCATCATAAAACCGACCGGCTGCAAGTGCGCAAAATGCCGCGAGTCAGAAACCCGACCGTCAGGGAGGGTGTCAAGCCCGCCAACGAAGAAGTCAACGCCTCATTTCCCTTTCGGAAAATAGCCTTCGCGTGCTCTAACGTGCAACTGCGGTTGTGCCGGCGTGCTCACGTTAATTCGCCTAAAGCTCGCGCCGCCGGATTTGTTATTGGAATAGTACTGAAGCAGATACTGCGAACGAAGTTCGCTGGCAATCCGATCGAAAACCGCTTCAAGATTCTCAGTCTTTTCGGGAACGAACGCCGTTCCTCCGGTTGCGATCGCAAGGTTTTGCATGCCGTTCTGTGCCCGCGTGCTGATGACATTTAACCTTAGAGCCTGTCCACTTGGATTAATCGCATAGAAGACCGCGTTGGCCTTTTGAACTTCCTGTTGCACTTCCTCTTGAGCTTTACGGTGACCAGCAAGAAGCGCCGCCTCTGACGCCGTGCGAATTCGTTGCCGAGCCGCCGGCGTCGAATCATTCTCATCTTTGGTAGCGCGATAAGCCGCGACTGCCGAATCGCGAACCAGATTACTGAAATTATCCTCCCCATCAGAAATGACTAAGATCACGCGTCGATGTTGCTCAGGAGTATTCTTCGCGAGATAACGCGCCGCTTCCGTCACGGTGTCGTAGAAAGCCGTCGGGCTCGGACCCGTGGCGGCCTTAATCGTCATCAATTTAGCCGACGCAACGGGGGCGCTCGTAAGCGCCTGTTCCAGTCGCGGAGTGCGATCGATCGCGAATATAGTCGCCCGATCCGCCGACCTCAACACTTGTTTAAGAAAGCGCGTGGCTGCCTGTTCCTCAAAAGCAAACCGCTCACTAACGCTACTCGAAACGTCAATCAGGAGAGCAATATCAAGCGGCACCTGTTCTGGATCGCCGATCTGCACAATCTCCTGCGCGCGCCCATCCTCTTCGATGCTAAAATCACGGCTCTTCAAACCCAGCACCGGTTGACCTTTCGCATCAGTAACTGAAACCGACGCTATGACCAAATTAGAGCTGACGCGGACTATTTCGTATTCAGGTGTTGGGGTGGGCTTTGGTTTGTAGCGTGGAGCCGGAGGCGGAGGCGGTAGCTGCTTGATCTTTTGTGCGCCGGCGGGCACGCTCAGAAAAATCGCGGCGCAAGAAAAGAACGCCAGCGTGGTCAACACCAACGCCGGCGCATAAGATTTCTTCCGGTTATCGAGATGCATCAACCAACTCCTCATGCCGCCAGTCTGCATCGGGTTGCTGGCCCAAATCAATTATTTGACACCTTCTGACGGCATGATCGTTGGCCCATGTAGAGCAACTTGTTAAGTTGCTGCTCACTAACGGATAGCAAAACTCTATAACTTGCGTTAGTTTCCACTGCTGCCCGGCCTGGTCATCGTCGGCGAAGGTTGCGTCAGGCCCTTATTAACCAGAATTTTGACTTCCACACGACGATTTTGCGACCGGCCCTCGCGCGTCTTGTTATCGGCAATCGGTTCCATGGCGCCAAAGCCATACGGCGTAATGATGCGACGCAACGGAATCTTGTGCTGCTCGACCAGATAACGAATCACTGCATCGGCGCGCCGTTGACTGAGCTGGCGATTGAAGTTCGCATTACCGGTTGCATCGGCGTGGCCGGTCACTTCCACGACATAAGCTTTCGCATTCAAAGCCTTCGTAGCGATCTCGTCCAACTTTGTTTTGGCATCAGGCAACAGCACCGCGCTTCCGGTTCGGAAATTCACGGCTGTGTTTTCCATCGGAGTGTAATCATCCAGCGCTGAGATGCGCTCGTTCGTGGCATTTACGCCGGCGACAGCCTGGTCGGCCGTTTCCTGGGCGGCTTTCGCTCCGCCTCGTGCGGCATTTGAAACGGCTGCAAGTTCATCGAGTTGCCCCGAAAGCTTCTGTGCGTTCTGCTCGACTTCGCTAAGACGACCTTCCGTCGCGGTTGCCCGTTCTTCAAGTGGATTGGCGCGCGTTTCCACGGTCCGAGCGGTGCGCAAATCCGTTTCGTTGAACCTTACCCGGTCGGCAATCAACTCGCCACTGGAACCGCCGCGTCCTTCGACTTCAAGATTCAGACCGCGCAGGATGTTGGTTGCTGCATAGTTGTTGCCGCTGCGCAGAAACCCGCCACTAGACTTCACCGAAGTTTTGTCCGTCAGGCGCACCACAGTGTCGTTACCCGTCAGGTCTCGAACTGTGAACGTGTCAACGTCGCGCTTAACGACCACGCCTTTGATCTTCATCTTCTCGCCACTGGCGACTGTGCGGGCTCTGCTAGCAGTTGATTTATTGTTGTCTTGTCCGAGGGCCAATGGGGAAAGCACGAGCGCCAAACCGAAGGCGAGCGCAAATGACCGAAACAATCTGAAACTAGTGATCATGGTTTGAACTCCTTAATTTAAAGTTAGGACGGCCAACGGCGCGTCGGGTTTACGCGAGTTCGATAGCAAACTCGCGCCTAGCGTTGTCCGCTGATACAAAGCAGACAGGAACTTTCGAAAAGACCAATGAAGCTGGTGAACCGATTCATCAACTCATTGTCCGCATAGTACCGAACAATTGGATCAAGTCAAGAGAGATCGGTGAGTAAGAGGAAGATAGCAAAGATTGATCATTCGTTCGCTACGCGATTGCAACAGATTGGCTCCGATGTTGTGAAAAACAATTCTGGTTTTGGTGTCGGAACCGCGAGCGGTAGGCGACCGGCCTGGGTACGTAGTCGTCCCGACTGCTTGTGTATGCGTCCGTGCTGAGGCTAAGCAGTCGGGGACGACTGCGTACCCAGGCCGGTCGCTACCGCTCCCGGTTCTGACGCGATCGGCGATGGACTCAAATCGCAAACTGCGCATTCTCGAGATGTTCCTTAATATAAGCGAGGAACTTTTCCGCGTCAGCACCGTCGATGATGCGATGATCGAAGCTGAGCGCGAAGTACGCCAGGTGGCGAATGGCGATGTAATCTTCGCCGTCGGGCGTGGTGAGGACTCTGGCTCGTTTCTCGATCTTGCCGACACCGAGGATCGCCACCTGTGGCTGATTGATGATCGGTGTGCCGAATAGCCCACCGAACACGCCGGGATTGGTGATCGTGAACGTGCCGCCGCCAACCTCGTCAGGCTTGAGTTGTTTCGCGCGCGCGCGATCGGCGAGATCGTTTGCCGCGCGAGCTAATCCCGAAATTGAAAGATCGTCGGCGCGCTTGATCACGGGCACGATCAATCCCCAGTCGAGCGCGACGGCCATGCCGAGATTGATGTCGCGTTTGTAGACGATCTGATCGCCGCTGACCTGCGAGTTGAAGATCGGGAATTTGCGAATTGCATCGGTCACGGCTTTGAAAATAAACGGCATGAAAGTCAGTTTCGTGCCGGTGCGTTCGTGGAAAACCTTGCGATTTTCATCGCGCAGCTTGGCGACCTTCGTCATGTCGATTTCATACACGGTCGTGACATGCGCGGAAGTCTGGCGCGAGAGCACCATGTGTTCGGCAATCTTTTTGCGCATCACGCTCATTTGCTCGACGCGATCGCCTTCGGTCGGCTTGATCGCAGAGACCGGCTGCGTTCCTGGCGCACCAACCGGAGGAGCGGACACGGAAGGCATAGCCGGAGCGTCCGGCGATGCTTTCGTCGGCGCGCCGGCTAGTTGAGCGGGCGCGCCCGATTCGATAAAGCTGAGAATATCGTTCTTCGTCACACGGCCGCTCATGCCGGTGCCTTCAAGCTGCGCGATGTCGATGCCGTGTTCTTCCGCGATTTTGCGTACCACCGGGCTCGACTTTGTGCGGCGCAATTCTTCGGCGGTCGTCTCGGCGTCCTCCCGACGCGCTGGCGTTACGGAAGCGCGTGGTGCGTCCGGCTTTCTTACCAAAGGCTTTACTTCAGTCTTGTGAGCAGCCGGGGACGCTGGTTTGCGTTCAGGTTCAGTTGTGATTACCGGCTTGGGCCGTTCGATCGTGGCCGGCGCTTCGGCTTTCGCGGGTTCAGCAGGCGCAGGTTCGGCTTCCGCAGGTTCACCAGCCGCGGCTTCGGCTTCCGCAGGTTCAGCAGGCGGGGCGTCGGCTTCCGCAGGTTCAGCAGGCGCCGGTTCAGCGGCGACAACTTCGGCTTCAGGCTCTGCTTGCTCAGTTGGTTCTTCTTTCGCGGATGCGGCTTCAGGTTTTGGCTGCCGCTTGTCGCCGGCGCCATCAAGCACCGCGACCACCGTGTTAACTTCTACGGTCTCGCCCTCTTTGAATTTGATCTCGGTAAGTGTGCCGGCGGCCGGCGAGGGAATCTCAGCGTCGACTTTGTCGGTAGAGATTTCGAACAAAGGCTCATCGCGCTCGACATGCTCGCCAACGCTCTTCAGCCATTTTGTGATCGTCCCTTCCGCAATGGACTCGCCCATCTGCGGCATTACAACTTCAGTAGCCATGATGACTCCAGTTCTGAGACTTCAAATCTCAGATAGTTGTTTAGAGTCGGGTGATTACCCGACCAGGCGGGCGGTAACCCGCTTCTAAACGATTAATAGGTTCTATTCAAGCGGCAGCCAACCGCTCTTTCTCTTCCGCCGTCGTTGGATCTATTACTGTCTTTATTTCCGAGATCCGATTCGCTGGGAAGCCGCCTTGCTGCGCGTGCTCCCGAATCATCTCTTCATTGGGCGCAATGTAGATACAGTAAATCTTGTCGCCGGTAACGTAGCTGTGTAGCCACTGAATCTGTGGGCCAAGATTCTGCAAGACGCTACAAGACTTCTGCGACACCGACTGCAACTCTTGCGGAGACATATTGCCGGCCCCCGGAATTTCTCTTTCGATTACGTACTTAGGCATTTTCAACTCCTCCTCGATTGCGTTTAGAGTCGGGCTACTGCCCGACCAGCGGGCGGTAGCCCGCTTCTAAACAACTTAGTACGCAGCTAATTTCCGCGCGGCGTCCAACACATCTTTCACTTGCGGCAAATAGTAATCTTCAAGCGGGGGTGAATACGGTACGGGGGTGTCAATTGAGGCGACTCGCACCACCGGCGCATCGAGCCATTCGAAAGCTTCCTGCGAAATGATTGCCGCCACCTCTCCGCCGATGCCGCCGGTCAGCGACGCTTCGTGCAGAATCAAGGCGCGGTTCGTTTTCTTTACGCTAGCGAGGATCGCTTCCTTATCAAGCGGCGCGAGCGTCCGCAGATCGATCACTTCCAGATCCAACCCTTCCTTCTCCAGTTCTTCCGCGGCATCCAGCGCCGTCAGGACCATTGCGCCAAACGTGAAGATTGAGAGATCGCGGCCTTCCCGCGCCGTGCGTGCCTTTCCAATCTCGACGATGTAATCATTTTGAGGAAGCTCTTCGCGCAGACGTGGCAGACGATAGAGTTTTTTATGCTCGAAGAATAGGACCGGATCAGGATCGCGAATCGCCGCTTTGATCAATCCCTTCGCATCGTGCGCCGTCGAAGGCTCGACCATCTTCAATCCGGCCGTGTTCAGGAAAAAAGATTCCGCATTCAGCGAGTGAAACGGACCCGCGCGCACACCCGATCCGCATGGCCCGCGAAACACTGCCGGAATATTCGCGCCCCAACGATAACGACATTTCGCCGCGTAGTTGGTCAACAGATCGAAACCACAAGAAATGAAATCGATGAACTGAAACTCGGCGACCGGTTTCATTCCCATCAACGCCGCGCCACAGGCCGCGCCGACGATCGCCGCCTCTGAGATCGGTGTATCGATTACTCGCTCCTTGCCGAAGCGATCGATCAGTCCTTCCGTGACTTTGAACGCGCCGCCATAAACCCCCACGTCTTCGCCAATAAGAAAGACTGTCGGATCGCGCTCCATCTCTTCCCAGATCCCGGCGCGAATGGCCTCGACCATCGTGGCCGCCCCGCCTCTCGGTGGATGTTCAAGTTTACGTAGTTTTTTGACAGCGGTTGCCATAGTTGCCTGACTGCTCTTGCCACAGGTTCTCCCACATCTTTCTAGTATTCCGATGCGGCGATCCCTCCGAGGCACCACAGGTTTCGAGCGGCTTGCTTCGCCTCGACTTCAAGGAACGCATGGTATGAACCCTTAGGTGTGCGAAAAACTAAATAATTCTGCTGGTCGTTTCCTTTAAAGGTTTTCATTTCAAGTCCGACACCCTGTCGCTTTCGTTTTCCCAGCATCTTGCTTGCCATCCTACTCCTTGCCTCCATTCTAACTGTCCGTGTTTGAAGCGACTTCCTTCTTCTGCCAGTTCAGGCCGCCCAGTCTGGATTGGCTCTGTGGGTGAAAGCCAAGGTGCAAACTTGTTCGACATACTTGCTCCATTTTTCCACTTCTTCGCCCTCGAGCGTCTTCACAACGGTTCGACCATCGTCCTCTCTAACGGTTATTTCAACTTTTAAGGTCTTAGCCATTCAAAACCCTTGCGCACAGTAATTGGTCTGTCATTTCGCGTATGTTAGTGGGATGTATGGATAGTCCGGATTCACGATTAGTGTCTGCCGTTTCGGATCGATGACGACGTCTAAATCTTCCATCGGGACAGATCCTAGCAGCACCTCTCCCTGGTCTGCCAAAACGAGAGCGTCGACTGTTGTCCTTCGATTCTCGAAGCGCACTTCAACTGGACCTACTACAGTTCCTCTTACTTCCTTCTCATCCGCCAAAGTCGCCATGCGCTCTTCGAGGACCGCCAAGTCAAGCTGTTCTTTCAGATGGCCCGGAATCACAAGCATGTACGACCCACTGTCAACCAAAGCGTTCACACGAACTCGCTTGATTTCATCCTCAGTAATGAACCCCCTGCGATTTAATGTGAGTTCATCCACGCTGATCAGTTCGATCTCGGCATAAACTAATCCCATTTCCTTTTCTCCGGTCGGTTGTAAACCCACAGATGGTCTGATCCGTTGTGGTTGTGCCTTTCTGTTCGCAGGTAAAAGCATGACTAGCCCTCCAGAGTCATAGGCCGAAACGCCGGCGGCACGGCCGAATTATCAAAAACCCCAAAAGCCGCTCCTTCCGGTTCAGGCATAGGAGCACTCTCGGCCCATTCCGAGTCTTCGTCGATCTCCCGCGTCACTTCGGCAGTGATCTCTTCCAGGCGTTCTTTTGTCGCGATCTTTTGATCGAGAAGAAATCTTTCAAATCGATCGATTGGATCGTTGTGCTTCTCCCAATATTCGATCTCGCCTTCGGGAACGTAGCGTTGATCGTCGTGTTCGGCGTGTCCTTTGCGACGATACGTCTTAGCTTCGATCAAAACAGCGCCGCGGCCTGTGCGTGCGTAATCGACGGCTTGCTTCGTGACTTCGTAGCAGGCAATAACATCGTTGCCATCGACTATATAGCCTGGAATTCCGAATGCAGCAGCCTTTTCCGCCAGGTTTCTGACCGCAGTCTGCAAATTCGTTGGCGTCGAGTACGCATAGTAGTTATGTTCGGCGATCACAATCAGCGGCAGACGCTGCACCGCGGCAAAGTTCATCCCTTCATAAAATGCGCCGGTGCTTGCGCCGCCGTCGCCGATGTACGCTAACCCAACGATATCCTTTTTTTGCATGCGGGCGCCGAGCAGAATTCCAGTCATCACCGGAATCATGTCGCCGAGATGCGAAATCGGACCGATGAATCCTTTGTCCAGGTAGCCGAAGTGGACGTTGAGATCTTTGCCACCCGAAGGCCCCCACGCTTTGGCCATGTACTGAGCAAGAATCTCACGCGGGCGAATGCCTTTCACGAAGCAAGCGCCCAAATCGCGAATGATCGGCGTGATGAAATCATCAGGCCGCAGCGCATACGCAGAACCAATCGCCGTCGCTTCCTGCCCCAGCGATCGATAGACGCCCCCGACGACCTTCGTCTGTCGATAAAGATTGACAATGCGCTCCTCGACCAATCGCGTCAGTTTCAGATAGCGATAAAGCTCAAGCGTCTGCTCATGCGTGAGCGAGGTGTCTTTAGTGCAGGAGCGCGGTTGGCCGTCCGCGGGCTTGCGCGGCGCATACTTCGTGCTGATGCGCATTTGAAAGCCGGGACGACGACGACTGCGAGGCCCGCGCTTTCGCTCATCGCGTTTTGAGTGTTGATTATCAGCCACGGTTACGGAGCCCGCGCCGCGTAGCGGCGATCTGAGTTTAGGCCGGCCTTTCAAGGCCGGCACAGCGCCAGTTTAAGCCAGGCCGTCGCGTAGCGACGGTTGAATCGCTTCTGATAGTGTTCACTTAGGTTCATTTCGTCGCCAAGCGACGAGGTCCTCAATTCATTTCCTGACCCGGCCTTGAAAGACCGGGCTAAAGTCAGCGGTCGCTGAACGCGACCACAGAGACTAAATATGAATCGACATGCCATGCACACCTTCGGCGGCTTCCATCACGGCTTCCGAAACCGTCGGATGAGCATGCATTGTCCGGCCCAACTCTTCAGCAGTTGACTCAAGCTGCATTGCGACACAGGCTTCCGCGATCAATTCCGTCGCGTGCGGGCCGATGATGTGCACACCGAGGATCTCATCGTACTTCTTCTCGCTGACAATCTTTACGAAGCCTTCTTCTTCGCCAATGATGCGCGCTTTTCCCGACGCGCTAAATGGAAACTTGCCCACTTTGACATCGTAACCCGCATCGCGTGCTTTCGCTTCACTCAAACCAACCGAACCAATTTCCGGATCGCAGTACGTACAATTCGGAACCAGCCGCAAATTAATCGGTCGCGGATTCTTCCCGGCAATGTGCTCGACGGCGACGATGCCTTCTTTCGAGGCGAGGTGCGCAAGCAAAGGAGTCGGCACCACGTCACCGATTGCATAAACGCCTTTCTCGTCAGTTTGCTGAAATTCGTCGGTCTTGATGAATCCCTTTTCGACTTTGATTTTCGTTCCTTCCAGACCAAGTCCTTCCGTGTAAGGCATGCGGCCGACGGCGACCAAAAGCATCTCTGCTTCCAGCTTCACTTCTTCGCCCTTTGAAGTCTTGCCCGTTACTACCACACCGTTGTCTGTCTTATCCAACTTGTCCAGCTTGGTATCAACTTGCGATTTGATGCCACGCTTACGAAACGATCTCTCCAACTCTTTCGAGACTTCTTCATCTTCAAGGGGAACCAGTCGCGGCAGCAATTCAACAATCGTCGTCTGCGCGCCGAAGCGTGAATAGACCGATGCGAACTCGACCCCAACTGCGCCGCAGCCCATTACGATCAGGGACTTCGGTACGTCGGTTAATTCGAGAATGTGATCGCTGTTGACGACTTGCTTGCCGTCAGTTTCAAATCCGGGAATCGGACGCACGACCGAGCCCGTCGCGATGATGATGTTCTTCGTTCCAACGCTTTCTTTCTTTCCATCTTCGCCGGTCACTTCGATTTTCTCGGGCAACGCCAGTCGCGCCGTGCCTTTGAATACCATCACCTTGTTTTTCTTCATCAGGTATTCAACGCCCTTTGCGTTCTTCATTACGACTTTATCTTTGCGCTTCTGCACGTCCGCGAAAGCAAGCTGGATCTCCGATGCTTGCACGCCAAAGTCAGCGGCGTGCTGCATCTGTTCGTAGATATGCGCCGACATCAGAAGCTGCTTGGTCGGAATGCACCCGCGCAGTCCACAGGTTCCCCCTAAGCGTTTGTCCTTTTCTACCAGCGCAACTTTCAACCCGAGCTGCGCCGCGCGAATCGCCGCCACATAACCACCGGGGCCGGCGCCAATGATCGTTACATCAAATTGTTCGTTAGCCAATCTTTCTTGCTCCCTTTCGCTGACAGAGAAACTGAGCCCAAGAATGCGGGCTCATGCCTCTTGATTCGACTCGAATTACTGAAAAA
>WNFT01004780.1_pt1 | contig 20549 bp, 15 predicted proteins | sample 5400191 | NCBI WGS metagenome assembly WNFT01 (sample SAMN13153359, study PRJNA577476) | soil metagenome | isolation source: 80 cm saprolite under Madrone tree | place: USA:California | collected 2016-06-14 | reverse complement strand
GCGGCGTGATGAACGAGGCATTCGGGGTCATCATCGACGGCAAGACCCCACGGGCCTCAGCACAGCCTTTTCAAACGTAGAGGGGAACGTTCTGCTCCAGGCATTTGTCCATGAGGTCGCGCAGCGGCGGCACGCCCTGCCCGTAGACGTTGGCGATGATGTCGGGCTTGAGGAGCTCGGTGGCATCGCCGGCGAGGGCCACCGCGACCTGGACTTTGGCCGGTGTCGCCCCGTTGACAGCGATGTGGAACGGAATGCTGGCGCGCGTGGGATCGGTCGCTCCGCTCGCGGCGACGATGAGGAGTCCCGGCACGGCGCCCATTATCTGCCGTTGTGAAGCTCAGCCGCCGAGATTCGGTCCGGCTTCTCCTACTGTGGCTGGCCGGGATCGACCTCCGCCTGACGATGCTGGCCGTGCCGCCGCTAATACCTCTGATCCACCGCGACTTGCACCTCGACGAGAAGAGTGTCGGGGCGCTGGTATCGCTGCCGGTGCTCCTGCTCGCCACCGCGGCAGTGCCGGGATCGCTCCTCATCGCCAGGCTTGGCATTCGCGGTGCCCTGGTGACGGGGCTCGGGCTGGTCGCAGTGTTTGGCGCCACGCGCGGCCTCGGGCCGAGCACCCCGGTGCTATTCACATCGACCTTCCTCATGGGGCTCGGCGTCGCAGTGAGCCAGCCCGCCTTCCCGTCGATCGTCCGCGAGTGGTTCCCGAGGCGCATTGCGATCGCCACCGCCGTCTACAGCAACGGCATCCTCATCGGCGAGACGCTGCCCAATGCGCTCACGACGCCGGTCGGCGCGCTGCCCGCGGCCCACGGCGACTGGCGCTGGGCGCTGGTGCTGTGGTCCGCGTTCGTCCTCATAACGGCAGTTGCGATCGCCGTCGCGGCGCCGAAGCGCGGACCCAAGCCATCAGTTCCAACGCGTTGGTGGCCCTCATGGCGTTTTGGCCAGACGATGCGCATCGGCATCGTGATGGGGATGGCGTCCGCCGTCTACTTCGGCACCAACGCCTACATCCCCGATTTCCTCGACCAGACGGGCCGCCACCAGCTCATCTCCCCCACCCTTGCCATTTTCAACGGGTCGCAGCTCCTGACGGCGCCCGTCGTCGCCATCTGGGATCGGCTGTTGACCGGACGTGCGGGCTTCATCGGCTCGGCTGGGTTGATGGTTGCGGCTCAGATCGGCATCGTGGTCACGCCCGGGGCGGGCGTCCTGGTCTGGGCGCTGATCCTCGGCTTCGCGGCCGCGCTCGCATTCATCGTCGTCCTCACCATGCCGCCTCGCATCGCCGCGCCCGGCGACGTGCACCGCATGAGCGCGGGCGTGTTCACCTTTCAGTACGCGATCGCGTTCATCGTGCCGCTCATCGCCGGCGCGCTGTGGGACGCGACCGGGCGGGCCGTTTTGGCCTTCGTGCCTGGGATCGTCGCGTCGGTGGTGATGGGCTGGCTGGCGTTATCCCTGCGGATACCGCCTGCCGAACCCCGCGCTAGAGCGACTTGAGCAGGCGGTCGAACTCCCCCTCGTTGAGCGCGCGCATCGTCTCGGTCGAGACGTTGCCCTGCATGCCGGTCATGACCGCGAACTTGGCGGCGACGTCGTCGTCGGGCGCCTCGATGATCGCGACGATGTCGTAGCGGCCCATCGTCAGGTAGGTGTGCAGCAGCTTGCCACCCATCCCTTCGATGCCTTTCGCCGCGGCCTCACGTCGCGCGGGGTGGTCCTTGACCTTCCGGATGCCCTGCTCAGTGAACTTCATGAGCGAGATGTATGTCGGCATGGCGATTGACCTCCTTGTGATCTGACTCTCAGCGCGATGCTATCGCGCTTTCCACTCAGGGGAATATGCCGTTCTTGAAGTCGTCGATGATCTCGTTCGCGGCCCGCGCCCCCTCCTCCGCGCCTCCTTCCATGAAGCCCTGGAAGTTCGTGGAGCAGTGCTCGCCGGCGAAATGGCACTTGCCGGTGTGGATGTCAGGCTGGCGAAGGCCCTCGTAGCCGCTGAACTGCGTGTATTGGCCCACCTTCCAATACGAGTACGAGCCGAGGAGGAACGGGTTCGTGAGAGGCGCGTCCAGCGTCGCCCTGCCGTTCCACTGCTTCGTGATCCCCGGGAAGACAGGCTCGATCTGACTTAGGAACGTTTGCGCGAACTTCGCCACGAGGTTGGGGTTGGTGGGATCGCCATTGAATGACGCCAGCGGTACACCGCCGCCCGTGTAGTCGACCAGGATCCCAGTTGCGCCATCCTGGGCCCGCGTGACTTCCCATGTGTTCTGGTATCCGGTGTCGGCATATGTCGAACCGTTGCCGATACCCCAGGGACCGCTCTGGTTCCAGTAGCGGTTGTTGAACTGCAGCTGCAGCTTGCAGTTCTTGCCGTAACCCAATTGCGTAATGGCGGTCTGCTTCAGGCTGTCGAATTGCGCCTGGCTGTAGTTGAGTCCGCGTAAGACCGAGAACGGGATCGACATCACGACACGATCGACAACTTTGGTGAACTTCCCGCCAGCACCGTTGAAGCTGAGGGTGAATGTGCCGTCCGCGTTCGTCGCGATTGCGGTGAGGGCGGTGTTGAGTTGCACCGTGCCCGCTGCCAGCGCGGCGGCGATCGCCTGGGGCAGGCGCTCGTTGCCGCCGGCGATGTGATAGCGCTCGTCCGACGCGCCAAAGATCCTGAACTGGCCCGGCTGCGGCTGGAAGGCGAGGAGGTAAACCATGTTGAGCGAGCTCTGCTCGGTCGTGACGTTGCCGTACTCGATGTTGTAGGCGACGTCGAGCAGCCGGCCCATGCGCGAGTTGTGGCCGCCCGGCACGCGGGTCTCGATCCAGTCGAACAGGCTCAGGTGGTCGAGGTCGAAGCCGGCCTGGTTGAAGCTGTTGTATAGGGTCGGGAATGGCGCTGACGTCAGATCCTTCTTGACCGCAGTCCAGACCGCGTTGAAATCCACGTTCTTCTGGGTGGTCGTGTAGTAACCGCCGAAGAAGAAGTCGGTTTCGGTCGACTGGTTCGGCTCCGCGGCCAGCAGGTCGACGGTCGGGAGCTTGAAACGTGTGGTGAGCCCCAGGATCGTCTTGTGCTTCGAGTCGATGAGCTCGCCGCAGTGCTCGCTGGTCTGGCCATTGAGCCATGACGTGGTGTCGGAATGCATGCGCCCGCCCACGCGTGGCGAGGCTTCATATACGGTGGACGCGATGCCCGCGTCCTGGAGGGTGAGGGCCGCGTTGAGACCCGCGATGCCGCCACCGATGATCGCAATGCGCGACGGACCGCTTGGTTTCGGCTGAGCTGCGGCCATCGCCGCCACCGGCCCGCCCAAGGCGGCCGCACCCACCGTCACGCCCGTCACCTTCAGGAAGTCCCGCCGCGTCAAGCGCATCTGCCGGCGTTCTTCTTGCACGGTGTTGACCGTGCGTCCTGACCGATCGGCCTCCTCGAAGTCCTCGAAAAGCGCCTGGAACTTCCTCAGCAGGGGCGTGCGCGCTATGGTTCTTCCTCCTTGGGCGGGGCGTGGAACGGTAATGGTAGAGGGGCCCGGGCGTGCCGGACCCCTCTAAGCGCTATCGAGCCGTTGTCGCTGTGCTGGTCGAGCCACCGGACGGCGTGGCGTCACCGGCGACCTGCGTCGCGTTCGAGCCGCCGCCGAGAGACAGCCCACTCGTTGGTGTGAACATGGCCTCGTTCAACAAAGAACCGTTGGGAGCAGTCGCGACTGCGAAGACCGGGTGTGCGGCCCCGCGACTGTCGAACGATGTCGACTGGTAGTCGCCGACCATGAATCCCTGACTGGTCAGCGGGAGCCAAGTCACGAGCATCGGTCCGGCCAGGTCAGACGTGCTGGTCCAGGTCGCGCCCCCGTCAGTTGACGACACGAAGCCTTCGTGCAGCTGGCAGGTCGAGATCGTGCAGTCGGCGTTGTCGTAGAAGTTGAAGCTCAGAGCGATGTGAGCCCCCGACCCGGACGTCGACTTATCAACAGCGACGCCGGGGATGAAGTGATCGACCTGTGGCGAGTCGAACGTGGCCCTCGCCGCCGTCGACCACGCTTTGCCATCGGTCGACGTGCTGAAGACGATGTCGTTGGCCTTGCAGCCGGTCGAGAACCGGCAGTCCTGCCACGCGACGTAAACCCTTCCGGCGCCGTCGATCTCCGCCGACGGCAGCGGCGAGGTCCGGAGGTTGCCGGCGACCGGATGATCCTTTACGTGCGAGATCTTCTCGGACGCGTCCCAGCTGGCTCCGCCGTTCTCGGATGTGAAGGAGCCGATGGTGTTCTGGAGGCTCTCGAAGGGCACCACCACGGTGCCGTTGGGCTGCACCAGCGGCTGCCCGCCCAGACCGTGCACCGTGTCGGCGGTCGCGAGCGGTGCGCTCCAGGTGAGACCGCCGTCGCTCGATGTGATCATCTGTTCCAGGTCGATCTGAGCGAAGTTGTCGAACTCGGTATAGCAGTTTCCGAAGAACGGGCTGGTGGGCGTGTTGTCGCATACCGTCCAGTTCTTGTCGAGGTCGACCCTGGAGGTATAGGTCGGTGAAACGGCCGAGATGGGACTACCCCACGTTTGGCCGCCGTCGGTCGAGCGGCTGATGAACACCGTGGGCACGACATGGCTGGGCAGCAGTGGAATCGATGAAATCAACCAAATATTGTGCTTGGCGTCGAATGCCACCGAGGGGTCACTCACGCGCTCGAATGGGCTGGTCGGATCGACCTGAAAGGTGAGGCCAGGAAGGAATCCCTGGGTGAAATGCGCCCCGTTGTTGGTCGAGGTTGCGAAGCCGATGTCGGACGAGCCGCCGTTGAAGAATCGGCCCACCTGGAAAGTGGACACGACGGTCGAACCGAACGAAAAGGTGTCCGGCTCGACTTCCGTCCGATGGCTGCTCGTCGGGTTCGCGAACGGGTCAGAGCTGATCTGTGTGAGGGCGCCCTGGGCGGCCAGGACGCTCCACGACAATGCGACCACCAAGCCGGCCGCCAACGCGCCTGCGGGAACCAGCTTCTTCATTCCCTACCCCCTATCTGTCCTGCTTCTACGGGATCGCCACCGTCGCCACCACCTGCTGCTGGTAGTGCGCAGTGTTGGTGATTCCTTCTGCATACGTGCTGACAAATGTCGTGACGCTCGTCGAGCCGCTTACAGTGCTTCCGAAGTAGTCTCCGATAAAGGTTCCGACACAGTCCGCGCAACTCGTATGCGGAGAGTTCAGCTGCGGATCGAAGCTGTGCTGGGAAATCCGGATGTTATTGCCGGCTCGCTGCAAGTTCGCGCGGTAGAACTGGATGCTGGCGTTAATGCAGTAGTTGGGCGCTCCGTATGGCGGCAGGCTGCCGGAGTACCTGGGGTTGATCTTGTCGAGAGCCAGACCCGCGGCGGCTGCTTCAGCACTCCCCTGTGCCGGGCAGGAAAGGCGGCGGTCGTAGAAGGTGACGCTGATAGTGCCGTTGGCGGCAGCAGCGAGTCCTGGTTGGAATTCATCCGCCGGATTCATGTTGTCGTTGACCGTGACCGGTGAAGACCAGGCCAGGCCGCCGTCGTAGGAGGCGGTCAGCAGGACGTTGCCCACGCCCGCGCTGTAGTCCTCATAAGCGACGTAAAGCGGAAAGTGTCCGGCGACCTTCTGCCGGCCGACCGTGAAGCTCGTCTCGATGCCGTCGCGGAACGTGGTGTTCGCATATCTGGCAGGGGGCGCCGCGATGTTGTCGGCGACCACGGACGCAACGTTCCAGGTGGCGCCGCCGTCCGTGGACTTGATCATCGTGATCTTGTCGCAGCAGTAGCTCTTCTCAGGCGCCGTGTTGGTCAGGGGTGTATAGACAACTCCTTCTGCGTCGACGTGCGGGAGGACATAGGAGACACCCTGAGGATTGTTTGAACCGTCAGGGAGCCGGAGCGGGACCGACCAGTCGCTGTGGGTGCCGTCAGACGAGGCCTGGGCGTAGGAGACGAAGGTCTGCGCGGTGCAGCAGCCGTCGAAGACCGCCCACATTGCGTAGACGCGGTTGAAGAAGGGACTGCTTGGGTTGGTGTCGACGGCGATCCACTGCTTGTCTGGCTCGAGTCCCTTCGAGTCGTATGTCGCCACGTAGTCGAGATGACCGCCGTGCTGCGTGATCCAGTCGCCGGCGGCCGCGGCACCGTGTTTGCGGACTAAGACCGAGATCACCTCCGGAGAGATGGCTGGATTGGGCTCCTTGTTCGGGTTGATCTGGAAGTTGTGGGTGCCATCACCGTTGTAATAGAACTGATAGGGCAGGTTCAGGAAGTAGAAATTTCCGTATGAGTCGAATGCGCCGATCGGGTCGGTGTTATCGGTCCAGCCCTCATAGCCTGGGATATGCCCCTGAACGGGCCATGTGGCTCCGCGGTCGAAGGACTCGTAGAAACCCATCAGGTGGTTGTAGCCTTCGGCGCTGACAAACCACTTGACGGTGCCGATCAGGTGTTTGGGGTCGGTGGGATCGACCTGGATGTCGGACTCCGAATGGTCCTTAACCAGCATGGGGGTGGTCGCGGGATAGCCCTGGTTGCTGCCTGCCTGGATCGGGTAAGGGCCAAGGTTCTCACCCGTGTTGGCGGCACCCGCGCACGCGGACATGCCGTCGTAGCCGTCGTTGGGGCCGATGTTCCTGAAGTAAGGCGCCTCCGGCGTGTAGCAGCTGGTTCGCTGCGATGTCGCGAAGACGTTCGTCACGCCGTTGGCGGAGAAGCTCTGCCCATACGCAGCGTCCGACTGTGTCCGGGGCCCAGCAGACGACGCGGGAGTGATCGAAAACGACGCGACTAAGATCGCGGGAATTGCAAGCGAGATCAGCTTGAGCCTTCTCATGGAAATTCCCCCTGAGTCGAGACCAACGGCACACGCGCGAAGCGTTCTTCGGAATATAGGCGACAAAAGCTTAAGAAGCAATTTGGAGCGGGCGACCGGCCTCGAACCGGCTACCTCAACCTTGGGAAGGTTGCGCTCTACCAGGTGAGCTACGCCCGCTCGTGCGGCTTCAGATTCTAGGCGTTCACGTTTTTTCGACCACGCCCTCGGATTCGGGTGCGGCCTCCGCAACAACCGATCGAACCAACGCCGAATACTCCTCCACGAGAGCCCGTGACTGTATAGGGTCGAGGGTCGACGCGATGATGTGGCACTCGGGGCGGTCCGCGTCGGGCACCACAAGCACCCAGCCCCCATCGACGAACACCTTCACGCCATCGGTGAGGTCGACCCGATCCTTGAGGTGCTTCTCCATCATCGTCCGCATCACACGGCCCTTGATGTCCCACGGGCAGAACTCCACCGCCTTCACGTGCGCCACCGGCGGGATCTTCCGTCTGAGGGCAGCGATCGAGCCACCGCTCTGGGCGAGGAGCTCGACGACTCGCACTGTCGTGAAGATGGCGTCGAATGCGATCGCGAAGTCGGGCCAGCAGTAGCCGCCCGTGCCGTCGGATGCGAGCACAGTGTCGGCGTGCTGCGCGGCCCGCAGCACCGCGCCCGGCGTGATCTTGGTGGGCACGAAGCGGCTGTTCATCTCGTCGGCGATCATCGAGAAGGCCAGCGACGAGGAGGCCGGGCCTAGCAGCAGGCCAGGCTTGGCGGCCAGTGCGAGCTGGCTGAGCACGGCGAAGGCGGTGTCATGGTCGAGGACCTCGCCCGTCTCATCGACGATGAAGCAGCGCTCGCCGGGCGAGTCGACGAAGATACCGAGCTTCGATTTGACGGCGGAAGCGATGACGCCCATCTCCTGCAGGCGGCCGCGAAACGCATCCTCGTCCTGCTCGACCACAATCTCGGCCGGCGAGGCGTTGAGAGGGATGACGGTGCAGTTCATCTCCTGCAGCACCCGCGGCAGCACCTCCGCCGCCGCGCCGTTGTTGTAGTCGATGAGGACCTTGGGCGCCGCGGCGCGCACGGTTTCCAGGTCGGTCTTCGCCAGCATGTCTTCGACGTATCGCTCGGTCTGGCTGTCACGCCGCTCAATGCGACCCATCTCGTAATGCAGCACGCGACGGATGTCCTCGCGGAAGTACAGGCCCTCGAGCTTGCGCTCGGTGCGGTTGTCGATGTCGAGGCCGTGGTCGTCGAACAGGCGGATGTCGGCGGAGCGCGGGTCGACCGGCGACGTCTGCACGTGGATAGCCGAAACGTGGTTGTGCCCCGCCCAGTAGCGCGCAACCGGGGCCGGCAGGACTGAAAGGTCGGTGACGTCGGCGCCGGACGAGATCATTCCGGATATGAGCGCGCGGTGGAGCATGCGCGCGGCCCGCGTGTAGTCGCGCGAGATGGCGATCTCGGTCCCCTTCGGGCTCAGCGCCCCCACCGCGGCCCCAAACCGCGACGCGAACTCCGGCGTGAACTCCACGTTGGTGAGGCCGCTCAACCCGTAAGAGGTGAACAGGCCGCGCTTCCACGAACCCGCCCAGATGATCGAGTCGTGCACGACCGCGCCCCGCTCGACCTCTTTGTTGGGCCAGATGCGGACGTTCGCGTTCACGGTCACGCCAGTCCCGAGCACGACCTCGCTACCGATGACGCTGCCCTCCTCGAGCAGGCAGCCGTTCTTGACCGTGACCGAGCGGCAGACCACGGTGCCGCGTAGGCGCGAGTTGAGGCCGACATAAGAGTGGTCCCAGAGGATCGAGTTGGAGACCTTCGCGCCCGAGTCGATGGTCGTGTAGCCGCCAATGACGGCCGGCCCGTTGACCCAGGCTCCCGAGCGAACCGATCAGCGCCGGCCCGTCGATGCGGGCGCCGTCGGAGACATCGGCCTCTTCGTGGATCCAGATGTTCTCGCCCTTTCGCTCGCCGGGGATGTCCACCTTGACGCGGCCTTCGAGGCAATCGAAGTTGGCCTTCACATAGGCGGCGTGGCTGCCGACGTCCTCCCAATAGCCCGACGTCACCCAGCCGAAGACAGGCTCGCCTTGCTTGAGGAGCTTCGGAAAGACGTCGCCTGACCAGTCCGTGACCTCGCCTGGACGGAAGAAGTCGAACACCGCGGGGTCGAGCACGTAAATCCCTGTGTTGGCGAGGTCGGATATGACCTCGCCCCAGCTGGGCTTTTCGATGAATCGCTGCACGGCACCGCCTTCGTCGACGACGACCACCCCGTACTCGAGCGGGTTGGGCACCGGCTTCAGAACGATCGTGGCCAGGGCGCGGTGTTCGCGGTGGAAGCGGACCGCGGCCCCGAGGTCGACGTCGGTCAGCGCGTCACCGGAGATGACGAGGAACGGCTCGTTCAGCTGCTGGCGGGCGAGCATCACCGAGCCCGCGGTGCCGAGCGGCGAGTCCTCCACCGAGTACGTGAGCGCGACGCCCTGTTCGGAGCCGTCGCCGAAGTAGTTGCGGATCGATGCGCCGAGGTACTGCACCGTGGCGATCACGTCGCGCATCTGGTGGCGACGCAAGTGCAGCAGGATGTGCTCCATGATCGGGCGCCCGGCGACCGGCACCAGCGGCTTCGGCTGCCGGCTCGTCAATGGACGCAGACGAGAACCCTCGCCGCCGGCCATCACCACGGCTTTCATGTCCCTTCCTCTCTACTCGATACCATCGTAGGTCTTGCATGACGAACTGAACCAATTCGCCCACGACCTCCTGTGGACGTGGGAGCCGCGGATCGAGGCATTGTTCCAAGCGCTCAGCCCCGACCTCTGGGAGTCGACGCGCCAGAATCCGGTGCTGCTGCTGATCCAGCTGGGCGATTCGGGTATCGAAGAGGCGCTCAAGCGTGACGAGGTCAAACGTGCGCTCGAGGGTGCTCGCGCCGCCTATCGCGAGTACTACGACCGCCGCCCACCCTTCATGAACGCGCGCGCGCCGATGGTGATCGCGTACTTCTCCCTCGAGTTCGGGCTGGCCGAATGCCTGCCCATCTACAGCGGCGGTCTGGGGGTGCTCGCCGGCGACCACCTGAAGGCGACCAGCGACCTCGGCTTGCCGCTGGTCGCGGTCGGCCTGTTCTACAAGCAGGGCTTTGGTCGTCAGGAGATCAATGCCGAAGGCCGGCAGGTCGAGGTGTATTTCGAAAACCGGGGCGAGGAGCTGCCGGTGCGCCGGGTTGAGGGCGTCGAGGTGGACGCGCCGATCGGGGACCGCAAAGTGAAGATCGGGGTCTGGCGCGCACAGGTAGGGCGCGTGCCGCTGTTCTTGCTCGACACCGACCTGGAATCGAATCCGTCCGACCTTCGCTCGATCACGGACCGGTTGTACGTGCCCGAGCCGGACCGACGGTTGCGGCAAGAGATCGTTTTGGGAATTGGCGGGGTGCGGGCGCTACGCGCGCTGGGCATGGTGGCGGGCGTGTTTCACCTCAACGAGGGGCACAGCTTCTTGTGCGCGATCGAACGGATCCGAGAGCTACGAGCGTCTCGACAGATGACGTTGGAGGAGGCGCGGCTGGTCGCGCGTGCGGGCATCGTGTTCACGACGCACACGCCGATCGCGGCCGGGAGTGATTTCTTCGAGCCCGGGCTCGTGTGGGACCTCCTCAATCCCTACCTGACCGAGGTCGGCATCTCATTCGACCGCTTCATGGATCTCGGCCGCCAGCGTCCGGGAGATCCGCGCGACAGGCTTGTGACCACTTACGCCGCGCTGCGACTGGCCGACCAGGCGGTCGGTGTGAGCCGGCTGCATGGCGCAGTGTCGCGGCGGTTGTGGAAGGACGCGTGGCGCGGACTGCCAGAGTCGCAGGTTCCCATCGGATCGGTGACGAACGGTGTCCATATGCCAACCTGGGTGGCGCCGGAGATCGCCGCGCTGCTCCGACGCTTTGTCGGCCCCGACTGGTGGGACCTGGATGGCACCGACGGCCGCTGGCAGGCGGTGTTTGAAATCCCAGCGGCCGACCTGTGGGCCGTTCACCTGGAGCTGAAGAAGAAGCTGCTCGCGGTTGCAAAGGCGAGGTCGATCGAGGCCGAGGGCATGGACGAGCACTCGCTCACGTTTGGTTTCGCGCGGCGGTTCGCGCCTTACAAACGCGCCAACCTGCTGCTGCAGGATCGCGCCCGCCTGACGAAGCTCCTGCACAACAGCAAGCGGCCGGTCCAGATGCTGTTCGCGGGCAAAGCGCATCCCGCGGACCAGCCGGGCAAGGACATCTTGGCCGGCGTCGTGCGGCTGGCGCGCGAAGAACCATGCGTCGCCTTCCTCAAGGATTACGACCTCGCGATCGCGCGGCACCTCGTGCACGGCGCAGACGTGTGGCTGAACAATCCGCAGCGCTTTCTCGAGGCGAGTGGGACGAGCGGCATGAAGGCCGGTGCCAACGGGGTGCTGAACGTGAGCGTGCTCGACGGCTGGTGGGACGAGGCGTACCGGCCGGAGCTGGGTTGGGCGATTCCGTCGGGCGCGACCCTCGACCGGCCCGCGGTCGACGACCAGGCCGAGGCGGAGGGTTTATTCAGGCTCCTCGAGCGAGAGGTCGTTCCGGCCTTCTTCGACCGCGACGCCAACGGGATCCCGCAGAAGTGGGTGGAGATGATGCGCGCGTCGATCCGGTACGTCGTCACGGACTTTTCCGCACGCCGCATGGTCGTCGACTACTTCGACACCGCTTATGCCCCCGCGGCGCGCCGCGTGGAGCAGCTGCGGCTCCTCCCGGATTGGGGCGGCTGATTCCGCACTTCTTGATCTAAACGCGCTCATCCCCACCACGAATTCGGCGCGTTTTGATCAAGCGGCGCGAATCAACGGGTCAGCACGTAGGGCTAGTCGGAGACCGCAGCGACTCCACGCCGCTCACGTCGCGCGGCGATCCCGGCCTGGAACAGCTGCACGTAGCGCTGCGCCGAGCGTGACCACGACACGTCCTCACTCATCGCCCGGCTGATGAGCCATGTCCACAGCGACGGATGCCGGTACGTCTCGGCCGCTCGTACCACCGCCCCATAGAACTGCCAGGGGTCGTAGGCGGTGAACGTGAATCCGTTCCCCTTCGACGCGACGGGGTCGTAATCCTTGATCGTGTCGGCCAGGCCACCCGTGGCTCGCACCACGGGGATCGTGCCGTAGCGAAGCGCGATCAGCTGCGCCAGGCCACCGGGCTCGTAGCGCGAGGGCATCCACAGCATGTCCGCGCCGGCATAAATGCGCTGCGCGAGGGGAGCGTCGAAGCCGATTACCGCGGCCACTTGCCCAGGGCGCTCGGCCGCATAGCGCCGGAACATGTCCTCATAGCGGCGGTCGCCGGTGCCGATGACGACGACCTGGATGCCGAACTGCATGAGCGCCGGCATCGCCTGCTCGACCAGATCGAGGCCTTTGACGTCGTACAGCCTCGAAACCATCGCCGCGAGCGGCCGGTCGGACTGCTCGAGACCGAGCTCGCTACGCAGCTCTGCGCGGTCGAGTGCCTTGGGTTCGGTCGCCGACGACGTGTAGTGATGCGGGATGTTGGGGTCGCGATGCGGGTCGAAGCTCTCGTAGTCGATGCCGTTGACGATTCCGTGCAGCTTGTGTGCGTGCGAGCGGATGAGCTCGTCGAGACCCTCGCCGAATTCGGGCGTCTGGATTTCGGCCGCGTAGCGCTCGCTGACCGTGTTGACGACGTCCGCGAAGTGAATTCCGCGGCCGAGCACGTTGACCACGTTGTCCAGGCCCGGGATGCCGACGCGAATCAAGCCCCATTTGTCGAGTCCCGCGAGGGTCAGCGCCCCGAACCCGAACACGCCCTGCGCCGCGAGGTTGTGGATCGTCAGCGCCGTCGCAACCTCGGCGGTCGGACCCTCGGTGTAGACGCGATCGATGAGGTTGGGCACCAGGGCCGCGTACCAGTCGTGGATGTGGATCACGTCTGGCGTGAACTTCAGCGCCGGCAGCATCTCCAGCAGCGCGCGCGAGAAGTAGACCGAGCGCGCATCGTCGTCACCAAACCCATACATGCCGTCGCGGTCGTACAACGCCGGGCAGTCGACGAAGTAGACGGTCACGTCGCCGAGGCTGCCCTCGAAGATGGTCGCCGGCATCAGCTGCGCGCCCAGCTGCACCGGCAGTTCGCGGACGACAGGCTTTAGGCCGTGCTTTCCGATGTCGACCTGGCGATAGCGCGGCATCACGACGCGCACGTCGTGACCGAGGCGGCGCAGCTCTTTCGACAGCGACGCGGCGACGTCGGCCACCCCACCCGACTTCGCGAACGGCGTGAGCTCCGATGTGGCGACGAGCACTTTGAGCTGCTTGGCACCCGGCGCAGTGGCCGGGCCGGCGTTGCCAGGGATTCGCAGTCCCAGCGAGCCCGATGGCGGAACCTGCTCGATGTCGCCGCCGTCGCGGCTCACCACGAGCGCCATCTCCATCGTGTCCCCGCCATGACGGCCGAGCAGCTTCAGCGGGATCGATATGAATAGTGGATCGGCCCCGTCGAGCTCGGCAACTGGCTCGGCCCTGGCCTGGCCCGCATCGACCCGCGCGATCGTCAGCGATGCGCCTTTGGCGTGCGGAACGATGCGGATGACGTTAGCCGCATCGAAACCGAAGTCGGCGGCGGCGGTGGCCTGCAGCGGCAGCTCGAGCTTGCCGCCGGGCTCATCGGCCGGGACGCCGGAGCAGTACAGCCAGAACTCGATCTTCTGCGACTCCAGCTCGCCCGGCGAGCGCGGGCTGTCGATGCGAAGGTAGAGGCGCTCGGTGTCGGAGCCGTAGAGAACGCGCTCAACGATCCCGGCCGGCCTGTGCAGCGCGCCAAAGCCGGAGCCGACGACGAAGTAGCCCGCCTTCCCCCACGCCGAGTCGCTTCGCGACCTGGGGCTGATGCTCTCCGCCGGCACCTTGCGCTCGGGCGTCGGCGCGCGCTGGATGATCGGCTGATATAGACGCGCCGGCGCGCGCTGCCCCATCAACTTGTAGACGTTGCGCAGATGCAGTCGGAACTGGTTGTCCCAGATCGTGTCCATACCCGAGTCGTGCTTGCGGCTGAACCACCAGAACCAGTCGCTGCCTTCGGTGATCAGGATCTCCCGCCAGCCCAGCGCGGCCGCGTCCGAAAGCTGCGGGCGCTGCCGTGACTGCTCATCGAGCCACGATCGGGTGTCGGCGAGGAGCTCCCAGGCGATGTTGTGCTCGGGGTCGCCGATCCAGGTGTCGAGGCTGGCTCCGATCCAACTGCCTGTGTGCAGGTGATGGAGGCTTTGCTCGGGCGGGTGCTCTTTGATGAAGTCGGAGACGGTCGTCGTGACGATCTCGGGTGAAGCCTCGAGCTCGGTGTAGAGCGCATTGAGGAAGTCGTGCCCGTCGCGCGGATAGAACTCCCACGCGTTCTCGCCGTCGAGGGCGATGACGGCCAGGTAATCCTTGTCGTCCTGCTGCTCGCGAATTCGCTTCATGCGCCCGACGAGATTGCGCGCTGCGTCCACCGACGACATTCGCTGGTAGTCGAAGCCGATCGAGTTCGAGATCGCAGAGTCGCGGAAGACCATGGCCACGGATTTCCCGTCGCGCTCCACCTGGAAGGGCCGGTAGAGCTGGTCGGGGGCGTTGACCCGGCCTTCGCTGTCGCGGTAGAACTGCGAGTCGAGGGATCGCGACAGGACCTCCTCGTCGCTGATCATCCAGTCGAGGCCGGCGTGGGTCGCGAGTCCGACCACACTCTCGCCGACCGCCATCTCCGAAGGCCACATGCCGGTCGGACGGCGTCCCAGCAGGCGCTCGAACAAGCCTTGGCCAAGCTCGATCTGCCGCTCCGCGTCCTCACGATGCGAGAAATGGCGCTCGGGAAGCTGGATCTGGGGATTCGCGGTGCGCGCCGAGTCGACGTGGACCAGGAGCGGGAGGATCGGGTGGTAGTAAGGAGAGAAAGTCAGCTCGGCCTGGCCGCGATCGGCAAGCTCGCGGTACTTCGGGATGACCTTCTGCATCATCTCCATCTGGGCCTCGAAAAGGGGCTCTTTGTCCGATTCCGTGAAGTCGCGGTCCTTGCGCTTCAGCTCGGCAAGCCGCGGATCGGACTCGGCCCACGCCGGGTCGCACCACGCGAGGTTGAACCAGAGCTGCAGGTCGCGCATGTCCTGGGTCGTGAACTGGGCGTCGGCTGTGCGTGAAGCCAGCTCGAGGTAGCGGGGCGACTGTTGCACTCGGAGGGCGCGCGGCGATTCGCGCATCCACCGGATGACGAAGGCGCGCTCCTCTGACGAGAGCTCGGCCGCGTCGCGCTTGCTGATGTTGAGGAAGAGGTCGACCGAATCCTCTTTGCCGTAGTCCTCGATCTGCGCAAGCAGCGACGGCACGAGGTTGAACGTGGCGCGCACCTTCGGGTACGCGTCGAGCAGCGCCGGCATCTTGAAGTAGTCCTTCGCCGAGCGCAGGCGCACCCACGGGAGCAGGTACGTGTTGGTGAGGTCGTCCTTGTAGTACGGCTGGTGCATGTGCCATACGAAAGCGACGTTTAAGGGCTTCATCTACTACTTAGCGTATTCATCCAGCGCCCGGATGAAGTTGATGTAGACGCGCTGCTGCTCGCGCAGGATGCCCAAAGCGCCGAGCTCCCACCATTCGTCGGGCGTGAAATAGGCGCTGACCTCAGCCTCGCCTCCCCATCGTCCGAACCACTGGATGAGGTGCAGGTTGTCCGACTGCAGGAGCCACTTCGCGATCTCGATGAGCCGCGGGTCACCGGTAAGCCTCGCCTTCGAATAAGCGTGATGCATGAGCCGAAAGAGACCCTGCTGCGCCTCGTTGCCGAGGAAGAACTCCATGCCGCCTTCGCCCGCCCATGTCGTCCCATATTCGTTGACCGGGACCTCGAGATGCCGAGCGCTTAGCTCTCCTACGGCCTCCGACGGCAGCATCATTCGAACTTTTCGCTTCTTCAGCTCCTTGGCCAGCGCGCGCATGAACTCGAAGATCCCGGTGTCGCGGCGATGGTGCTCGCCGAAGGTCTCGAAATCCCAACCCACCATCACAAGCTCACCCCAGGTCTCGCGCACCCACCCCGCGTAGGTTTCCGCCATCAGCGGCCAATGGTTCCAGTAGCGGTTGGAGAAGCGATAGCCGACGTCGTCTGAGAGGTCGTGATGCCGGACCAGAAGCTTCATGCGCTGCATGGGATGCCGATAGACGTGGGTCGGCTCGCGCCAGCCCATCTGCCACGCACGGCCCTCCATGAATGCGGCGTCGAACCCGCTTTGCTGGAGCGCGAAGTAGACGTCGTTGGACATGAACATCTCGGTCGTGTCGGTGACCGCTATGGGCTTTTGGAACAGCTCCTGCAGCCGCTGGCGGCCGGCGAGCATGGCTTCCTTGAACGCCAGGATGTCGAGGTATAGCAGCCACGAGTGGTATGGCTCGACGTTGACGACCTCGACGTTCGGCCCCGCGCACAGCTTCTTGAAGGCGTCGAGCACCTTCGGTCCCCAGCGCTCCGCCTGCAGGAGAAACGAGTTGCTGAAGCCGATCGACATCTTCCAGCCGCGCCGGCCGAGATCGGTGAACATCGCCGCCGCCGGAAGATACGAGCTCGCAGCCACCTGCTCGAAGTAGTGGCGGTCGAGAGCGTCGTCGAACAGGTAGTCCGATAGCGCCTCAGGCGCCGTCTTCGCCGGCACCACCTGCGCCGGCAGCCTCAAGCGGCGTGGCTGGTGGACGACCATGTAGACGACGAGGTTCTCAGCCAAGAGGAGCCCGTCCTCTGCGAGTGGCGCGGCGAGGCAGCGGCTTCGATTCTTCGATCGCGCCGTTGGGCACCGTCACCGCCTGTTGGGCGGCCGCAAACTCGATTCTCAACAGCAACTGCTCGATCACCTTCTCCCAGGTATATGCGCGCGCGGTCACGCGTCCGCGGCGGCGGATCGCGGCCGCGAGGCCGGGACGCTGCTGAATCAAGTTCAGCTCGGTCACGAGCTCGATCGTTTCATCCGTCTCGACAACGAGCGCATTGCGATAGGCGTCCGCGTAGTCCTCGCCCGTCGCGCCGGTGACAGCCAGCCCTCCGGCTGCCATCACCTCGAGTCCGACCAGCCCGAACGGCTCGTGGCCAGAGTTGGCCAGGACCGCATCGCAAGCCGGGTAGATCACTCCAAGCAGGGGATCGCTGACGAATGTGGTCAGGTTCACCACGTCGGCTTGCGGGTACTGGCGAAAGATGGCAGATAGCCCCGCCGCCTCGCCTGGGGCGTTGACGTTGACGACGTTGAGTCCCTGGTGCTGCGCGTGGCTGATCACCTCGCCACCATGCGGCTCTCGACCCCCGCGCATGAGCAGCCTCACGCGCTTTCCGTGGCGCTTGATGTAGCCGGCGGCGGACACCGCCATCAACCAGCGCTTGTCAGGGTCGAAGCGGCCGATCTTGAAGCAGAAGTGGTCGGCGGCCGCGGCTGCTTTGAGGTCGGCGACCACTTCTGGATCCGCATCCTGGATCGACGCGCGCGGGATCCCGTTGGGAATGACGATCGGGTTGATTCCGCGCTCCCACACCTTGAACTTCATGTAGCGGCTCACGGTGGTGATCGTGGCGGCCAGGGCGAGGGCAGGCCAGGTGATGCGATGAAAGCCGAACGTGTTGTTCGCATTCCAGAGGATGACCACGCGATCGCGCAGCCCGCGGTAGTACAGCGACTCCGAAAGGAGGTTCATCGACCACGACGTGTGCCACTCCTCTCCCATTACGACCACGTTGCGACCGGAGGCGACCGCGGGCGCGATGACGTTGTCGATCAGGCTGGGAGGGAGGCTCGAGTTCCAGTCGCGGATCTTCTCCTCCTCTCCGTCGTAGACGCCTCCACGGTGACGCGCCGAGATCCACTGGCACCAGCGCCGGTAGACGAGCCGGCCCGAATCGTGACTCTCCTCACCGGGAAGGTCGGGGTCGCCACAGAAATAGAGGTATGTCTGGTAGCCGACCTGCGCGAGCGTGCGCGCAAGGCCCTTGACTCTGACTCCAAGACCGCCGGCCTGGCTGTACACATCGGGGCCCTCGAAGCTGAGGATCACGAAAACAGTCCCCCGCGGCTCGAACACCATCACCCGTCGTCATTCAGGGCGCGGTACGCGATCGCATGCAGCTCCGCGGTTGGGGCGCAGACGAGCGTCGTCCGAGTCTCGAGCGCGCAAGGCAACTTCGCCAGCGAATTGCCATTGAGGTCGGTCGCCAAACCGCCGGCCTCGGAGACGATGAGGAGGCTCGCCGCCATGTCGAACACGCGAACCGGGATCGGCGCGCAGAACGCATCGATGCTGCCCGCAGCAGTGTGCGCGATCGCAAGCGCCATCGACCCGAGGATGCGAATCTTGTGCGCTTGCTTGAGGAGACCTCGCGCCTTGACCAGTGCGCTGGGCAGGCTTTCAAGGGCGATCAGCTCGATGCGATCGCGATCGGTTCGTGGCATGGGTGTAATCGGTATGCCGCCCCGCCAGGCGCCCTGCTTGCGAATCGCGGTCCAGGCTTCGCCGTTGACCAGGTTGACAACGCAGCCGGCCACCGTGTCACCGATGTTGGGTCCATCGACCAGGGCGAGCATCACGGCGAAGAACGGTATGCCCTGCTTGGCGTTGAGACTGCCGTCGACCGGATCCACCAGCACGAGTGGGTAATCGGCCCCGAATCTGCGAAGTCCAACCTCTTCGGAGAGGACCGAGAATCGCTCACCCTTTGCCGCGAGCTGCTCCAGCTCCGCGAAGACGTCGGCCTCCGCGGCGCGATCGAGCTCCATGGTTCGGTCGCCGCCAGCGCCGATCGCCAGCTGTGCCCTTCCCGACTCCGTGCCCGCGAGTGGAAGCACCGTTTCGCGTACGCGCGACCCGATGCTCAGGAAGACTTCGAGCCAGTCGGCGGTCTTCAGATCTTATGCAAGGCCGGAGCCGCTCGAAAACTTGGGATCGATCTTCCGGCGGCGTCGGCGCCGGCGCTCGACCACGATGGTGATGAGATAAGGCTGCTGCATCGCCCACACCTTCTCGATGAGCTGCGGGATGGGCAGGCCGTAGGGATCGTCGACACCGAGCAAGACGAGGCTTTCGGCCAGGCTCTCGGTGAGCTCGGTCCGGTCGTGAAGGTTGAGCTGCTCGAGGGCGTCCAGGATGTCGTCGAGCCGGCGCAGGCTTGAGCGGCGCTCCTTGTCATCCCCACGTTGGAGCATGGGTGACAGCTTATCGAGTTGTGCGATCGGTCAGGGCGCGGCTCACCTCGGCCGGCCGCTCGAACTGCAGCCAGTGCCCGGCACCCTCCAGGACCTCGAACCGGTAGTCACCTTCGACGTAACTCGCGGTGGATTCCGCGCCGCGCCTCCCGAGGGCTGGATCCTGGTCACCCCACAGCAGCGTTGTGGGCACATTGACGGGGCCGGTGTTCGCGAGCCGCTCCCACGCGGCGCCGCCGGAGCCGAGATTGGCGCGGTAGTAGTTGAGGGCGGCAGTCAGGCGGCCGGGCCTTGCGATCGACTTCGCGAAGTGATCGATCACGGACTTCGGCACGGCGCCCGGATTGGGTCCTAGGGAGAACATCTGCCGCAGCCGGCGGTAGTCGTCCTCGGACAGCACCTGCTCGGCCTTGCCCTCCATCAAAAAGAGCCGGATGTAGCTGGAGCGCGCTTTCTGGTCTTCGTCCTCGCGGCTTGCGGCCGCGATCGCGGCCGGATGTCCGACCGATAGCACCGTCAGTGTCTTCGTCATCTCCGGGTGCCGCGCGGCGAAGAACCACGCGACGATCGCGCCCCAGTCGTGGCCAGCGATGTGGGCCGACTCGCGCCCGAACACTTTGATGAGCCCGGCCACGTCGTCGACGAGATGGCCGATCGCGTAGCTCTCCTTTTCTGCCGGCGCGTCGCTGAGTCCGTAGCCACGAAGGTCGGGGGCGACCGCGAGGTGTCCTGCCTTGGCGATCGCGTCCACCTGGCGCAACCAGGACTCTGCTCCTTCAGGGAAACCATGCAGGAGGATGAACATTTCGCCGGCCGGTGGGCCATCGACCATGGTTCGGAATCGAAGGCCGTTCGCCTGAACCATGTGCTGGCTCGCAGTCATTTGATCTCTTTGATGAAGTCCGCCGCGACGTCGAGCGCATCGTCGAGGACCGCGAGCAGGCCGTGGCCCTGGCCCTTGAAGATCTCGAGGCGCGCGTTGGGGATGAGCTTGATCTTTTCTTTCAACAGGCCGATGTTTGCGAAAGGATCGCGATCACCGCTCATGAAAAGCGTCGGGCAGCGGATCTGTGGGAAGTGTTCGGTTCGGAGCTGGTCGGGGAACCCGGGACGGTGCAGCGGATATGAAAAGAGGACCAGGCCACCGAAGTCCGCCTCGATGGCGGCCATGCTCGAAACGCGACCACCGAACGATTGGCCTCCTCCGATGACGTCGTGACCGCGTCCAGAGGCCTTGATGAAGACCGGGACGGCGCGCTCAGCGCCTCCGCGAGGAAGATCGACCGCGATTGCATCGATGCCGCGACGCTTGAAGCCGACGACATAGGGTTTCATCGATGCGGCGTTGCCCGATGCGCCGTGACCGAGGACTACGCGCATCAGTTGAGCTCAGCAGCGCGCTGTTGCTTCAACCACTCAGGCGAAATTTTCACCTCGATGCGAGCGATGCAGACAGCGCACCACACTCT
>WNFT01005894.1_pt1 | contig 20553 bp, 16 predicted proteins | sample 5400191 | NCBI WGS metagenome assembly WNFT01 (sample SAMN13153359, study PRJNA577476) | soil metagenome | isolation source: 80 cm saprolite under Madrone tree | place: USA:California | collected 2016-06-14 | reverse complement strand
TGCCGCGCTGGAAGCGGTCGAGCGAAGTCACATTCTTGCCGCCCTCGAGGGAGCCGGGTGGGTCATCGAGGGAGCGCGGGGCGCGGCGAAGATCTTGAAACTCCACCCCAACACGCTCCGAAGCCGGATGGAGAAGCTCGGGATTCGTCGCCCGAGCGGCGAGTGAAACCGCCCCTCAGCGCCCTCACACGAGTCGCGTCCGTAGATAGGCGCTGAGCGCGTCGACGAGTGTGACGAGCACGTAGACCGTGAGGATGAGCGTCATGAGCTGATGCTCGTGAAAGAGACTGATCACGACGTAGATGCGCTGGCCGAGGCCGCCCGCCCCCACGAAGCCCATGATCGCCGCCGCGCGGATGTTCACCTCCCAGCGATAGAGCGCGTAAGAGACGAACTGCGGGAGCGCCTGCGGCAGCACGCCGTAGACGAGCACCTTGAAGCGGCTTGCGCCCGCGGCATAGAGCGCCTCGAGCGGCGCCGGGTCGACGTCCTCCAGCACCTCGCCGAAGAGCTTGCCCAGCACGCCACCGGTGTGAACGCCGAGCGCGAGCACTCCCGGGAAGGGGCCGAGCCCGACCATGAAGACGAAGATGAGCGCCCAGACGATCTCCGGGATCGTGCGCAGCAGGTTGAGCATCGCCTTGCCCGAGGCGTACAGCGTGATGCGCAGGGCCCGGGCGCCCGGCCCGAGCGACCGTGCCTCGAAGAGGAGGCCGCGGTAGAGGAACGTCCGCGTCGCCAGAACGGACAGCGGCAGCGCGATGCAGACGGACAGGAGCGAGCCGATCAGCGAGATCGCGAAGGTCTCGACCGCCCCCGTGCTCGCCTCGCGCAGCGCAGCGGCCGAAAGATCGGGCGGGAAGAGTCGGCCGACGTAGATCGCGATCTGGCGGAGGGCCTCGCCGCTGAACAGGCCGAGGAGATCGACGCGTGTGCCCTGCCACGACCAGACGAGGAGCGCCGCGAAGCTCCCGCCGACCCCGAGCGCCCAGGCGCGGCTCGGCGGCACCGTCGCCACGCGCGCCATCAGGCCACTCGCGCCCGGATCCGGCCGCTGATGAAATCGACGGCCGCGACCAGCCCGAAGAGGATTCCGAGGAGCGTCAGCGCCTCGTCGAACTGGAACATCCGCATGGAGAGCTCGATCTGCTGGCCGAGTCCTCCGGCCCCGACGAAACCGAGGATCGCCGAGGCGCGAATGGCACACTCCCAGCGGTAGAGGGTGTAGGCGATGACGTGCGGGAGCGCCTGCGGCACGAGACCATAGAGGATCACGCCGAGCCGCGAGGCGCCCGCCGCGTGGAGCGTCTCCAGCGGTCGCGGGTTCACGTTTTCGAGAATCTCGGAGTAGACCTTGCCGAGCATCCCGCCGTAAGCCACGCCGATCGCGAGCACGCCCGGGAACGGCCCCAGCCCCACCGCGCGGACGAACATGAAGGCCCACACGTACTCGGGGATCGAGCGGAAGATCGAGAGCAGCGCGCGCACGGCGGCGTAGGGAACGAAGCCGAGGCCCCAGAGGCCGGCGCGGCTCGTCCGTTCGTGCAGGACGCCACGCCAGGTCAGGGTCGCAGTGGCGAGGAGCCCCAGCGGGAACCCGATGAGGACGGCGATCGCCGTCCCCATGACGGAGATCTGGATCGTCTCGAGGGCCGGACGTAGCATGAGCCCCAGGAACTCCGGCGAGAGCTGGGGCGGGAACGCCCCGCGCACGAACCGCGCCGCGTTGCCGAGCGCATCGCCCTCGAGGAACCGCCGCGGATCCACCTGTGCCACCCGCAGCGAGAGGAGGACGCTCGCCACGAAGACGGCGGTGAACAGGTACGGGAAGCGCGACCTACTCGACGAAACCGGGAAGTGGTCGGCAGGCGCGACCGAAGAGGTTCTTGCCATCCTGGAACCGCTCCAACTGCAGCTCGTCGTCCCGGTGACCGGCGTAGAGCTCCGCGAGCAACGCCGCGCCCACCTTGTCGGGTGCGAGGTCGAAATGGACGCGGCCGTCGCGGATACCGACGATCCTCGGGAAGTAGGCGAGCGCCAGGTCGACGCTGTGGAGATTCACGAGTAGGGTCTTCCGGGATTCGTGACTCAGGTCGCGGAGCAAGGAGACGATCGCGACCGCGAGCGACGGGTCCACGGAGGACACCGGTTCGTCCGCGAGAATGGTGTCGGGGTCCTGCACGAGGACGCGTGCGATCGCGACCCGCTGCTGCTGGCCGCCGGACAGCTCGTCCGTCCGCGCGTAGAGCTTCTCGGGGATCCCGACCTGCTCGAGCGCGCGCGACGCCTCGGAGACCCCACGGGGGCGCATCAGCGAGGCCAGCGCGGTGAGGGTGGACCAGCGCCCGAGGTTGCCGGCGAGCACGTTGTGCACGACGCGGAGCCGGCCGACGAGGTTGTGCTGCTGGTAGATCGTGCCGATTCGCGTGCGCGCCCGTCGCAGGTCGGCGTCGGAGAGCGCGGCCACGTCCCGTCCGTCGAGGATGAGCGTGCCCCCTGTCGGCCGAAGCGTGAGGTTCAGGATCCGGAATAGCGTGGTCTTCCCCGCCCCGCTCGGCCCGATGAGGGCGACGTGCTCCCCGCGGCCGACGGCGAGCGAGATCCCGTCGAGGGCAACCTCCCCCGGGGCGAAGACCTTGCGGATCCCGCGGAGCTCGTACACTACTTGATCAGCCCCGCCGAGATCGCCGCCTCCTCGACGCTCTTCCAGTCCGCGTCGGTCGCCTTGACGTACTTTTTGGTGCGGTGGAGGTCGAGGAGCCTGCGGTGCACGGGGTTGGTGTCATCGAGCTTGAGAAACGCGGCGATGATCTTGTCCTGGAGGCCCGGGTCGAGGTCCCCGCGCGCCGTCCAGACGTAGTCCACGTAGGGCGGTGTCGTCCAGAAGACGTCGACCTTGCTGAGATCGACCTTCCGCGTCTGCACGAGCTTGTCCCACACGAGGAAGTTCAGTGCGCCCGCCTCGACCTTGCCCGACTCGACCCACAGCGCGGTGGCGTCGTGGGCGCCGGAGTAGGCGACCTGCTTCAGGTCTTGCTCCGGGTTGATCCCGGCCTGGAGCAGGAAGTGGCGCGGCATCAGATGGCCCGAGGTCGAACTGACGGAGCCGAAGGCGAACGTCTTGCCCTTGAGGGCCTCGAGGCTTTTGATCCCCGAGCCCGGCTTGGCGATAAAGACGGACTTGAACTCCGCGTCTTCCTGCCGCAGGACGAGGCGCTTCGCCGTCCCGTTGGTGCGGCGCACGGCCTGGACCGACGTGAAGCCGCCGTACCAGACCAGATCGAGCTTCTTCGCGGCGAGCCCCTCCACGGTCGCCGCATAGTCGACGACGGGCGTGAACTGGACCTTCATGGCGAGCTCGCGGGAGAGGTAGTCGGCGAAGGGCGTGTAGATCCGGAGCAGCTCGTTGGGGTTCTCGTCGGGAATGGCCGAGATCCTGAGGATTTCGGGGACGTCGGCGCGCGGCGCCGCGGGCCCTCGCAGAGCGGCCCCGACCAGGATGAGCGTGGAGATCGTGACGAGCCCGAATACGCGTCGCACCGGCTGAGGCCTCCTAAGCCAGAGTCAATAAGGTTGGGACGCGGCTTCAGCCTATCGGGATTCCGCCGCAGATCAAATCGGTTCGCCCGATGACTCGATGGCGGAGGTATCGGACGAAGCCGTGCGAGACCCGGCCCTGAGGAACTCCCTCGGGGGGCGTATCTCCAGAACTGAGACACCATCGGATACGTGTAAATCACCGTGTTCTGCAGCCGGCCTCCAACGCCCTCCACCTTGAGACTGCCGACCTGCTCGTAGCCGAGGGCCGCGTGGCCAACGGTCTCGCGGCAGATTTCCCTTGCAGGGTCCGGGGAAAGGAGCGATCGTCTCCGCCACGCATGGGCGTTCCGGGTTACGACGTCGCTGAGACCCTGTTCGTCGACGAGTGGTGTGCGCTTTACCGCGCCCGGCGCCTCTCTGATGGGCTGCGAGTCCTGCTGAAGACGACGCACCGCGAACCCGCGCTCGGCGCCAGGCGGCTCGAGCGTGAGTGGAAGCTGGTGCGCGATCTCTCGGTGACGGGCGTCCCTCGAGCGTGCGAGCTTCTCCGCGACGGCGAGCGCGGCACGCTCGTGATGGAGGACCCCGGCGGTGTGCCGCTCGACGCGCTGCCGGCCACCGCCCGGCGGAACCTCGACTTCTTCTTCGATCTTGCGATCCGGCTCTGCACGATGCTGGCCGAGCTCCATCGGCGGGAGCTCGTTCACGGGAGTCTCAGACCCTCGAGCCTCTTGGTCGATCCGGCGACCGCTGAGGCGTGGTTCACCGAGCTCGGCCTTTGCTCCCGGTTCTCCGGCGGGCCGCCCGCGTCGCCGTCGCGCCATTTCTCACGTGCGGCGCTCCACTACGCGTCCCCGGAGCAAACCGGGCGGACGAATCGTGTAGCGGACTACCGCTCGGACTTCTACTCGCTCGGCGTCGTGCTCTACGAGTTGCTGACCGGCACCCGTCCGTTCGGCTCCGACGACGCCCTCGAGCTGATCCACGCGCACATCGCGAAGACGCCTCCCGCACCCGCCCAGATCGAGCCCTCGGTTCCGGGGCCGCTCTCGCGGATCGTCATGAAGCTCCTCGCCAAGACTCCCGAGGAGCGGTACCAGAGCGCGCTCGGGCTCAAGCACGACCTCGGTGTCTGTGCCCACGAGTGGAAGACGGATGGATCGATCGCGGACTTTCCCCTCGGACGGCGGGACGTCTCGGACTTCTTTCTGGTCCCCCAGAAGCTCTATGGGCGGGACCGAGAGGTGGAAGAGCTCGTCCGGGCCTTCGACCGCACGTGCGAGGGGCGGGTGGCGATGACGCTGGTCGCCGGGTACGCCGGAATCGGCAAGACGTCGCTCATTCAAGAGCTCTACAAGCCCATCGTGCGCGAGCGCGGGTACTTCGTCGCGGGTAAGTTCGACCAGGTCGCCCGCAATGTCCCCTTCGGCGCTCTGATCCAGGCCCTTCGGGCTCTCGTGCACCAGATTCTCGCCGAGAGCGACGACCGTCTGGCGTCGTGGAGAGAACGTCTCACCGAAGCCTTGGGCGGAAACGGCGGCGTGATCTGCGAGGTGATCCCCGAGCTCTCGCTGATCATCGGTGAGCAGTCGCCGCCGACTCTCGGGCCGCTCGAGGCTCAGAACCGATTTCGCCTCGCCTTCCAGAACTTCGTCGGGGCGCTGGCTCGGAAGGAGCATCCGCTGGTCATCTTCCTGGATGACCTCCAGTGGGCCGACGCGGCGACCCTGCGTCTACTCGGGCCGCTGCTCACGAGCCCGGAGATGCGCTTCCTTTTCGTGATCGGCGCCTACCGCGACAACGAAGTGGACACCGGTCATCCGCTCGCGCGAGCCCTGGGCCTGCTCGAGGCCGAGGGCGTGGAGATCCGCCGCGTCCTTCTCGGCCCGATTCCCCTCACCGCGCTCACGCTGTTCGTCCACGACACGCTCCATGGGGATCTCGCCGAGGTGAAGCCGCTCGCCGAGCTGGTCATGCGGAAGACCGACGGGAACCCGTTCTTCGTGATCCAGTTCCTGAAGACGCTCAAGCAGGATGGGTTGCTCCGATTCGATCCCGAGGGCGGGTACTGGAGCTTCACCCTCGAGGGGATCGCCGGCGCGATGATGACGGACAACGTCATCGACTTGATGACGCGGAAGATCCAGCGGTTGCCGGCGAAGACTCAGCGCGCGCTCTCGCTCGCCGCGTGTCTCGGCACCCCGTTCGACCTCGAGACGCTGGCCGTGATCAGCGAAGAACCGCCTGAGGCGGCGGCCGCGGACCTCGGCGAAGCCATCGAGGAAGGGCTGGTGCTGCCGGCGACGGCGTCCGCGTACGCGTTCTTGCACGACCGGGTCCAGCAGGCCGCCTACGCCCTGATCCCGAGCGAGCGTCAGCAGCACGTCCACCTTACGGTTGGTCGGCTCCTGCTCGGGCGATGGGACCGTTCGGGCGGGGAGAAGGAGATCTTCGACATCGCCGGGCACCTCAACATCGGCAGCGAGCTGATGGGCGACGACACGGAGCGGTTGGCCCTGGCGCGGCTCAATCTGGTCGCAGGCCGCAAGGCCAAGTCGTCGACGGCCTACGAGGCCTCGCTCGGTTACCTCCGCGCCGGGCTCGGTCTCCTCGGCGACCGGTGCTGGGAGACGGAGTACGAGCTGATGCTGGCGCTCTCCATCGAGACGGCCGAGTGTCAGTACCTCTGTGGTCTTTTCGAGGAGGCGGAGCGGGACTTCGACCGTCTGCTCGCGCGCGCCCGGACACGGCTGGACAGGGCGCGTGTCTACTCGCTGAAGATCCTCCAGTACGAGCACCTGTCCCGCTACGCGGACGCAATCCGCACCGGTCGAGAAGGCCTCGCGCTCTTCGGGATCGTCTTCCCGGACGTTCTCGAGCAGAAGCAGAGCGCCCTCGACGCCGCGCTCGCGGCCATCGACAGGCTGATGGGCGAGCGGACCGTCGACTCCTTGGTCGGTCTCCCCGTCATGAAGGATCCGGAGATCCGGGCGGTCATGAAGCTGCTCGGCACCCTGCATACCTCGTGCTTCCTGTCGGGCGACAAAGCGCTGACGCTCCTGAACGCCGCGACGATGGTCCGCCTCTCGCTCGTCCACGGCAACATCGAGGAGTCGGCGTACGCGTACTGCCTGCTGGCGGCGATGCTTCTGGGCCCGATCCGGGAGGAGTACCGGTCCGCGTACGAATTCGGGCTCCTGGCGCAGCGCCTCAACGAGCGGCTCTACGACCCCGCGCTGAGAGCCAAGGTCCTCATGATGTTCGCGTGGTCGATCAGCCCTTGGCGCATGCCGCTCGAGGCGTCCTTCCCCGTCACGCGCGAAGCCTTCAGGCTCGGTCACGAAACCGGGCTCTTCGTCGACGCCGCGTGGGCGCTCTTCAACGAGATCTGGTTGGCGCTGCTCAGTAGCCCGGACCTGGCGTCGTTTCACACGACGTACGCGCCGAACGTGGAGTATAGCGAGCGGATCAAGATGGGGCACATCGCCGACGCCAAGCGGGTGATCCTCGGGTGGGGACGCGCCCTCGCGGGCGAGACCTGGCACCCCCTCACGCTCACCGACGCGACCTTCGACGAGGACGCCTACCGGCAGACCTACGCCGGACAGCGGCTCTTCGAGATGTTCTACTTCGTCGCGAAGCTCGCCGTCTTCTACGCCTTCGAGGAGTATGGGGCCGCGCTGGACGCGGCCCGCACCGCCGAGGCGGTCATCAAGCAGGACTTCACGGGCACGATCTGGGACGAGCTGAGAGTCTTCTACCACGCGCTCGTGCTCGCGGCGCTGCACGCCGGCGCCACCCCGCGTGAACGGGAGCTGATGGAGGTGACCCTCGAGGTGCTCGCTGCGAGGCTCAAGAAGTGGGCGGAGAACTCGCCCGACAACTTCGAGGCGCAGCACCTCGTCGTCCGGGCGGAAATCGCGCGGATCCGGGGAGATGTCGCCGAGGCGACGGCGCTCTACGAAACGGCGGCTGACGCCGCGCGGACGTCGAAGCGCCTGCGGGAGGAGGCACTCGCCGACGAGCTCTACGCGAAGTTCTGGCGGGGCCGCGGGCAGACGACCGTCGCCCGCGTCTTCATGACGGAGGCGCGGGACGCGTACGCTCGGTGGGGGGCGATGGCCAAGGTCAAGGATCTCGAGCGCCGGTACTCGACCTTGCTCCCGGGTGAGGGCGTCGCCGCCGGCGGCGACGACGCCGCGCTCCTGGACATCGGGACCGTCACGAAGGCGGCCCACGCGATCGCGGTCGAGATGGATCTGGAGGATTTGTTGCGGAAGCTCCTGCGGATCGCTCTGGAGAACGCAGGGGCGCAGCGCGGGATCTTCCTCGTGGAACGGGACGGCCGACTCCTGGTCGAAGCCGAAGGCCGCGTCGACCCCGACGCGGTCGAAGTGCTCCAGGCCGTGCCGCTCGAGAGCAGCGACCGTCTCGCCAAGGCCGTCGTTCACTACGTCCACAAGACCGGGGAGAGCGTCGTGCTCGGCGACGCGACCGCTGATGAGCGATTCTCGAGCGATCCCTACATCGCATCCACCCACCCACGCTCGATTCTGTGCGTGCCCGTAGTGCATCAGGGGAAGGCGGAGGGCGTCCTGTACCTCGAGAACAATCTGACCCGCGACGCGTTCACGGTCGACCGGGTCAAGGTCATGCACATTCTCTCGTCGCAGGCCGCGATCTCGCTCGAGAACACCCGCCTCTACGACGAGATGAAGCAGGAAGTGGCGCGGCGGCGGAAGGCCGAGGAGGATCTGCGCGCGGCGCTCGCGGAGGTCGAGACGCTCAAGAATAGGCTCCAGGCGGAGAACGTGTACCTGCAGGAGGAGATCCGCAAGGAGCACAACTTCGTCGAGATGGTCGGGTCGAGCCCCGCCCTCCTGGCGGTCCTTCGCGATCTCGACCGGGTGGCGCCGACGGATTCGACAGTGCTCGTCTCGGGCGAGACGGGCACCGGGAAGGAGCTGATCGCCCGAGCGATCCACAACCGGAGCACGCGCAGGGACCGGCCGCTCGTGAAGGTGAACTGCAGCGCGATCTCCGCCGGCCTGGTGGAGAGCGAGCTCTTCGGCCATGTGAAGGGCGCGTTCACCGGCGCTCTGGAGCGGCGGGTCGGCCGCTTCGAGCTGGCCAACGGCGGCACGATCTTTCTCGACGAGGTGGGCGAGCTGCCGCTCGAGACCCAGGTCAAGCTGCTGCGGGTCCTGCAGGAACAGGAGTTCGAGCCCGTGGGAAGCAGCACGTCGGTCCGCGTGGACGTGCGGGTCATCGCGGCGACGAACCGCGACCTCGAGGAGGCCGTTCGAAACGGCCGCTTCCGCGCCGATCTCTTCTATCGGCTGAATGTCTTTCCGATCCGCACTCCAGCCCTGCGCGAGCGCAAAACGGACATCCCCCCGCTCGTCACGTTCTTCGTTGCGCACTTCGCCAAGAAGTTCGGCAAGCGCGTGGAGGCGGTCTCGAAAGAGACCATGGACCGCTTGGTGGGCTACGCGTGGCCGGGGAACATCCGTGAGCTCCAGAACATCGTCGAGCGCGGGGTCGTGCTGTCGCCCGGGCCGACCCTCGAGCTCGGACCCGAACTCCTCCCCTCTACGGGCCCCGGTGTCGAGGAGGGAACTCGCGGACGCCCGATACCCGCGGTCCTTGCGGCACCGGCGCCAGCGTCTGCCGGCCTCGATGCCGTGCTGGAGGACCCTGAAACAGGCGGGATGGGTCATCGAGGGAGCCCGCGGCGCGGCGAAGATCCTCAAGCTCCATCCCAACACGCTCCGGAGCCGGATGGAGAAGCTCGGAATCCGTCGCCGCGGCGACGAAGCTTCGTAGGCGGGCGAACACAGACACCTGCCCGTCACGCGACCACCGGTAGATCGTGTTGGCGTTGGGATCGCTGAACAGGAGATAGCCGTCCGTCGTCGCGGTCCGTGGCACCCACACGGGCCCTTCGGTGAAGAGGAAGCCGGCGGCGACCTTCTCCAGCGTCGTGCCCGGCGCCACGATCGCGTCCAGGGCTGGATCGGCCCGGACGACCTCCGTGCGGACCTTCGTGACGTGTCCCACCTGCTCCGGTCGATAGAAGTCCAGGGTGGCCGAGCGCACCCAGATGAAGTTCCCCGGCGGGCTGGACACCGGGCCGTTCATCCCGAACACCGCGAGCTGGATCTGCTGGCCCGGCCGGATGTCCCGGCCGACCACTACTCGGTTGGGAGCGTTGAAGCCCTTGATCACCGGCCCGCCGGGCTGGCCCAGCACGAGCGGCAACGTCCCGTCCACCCACACCTCGGCGTAGTCGTCGACGACGATCTCGAAGACGGCGGTGGATCCCGTGGGATCGAACCGACCGATCCGCTCCGGGATCGTGATCTTGATCCTGTACCAGTTGAAGGCGAGCCGGCCCGCCGTCTTGCGCACGTCGAGTTGCGACGCGGGCAACGCCTCCCAGCTCGAGTCGTCGAAACCGGCGGCGCCGGCGTGGGGCGTGATGTCGTAGGCCCGGTTCGGCGGCCCGGAGGGCCGGAGGTCGGGGCCCGGGCTCCGGTGCTCGACGTAGATGATCTTCACATCGCTGTACCGCCACTGCCCTTGGACGAGGCGAGCGCCCGCTTCAGTCGCAAGATCGATGATCGCTTCGGGCCGACGCGCGGGCGCGTCCAGGGTCACCTGCGCTGAGGCCGAGAGCGGGCTCGCCACGAGCACGAGCGCGCTGACTGCGCCACCGAGCCACGTTCGTGCGCGCATGGGCCACTCCGTCAGCGGACTTTCACCACGTAGTAGTCGAGCGGCCCCAGCACCTCCGTGAACATGTGCGGGACGCCGGCGGGGACCACGATCACGTCCCCCTTGACGATGCGGCGACTGTCGCCGCCGACGATCGTCGCGCCGCGGAACTCGTTCGGCTCGATCGCCTTGACGTCTGGCACGCTGCCGCCCGTGATGAACGTGGCCGAACCCGCCAGCACGTAGATGAGGTCCGTGTCCAGGGTGTGGATCTCGGCCACGCCGTCCATGTCGCGGTGGCTCGCGTGGACCATGTAGTTGCCCATGTTCACGAGGACCTTGCCCTTCTCGAACCCCGCAGCCACCATCTGGCGGTCGATGAACGTGACCTACCGAGAGAGCTCGGTCGCCGCCGCCCCGAGCTTCAGGGTCTTGGCGGCCATGGCCCCCGCCAGCGCGATCTCCTCGTCCTGCGGCGCGCTCGCCGCGCCGCTCACCCCGATCCCTCCGATGACTTCTTCACCGATCATGAGGGGGATCCCGCCCTGCAGCGGCGTAAAGTCGGACAGGGCGACCATCGCCGTGCGTCCATTCTTGATGATGTCCTCGAACGCTTGGGTCGGCCGCTTGAAGGTCGCAGCCGTCCGCGCCTTGCCGATCGAGATGCTCGCGCCAGCGGGAAATGTCCCGTCGAGGCGCTCGAGGGCGACCAGGTTGCCGCCGTCATCCACGACGGCGATGACGGCGCCGGGCGCCCTCAGTCTCCGCGCCTCGCCGACGGCCGTGGCGATGATCTGCTTCGCCGCATTGAGCGTCAGCCCTTTCTTCTCCGTCACCTGGGCCTGACCGGTACCCGCCCACGTCGCGATCACCGCGGCCGCCACCAGGCTCGTCAGCCATTTCATGACCTTCTTCTCCTTGAGCTTGATCGTCCAGGACGAAGAGCGGCTACACGGGAGTGGACATCGGGGGGTACGGCCAGCCGGGTTCGAACGGATTGACCCTCGACCGGGAGGGCCGCCTCACGATCAACGAGCACGGGAATCGGCGCGTCACGCGACTCGAGAAGACCGGGGCGGTGACGGTGATGGCCGATCGGTATCAGGGCAAGCGGCTCAACAGCCCGAACGATCTCGTATACCGGTCCGACGGCGCCCTCTACTTCACCGATCCCCCGTTCGGGCTCCCGAAGTTCTTCGATGATCCGCGAAAGGAGCTCCCGTACAGCGGAGTGTTCTGCCTGATCCACGGCGAGCTGAAGCTCGTCAGTACGGACCTCGCGGGCCCGAACGGCATCGCCTTCTCTCCCGATGAACGTTACCTCTACGTCGGCAACTGGGATCCGTCCCGAAAGGTCGTCATGCGTTACGAGGTCCACGCCGATGGCGCCCTGACGAACGGCCGAGTCTTCTTCGACATGACTGCCGCGCCGGGCGAGGATGCGCTCGACGGGATCAAGGTGGATCAGCGGGGGGACCTTTATGTGTCCGGTCCCGGCGGGCTTTGGATCGTCTCGCCGGATGGAAAGCACCTGGGGACTCTCCGGGGCCCGGAGCACCCACACAACATGGCCTGGGGCGACGACGACGGCCGGACGCTTTACCTGGCGGCGCAGACCGGCGTGTACCGGATCCGTCTCGGCGTGGCGGGCGCCCGGCCATGAGGATCGGGGCTCGCCGGATGCTGCTCCACCACTCAAGCTCTTGAAGCTCCACCCGAACACGCTCCGGAGCCTTGCGAAGCTTGGGATACGCCGTTCAAACCACGAAGTCTCGTAGCTCGCCTCCAATCACCCGCGGAGTCTCCCACGAAGCTTCGTAGGCAGTGGTTGAGCCGCCCGCCAGAAAATCAAACGAGCCTTTTGTTTCGCGGCCCCTCTGACGACCCCCCCCGGTGCTACGAGACGGCACAGAAGTTGCGGAAAGGAGGATGCGGAGCCTATCAGATGCTCAAGATCGAATCGGCCAAGACGATGGACGGGCGCCCGAAGCTCAGGATAGAGGGACGCGTTATCGGCCCGTGGGTCGTGGAGCTCCGCCGGGCGTGTGAACGAGCACTGGCCGGAGCCGCCGAGTTGACCCTCGATCTCTCTGAGGTTGCTTTCGTGGACCGCGACGGCCTCGAGCTCCTGTGCAACCTCGGCCAGCGCGGCGTAAGGCTCGACTGCTCGGCGTTCGTCGCCGAGCAGCTCCGAGCCTGGGGATGCCGGTGAGCGAGGAGGCGCGGCTTCTCGAGCGGCTCCGGGCCGGCGACGCCTCGGCGCTCGAGGCGTTGATGAGCGAATACGCCACGCGCGTCTACCGGCTCGCCTTCGGCATCACGCGGGATCAGGGCGCCGCGGAGGAGGTCGTCCAGGACGTCTTCCTGACGGTCGCGACGAAGTGCGCCACGTTCGCGGGACGCTCGGCCCTCGGGAGCTGGATCTACCGGATCACGACGAACACGGCTCTCAACAAGCGGCGCGGCAAGCGGCATGAGCTCGAGACCACGCTCGAGGAGCACCTGCCGGCGTTCAAGGAGGACGGCCACCGCGAGGGCGACCGCTCGTTCCTGCTGGCGGACTGGTCGCAGAATCCGGAGCGTGAGCTTCTCGCGGGTGAGGCGCGCCAGACGCTGGAACGGGCGCTCGACACGCTGCCCGAGCGCTACCGGGCGGTGCTGACCCTCAGGGACGTCGAAGAGCTCTCGAACGAGGAGGTCGCCGAGTTGATCGGTGAGTCGGTCGGGTCCGTGAAATCCCGGCTCCATCGGGCGCGCATGGCCCTCCGCGAGGAGCTCACCCGATCGCTCGCGTCCGGTTGGCAAGGGTCGCCGGCGGCCGCACCGGCCCCGCGCCCCGCCGTGTCTTAGACGTGTGGGCGTGCGGGTCCTCATCCTCGGCGGCGGCTTCGGCGGCGTCTATACGGCGCTGACCCTCGAGAAGCTTCTCAAGCGCGATCTCCGGGAGGGCCGCGTCGAGCTCGGGCTCGTCAGCCGCGACAATTACATCGTCTTCCAGCCGATGCTGCCGGAGGTGATCTCGGGGAGTATCGGGATCCTCGACACGATCACGCCCATCCGGCGCCTCTGCCCGAGCACGAACCTCTACACGCGCGGCGTGGACAAGATCGAGCTCAACCGGAAACGGGTGTCCGCAGCCGCGGGCTTCGGCTCGCGCCAGTGCGCGCTCGAGTACGACCACCTCGTGATCGCGCTGGGCAACGTCACGAGCTTCGCGGGCCAGCCGGGGCTCGCCGAGCACGCGCTGCCGTTCAAGTACCTCGGCGATGCGCTGGCGCTCCGGAACCGCATCATCCACACCCTCGAGGAAGCCGACATCGAGCGCGACCCGGCCGTCCGCCAGACCCTCCTGACGTTCGTCGTGGCAGGTGGCGGGTTCTCGGGGGTCGAGGCGGTCGCCGAGCTGAACGACTTCGTACGGACGGCGGCGAGAGCCTTCCGCAACGTCATGCGGGAGGAGATCCGCGTCATCCTCCTCCACGCCCAGGGGCTCATCCTCCCCGAGCTGCCGAAGTCGCTCGCCGAGTTCGCCCAGCGGCTCCTCGTGAAGCGCGGCGTGGAGATCAGGCTCAACACGCGGCTTCACGGCGCGACGGCGGACGCTGCGCTCCTGGTTGGTGGCGAGCGCATCCCGACGCGGACGCTCGTGAGCACGGTGCCCTCGGCGCCGAACCCGCTCGTGGCCGAGCTCCAGGTGAAGAAGGAGAAGGGCCGGATCGTCGTCGACCGGCACCTGCAGCTGCCCGACCATCCTGACGTCTGGGCCGTGGGCGACTGCGCGTGGGTCGTGGACGCGAAGAGCGGCGAGCCCTGCCCGCCGACCGCCCAGCACGCGACGCGCCAGGCCAAGCGCGCCGCGGAGAACATCGCGGCGGCGATCCGGGGCGGGGCGAAGCGGGACTTCTCGTTCAAGGCGCTCGGAAAGATGGGCTCGCTCGGCCACCACTCGGCGGTCGCCGAGGTCTTCGGAATGAAGCTCTCCGGATTCCTTGCGTGGTGGCTCTGGCGGACGATCTATCTGATGAAGCTCCCGGGGCTCGACCGCAAGATCCGGGTCGCGACCGACTGGACGCTCGACCTGATCCTGCCCCCCGACATCACCCAGCTCAAGACCGAGCATCCCGAGGGCATTCGCCGCGCGCACTTCGAGCCGGACGAGATCATCTTCCGCGAGGGGGACCGGGGCGACGTGCTCTATGTCCTGGTGGACGGCGAGGTGGAGGTGACGAAGCGCGTGCCCGGCCAGGGCGACGTCGTGCTCCGCCGGCTGCGCCCTGGCGAGTGCTTCGGCGAGATTGCGCTCGTCAGCGACCAGGCACGGTCGGCGACGGTCCGGAGCCTGACGGGCGTCAACGTGCTGGCGGTAGACCGCGACGCCTTCCAGGCCCTCTTCTCGAATCTGCCACCGCTGCGCGGGTTCTTCGAGCAGCTGATCGAGGCGCGGCTCAGGGGCCCCGGGGACCCGATGGCGTAATCTGGAGGTGGAGAGGCACGATCGCATGACCCGGGAAGAGGCCAGGCTCAAGGAAGCAGAAGAACGGACCGCCCACTGGAAGCGCTGGGGACCCTACCTCGCCGAGCGCCAGTGGGGCACGGTGCGCGAGGACTACAGCCCCTACGGCACCGCCTGGGACTCCTTCCCCCACGACCACGCGCGCTCGCGCGCCTACCGGTGGGGCGAGGACGGGCTCGGTGGGATCACCGACAACCACGGCCGGCTCTGCTTCGCCCTGGCCCTCTGGAACGGTCGAGACCCGGTCCTGAAGGAGCGGCTGTTCGGGCTGACCGGAAGCGAGGGCAACCACGGCGAGGACGTCAAGGAGTACTACTTCTACCTCGACTCGACGCCGACGCACTCCTACATGAAGTTCCTCTACAAGTACCCGCAGGCGGAGTTTCCGTACTCGAGGCTCGTCGAGGAGAACCGGCGGCGGGACCGGCGCGCGCCCGAGTTCGAGCTGATGGACACGGGCGTCTTCGAGGGGGGCCGCTACTTCGACGTGCTGGTCGAGTACGCGAAGGCGGCGCCCGACGACATCCTGATCCGGATCACCGCGACGAATCGCGGCCCCGAGGCCGCAGGGCTGCACCTCCTCCCGACGGTGTGGTTTCGCAACACCTGGTCCTGGGATGCCTCCGCCACGCGCCCCGTCCTTCGCGCCGGCCGCGCGGTCGCGGACCACGCGCTGATCGAGGCCGAGCACGAAGCGCTGGGCCCACGCTGGCTCTACTGCGAGGGGGCGCCCGAGCTCCTCTTCACCGAGAACGATACGAACGGCGAGCGGCTCTGGGGCGAGGCGAACCCGAGCCCGTACGTGAAGGACGGCATCAACGCTTGCGTCGTCGATGGGGAAAAAGACGCGGTCAACCCCGCGGCCGTCGGCACGAAGGCGGCGGCGCGCTACCGGATGACCCTGGCCGCCGGGCAGAGCGTCGCGGTGCGCCTGCGACTCGCCAACACGCCGATCCCGGGGCGCACATTCGGCAAGGACTTTGACGTCGTATTCGCCCAGCGCCTGGGCGAGGCGGACGAGTTCTACGCGACGGTGATCCCGAAGCAGCTCTCGGACGATGCCAAGAGCGTCATGCGCCAGGCGTTCGCGGGGCTGCTCTGGTCCAAGCAGTTCTACCACTATTACGTCCGGCGCTGGCTCGAGGGCGATCCCGCGTGCCCGCCGCCCCCTCCAGAGCGCTTGCAGGGGCGGAATCACGAGTGGCTCCACCTCTACAACGAGGACGTCATCTCGATGCCGGACAAGTGGGAGTACCCGTGGTACGCGGCGTGGGACCTCGCGTTCCACATGATTCCGCTCGCGCTGATCGACCCCGACTTCGCCAAGACACAGCTCGTCCTGTTCTTGCGCGAGTGGTACATGCATCCGAACGGCCAGATCCCGGCGTACGAGTGGGCGTTCGGGGACGTCAACCCGCCGGTCCACGCGTGGGCGGCGCTCAGGGTGTACCGGATCGAGCGGCGGCTCCGGGGCCGGGGGGACCGGGCGTTTCTGGAGCGGGTGTTCCACAAGCTGCTCCTGAACTTCACGTGGTGGGTGAACCGGAAGGACGCCGAGGGGAAGAACGTCTTCCAGGGGGGCTTTCTCGGCCTGGACAACATCGGCGTGTTCGACCGGTCCGCACCGCTCCCGACGGGGGGGCACATCGAGCAGTCGGACGGGACGTCGTGGATGGGGATGTACTGTCTGAGCATGCTGGCGATCGCGCTCGAGCTGGCAAAGGAGGACCCGGCGTACGAAGACGTGGCGTCGAAGTTCTTCGAGCACTTCGTCTACATCGCCCACGCCATGCACGACCTCGGCGGCGAAGGCATCAACCTCTGGGACGAGGGCGACGGCTTTTACTACGACGTGCTCCACACCGACGGTGGCAACAGTCCGCTCAAGGTGCGCTCGATGGTGGGGCTCATCCCGCTCTTCGCGGTCGAGACGCTCGAGCCGGAGATCGTGGAGAAGCTCCACGGCTTCAAGCGACGGATGCAGTGGTTCATCGACAACCACCCGGAGTTCCGCGAGCATGTCGAGGTGGCCACGAAGCCGGGCGTGGGGCCGCGCCGGCTGCTCTCGATCGTGTCCCAGGCGCAGCTCCCGCGCGTGTTGCGGTTCATGCTCGACGAGGCGGAGTTCCTCTCACCCCACGGGATCCGTGCCGTGTCGCGCTACCACAAGGATCATCCCTACGTGCTCGACGTGAACGGCATGGAGCACCGCGTGGACTACGAGCCGGCCGAGTCCACGAGCGGGCTCTTCGGCGGCAACTCGAACTGGCGGGGCCCCGTGTGGTTCCCCGTGAACTACCTCCTCATCGAGTCGTTGCAGAAGTTCCACTACTTCTACGGCGACACTCTCAAGGTGGAGTGCCCGACCGGGTCCGGGGTACGGCTGAACCTCTGGCAGGTCGCCGGCGAGCTCTCGCGGCGGCTCACCCGGATCTTTCTGCGCGGCAAGGACGGGCGCCGGCCGGTCTTCGGCGGGACGGAAACGCTCCAGCGGGACCCCCACTGGCGCGACCTGGTTCTCTTCTACGAATACTTCCACGGCGACAACGGCGCCGGCGTGGGCGCGAGCCACCAGACGGGCTGGACGGGCCTCGTCGCCAAGCTCCTGCAGCAGAGCGGCGAGTAACCCGAATCGCGGGCGGCGGCCCGGGTGTCTAAAGGGCATGACTCGAGGCTACTCGGCGGTCGTCCTGGCGGGCGGCGACGGGACGCGGCTCCGCTCGCTCACGCGGCAGCTCGCGGGAGACGACAGGCCAAAGCAATTTTGCCACCTCCTCAGCGCGGAGACCCTTCTCGCCGCGACGCGCCGCCGCGCCCGCCGCCTCATCGCGCCCGGGAGCCTCTTCACCGTGGTGACACGCAAGCACGAGCGCTTCTACCGCCCGGAGCTCGCCGATGCCGCCCCGGGCACGGTCGTCGTCCAGCCCGAGAGCCGCGGCACAGCGCCGGCGATCCTCTACGCGTTGCACCGGGTCGCGCTCGTCGCGCCGGAGCGCCCCGTCGTCCTCCTTCCGAGTGACCATTACGTCTCCGACGACGACGCCTTCATGGCGCGCGTCGAGGGCGCGCTCGAGGCCGCGCAGACGCGGCCCGACCGGGTGATCCTCCTCGGGATCGAGCCCATTCGCCCCGAGACCGAGTACGGCTGGATCGAGCCCTCGGAGCTGCTCCTCGGGCCGTCGCCCTGGCCCCTCTACGGGGTGCGGCGCTTCTGGGAGAAGCCGTCGGCGCCCCTGGCCGGGCGACTGGCGCAGGCCGGATGCCTCTGGAACAGCTTCGTGATCGTCGCCCACCCGGGGACGCTCGGACGGCTCATCCGCGGCGCGATGCCGCAGCTCGTGGAAGCGTTCGCGCCGCTCGTGTCACGGCTCGGCACCCCGTGGGAGGCGGAGGCGGCGCGCGCCGTGTACGTGGCCCTGCCCACCACCGACTTCTCGAAGCAGGTCCTCCAGGCGAGGCCGGCCGATCTCGCCGTGCTCCCGGTCAGCGGCGTCGAGTGGACTGATCTCGGCGATCCGGCGCGCGTCCTGGCGACGCGGGAGCGAGCGCGGTGGCAGCTCGCCTCGGCGTGAGCGGCCGGAGCGGCGTGCCGACAGCCATGACGTGCCGGGAGGCGATCGAGAAGCTGGCCGAGTATCTCGACGGCGAGCTGACTCCGGGGGCGCTCGGGCGGCTCGAGGCGCATGTCGAGGTCTGTGCCCCCTGCCGCGCCTACCTCGCGACGTACCGGAAGACGACGGAGCTCACGGCGAAGGTCGGCCGCGTGGAGATACCGCAGAGTCTCAGGCGCCGTCTCCGTTCGCTCCTCAGCGACGAGATCCACCGCGCCCCGTAGCCCGCCGCCGCGGGCCCACCCGCTCGAGAGTTTTCGTTCGACATCGCTCCGCCGCTTGGAGTATCGTCCCCGCCATGGCGAAACCAGCGTTCTCCCTCGAGGGGAAGATTGCGATCGTCACGGGCGGCGGGACCGGCATCGGCAAGTCCATCGCGATCGAGTTCGCCAGGGCGGGGGCCGACGTCGCCATCTGCTCGCGCAAGCTCGAGCACCTGGAGCCGGTCGTGAAGGCCATCCGCGACCTCGGCCGCCGCTCCTTCGCGATGGTCGTGGACGTGCGGCAGGAAGATCAGGTCAAGGCCATGGTCGAGCGGACCGCGCAGGAGCTCGGCCGACTCGACGTCATGGTGAACAACGCCGGCGCCTCGTTCCGGGCGAAGCCCGAGGACATCTCGATCAACGGCTGGAACACGGTCGTCGGCATCAACCTGAACGGCGTGTTCCTCGGCTGCAAGTGGGCCGGCAAGCAGATGATGACCCAGGGCGGAGGCGTCATCGTCAACATCGCGTCGATCGCCGGCGTCTACGGCTCGACGATGATGTCGCACTACGGCGCGGCCAAGGCCGCCGTCATCATGCTCACGCGTGAGCTGGGCACGGCGTGGGCGCGCAAGGGCGTCCGGGTGAACTGCATCGCGCCGGGGCCCGTCGAGACCGAGGGCTACCTCGAGGTGCTGACGAAGACCGACCCCGAGGCGGAGAAGACCTATAAAGCGGTCGCCGCGCGCGTCGGCATGGGCCGCTGGGGCCGCGTCGAGGAGATCGCATACCCGTGCATCTTCCTCGCCTCCGACGCGTCCTCGTGGATGACCGGAGAGACGATCGTCGTGGACGGCGGGCCCGCGCCACGGGAGATGGAAGGCTAGACTCCCCGCAGGCGGTCCTGTAGGATTATCGCTTGCGTCTTGTCGCGGTGACCCGACTGCTGCGGTGACCGTAGCTCAATTGGTTAGAGCACTGGACTGTGGCTCCAGGGGTTGTGGGTTCGATTCCCATCGGTCACCCCACACGAGAATATGTGCGGCACGATGCGCCCGTAGCTCAGTTGGATAGAGCGTTGGCCTCCGAAGCCAAAGGCCGCAGGTTCGACTCCTGCCGGGCGCACCACTTGGCGTCATTTGCGCGAGGAGAGTTCGCGGGCCGTTTGCTACCACTTTGCTACCACTTTCGTCGTCGAGGCGGTTCACCGCGGCTTTGTTGCCCATCGGCAGCCACTTCCCGTACGTGTCGACGGTCAGCTGGATCGAGGCGTGGCCGAGCTGTCGCTGCACATAGGCCGGAGACTCGCCCTGCTGGAGCAGCAAGCTCACGAACGTGTGGCGTGGTCAGCCGCCTCGCGAAGACGCGCAAGCGCCGGGGCCGGCGGAGAATCTGACTGATGATATTCGTGTCGAGGACGAAGCGCGCCACTCAGGCGTCGATGGGACGCAGGCGCATGCGCGTGCCACGCAGCATGGCGTCGAAGTCCTCCCACCACTGCTGGCCGCGATCATCGGGCTGGGCCGCGAACCTCGCGAGCCACCGCCGGAGCGCCTGGTTCTTCCGGCTGGCACCACGCCCTCGAAGGCGCTGAGTCCCTGGTCTGCGTGCCACTGGTGCTCCTCCCTCACAGCTTAACTGCAATCACCGATATCAAACGCGCTCAAGTTTGAGGTGGATCTGATTTAGTCGATACAAGCGACGAGAGCGCGAAGATCAGCGTCACCGTCAAGAGCTAGGTCGCCGGAGAGGCTCGCCGGTCGGCACGCGCCGATCGGCGACGATCGCGCTTACTTGACGTAGGCCTCCGCGATCTGGCCGACGAGCACAGCCCACGGCATGTCGAGAGCGCCGTAAACGGGGCCGGCCAGCGGACTGGCGTTGTCCTTGAGGATCTCGACCATCAGCGTAGCGTAGTCGGAGAGAATCACGCCGGCCTGCTGCATGCGGAGCAGGCCCGCTTGACGCT
>WNFT01002136.1_pt1 | contig 20561 bp, 26 predicted proteins | sample 5400191 | NCBI WGS metagenome assembly WNFT01 (sample SAMN13153359, study PRJNA577476) | soil metagenome | isolation source: 80 cm saprolite under Madrone tree | place: USA:California | collected 2016-06-14 | reverse complement strand
AGCCAAGAGGCCTTTGCGAATGAGTGAGGCCGAGCGCCTTGGCGGCGTTGAGATTGATGACGGCGAGCGCGATCAACCCGGCATCGCTCTCGTTCTTCAATCGAGAGTCATCAGAAATCGGGCACGGCCGCCTGCGGTAGCCTGATGATGGAACTGCGATCGGGACGTACGAAAATTCGTGATCATTACAAAGATGCAGGGGTCATCCGGTCCGCGGGTATCCTGGCGCTTTGGTGGCGCCGAATGGGGAGAAATCCAATGTCACTCCACACGCACCTATCGCGCCGTAATCTGCTCGCTGGCGCCGCCGGCACATTGGCGTTCGCAACTGCGGACCGCATTGCCGCCCAAGGCGCCAAGCCTAATATCGTTTTCATTCTGGCGGACGATCTCGGCTTCGCGGATGTGAGCTGCTATGGCCAGCGCGACTACACAACGCCAAATATCGATCGTCTCGCGCTTGAGGGCACGAGATTCACACAAGCCTATTCCAATTCTCCCGACTGCTCGGCAACGCGCACGGCGCTGATCACCGGACGCTATCAATATCGCCTTCCTGTCGGACTGGAGGAGCCAATTCAACCGGCAACCCCAAAGGACATTGGCTTGCCGCCCAACCATCCGACACTGCCATCACTGCTCAGGAAGGCGGGCTACAACACGACGCCGCTCAAGAGCGGCTACGACCACTTCTTCGGAATATACGGCTGCTGTGCCGATTATTTTAATCACGGTCCTGACGCCTCACGCAGTGGCGACTTCGCATACCAGCTCCATGAGGAAGAGGTGCCGGTCGAGCGGCACGGTTACATGACGAACCTGCTCGGCGATCGGGCAATTCAGACGATCGAGGGATACGCCAGTCGAAAGAGCCGTTTCTGCTGAGCCTGCATTTCACGGCGCCGCATTGGCCATGGGAGGGGCCGGATGACGAGGTCGAATCGAAGCGACTTCGGGACATTAGGAACATCAGGACTCGCGACAGCGGTACTCAGGCGACCTACGCAAAAATGGGGCAGAGCCTGGATGCCAATATTGGGCGAGTGCTGCGAGCGCTGGACGTTCACGAGCTAGCAGCAAACACAATCGTAGTCTTCACAAGTGACAATGGCGGGGAGCGGTTCTCGAATATCTGGCCGTTTAGTGGCATGAAGTTCGAACTGCTAGAAGGTGGCATTCGTGTCCCGGCAATAGCGCGCTGGCCCGGCCATATTGCGACGGGATCGGTTTCCGATCAGGCGATGATCACGATGGACTGGATGCCAACGCTGCTCGCTGTCGGCGGAACGCAGCCCGACTCGGCCTATCCGTCCGACGGTGAGAATTTGTGGCCCGCGTTGACCGGCGTGGCGCCGCATCCGCGCAAGTTCCATTGGCGCTACAAAGCTGGATCGCAGCGCGCTATTCGCGACGGCAACTGGAAATACCTGCGGATCGCAGGGAATGAATTTCTGTTCGACGTGGTTCAAGACCCGCGCGAGCGGGCCAATCTGAAGGACCGCCGCAAGGACGTGTTTGATCGACTCAAAAGCGACTGGGAGGCATGGAACAGCACCATGCTGCCGGAACGGTCGCGGCCGGCGACTTACACCAACGCGGGTGACGCGATGGCCGACCATTACGGCGTGGTGAACCCGGTCCCTGCGACCTCGCCGGAAAGCGCCGCCCCCCGGTGAGTGCCCAACCGACAGCGCGGTGCTTTGACGTCTCCTTCGGGTCAAGGGCTGCCTCCGCGACTACGTTTGCATCACGACCGCTGTACCCCCGATAGCCGACGACTTGCTGCAATGCCCAAGTCGGCAGAGTCGGGCCATGTGCGGACATCCCGGCCGCCGCCTTAAATCGGCATAGTTTCCTCCACAACATCCTGTTGGGCTCAGACCTGTGGCGGTTGCGCCATGCTTCCCACATCACGGAAGCTCCGCCAGGTTCGGGCTGGGGGCAAATATGGAGCGCCGCCGCGGTCGCGGTCCCTCTCGCCCTCTCCCTCTCTCGCTCTGTGCTCCCTTCGCACAAGCCATCGAAAAAGATGTGCCACGACGGTCGTCCGACCCGGTGTGCGGTTGGTCGCTGACAGCATCGGCTGGATCGTGGTCACCTTCTAAGATTAGCTTCTGGCGGTACGTGCTCAAGCGCAAATTGCGGGAATCAGACGGATGCCAATCTCGCTCAGCTTTTTCTCACACGTGTTTATACTCGCGAGGACCACGTAATTTATCGCAATTGCGACAATGATGGGGGAGAAAGCCAACAACGATCATCGCATAGACCATGAAATCAGATATCCTAGCATCGTATCGAAAAGTAGACACGATCAAAAGCAGTATTGCGGCGATTGCGACTAGCATGGCCGGTAATCCAAGTCGACGCTCGACAGCAATGGAAGAGGCGTTACCAATTATATTATTGGCGCTGCGGCTAAGCTCCGTAGCAAGTTTGTGCAACTTAACGAACTCAAAAAAGAGCGAAGTGACCTCCGTCCGCTCGGAAATTCGAATGCTTTCCCTCAGAATTCGCGCCTCTGAGATCGAGTTCAGAGCCTGAACGCCAGTTTTGTCTAGGTTCTCTCGCAGCCGATCTACGTGTGGACCCCGGATTTCTCTGAACGCATAATATGCGAGGTTGAGCCCGATTATCACACTCAGTAAAGAAGATTGAGGGTACGGCGCGCGCCGAGAGCGTGACTGGCGGCATTTCGGCGGGGGGGCGCGATCGAACGAATCAATGTTGCAGGCCTCGGCGACGAACTGAGCTTTGATAGAAGTTGCTCCGAACTGCTCAAGAGATTGTACGCTTCCGGTTACTCTGAGCCGATAGTTCTGCTCATCGACGCGCGCTTGACGAGGCTCACACTTATTCAGGCGTTGCCATCCCCAAGCTGCTGTCGACCCTTTCGTAGCGGCTGCATCTGACATGAGCTACCTGCTGCACACGAACAAAAATTGTCCGAGCATGTAGCCAAACGCGGACCTCAATCAGAAGCCTTCCTTGCGATTTTTCGACCGGGCACTGATCGCGACAGTAACTTTTCCCCAGGTGATGTTGGAATATTGTTAGTTTTGCGAGCTTTAGGGTGGTGTGTTGATGGGGCGCTCGGAGGGCGTCGATCCACATAATTTCTCAAGCAAATCAAACGGCTTACAAGCCCCTTCCGGAACTTGTTGGACGAAATGTTGGACGCATTGTTGGACGTTTTTCTGTCTCCAAACAGCCCGAAAGTAAGCGGTTCTTCATCCCCATAGTCGCGTGAGCTGCGGGCGCACACGATGGCGATTCTCCTCGGATCGCGGATCGTGTGCACATTATGGTCAACATCAGTGACGACACGAAGATTGTTCGGCGCCGCGAGGACACGCAATCAGGGCCGTTCGGGCTCAGAGTTACCGGAGGGCACTAGCCGCACGGACGATCAATTGTTTCGAACAACTCGGCCCAATCAATCGGCTTCCGACCACACACCGCTCACGCGAATCCACTGCATGGGCTCTCAATGCCGGTCAGTAGTCGATGCGTTCGTCAACGCGCTTCTTCCGCCAGACATACAGTGCCCTAATGGACGGCAGGCGGCGGTCGCGAACGCACGCGCGACCAATTTACCGATGGGCCAAAGATACCGGCCACCTCGAAATAACGGGAGGAATGGGGCAATCCGATTCGCTGGCAGGACTTGACCGAGAAAATCGGGTCGGCTTGAGGGAAATTTGCCGGGTCTCGCGACGCGAGATTAGTCAGGCTGGCCGAGACGCTCTCGCCTTGGCACGTCTCGCCTTCTCCTTCTTGGCCCATCCAGGATCGCGCAAGTATGGCGGCGGGTCGTGCAATCCGTCGGTGATGCGCTCGTACTTTGCGCCGGCCTGACGCGCTTCGGCCGACATGGTGAGGCAACCTGGTGCGGTCAGGAGGACACGGGGGGCACGCGCGCCGCATTTCGGGCAGGCGGACGGTAGCTCGCATTCCGCCATCGCCCGCAGCTGTGTGAACGGCCCGCACTTCTTGCACATATATTCGTACGTCGGCATCGACCACCTGCCTCCGGCCAAAACGCATCCTGCGGCGGACCAGTCCATCGCGATTGTGGGAAACCATACCAGTTGACAGCCGGGCTGTGAACGTCAATCGGTCGTCAATGCGGTGGCGCGCGATCTCCGGCAAGGGGAAGGCAGATTGCCGCAGCTCCAATTTCGTGCGTTTCGGCGGAAGAGGCCATGGGCGCGCTTAATGCAGCGACCATGGTGGTCATCATGATCGAAACGGCGGAAGTGCTCGAACAGCTTGACAACATCGCCGCCGTCGGCGGCGTTGATCTGCTGCTGATCGGCACGAACGACCTGTGCGCTTCGCTGGGGAGCCTACTTGACGCCGGTACGTCAGGCGCAGGCCCCTTCACAGGGACCCGGAACGCAAGAAAATGGACGGCGCCGCGCAGCGGCGAGCCACCTGGCGTTCGGACATTTTCTTGCGTTCCGGGTCCCTGTGAAGGGGCCTGCGGCGCGCTAAGGGGCAGCGCCCCGAAGACTTGTCCGCCGCAGTTCCAGCGAAGGCGGAACCGGCACGCGTCTGCGCGCATAAGATGGTGCGTGAGCGTAGCAACGCCGGATAGAGCCCGACGGCGCGCGCGCCGACACGCCCCACATCGCACGTTTTTGACAAACTGTGCCGCGCATATGCAAGGGTCTTTCACGCGTCAGACAGTCTCCTCCCGCCAGAACGAGATTGTCAGCGTAGAAAGCGTAGAATGAGTGTCCCCCGTTTGCCGCAATGCGATATCGCCGGCCCTGCGCGGCAGCGCCGATGCGATCATGTCCTGATTGTCAGCTCCATTGCCGACGAATCTCCGTACAAAGCCATAAAAGAATGAGCAGAGTAACTTCCTCCGATGTGTTCCACCATGGCTCCGCAGTATCCGGTTCAGATTGCCCGTTCTGTTGCGGGTGAAGTGTCTCACGCTGTCCGTCTTGCTGAAGCGACCATGGCTCCGCATCAAAATGCTCTCTGGCCTCGTCTCGTTGACAAAACCCGACCATAGCCCCTCTAAGCCGATCGACGATCCTTCCGAAGTTTGCCTCGCTAAGCTTTGTCCTGATGGGCTCAAGGATACTCGTGGCCATGTTGTCGAAGTCGACATTTGCCCCAACACTCTTGGTGTTGAGTTGTTCGAAGGCGTGGCGAATTTGGCCCACCGCAATATCAAGATCTTTCTGCGCCACTTTAGCCGCTACTGGCCCTACGATCCGCCTTGCCAAATTCGCCAGTTCGGTTTGCAGATCGAAGGCTGCATCCATTTCTTCCGCTCCCTCCCGATGTGCGGATCTTTACCATGCCCGGTACTGATTCGCCCGGCTCTCACTGCCTTGTGGCTGCCACTACCTTTCGGACAAGGGCCAGGATGTCTTCCGCGCCAATCACACTGCCGATACAACTCTGCGAGGCGCCGACGCCGACAACTCCCTGCACAATTCGCACGACGTCGACGGGCGCCGGACGATGCTCATCCAGAATTTCAAGGACCACCACCCTGCCTTTTATCAGGCGCTGGGCGACCTGCCGGCGTCGCGGCCCAAATACAACCGGAGTCGGCAATACGATCGCGAACGGCGGGCGCTGGCGGCGCAGAATCAAAAGCGTGCCTGAGCGGGCGGTTCTGTGCGTCGCTTTCTGCGGAAGGCCACTTTCAAGGGTCCGCTCTGCGCGTTGCAATTCCGGTACACCGCGGCACCGCCAATCCGACGACGGTAATTCGCCTACCCACTTACGAGTGTCAAATGGCGGGTCTCGGTCGCCAGTTGACGAGTTCGCTGGCGCGCCTAGCGGCGATCGACATTCCGTTGTAGATGTTTCGCATCGACCTGAGTGCAGACAAACTTCCCGCCTTCGTTCCCAGGTGCAACGACGCCTGCCGGACGACCGGATGTGTAGGGATCGTGATCTGGTCATCCTGAAAGCGCGAAAGAAGATCGAATATCCGGGCGTTGCCTGCGAAGCGGTCGATCAGCGCGTTGGCGAGCAGCACACTTTGGTTCAGCCCCACTCCGGACTGCGCGGCGATGACAAAGACGCCGTCCTGGTTATCCAGGTTGGCGACAATGGGGAGCAGGTTGGTGGAGGTGTTGAGCCCGCCAACCGTCGTTTTGATGCGACAGCCCGCGGATTTGAGGAACGGCGCGCACGCATGAAGTTCCCCCAGAACGCCGGCGACAAGCCGGCCTATTTCTCTTCGAGTCCCCGCTGAGGTCAGGCCGCCCACGCTTCCACCGAAACCCATGGCGAGGAATCCGTCTTGCTGAAGGCTGAACCACAAAAAGTCGCCGTCAAGCAGGTTCTGGTTATTCTTCAAGTCGCTGTCGCAACCGCTCAGCGGCGTCATGTTTGGAGAGATGCGCTTGAAATCCTTTTGCCGCAATTGGACCCCTATCCGACCGGTATAAACGGTGAATGTGCGCCTATGCAAAGAGGGTATATTACGCGTCAGACAGTCTCCTCACGCCAGAACGAGATTGTCAGCATAGAATGAGTGTCCCCCGTTTACCGCAATGCGATATCGGCGGCCCTGTGCGGCAGCGCCGATGCAATCATGTCCTTGATACTCGACGCCCGAAACAATGTGTCCACCGCGGCGGATCAGCGCCTCGGCGAGGCCGCGGATGAATTTGGGGCTGTCGAAGGAGGCGATGTCGGGAAAATAGAGACCCGCATCATAGCCGTTGAAATTGACTTGTCTTTTGAACGCGTCGCCGGTGTAAAGCTGCGGTGCCGGCAGGTCGAGGGCACGGCGGAGCGCCAGAAAGTCTTCGAGCTTGGCGAATTTATCGGCGTGACTGTCAATGATCCAGTAGCCGCGCCGTGAACCACACGCGATGTTTTCTTCGGCGATGATGTCGTCCGTGAGCTCCGAAACGCGAACGGTTTCTCGATAGAGGTCCAGTGCGGCTCTTTCGCCGAGGAGTTTGATGACTTGACTATGGTCAGCTTCGAAGCCCGGCAGGCGGTGGCCGCCTGAGCGACCGGTGAGCCCGCGTCCAACGCTCCGGAGCATGCTACCGCGCCCCTGTCCGTTTCGTTCCAGGACCAGTACGTCGCGTTCAGGAAAGCGGCGCTTGTAGAAATACGCCGTCGCCAGGCCGGCGATGCCCGCTCCGACGACAACAAGATTTTGCTTCTCGGAAATCATGTCGACAGCTCTGCGCTGGCCGGCGCGCAACGCGGGCCGGCCTTGAATCCCACAGGGATAAAAAGGCTTTGCAGACTCAGCCCGCAGCGATCCGAAGCGGCTGCAGGGTCCAGGTGTCTTTCAATTCTCACGCATCGCCTTGGCGAGGCAGTGCTTGATCGGCCCGAGAAAATAGGCGAGCAGGGTGCGTTTGGTGATGATGAGCACGTCCGCCAGCATTCCGGGCACGAGCATTTGTGCGCCCTGGCGCAGCGAGAGTTCAACGCTTCGGCGATTTTTCACTAGAACGGCCCATGCCGGGAGCGGAATGGTTCGTCGCGTGCTCACGAGGGCAGCAAGCGCCCGATCCTTGAAATGCCTCTCGATTTTCCAAAGGGAATGCGGACCGAGCGGCGGAGCGCCACTCCGCATCGATGAAAGCCCCGTCAACTGGCCGCTCCAGTCCTACCGAATTGTCGCGCCAGTCCAAGGGCGGACAGGAAAAGTGCGGGCATCAGATCCTGTACGCCGACAGATTGAACGTTTTGCCCGCCCGAAACGACAACCTCTTGAACAGCTGCCGGGCCTTTGCGGAGGCTCGCGATTCAGCGCGGTCATTGCTTGGAGCGGCGCGGTGGGTACCTGGCCACATCGGACTTACGTCCAGTATGTCGAGAAACATGCCCAGGGGCGGGACATCGTTGAATTGCAATACCCCTATGACGAACCGCTGGACGGCGGCAGCCCGAAGATTCTGTTGAGCTATTTTTCGATGCCGCTCTGGATGGATACGCTCGATATCGGGTTCGACGATCGCGAGGCGACCTTCAAGCATATCCTGCACAAATACCGAGCTGCTGCCAAAGAGCACGTAAGCCAGGTCCGCGAGCAAGCGGGCACTATTAACAAGTTCCGGACCGGTCAGGCGTTGTTCAAGGAGCTTCGCGATGCCGGCAATTGGGTGAGAGTTCTGCCGAACTGGCGTTGGCTGGCTGGTCTGAACGCCTATGCGACCCCGGACGCTTCTATCATCGCCGAACCGGGAGGCGGCGACGTCAAGACGTGGCAGCGGGCGACCGCAAAGGGCGCCCCGCTCCCTGCCAACGGCGGCGGGGTCGTGCGCGATGCCGCGGGGCGAATGATGTTCGGGACCGGTGGGGGCTCGAATTCGGTGATCTGGTACACAGCCGGCACGTGGTCTGAAAACCGTCGCCCCTCGGGGCCAGGGCATCAGCCCGATGAAGTCCTACACCACGAGATGGTTCACGCCTCGCGACAGATGAGAGGCGTGATGAATCAGATGCCTGTGAACAAAGGCTACGACAACATCGAGGAATACCTCGCGGTGGTCCTGACGAACATCTACATGTCTGACAAGGGCCAGGATGTCTTCCGCGCCAACCACGTTTCCGGTACAACCATGCGAGGCGCCGACGCCGACAACTTTTTGCACAATTCGCAGAACGTTGACGTGCGGCCGACGATGCTGATCCAGAATTTCAAGGACTACCAGCCTTCATATTACCAGGCGCTTGTCGACCTGCCGGGGTGGCGGCCCAAATACAACTGGGTTCGGCAATACGATCGGGAATGGCGAGCGCTGGCGGCACAGAATCAAAAGCATGCGTGACAGGGTAGTTGCTTATGCCGTTACATTTCTAAGTTCAAGCGGCAGCCGCGGCGATGTCGCCTGGCGCTCCGTGCTGTGACGGATGCTGATCTTTGGCAAAGTGTATCTCCTCGAACTCTATATCTGCAGCCCCCAATTCTCGCCATTTGAGTTCAGCTCTCCACCGCGGATGGCCACCTCCATTTCTGCGTGCGTCGCCCATACGACCTTCTTTTCGGGGCGCACCTTCGTTCTTCTCGGCCATGATCCATGTGGAAGATGCAATACGAGTGATTCAATATGGAGTATAAATTGGCAACGTCGGCTTGGGATGCGAGAGCGGGTGGCGTTGCCTGAGGCATAGAGTCGGTCGATCCGGCGATCGGGACAACCCACTTGGGCCAGCGCATTGTCAAATGCGTGCTTTTGACCGGGACCTGATCCGCGGAGGGGATTATTGCCAGCGGTCACATGAACCGCACTAACAGGCCGAACACACGGCTGCTCCGACCACTGCTGCAGACGTGAAGAAAGCACTTGGCAACCCGGAGCCGTCTACACATGGCCTACTCCATCCGCATGGAAGCTATCGACGAGTAAGGGGCCGTCTTGGCCGACGGAAGCACCGCGGGCGAAGATGACCCGGACTCGGCATTCGGCCCAATGCCGAGTCGTAAGCATCAATCCTACCAATGTCTGACAGATGCCTTTCGGAGACCAGCCGCCAGTCTTCGTCGCTAAGCTCCGCAGGCACAACACGCGGGCGCGTCGGCTCGCCGTCCTCGCGCTCGGTGGCGAGTTCCCGGGCGCTCAACCCCGTATCACCCGGCTGCGCCTGAGGGCACAATCCCGCCATCTTTCAAGATCATGCACTAATTCAAAGACCAGCGCGGGGGATCGCGGTCACACGCTTTCGCCAGGAGGAGTTCTGTGGCCACTTCCATAAATAGGATGGGAACTGTGGGCATCTTGCTGGCGGTCGCAATGTGCAGCGGCGCCCCCGAAGCCAGCGCGCAACTCTTCCTGAACATTGGCGGCCCAGGGAGTGGCAATCCACCGGCACAGGGAAGCGCGGGCATTGGAACGGCCAATCTTGGCATTGGCGGGCCCGGAAGCGCAACTGAGGTCCAGGGCCTCAACGAGCCCATCATCGGATCAAACCGCGGAATCAGCCTTCCGTTGCTAAATCAACAAGCGGGCAAATCACTGGGGGTGAGTGGTAATTCTACCGGCACGGGCCAAGGTTCTCTTTCGTCCGCCGGGGATCACCCGTCCTCGCCTGTTGATTCCGTTACCAACACCCTCATGGGCCCCGTGAGCAATCTAGTGTCTCGATCAACAAATTCGGCAGCGAATCCGGCTGGCAAACGGAAGCAGACCAACAATGCCGGGGCGGGCGCGGTTCCAGCGCGCTGATCCAGCGAACAATGGATTCAGGGACGTCGGCCATAAGCTCGCGCGACTCGTCGATACTTCCGCGCGTTCGCTCCATCACGTCGGCAACGTCGGCGCTGTTCATAACGCGGCGGCGGTCGAAGCAGGATTAGAAACCGAACACGCCTACAGGTTTTGCCGTGACGTCCGGCTGCTGGCAGGCAGAAACTGAGGCGGCGCCGATCCGCTACGTGGCCGAATTGCTCGACGTCGACACCGACTGCGACCTGCTGTTTGCCCTCCCAACTATTCACATCACGCCGACGTCCGGCGCGTTTCACGCCGCTAGTGTTGGGTTCCTTGTAGTGCTGTTGCCGTGGCCAGCGGTATGGCTGTGGCCGACGCTGGCGAAGTCAACCGCATGACGACGATCGTCGGCGTGCTTGACTTTGGCGCTCTGAAGTTCTCTATTTGTTCCCTGCAGCCGCAGACGATTCGAAACGAGCCAATGGGGAGGCTGTCGTGTTCATCCACTATACCGCGCTGCCGTTCGTGCGCTTGGAAAACGGTGGCTTGGTTCCCGGAGAGTCTGTCGAATGTCCGCACTTGTCGGCCGTGATCCGGCGTGCGGACGCGATGTTTCACAACGAGGCAAACGCCGGAGCGGCGGTGCTTGCGCACATCGATAGTCCCGGTCTCGGCGACTTTGAACAGCCGATGATTCTCAAGACGTTCGGCGACGTGCCCGACGACTTCGTCTGCGCCGCTGCGTGAGTCGACCGGGCTGCACAGAGTGCCTGTCGTTACTCTTTAGAGCGTGCGCCATTAGGAAGCCTTTGAGGATACATGCTGTGTCCGTGTCTTCACGCTGCCATCTGTTTGTTCGGCCTTGGAGGCCAGAGCTGCCTTGCGCGCGAGGCGTAACATTCGAAGCCTGGCGGTCTTTTCGCGCTCTGTGCGCGCACGTTGTTCATACTCGGGTATCGAGCTTCGGCCGCCGGATAGTGACTCTTGTTTGAAAAAGAGTTCGGCTTCTTCCTTGGGGGTCATTAAAATATCCTCGTTTGTTGCAATCGCATCGCACGTGTTTGATGTGGAGTTTTCATGGTGATAAGGATTGTTTCGAGTGGACGGCGCTGTTTGTCAGATGAAAGTGCCGTTATCCACGTTTCGCCACTGACGCCGTGATCACAGGCAAACGACCCTGCCGATGCAAACCGGCAGGGTTTGCCTTACGCGCGCTGCGGGAGCTGCCGACTACGAGCTTTTCTCAGGGTCTCCAGAAACGTGTCGAGGAAAGAGAAGAAAATCTCTACCCCGTATCCGACGAGGAACGCGACCGCGAGAGGAGATAGTGAAATCCCCTGGGTAAAATTGTTGAAAAGACCGACAACGAGACCCGCAATCACGGCGATAATGATCCGGGCAAAGTCAGCGTAGGTCGGGGTGTAGGTCCTCGCACGAATCTGCTGTGATAGTGACCTGAGCGCAAAAGCGCAGGCACCAAGCAAGGCGTACAGGATGGGCAGTAAATATGCTGTTATGGCCCCATAGATCATGACGTTCATTTGCTGCACGTCTTTGGCGTACGTCCGAACGTCCTGATAGGTTTTAATTTTGTCGAACCCGGCGCTCGCGGGATCGGTGAGCGGAACGGGCAGTTGAAGGGCCTGCCGCTTGTCGACAATATCAGAAAGAGGATCGCGCTCGGCAGTGAGGATAAAACGGTTCAGGACCGAGGCAAGAGAATACAGGGAACGATTGGACGTGGCCAGTTCCTGCAGCTGGGCCACAACATCGTTCTGAGCATGTCCCGGCTGGATGCCGAGCAACTGGTCGTGCAGCCTAACCACCAACGCATTGTTTTCCTTAATGCGATCGCTGATTTCGTCTGAAATATGAGCGTTGATGAACATGAGAATTGATAACGGGAGTATCAACGAAACAAGACAGATAGTGCCCAAGCGGTATTTCCTAATAATGTTATTACTTCCGCAGGTGGTCAGACTTTCGCCGGTAACGGGCTTGATGGCAGCACACAATTGCCCGTAAGCGGGCCAAAATTGTTCAGCGATAGCTTTGGTCCAAGCGTGGCGGGCAAGCGCTTCGCGAGCATTTGTAAGAGTCGCGATGACGCCGGGTTTCAATTTCTTTCCTATTTCCGCGGCGTAAGCTAGCATCAGCCCAGTCTCAAAGAGCTTTCGCGATAGAACAGGGTCATTGACGTCGAGGATTTCATCGACTGCAGCTTGGCTTCTTGGAAATACCGTCGTCATGTTCGATGGGGACACCGGGCCTGAGAATTGGGCGTTCCTCTGCCGCTTGGGAAGAGTCGTCACCTTTTGCGGTGACGCCTGGTCGACTGGTCCCGAAATATCAATCACGCTTTCCTTGCTCATTGCGCAATCCTCGCTAATAGCTATGCATTCGCAATTCAGTGCTTTTCGTTTTCGGAGCGGATGATCTTCGCTTTCATCGGCTCCAATGTAAGTCTCGGCTCACATGCGTAAGCACGGTGTCTCGGCGAAGGTCTTGGCCTCGCTACGCCGGTTCTTGAACGGTGGGTCTTTGGGCTTGGCCTGGAGAGCGCACCCGTCCGCCTCCATTGGTAGTGTTACGAAATAGTAAGGTTCATTGCGATGAATCGGCGGGGTTTTAAAGAGGGTTGATGGCGCTCGCTCGGAGAGCGCAGAACCGATGAATTTTGCAAGGAAATCAAACAACTTACAAGCTCCCCTCCGGTTCATGTTGGACGCCTTGTTGGACGTTTTGATCGGGGCAACGCTGTTCCAAGATGCGTAAAGTCCCGCTATGGAAAGAGGATGATGCGCGCGCGAGCGCACTGTCCGTCGTCCGTCGCGTAGCCGTCGTCTCGATCAGTGGAGAAGCCTGCCATGACACGCCAAGCGCTCGTTGCATTCACCCTCGCGCTGGCGGCAGGGCTGGGCACGTCCTTAGTCTTCTCTCAAACGCCACCTAATACCACGCAGCTTCAACCAGCTCCCGACATCGCCGGCGTCATCAAGGGCGGCACGATGCCAGAGGTGGTGATCAAAGGCCTGACGAGCTCGGACGACTCCTTCTGGCTGCCGAACGTCGGCGTCATCTTTTCAGAGCCGCGAGCCAACCGCATCGTGCGGCTGGACGAGCACGACCAGCCCGTCACTTTCGTGGACAATCTGCACGGCCCGCTCGGAATGGTCTTCGACGCGAAGAACGGTCGGCTGATCTCGCTGCAGACAGAGCCCGGCTTCACCGGTCCCCGCGTTGTGTGGCCGACAGGCAAGGAAGCAATCCTAGCGGATAACTACCAGGGGAAGCCCTTCGGCCGCCCGAACGACATCGTCGCGGACCGCAATGGCGGCGTCTACTTCACGGATATTCCGCCCGACCGGACCGTCATTCCGGCTGCTGTGTACTACGTACCGCCTGGCGGTGCTGCGATCCGCGTGGCGGACGGAATCACGACCCCGAACGGCTTGCAGCTCAGCCACGACGAGAAGACGCTCTATGTGAACGACACCGCCGGCATCAACATCTATGCCCTCGACGTGCAGCCGGACGGGCGGCTCGCCAATCGCCGCGTGTTCGCCACCTATGTTGGGCGCGACCAGACACTCCCCCCAGGCGCCCCGCCGAGATCGAATGCCGACGGCCTGGTCACCGATGACGATGGCCGATTGTATGCGCTAACGGAATCCGGGATCGAAGTTCTGAGCCCCACCGGACAGCACCTAGGCGTCATCCCGCTCTGGTGCATCACGAGGCGCTGCCAGAACCTGGGGTTCGGCGGCCCCGACAAGCGCACGCTTTACGTGGCCGGTGGCGGCACGCTGCTGCGGATTCCGATGCTCACACGCGGATTTCAGGGCCGCGCAAAGTGAGGATATACTGCCGCCGTGCGCAGCTGTGCCCGGCCAAGCGACGCGCGCGCCACAGCCGGCACATCAACTCGGGCTTCACACATGATCCGCGCCGAAGGTCCGCCACAAACCAGGAGGTTTTGCAATGGTCGGCACACGGAGTCGTCGCACTCTTGGTATAGCACTCCTAGCGGCCGTGACCGGCCTCGGACTGCTTGCAAAACCCCCGGTCGGGACGGCTCAGTCCAGCCGAGGGGATGATGGCGCCAGCCTCCTGAAGGGAGCGCTCGATCTGCACTTTCATATGGATCCGTGGACTCCGGAGCGGGTTAGGGGGGCTGGGATCGCAGAAGTGCTGGCGGCGCGCGCGAGCGGGATGCGCGGACTCGTAATCAAGGACCACAACGAACCGACTGCACCGCTGGCTTACCACCTTCGCCAGGTGGTCCCTGGCTTGGAGCTGTACGGCGGCTTTGTCCTCAATCTGCCGAACGGCGGGGCCAACCCGGCGGGCGTCGAGTTCATGGCAACGCAAATCAGGGGCGAACCGGGACGTATCGTCTGGATGCCGGCCGGCGACACGGAGAAAGAGGTGCGCGAGTCGAAAAGTCCGAACGGGCCCTTCGTGGCGGTGTCGCGCAATGGCGAGCTCCTCCCGGAGGTGAAGCAGATCATCTCGATCATCGCCAAGCACGGGCTGGTGGTCGCCTCAGGCCACATCCTCCCCGAAGAGGCCTTGATGATCTTCCGCGACGCGAAACGCCAGGGCGTGCAACACATGATCGCTACCCACGCCTTCGACCTCGCCGGCAAAATGACCGTGGAGTAGATGAAGGAAGCCGCCAAGCTTGGGGCATGGATCGAGTTCGATTTCAGGAATACCCTTGAAGGCGGACGCATGGACGCGATCCGTCAAGTGGGACCGGAACTCTGCTTTCTTTCGGAATTCTGGACCAAGGTCGATGGTGCCAGGGAGTACGCGGGCGCGTCGGGCGTAGGCGCCTTTGCGGAGGTGATGCGCTCGCACGGCTTCACCAACCGGGAACTCGAGATGATGTTTAAGGACAATCCGGCGAAGGCGCTGGGGCTACCCGTCACCCCAGAGAATCGTATCTAAAGTCGCGGCGCCCCGACCGATCGCGGGCATAGTGTCCTCCTTCCATAGGAGTGCCTTCTTCGTCCCGCCGGGCTCCGCCTTTCGAAAGAACTGAATTTCTCCTTTTGAATCAATGCAAAGAGTTCTAAAAGAGTCCAGGAACCCCAGCCACGTAAATTTCCTTTTTATAACAATGGCTTACGTGATATCCAAACTGGATGCAGAACTCCAAAACATCTCCGTTGGCCGCAAATTCGCGTTTTCACACCGTTGCGGCGGCGAGGAGTTGCGCATACGCAAACATCCTCGACCGCAAACGTCACACTGCATTGAGAAAATTGACCAGATCCTGCTTTTGCTGTTCGGTGAATCCAATGCCGAACCGCTGATCATAAAAATTCACCGCGTCCATCAGCGTGGCCGCGGAGCCGTTATGGAAGTACGGCGCGCGCGACGCCAGTCCGCGCAGGATCGGTCCCTTGACCTTGCCGATGTCGGCGCACTTCCCGGAAATCAGCGCACGGCCCGGATCCGTCACCACAAAGGTCTGGCCTGCAAGCGGACCTTGATTGCACTGCAGGGTGAAGACCGGCAATCCCAAAATATCGAGAGCCGGAGGACTATTGGGGCCGGCATTGGCGATGCCGATGTTCAGGGGTGCCTTGACCGAATGGTTGCCCACATTGGGCGTGTCGTGGCAGGTGCCGCAGAATCCCGCGATGCTCGGCAGGTTGAGGACGTCGTTGAGGCCGGCGACACCCATAATGTTGATCTTCGTGGTGTTGAACACCTCCTCGCCGCGCGCCACCGACATGCGATATTGCGTTTCGTCGCTATCGGACTTGAGCCCCAGCCACGGCTTATACAAGTCGAAAATATTGGGGTCGAAGGGCAGGCCCGTGGGATTTAATCCCACCGGATCATTCACGCCGATGAAGAATTTGGCGAGCTGGAGCGAGAGCGCGATCGGTCCGCCAGTTGCGCCGCGCGCACGCAGGCTGCCTGCGTCATCGTCGAAAATCTGCGCGGTGAAAATGCCGGTCTCGAAGTCGACGATCTGCTTTTGCTGGTCTGCGGTCGGCGCCCCCGTTGCTTGCGCATGGATGAGGGTCGCATCGATCGCCTGCTGCGCGAGGCTCGCCTCGCGTCCATCCCACATGATTGCGGTCAAAAAGCCGAGATTGGTCGAAGGCAGGGGGCGGCGATAAATCGATACAATTCCCGTCGTCGGCGACGTGAGGCCCGTGGCCGGGTTGGCCGTGCAGTCATAGGGGTCGTCCACAGAAACGACCGAGAACTCCAAATTCGGCGCCGACGGCAGCGGCAAGCCGATTCGGATCAACCCTTTGTCCATAAGTAACTTGTAGGCTCGGCGCTTGGCGTTGAGCGTGGACACGTTGTCGGTCGGACAGGTCGCGCCATCAACCAGGCGAAAGATCGGATCGGTGCCCGCGCTCGCGGCGAAGCGGGCCCGCACGTCCGCCGCGCTGACGGTCCAGCCAGTCTGCGGCTGATGGCAGGTGAAGCACGTGCGACCGTTTGTTCCCAAATTCTGGAAGAACGCATTGTTTGCAGTGATCGTGGCAACGCCCGGCTGGAATGTGCCGATGCGGCCGCCGGGATCGTCGTCGATATCCAGCTTGTTGATGACGGGCGGCGTCGGCTGGGAACCTTGATCGCGATCTTTGTGGATGCGCATCTGCTGCGCATGATCGATCGCGCCTTGCGCCCAGTCGGGCGTCTCGCTTGCCACGGCGTTATGGGCATTTTGTGCTGAGACAAATGATGCAGCGCCGGTGAGAAGCCAGAGCGGCACAAATGCCGCAATTGGCAGTTTGAATGGCTTGAATAGTAAAGGATTGAAATGAGCATTACGCATTTTCTAGTCCTTCGTCTGAAATGGGGTTGGTCAGAGATCCGAACGTCGCCACTTCGGGGTCGATTCCGACCCCCAACGCGATGGACATGAGAATTAACGCGATCGAGATGGTAACGGCCCAGACGATGAATTTAAGGTTTGACGGATCCGAGAGATGGTTCGCACTATTGTGCGCTGGAAAATTCTTCATCGTTGTCATGACATCCCTGTACATGGATTTCCTCCGTGAGATGTTGACGAAGAGGTACGATTCCCTTCGAAACAAATGAAATGGCGGATGGTCCCGCTGTCGACCTGGGAAACCTGGTGTCTCAGAACGGATCTCTGTAATATTGGTTCGCAAGGGTCTTGCGGTTCTTCGACATGAGTTCATACGGGGATATCGGGCCGGTTGAAGGGTTAAGTCCCGCGGCTGTCACCGCTTCGGTCGGGATCGGAGCAAACCTCGTCCACGTCCCAATGAGTGCGATGATGAGTGCGATCGTTGCAAAGACGCCGATTGTTTTGCGCATCATGACCTCGTGTCGGGGCCGCTCGCGTCCGCCTGGCCCGCGGTTATTCAATCCGCCGCTTCGCGACCGGGGCGGACCTCACTCACATCCCGACGAGCGCGAGGAATGAGTGTCATTTGCGATGTCACGCCTCATTTGCGGTTCGAGGCGGTGCCGAACGATCGCGAGGATGACACGACGCGCAGGGACGCGCTTTCAGGCCGCCTTAATTTGTCCTTAAGATCCTCTTGATTTTTCGACCGCCCAAGGATGCGATTGACGGGTGCCATTGGATCTGGACCAATAGAGAGCCACGAATTGCTGTATTCTTTCGATAATTGCTCCCTTGATACGGACCGCCGTGAGTTGCGCCGCGGGGCGGACCTTGTGGCTGTCGAGCCGCAGGTTTTTGACCTTCTGCAATTCCTCATTCGGCATCGTGACCGGGTGGTCACGAGGGACGATATCCTCGATGGGGTATGGAACGGCCGGTCAGTGTCTGAGTCCGCTCTCGCCGTGCGGATAAACGCCGCACGACTCGCAATCGGTGATAACGGCAAGCAGCAACGCCTGATTCGCACCCTTCCGCGCAAAGGCGTCCGTTTCATTGGCAATGTGCTTGAGCTTGATGTTTCGCAGGCTTCCGAGCCGGGAAGTAGTGCAAAGACCCCGGCGCTCCCCGACACGCCATCAATCGCGGTACTTCCCTTTACTAATATCAGCGGCGACGCCGAAAAGGAGCATTTCGTCGATGGGATTGCCGAGGACATCATCACCGCGCTATCCCGCTTTCGCTCGCTTTTTGTCATCGCGCGGAGTTCGACATTCACTTACAAGTACAAGGCTGTAGAAGTAAGGCAGGTGGCACGCGAGCTTGGCGTTCGATATGTATTGGAGGGGAGCGTCCGCAGTGCCGGGCAACGCGTCCGTGTCACGGCACAGCTGATCGACGCCGAAACCGGCGGCCATCTTTGGGCCGAGCGATACGATCGACCAGTTCAGGACATTTTCGCGGTTCAGGACGAGATTACCGACGCGATTGCGGCGACGATGGAGCCGGAGATCGGCGCGGCCGAGCGGGAACGAGCGCGACGCAAACCGCCCGAGCACCTCGGCGCGTGGGAGCATCATCAGCGCGGCATGTGGCACCTGCTCCGACGCAACCGCGCGGATTTCGTCACGGCGCAGGCCTACTTCCGAAAGGCGATAGAACTCGATCCCTCCTTCGCCACACCGCATGCAGCCTTGGCGCTCTCCTGCTTCTTCCAAATCACGCATGGGTTCACCACCGACCATGCCGCATCACTTGACGAGCTTCTGGCGGAAGCATCTCAAGGCGTTGTCCTCGACACAAAAGATGCGTTGGGCCACACGTCCCTCGGGCTGGCCTTCATGGAACGCCGAGATTATTTGGATTCGCTCGCAGAGCATCAAATTGCGCTGCGTCTCAATCCGAATTCGTCGCTCGCGCACTGGGCGTACGGATACGGCTTGCATCGCGCCGGGCAGTTGCAGGAGGCGTTGGAACAGTTCGATGTCGCCTTGCGCCTGAGCCCGCGCGACCCAGGGCTATGGTCGTATTTCACGCTCAAAGCGAGCACGTTGTACCAACTGCGGCAATACGATGAGGCGGTCACGTTCGCTCGCGACGCGGTCCGGCATTCGATCGCAGACCTGATCTGGCCCTATGTCCATCTGGCGGCCGCGCTCGGCCAGCTCGGCCGAACGACTGAGGCGCGCACGGCCGTCGAGGAGCTTTGCAAACGGCGGCCCGGCCTGACCATGTCAGCCGTGCGTTCGTGGCCGCATAACCGAAGCCGGTCCGAGGACTCCCTTGCACATATGCTCGAGGGCCTGCGCCGGGCGGGCTTGCCCGAGTGATGAACCCGCTCCGACCAGGGCAGCCAATATACTTATGGGTCACACAATCGCGCCGTTCCTGCGACTGCCGCACGCCGGCTTTGCATCGATAAGTGGACCCGATTCATGGATCGCCGGAGCTATTGCGCCCTGAGCTCGTCAAGGACGGACCGAATTTCTTCTTTCGAATCAACGCAGAGAGTTCTAAAAGCGTCCAAGAACCCCAGCCACAAAAAATTCCGTTTCTTTTCCAATAAGTTAGCAAATCGTCAGAAAAGTACCAATGCTTACGCATTGAAATCTCTAACTCTAAGTTCGAATCCAACGAACTTCATCGCTTTGATCCCCTGGCGCTTCAGCAGAAACACCTGGCTCAAAACCATTCCGAGCAACATAGTTCAGCATCGGAGTGCGCTCCGTTCGGCCGACTGGCATGCCCGCAGGACCTCAAACAGCGGACCGCTTTGTGCGGCGCTTCAGGCTTTGCGGCTCCCTCGCCTGGATGCGGACGCCTCATGCGCTTTCTTACGTCGGGCCGGCGCTTTGCTTACAGCTTCCTTCAGACTCCGACTCGCAACGGCGCCCTTGCTGTTCGGCTAACGGTTTCCCATCACCAGGGTCCGTAGAGGACTCTCACCTCCAAGTCATCGGTCGGATACCACCCCGACCAAATCGCGCCAGTCACGGCGCTCCGCGCCATGGCTGGCCCACCACAACAAAAGGGGCGCCGGGATGACCGGCGCCCCTGCTTCATGCGCAAAGCAGTATTTATTGGCCGACCGCAGGCAGGCCGCCCTTGTAGAGGAAGCGCTGCACGCGCTGGCCCTGCACCTCGGCGGTATAGATGTTGCCCTTGCTGTCGATGGCAATGTTGTGGAGGTTTTCGAACTCACCCGGACCACGTCCGACGCGCCCGAAGCTGCCGACCAACTCCCCGTCGCTGCGGTGGATCACATGGATCTGGCCATTGGGATCGTCCGAGGTGAACCAATAGGTCTGCCCCTTATCCGGCCAGAACACGGTCGAGCCGGTCACGCCCGGCGCCGTTGAGTCGCGCAAGACCGGGATTTCGCGCACAAAGGTACCGTCCTTCTGGAACACCTGGATGCGGTTGTTGCCACGATCGGAAACCACCACCTGCCCGTCGGCGGTGATCCTGATGCCGTGCACCGGATTGTTGAACTGCTGCGGCAGAACCTTCGGATCATAGGTGATCTTCTCGTCTGTCGGCGGCTTGCCATA
>WNFT01005973.1_pt1 | contig 20565 bp, 20 predicted proteins | sample 5400191 | NCBI WGS metagenome assembly WNFT01 (sample SAMN13153359, study PRJNA577476) | soil metagenome | isolation source: 80 cm saprolite under Madrone tree | place: USA:California | collected 2016-06-14 | reverse complement strand
ATTCCCCTCCTAGATTAGGAGGGGTGGCTGCGCCATCAATAAATGCGGCGAAGCCTCCTTAGCCGGCGCAGACGGGGTGGTCGATCAATGTTGCGAAGCCACCTTATAGATGCTGGCGAAGCCCTCCTTTTTTTATTCGGTTCGCTTCGCGGGCTTTCTTTAAGGTAGCTTCGCGACGTTGATCGACCGCCCCGCCGCTCGCTTCTAACGAACTATTAATCGCTCGCGGCACCCCTCCTAATCTAGGAGGGGAGTTCTCCAAGCCGCGCACAAATGGCCAATCTCCAGACGCGGGCTAAAGCCCGCGACTACATTTGGGGCGCTCCGTTCGGGTAATGGCGTAATTCGCGGATCAACGTTCGGCCTGAATGTAGTCGCGGGCTTTAGCCCGCGTTCGTGTAGACATTCTCGGTGTTTGAGCGTAAATTAACGAGTTTCGAATGAAATTTCTTCCGCTTATCCTCAGGAACACCTTCCGAAATCGCAGGCGCACCGTACTCACGATTTTGAGCATCAGCATGTCGCTGTTTCTTATCAGCACATTGCGCACATTGCTCGATTCGCTCGAGAGTCCGGCGCTGACTCCGGACTCCGCGACAAGGGTTCTGACCCGGCATCAGACATCGCTCGCGAACACCATGCCGATCGCCTATCGGGAGAGAATCCGGCACATGCCCGGCGTCAAGGAGATCAGTGCCTACCAGTGGGTTGGCGCCATCTATAAGGATCCCGCGTACTTCTTCGCTCAATTTGCCGTGGATGCCGACCGCTTTTTCGACATCTACACCGATATTCACGTCGTCGCGCCCGAACAGAAGGAAGCTTTCCTGAAGGAGCGGCGTGCCGGCCTGGCCGGTGTGAGCCTTGCCAAACGTTACGGCTGGAACATCGGAGACACTGTCACACTGCGGGGAACTTTCATTTCAGGCGACATTCCGGTGATCATCTGCGGCTTCATCAAGGACGGCGGCAGTGAAAACGTCCTGTTCCTGCGGTTCGACTACCTGAACGAGTTATGGAATAACTTCGACCAGACATCTACGTTCGTTATCAAGGTGAACTCAGCCGAGGAGATTCCCGCTGTCATCGACACCATTGACGGCAGTTTCATAAACAGCACTGCGCCGACCAAGACGGAAACCGAGAAGGCTTTCGTGCTTGGTTTCGTCTCCATGATCGGGAATGTTCGGAGCCTGGTTGTCAGCATCTCGACCGTGCTGATTTTCACGATCATTCTGGTGGCGGCCAACACGATGGCGATGTCCATACGCGAGCGAAAAGGTGAGATTGCCATTCTAAAGACGCTCGGCTTTTCACAGGGACACGTCTTGATGGTGTTGATACTGGAGTCTGCGTTCATCGCGGTTGCCGGTGGGCTTCTTGGCTCTCTTAGCGCCCGGTATCTCCTGGGCGGAATAGACGTGAGCGCGATGACTACAGGTTTCATTTCGGCGCTGGACGTCAAATGGGAAACCGTGGCGATGGCCGCCGGGATTGCTCTCGTCGTTGCGTTTGCGAGCACATTCGTTCCCGCCTGGAACGCTTCCCGTATTCCAATTGCGGATGCGATTCGCCGCAGGGGAGAGTAAGAGGAAAGTGATCCCCATTCGATACAACTTACGGAGCTTGATCGTCAGGCGTGTGGGAACAGTGATGACGGTCCTCGGGGTCGCGCTGACCGTGGGGGTTTTCGTGTCGGTGCTGGCCATGGTGAATGGACTGGTCGGCACTTTCGTTGATTCCGGCGAACCGCTCAACCTGATCATGATCCGGCAGTCGTCGCAGGCCGAAACCAACAGCTTTTTCAACCGTGACATCAAGCCGATCGTCGAATCCACCGAAGGAGTGACGGCCGTCGCAGGCGAAATCATCGTTCTGATCAATCACCCTCGGATTACCGGAGAGACGGCAAATGTCATCGTTCGTGGTGTTTCAGATAAATCATTGGGGCTTCGCCCGCGCCTGAAAATTGTCGAGGGCCGCATGTTTCGTCCGGGCCTGCGCGAGGTCATTGTCAGCCGTTCCATCTCCCGGCGATTCAGAGGCGCGAAAGTTGGTGATAGCATCAAGATCGGCAGGTCCACCTGGAGTGTCGTGGGCATTCTCGATGCCGCACGCACGGCTTACGACTCCGAAATCTGGGCGGACTACAACGAGATCTCCGGCGAGTTCGAGCGGCCGATTTACAGCTCACTGCTCGTGCAATGCGCCGACGGCGCCGCAATGTCCGCCATCCGCGAGAAACTCGCAGGCGACCGCAGAATTCAACTCGATGTGTTCGGTCAGAAGGAATATTTCGAGACACAAGCCGGCAGCGCGGCGCCGATCAAGGTGCTCGGCTACCTGATTGCCGCGATCATGGCGGTCGGATCGTCCTTTGCCGTCATGAATACGATGTATGCAGCCACGGCATATCGCACCCGCGAGATTGCCACGCTGAGGGTGCTGGGATTCAAGAGACGGAATATCATGCTTTCTTTCATGTTCGAGTCTCTGCTTCTGGCGCTCCTCGGCGGGGTGGTGGGCTGCCTTATGGCGTTGCCAATGAATGGAGTTTCGAGCGGCACCAGCAACTTCAATACTTTTTCGGAGGTTGCGTTCGATTTCAGAGTTACGCCTCAACTCATGTTGGAAGGAATCGTTTTTGCCGCGATCATGGGAACCCTGGGGGGATTGCTTCCAGCGAGACTCGCGGCGAAGCTCACGATCGTGCGGGCCTTGAGAACTGAGGTGTGAAAAATGCACGTAGCCGTGGGCTTTATGCCCGCGTTCAAATTCCGAAAAAGAATTCTCTGTTTGATCTTGAACGCGGGCATAAAGCCCACGGCTACGTGCCTGAGCCAAAGTGATTCATGGATAACCTGTCGAGTGAGCTGAACAAGCTGAAAATAGATAAATCGAAACGAAACGAAGTAGGTCCGAGAAATAAACCGGCACTCTTCATCATCGTGCTCATTCTCCTGGCCGGCGCCTTGTTCGCTTTCGTTACTCTTCGCAACCCCGGCGCGGCGCCGGTCGTGCAAACCATCCGGCCTCGTTCCGAAGCCTCGTCCCAGTCCGCGGTTCTCGTCGCGACTGGCTACGTCGTTGCACATCACAAGATACAGGTCGGATCGAAGATTACAGGCCGGGTGGCGTGGATCGGTGTGGAGAAAGGCAACCGCGTTCGGCGCGATCAGGTCGTGGTTCGCCTGGAGGATCGCGAGTACCGCGCACAATTCGAGCAGGCGCGGTCGTCTTATGAAGCCGCTCAGGCACGGCTCGCGGAACTGGAGCGCGGCTCCCGGCCCGAAGAGATCGATCGCGCAAAGGCCGATGTCGATCGCGCACAAGCACAATTGCGTACCGACGAAGCCCAGTACAAACGGATCGAAGGCCTGGCCAAAGAAGGCGTGGCCGCGGCGCAACTCCTCGATGAAGCGAAGGGCCGTTATGACAGTTCGCGCGCCAACCTGGCCGCTTTAACCAAGACGTATGAACTGATCCGGCAGGGGCCACGCAAGGAACAGATCGACAACGCCCGCTTCGAAGCCGCGCGCGACAAGGCCGCCATGGACTATGCCAGGACGATACTCGACGCAACGGAGATTCGCGTTCCCAGCGACGGCACCATCCTCGAAAGGAACGTCGAACAGGGCGAGATGGTCACCACATCCTTCGTCGGCGATCGCGGCGCGAAGTCATTCGTCGTCACGCTGGCGGACCTGAACGATATCCAGGTGGAACTGGACATCAATCAGAACGACTTCAATCGCATCGGTCCCCGTCAACCCTGCACGGTCGTCACCGACGCGTATCCGGACCGCGTCTACAACTGCCGTGTGGACGAGATCGCGCCGGAAGCGAATCGGCAGAAAGCCACTGTCCAGGTGAAGGTCAAATTTACAGAGCCCGACGAATATATCCGGCCTGAAATGAATGCTCGCGTCACTTTCCTCGAGAACGAAAAGACCGTCCAGAGTCCGAAGGCCGAAGAAAGCAGGCTGTACGTCGTACCGAAGCGAGCCGTTCTGGATCGCGAGTCCGGCAAGGCCGTTTTCGTCGTCGCGGATGGAAAGGTTCAGGTCAAGCCGATTACGGTTGCGAAGGAATTGGGAACGGATGTGTTCGTCTCCGCTGGTCTCGTGGGAAACGAAGCAATCATCGTAGGCGAGCTGCTCAACCAGCTCAAAGCCGGCGACCGGGTGGAAGTGAAACAATGAGTGCAGTCGAAATCAAAAACGTAACGAAGATATTCAAGAAAGAGGCGGCCGAGATTGTCGCCCTCGGTGAAACCAGCCTGAATATAGATGCCGCCGAGTTCCTCTGTTTGATGGGACCGTCCGGTTCGGGCAAGTCGACACTGTTGAACCTCGTCGCAGGAATTGACCGGCCTTCCAGAGGCCAGATCATTGTGGGCGGCACGGACATTTCGCAGATGAACGAGAGCCAGCTCGCTGTCTGGCGGAATCACACTATTGGCTTCGTGTTTCAAACGTTCAACCTGATTCCCGTTCTGACGGCGTTTGAGAACGTTGAGTTACCACTGCTATTGACGAAGCTTTCGAAGGCCGAACGACGCGAGCACGTCGAGACGGCGCTTTCGCTGGTGGGATTGAAGGACCGGATGACGCACTATCCCCGCCAGCTTTCCGGTGGACAGGAACAGCGCGTAGCGATTGCCCGTGCGATCGTGACCGATCCCGCCTTGATCCTTGCCGATGAGCCCACGGGCGACCTCGATGCGCAATCGGCAGACGAAGTGCTGGCTATTCTGGAGAGACTTAATAGAGAATTCAAAAAGACCGTGGTCATGGTGACGCACGATCCCCGTGCGGCGCATCACGCCACTGTCACCCGACATCTCGATAAAGGGATTCTCCTTCCGGAAGGAGTTACCGCGTGAGACATACTGCATGGATCGTTTTTGCATTGTTGGCGCTGAGCACAGCCGCCGCTGCCCAATCGGGCTCGAAGAGGCTCGGTGTCGTTAATGGTCAGGCCATCACCGAAGATGAGGTGAGCAAGGCGGCCGCAAAGGATCTGGACAACGTTGAACTCAAGCGCTTGCAGAACGAAGCCAACTACAGGCGCGAGAAGCAGGACGCTCTGGAGAAAGCGTTCAATGCTCTCATGGAGGAGAAGGTACTCGATGCGGAAGCGGCGAAGCGAAAGATCTCCAAGGAAGCGCTCGTTCAACAGGAAGTAGATGGGAATGTCAAAGCCCCAACGACTGAGGAAATCGAAAAGTTTTACGAGGAGAACAAGGCGCGCATTCCCGTAAGCCGCGAGCAGGCGATCCCACAGATCGGCCCATACCTCATGGACCAGCGAAGGGATGCCGCGTTTGCAGCATTGATCACCAGGTTGAAGAAGGACTATGGCGTAACGTCCTATCTCGAACCGCTGCGGACCGAAATTCCGACCGCGGGCTTTCCAACGCTTGGGCCGGCGAGCGCTCCGATCACTATCGTTGAGTTTTCCGACTTTGAGTGTCCGTACTGTGGCGGGTTGTTTCCGACGTTAAAGGAAATCGAGACAAAATACGCGGACAAGATACGCGTCGTTTACCGGCAGTATCCGCTGACCAGCCTCCATCCGCACGCCCAGAAGGCCGCTGAAGCTTCATTGTGCGCAGATGAGCAGAAGCGTTTCTGGGATTTCCACGACTCTTTGTTCGGCAACCAGCAGGATCTGACCGTGGACTCGCTGAAGCGCAGAGCGGTCGAACTGAAACTCGACGCGCCGGCTTTCAATACGTGTTTGGATTCGGGCAAGCATGCCGAGACCATCAAGAAGGACATTGTGGAAGGTTCGCGTGCCGGCGTGTCCGGTACACCGGCCATATTCATCAATGGCCGTTTGCTTTCGGGCAACCAGCCTTACACGAGTATCGCTCAGGTGATTGAGGACGAATTGCAGCGAAAGAGCGGCGCGAAGTAGGAATTTTTCCCTATTCCTATGTGGCACATGGGGTTGCAACCCTCATGCAACCCCCGCCACATCAAATATTTGACACATTTCCCCCACGGCCCACTGATTGCACCTGTAAGTGTGTTCAATCCCAAATTTCGTAAGGAGTTTGTTTATGGCTATCGACCCGGTCTGTGGAATGGAAGTCGACGAGCGCTCCACCAAGGACAAATCAACGTATCTTGGAGTGGCCTACTTCTTCTGTAGCAAGGACTGCAAAGAGGAGTTCGATGCCGAACCGGCAGAGTACGTTGGGGACGACAGGAAGACGGGGACCTAAAAAAGGTGTCGGGAATTCGGGGTCAGACCGGTGAATTCCCTTTTTCCGATCCAGTTTCTTTGGTGGAAAAAGGGAATTCACCGGTCTGACCCCGAATTCCCCATTTTTCGGAGGGTTTATGAATAAAACAGTCTATTGCCTGGCTTCATCGGAACCGCAAGCGGACGCCATACTCACTCACCTGCGGAACCTGGGTTTTACACATCACGAAGTCTCGGTGGTCATGAGGAACAAAAAAGACACCCGAGATATTTCGATGAGAGAGGACGCGATTCGCGGGGCTGAGAAGGGAGCCCTGGTGGGCGGCGCGCTGAGCGCGATCGCAACCACTGTTATTGCGCTTCCCATTCTCGGGCCTTTAGCCGTGGCTGGGCCTATTCTGGCAGCTATCGGTGGCGCCGTTGCGGGAGGCGTCGTCGGAGGGCTTGCGGGTGGCACCGGCGCCGTGACGAATATCGGAATTCCCGAAAACGAAGTTCCGCGGTTACGAGACAGGCTCGAAAAGGGCGCTATCCTGATTGCGGTCCATTCGGAGGACCCGGCGCGGCTCGATACGGCTCTGCGCGTATTCAAATCGGAAGGCGCCGACGAAATCTCTTCGATAGAAGACCGGGCCGCGTGACTTCGTTACGGCGCCAACGAGGGCGCGACGTATGCGTAGAACATGACGACCAGCCCGATCATGAGCGTCAAGAAAATACTGTGCTTCAGCGTGAATCCAAACAGCCTGCCTTCATCTTCGCGCTTCATTGATGTAGCGGCCGCAGCCACGGCGATGGAGGTCAGGCTGATCATTTTCCCCATCACTCCACCAGCCGAATTTCCAGAGGCCATGAGCACGGCATTCATGCCGAGCCTGTTGGCTGTTACTTCCTGAAGAGTTCCAAAGAGCGCATTGGCCGATGTGTCGCTTCCAGTCAGAAAAACACCCAGCGAGCCCAGCACGGCGCTGAACATCGGGAATAAGACTCCGGTGGCGGCGAAAGCGAGACCTAACGTTCCGGTGGCTCCCGAGTAGTTCATCACGAAGGCCAGCGCCAGAACGGCCGCGAGTGTGAGTTCCGCCAGCACCAGTTGTCTGCACGTGTCTTTGAAGGCTTTCGCGAACTTTGCCGGGCTCAAGCCGACCACAAACGAAGCCAGGATGGCGGCAATCAGGCACGAGGTTCCAGCTGCTGAAAGCCAGTTGAAGTTGAATACGGCGGCATACCCGGAAGCCTTCTCGACAACAGGCGGCACCCGCTGGACGAGGTTATGCAATCCGGGCCACTGAATGGGGATGTTGACGGAGTTCAATTGCCTCTGGATCGGTGGGTACCCCCACAGCAGGACCATAATCACGAGAAGAATGTAAGGCGCCCAGGCGAGTACGAGTTCGCGCTTGCTGTGAACCACCTTGCTCGGCGGCAAATGCCCGAAATCGAATTTGTCGCGCGGTTTCCAGAACCGGAAAAGAACGATCAGTGCGCCAATCGCTGCCATGGATGCCAGGATGTCGGTGAGCTGCGGGCCGATGAAATTCGAGACAAAGAATTGCGTCGCGGCAAACGCTGCCCCACACACTGCCGCAGCCGGCAGGACGCCACGCAAGCCAGTCCACCCGCACATGACGGCAATCATATAAGCAGGAATAAATAACGAGATCGGAGCACAGATACGGCCAACGCCGGCGCTTAAGCGCTCTATAGGAAGGCCGGTCGTAACGGCCAGAGTAGTGATCGGCACAGCGATGGAGCCAAAAGCCACAGGGGCCGTATTGGCCAGCAGACAAACGGCTGCAGACATGAATGGCGAAAATCCCAGGCCAATGAGCATCGTGGCGGCTACTGCCACGGGTGTTCCGAATCCGGCGCAGCCTTCGATGAAAGCGCCAAAAGCAAATGCCACGAGCATCATCTGAAGGCGCCCGTCGTCGGTCAGGTGACCGACGGAGTCTTTCAGCATACCGAATCTTCCGCTTTCCACCGTCACACGGTAGAGCAGAATGGCGGAGAACACGACCCAGCCAATCGGAAAGAGCCCAAACGCCGCGCCATAGAATATGGACGAGAACAGCATGCCGAACGGCATCCGGTAAACCGCCCCGGCGAGAAGCAAGGTTGCTGCCAGGCCGGCCAGGGCGGCCATCCATGCGGGCTTACGCTTGATGCCGATCAGGTATAACAGGACGAAAATCGGGACTGCTGCTATCAACGCCGATAAGGCGAGACTATTTCCTATGGGGGTGTAGTTTTGTTGCCACATGGGCGGGAACGATACTCACGCCCGCCATTTCGCGCAAGAGGAAATTTCAGGGCATCGGGAATGCACGTGGTGGCGCGCCGGAGGCGCATCCTTATTACAGCCGCGGAGCGGCGTGAGAGTGTAGCCCCGGGTTTGGAAGGTGTGAACGAATTGCCAGTTGCGCGTCTTTAAAATTCCCCTCCTAAGTTAGGAGGGGTGGCTGCGCCATTAATGAAATGTCGCGAAGCCACCGAAGCGGGCGCAGACGGGGTGGTTCCCGAGCAGAATCCTGCAACTAGCAGCTTCGGAACCACCCCGCCTGCTCGGCCTTTCTGGAATTTGATGGCCTCGCAGGCACCCCTCCTAACTCAGGAGGGGAATTTCAAAACGCGCCCCGCCAATTCATTCACACCTTCTTGCGCCCGGGTCTACACTCTCACGCCGTTCCGCGGCTGTAATTCGGATGCGCTTCGCGCGATAACCGATTATTCCACGGCTGATTTTTTAAGACGGTAGCCGACCGACCGGACAGTTTCGATGTAGCGGGGACTCCTGGCATCGTCACCCAGCTTCTTTCTCAATGAAGAGACATGGACATCGATGGAGCGATCGAAGACCTCAAAGTCACGATCCGCAACCTCGAGGAGAAGCTGTTCGCGGCTTTTGACCCTCCCGGCGGAGCGCGCCAGCGAGAGCAGGATTTCGTATTCGACGGGCGTCAGAGCCAGTGGGTTTCCGCCTATTGAGGCGATTCTGGCGGAAGGATCGATCCAGAGTTCGCCGACAGCCAGAGTGGCTTCGCGCGATTCCTGTTGCGCGTGTTTCGTCAGCAGGGATCTTCTTAAAACGGCTCGCAGACGTGCCAGAAGTTCTCTTGTCGAGAAGGTTTTGGGGACATAGTCATCGGCACCGACTTCGAGTCCGACGATACGATCCGGCTCATCGCCCAGGGCCGTGAGCATGAGAACAGGCACCGAGGATTGTTTCCGGATCTCGCGCAACACATCGAAACCGTTCATGCCGGGCAGCATCACATCGAGAAAGACGGCGTCATAGCCGCCTTGCACCGCCTGCTGCAGGCCATCTCTGCCGTTGTGGATCATATCGACGGAGTAGCCCAGCGGCTCGAGGTAATCGCGCAAAAGCCCGGCCAGTTTCACATCATCGTCGATGATCAGGAGCCGCGTCGGGGTTTCATTGGGTGCGCTAGTCATACAACGTTCCCGATTTTACCTTCTCTTAACAATTCTGCCGATCCATACACACACTTCCTTTACCTGGGGGCGATCCAATAATGAATCAACGAAAGGAGATTCCACGTGACTCATAAAGAAAATCATCTTTCAAGCCGGCGCCGATTCTTCAAAACAGCGGCCGCTGCGGGTGTCGGCAGCCTGTTCCTGGATGTTCCCGGACTGTTCGCAGAGCAACTCGTTGCGACGCCGGACCAGACCGAGGGTCCCTACTACCCGCCCACGCTCCCGTTGGACACGGATAACGATCTGGTGGTAATCAACAGCAACCTGACTTCTGCCGTGGGTCAGATCACGTATGTCAGCGGCCGCATCCTGAATTCCAGCGGCGACCCGATCCGCAACGCCTACATGGAAATCTGGCACGCGGACAACACGGGCGCCTACATCCATCCGTCGAGCAACGGTTATGCGAATCGCGATGTGAACTTTCAGGGTTTTGGCCGCTTTCTAACGGGCTCGACGGGCGAGTACCTTTTCAGAACGATTAAACCGGGCCTGTACACAGGACGAACGCGTCACATCCATTTCAAAGTCAAGGCAGGAGGGCAGACCTTGACCTCTCAGCTTTATTTCCTGGGTGAGTCGCAAAATGCATCGGACTCCGTCCTGCAAGGAATTCGCGACACAACCGCTCGAAATTCTGTCATCGTGCCGTTCGCTTCAATTGAAGGCTCGTCCGTGGGTGCCATTGCAGCCAGGTTCGATATCGTGCTTTCGGTCACTCCGAGCTTGGTTCCTGTGTTAACGATGACGAACCTGACCAATCCCACCCGAACCGGCTACCTGGCAGGCGATTCCTGGCGAGTGGATTTGAAGAATGCGTCGGCTGGTGGAAGGACAATGTGGATCTCGGTGTTTCGGGTCCCTACGGGAGCTTGACGGATGGCTCCGGTGCATGGTCACTTACGGGAAGTTACGGTTCGAGCGAGACGGGTCTCTGGGAAGTCCAGGCCGTGATCGGCAGCTCCATTTCCACCGAAACGTCCGCACCTGTCAATATCCGTATCTCGAACAGTTAACGTGAATTAAAACGTGGCGATCAACACAAAGACACAAAGGCACAAAAGCAGGCTCTACGTTCCGCTGTGGGTCCGAATCCTGCTGCTGGCGTCATTGAATCTGACGATTCTTGCGATTGTGTCTGTGATTTTTCTGCGCTTGCAGTTGAGACCGGAACTCGAATCGTTTCTGATGGCTGAAGCGCGGGAAAGGATCGGATCGGTAACTCAGCTCGTCGTAGCGGACCTGCAGAGCACGGATATATCTCACTGGACCGAAGTCCTGGGCCGGTACTCGCGCGAATACGGCGTCACGTTTCTGCTCTATCGGAACACGGGCGAGCAACTGGCGGGTCCGGAGACTCAACTGCCGCCCGAAGTGGACGTCCGGCTGCCTCGAGGCGGACCGCCACCGCCGCCACGTGGCGAGTTCGGGCCGCCTCCAGGGCCAGGTCCTGGGTTTTTTGCTCCACCAGGACCTCCGTTTCTCGCCGTATCGAAGTCGGAGCCTCAATACTGGATCGGCGTTCGGATGCCGTTCCTTGAAGGACCGAACCACGAATCGCTGCGAAGCGTGCTCATGCTCGTTTCACCGACATTCTTTACGAATCCGTTCTTCTTCGAGATGAGACCCTGGATCATGACCGGGGCCGTGGTCATCGTCATTTCAGTCTTGTGCTGGCTTCCTCTGGTTCGAAACTTGACTCATTCGATTGCAGATATGCAAGGAGCTACGGCCCACATTGCAGAAGGGCATTTTGAAGTCGAACTGAAAGCGAGGCGGAATGACGAGTTTGGGTCCCTTGGAGCCTCCATCAGTCGAATGGCCGCGCGGCTCAAAACCCTGACCGAAGGACGGAAACGCTTCCTCGGAGATGCAGCGCATGAACTGCGGTCTCCGATCGCGCGGATGCTGTTGGCAGCAGAAATCCTCGAACGAGATGCACAGCCAAGTGCCCGGAAATATATCGGCGGTCTGAAAGACGACCTGAATATGATGTCGCAGCTTACGGACGAACTGCTGCAGTTTGCGAGAGCGGAGTCGGCACTGAAATCTCCTGAGCTGGTGCCCATCAATGTATTGGAGGCGGTGCAGACCGCCGCGCGTCGTGAAACGGCTGACGGCGCGGATATTCGCATCGACGTCGATCCAGCGATCGTTGTTCGAGGGAACATGGAGTATCTGGTGCGGTCCCTGGGCAATGTCCTCCGAAACGCCGTACGTTACGCCGGCGATCAGGGCCCAATCCAGGTTTCAGCACACCGCAAGAATCCACAGGTCCAGATCATCGTGGCTGACTCCGGCCCAGGAATTCCTGAAGATGCATTGGACAAAATCTTTACTCCCTTTTACCGGCTCGACGATGCGCGTGACCGGCGAACCGGCGGCACGGGCCTGGGCCTGGCGATCGTCCGAACTTGCATTGAGGCGTGCGGGGGAACGGTCGAATGCCGGAATCGCCGTCCGTCGGGGCTGGAAGTCATGATGCGTCTGCCGGCGGCTTGACTCATCCTGTACCCGGAAATTTTGAAATTGGACGAATCCTGCATCTCAAATCCGAAATCCGAAATATCGTATTGGACTGCCTGAGCCGCGCGTCTGCCAGTCCAATTGGAGATTTCGGATTTCGGATTTGAGATGCAGGATTCGTGCAATTTCAAAATTCTCCTCGGTGCCCCCGCCCAACCAGAATGTGAGGAAAACTCTTCACTTCACACGCTTCAAGGGGTAAAGTTATCCAAAAATAAACACCGAGTCAGGAGGAAAGCGAAGATGAAACGCAGTGCCTCCGTGTTCCTGTTCCTGCTGGCCGGATGCGCGCAATATGCGCTCGCCCAGCAAGCGGGCAACGTCCTCAACGACCAGCAACGACTTGGCCGCCAGATCGTGGCGCAGTCTTGTGGGGTCTGCCACCTGCCACCCGGAGAAATTCGATGATGGTGCTTGAACGCGGGCATAAAGCCCGCGGCTACGTGCCAGATTAACTTTTTGGTCATCCTGATCGCTTTTTCGTGCCGGTTCAATTCTCGATGACCAACCTGTCTCACTCTGTGACCATCTCGCATGACTCTCCGGTCGTCGTGCGTGACTTTCTGGCCATCGTGCGTGACTTTCTGGCCGTCGTGCGTGACTTTCTGGCCGTCGTGCGTGACTTTCTGGCCGTCGTGCGTGACTTTCTGGCCATCGTGCGTGACTCTCCGGCCGTCGTGCGTGACTCTCTGAGCATCGTGCCTGACTTTCTGATGATCTGGTCAGTCTCACCGACGATATGACCCGACTTTCGGGCCGTCTGTCACGACTTTCGGACCATCTGTAGCGACTTTGGGACTCCATGACCGTCAGGCGAGAGCGTTTCTTCGCCTGCGAAGCCGTCAGGAACTTTCCCGTGATGGCGCTCCTGTTTTTTCGGACCATACCGACCTCCTTTCTGGGTAAACGTAAAGGCATTCGGCCTTCCAGTTGTCCGAATTGGAGGTCTGTGAGGAATTTCAAGCAGTTGCGTTGCTGAAGCTCGCGGCAACGCTGGAATTCGGGAACAATCGGTCCTGAACGAGGAACGATTGTTCCCAAACCCGAAATTGGAATTAGACTATTTGAGGTCGGTTTGGAAGGTGGCGTCTGAAAAGTCTGATTCTGACAACACTCCTTTTATTGCAGTCCGCGGTCCCCTTCACGCCGGACTCACGATCCACGCAGTGGCGCATCGGATTCGATCTCGGAAATGCCGTCATCCTGGAAACGCCGGAGTTGAATCCCAAAGGGGATTCCGGTCTGGCAATTGAGGAAGCCGAGCGCCTCGTGCCGGATCCAGAGTTGAGTTTCGGTCTCGCCTTTTTGCCATTCGCCAAAATCACGACTCCGGCTCAACTGCTGAACCCACGCCAATGGACGATCGTCGATCTTCAGGGAAAGGTGACAACCCGAACCTTTCAGGGATTGGCCGTTTTCATGGGGAGACGGATGTCGTCTACCGAAGGTGGATATCACCTGGTATCTGTTCCGCAGGCACCTTCCAGCCCCTTCCTTGGCTTAAGACGCTTTGCATCATCCGAGCATCTGATTTTCGGTTTCGCCGGCCCGCTGAAGAGAAAGCTGCAGATTCGACCTCGACTGTCCGAAACAAAATGGAAAGATCTCTTGCCGGTGGAAGATGCTGCGGATCTTCCCTCCGGATATGAGGCGGCCAAACAGTTGCTTGGAGGTGATGAGGCCACCGATCAGGTGCGATTCCTTTACGGCACATCGATCGAGGCTTCGCTTCAGAATCGCAGCAGCAAGTTGTGGCTCCTCAATTACAGCCACCCGGACACGACGAAGGGAAGTCATCCATGGGGAATCTTTGCAGAGCGGCCCGGCGGTCTCGACCCTCTTTACATTTTCAAACCGGCAAAGTCAGATAATGACTATGTGGCCTACTTCACCGCGGCCATCGACCTTAATCAGGATGGGAGTGACGAACTCGTGATCGAGGCCAGCTATCGCAATGGGACTGCCTACAAGATCATTTCCGCCACGGGCAGCAAGTACGCCGAAATCTACACGTCGTATTACAGGGGACAGTAGGATTCTCTCAAGGCAGAGCCGCGACATACTCCGCGAATAACCGCTCTGCTTCGGCGCCACCCAGCGGACTCATATACTCCGGAACACTGAATCCGAAGACTCGCCAGGGGTATTCGTGCGACGCAATGCCAAGCTGGCGAACAATGCGCTCCAGCGGTGCGGGCCCGAACTGCGCATCGATCTGCTGAAACATTTCAACTATAACGCCCAGCTCGCAATGCTCGGCCTCAGTCGCCCGCCGAGCCGCCTCCATATAGAGAGGCAGGGTATTCAGGTCCAGCTTTCCCGCCCCGATACCATCCTGAAACATGAACATATCGATCGAGGAAGTCTTCAGGAGGCTTCGCCAGAACAGCTCGAATGCTTTGGGGTCAGACTGGCCGTTGGAGAATCCGGAAATCGCTACGCGAGCGCCTGGAGAAAGTTCGTGAAGCCGGACCGCTAACTGACGAAGGTGTTCCGTCAATGCCAGTGTCAGCGCTGGTTCCCTCCAGCTGAAGTCCTCGATTTCCTCGCTGGTATTCAGTCCACTGAACCACCAGATGCTTCAATCGAAGCTTCTGGAAACTCGCGAACAGTTGTTCCCACTTTTCCTCGTTCCACTGGCGATGCGAGTCGGCGAGTTGGATGAATGTCCCCTCCAGAGGGCGAGGCGGTTAACCGGGCTTTCGGCAAGCTCTAACAGGGCATTGACGATTCGCTCAGCAGCCCTCCCATCCCCGTAAGGATTAATAGCTCCCGACATGCTTGCGTATTCTTCCGGATTTTCAATCAGCCGCCGCACCGCCCGGACGATGCGTTCGCGATTGGAACCGACAATCCTGGCCGTACCGACTTCGATGTTTTCGGTTCTTTCGGTGACGTCGCGGAGCACAAGGATGGGTACGCCAAACGATGGCGCCTCTTCCTGCACACCGCCCGAGTCCGTTAGTACGAGGTAAGACTGTCTTAAGAGATGAATAAAGGTAACGTAGTCTAACGGCGGCGTGAGTTGAACGTTCGGAACGTCCCCGAGAATACGGTTGACTGGATCACGAACGTTCGGATTCATGTGGACGGGATAAACCACAAGAATCTCGTCCCTGTATTGATCAGCGATATCGCGAACAGCTTTGCAGATATTCTCCAGCGGCTCACCGAAGTTTTCGCGCCGATGCGCCGTCACCAGCAGGATTTTTGGGTGTGAAAGATGGCTTGGAATCGGCAGGTCTTCGGGATCGAACGGCATGGAGGCCACCCACTGAACCGCGTCGACGATAGGATTACCCGTGAGCGCGATATGACTCTCGGGAACCCCTTCCTTGAGCAGATCCCGGCGCGCCCGCGCCGTCGGCGCAAAATGGAGATCGGCCATTATGGCGACAATCCGGCGATGAGCCTCTTCGGGAAACGGTGAGTGCCGTTCATAGGTCCGGAGCCCGGCTTCCACGTGTCCAACGCGAACTCGGGAATAGAAAGCAGCCAGCGACGCTGCAGTCGCGGAAGTTGTGTCTCCCTGAACCAGAAGCCAATCCGGCTTCTCGGATTTCAGAACCGGCTCTATCCGCTCCAGTACGGCCGCCGCAACTTGAGTCGGACTCTGATCTCTGGTCATGACGTCCAGGTCGTAATCCGGACGGATGCCAAAAATTCGTAGCGCCTGGTCGGCCAATTCCCGGTGCTGGGACGTGACGCAAACCGTGAACGATACTCGATCCGAACTCTGGGAGAGTGCCCTGACGACCGGCCCCATCTTGATAACTTCAGGACGGGTGCCGATAACGAGCAGGACTTTAAACATCTCGGTCTCCTTCAATCGGCGTCCTGCAGGCGCCGACGAATGCTCTATTTTTAGTCTGACAAACGGGCGAGCCGAAATCTGTAGAATTTTTTGCGGGGAAAGATGCGAAGCAGCACGAAACACCAATTACTGAAAGTTCTGAAAGATCGTTCCATCGTCTTTATCATCCGCGGAAGAGACGACGGTAATTTGCGTAACCTATCATGATTGTCACTTCGGCGCTTTGGGTATCAAGTGCTCGAGGTCCTTTTCGTTCTCGTTGCAGACTGACTCCAGCAAATCGCCATCCAGCAGCAACTCGGGGTCAATCGTGACGCTCCATGGTTTTGTATACGCCTTGGGATCATCGATTGTGATTTGGATATCCATGTGCCCAATGTCGCGGCGGTGGAAGCGCTCGGTTACGCGCAAGCTCTCCGTGTGGGGATGGCCGGAAAAATCAAGCCAGGTTTTATCGTTAAAGCCCTCCGTTTCCACCACCAGCGTGTCGCCTTCCCAATGGCCGACCGAGAATCCCATCCACGTGGGATTCACATCCCTGGAGAGGACGCGACCATCCATGAAGATCTGCCGGTATGTCGTGGAGTTCTCATAGAGGATCACCACGAGGCCCGGATTTTGGATGACCTTCCAGGGAGCGGGAAAGGAGCTGATCAACGGCACACCGGGCGGCAGACAGCGCGTGTAGGGAAAGTCCCTGGAAAGGTCCGCCCCACGCTGCTTGAACTGCGCAGCCGCCCATGGCTGGAGAGGCACTTCCTCCGGCTTGAGGTCCGCGGCGATGTTGTTCAGATACTTTGGCGGGACACCCGTGTTGGCAGGGCCGCGATTGGGCATCCACCAGATTCCCGAGAGGTCCGGCTTCCCATCCGGCGCCCGTGGCGCGGGCGCGGAAAGGTTCAGCTTGCCATCGGCTGTGCGAGGGATGCCGGGACTCTTGACATTCTCCCATTGTGCAGAGGCAGGTGCCGACAGTGCGGACAGGATTCCAAGGAAAGCACTTGCGGTTACACTGAAATGGACTATGGAAGGCAAGAGCGCGAATACACTTCTCGGGCTCAACCGTGCTTTCATTTTGACCTCACAGTTTTAGCGGAGATTGTGAGTGAACCGCGTCGCGACCGCTGGCAACGTGACGGCCGGGTCAAGCGAACTGCGAGTAATCCGTAAACTCACGTGATTAAAGCAGACAAATAGCCCATGCAAAGCGAATACAGCGAGAGACACAGGATGCATCCCTGAATTCTGAGCTCAGGAGTGCATCCCCGGATATCCGATATTCCCGAATAATCGCCGATTGCTCTGGTCTGTGCCTTCGTCCTTGTTTACGGATTCTTCGCGGCGGGTCCTCCGTCCTCATTGTTCCCCGCGAAGACTTTCTTGCCACCCGGCAGGACCCAGGTTCTCGCATTGACGGTATTCGATCCGTCCCTCGCCAGGAAGCCTTCGACCGAGAGGGCGTCACCAACCTTTAATGTGTCTTTTTTCCAGCCCGACCGGTAGAGTCCGTTTGGTGCACCGCCTTCCACGGAATAATTGATGGTCTTTCCGCTGTTGTCTTTTACGTCGATAAAGACGAAGATGTGCGGATTCAACCACTCCACCTTGGTGACTGTGCCGGAGAAGTTGATGGGCTTGTTGTTGTCGTATTCGGCGGCAAACGAGTGATGGGCAACAATCGGCACTGCGCTCAGCAGGAGAGCGCCACAGAGAACGCTAACAGCCAGCAATTTACTCATAGGTTTTTTCCTCTGAAAGTTGTTTCGACTTCAAAAATTCTATCTGATTATTGAAGCGGATGCATCTTATGTCAAGCTGGCGTTTCCACCTAGGAATGAGTCAACTCAGTGTTCTGACGGGTAATTTGCGCGTTGAGTGATTGCCGACGTATACTGCGCCGCTAACAAACCACGCTGGAAGGGAGACAAGATGAAAACAGGATCGAGGCGAACAATTCTTGGTGTGCTGGGAACAGTAATGGTGTGCTGTTTGGGCATCACGATATCCAGCGGGCCGCGTGCACAGGAACCAAAGCCCCAGATGGCGGAAGACCGTTTCAAAAACGTGCAGGTACTCAAGGGAATTCCCGTAGACGAGTTCATGGACACGATGGGAATGATTTCCTCTGCCCTGGGCTTGAACTGCCTGGATTGCCATACATCGGACAGCGATACCGCCTGGGAACGGTTCGCCGCCGACACCGCGATGAAGCGCACGTCTCGCCGAATGATCCAGATGGTCGCCGCCATCAATAAGGATAACTTCGGAGGGGTACGCGGTGTGACCTGCTGGACTTGCCACCGCGGAGACCTGCGCCCCAGCATACTGCCGAATCTGGCTGTCCAGTACAGTGCGCCGGTGGAAGATCCGAATGATATTCAGATCCAGCCGGCCAGTAACGGACCTTCCGCCGATGAAGTCTTTAACAAGTATTTCCAGGCGCTTGGAGGAACTCAGCGGTTGGCCAGTCTCACCAGTTTGGCCGCCAAAGGAACATATATGGGGTTTGACACCCATCGCACGAAAGTACCGATGGAGGTTTTTGCCAAAGCTCCGAACCAGCGCACCGTCATCATTCATGCAGCGTTCGCCGACAGAGTCTCAGCGTATAACGGTCGCGAGGGTTGGGTCGCAGCCATAGAGAAGCCGCTCCCCCTGATGCCCATGACCGGAGGAAATCTGGAAGGGCAAAAGATCGAGGCTATGATGTCTTTCCCGGCACAAATCAAACAGGCTTTCAATCAATGGCGAGTCAGCACAACTTTTATCGATGATAAAAGCGTCCAGGTGCTTCAGGGAACCAGCCCCAGGCTGCCTCCTCTGAACTTGTACTTCGATGAAACCGGCCTTTTGGTGCGGATGGTGCGCTTTGCCGATACTCCGATCGGCCGCGTTCCCACCCAGATCGATTATTCGGACTATCGCGTTGTCGCCGGTGTCAAGATACCATTCCGCTGGATTGCGACGTGGACCGACGGTCAGGTCACCGTCGAATTGACGGAAGTGCAGCCGAATGTTGCGATCGACGCATCGAAGTTCGACAGACCCGCTCCAGCTCAAGTCCGCAAATGATTTCTCCAAGATGTAGTCGCGGGCTTTAGCCCGCGTTTCAGAAATCTAAAATGGCCAATCCTGGAACACTGTCGGCGGTCATAGACCGCCGCTACAGTCAAGACCGCTACCGTTTCAACTGTTACACAACGTTTTTCGTTCAAGGCCGCTTGAGTTTGAGCAAGTTGAAATAGCTTGCAGTCCTTTCCTGAATAGACGTAGAAGACTCTAATCTATGCATTCCGCGCTCCATGCCATTTCGCATTCTGAAATCTCCGGAGGAACGGAGATGAGGAGGTTGATATGAAACGCTCATTTACCGCTGCAGTGTTGACAGCCATCATTGCGGTCCTGTCGCCGTCCCTATTCGCGCAATGGCCTTTGCATCCTAAACCAGGAGTCCCGAAAGGGCCTGACGGTAAGCCAAATCTCAACGCACCGGCGCCGCGAACGGCCGATGGCAAGCCGGACTTGTCCGGCATCTGGATTCGATTTGACGGTCCCGACCCGAACACCTCGCCCGGGCGGCCTCCGCTCGTAACGGGTGGCAACGCGGGCGCGGGATTCAAAGAGGGGCTGCCATTCCAGCCGTGGGCGGCGGAGCTCCAGAAGAAGCGCGCCGCATCGCAGGGCTTGAACGATCCCGATGGGCTGTGCCTGCCCCAGGGTCCGCTTCAATACCACATCGATCCGCAGCCACTGGAGATCATCCAGACGCCGCGAAAGATTCTCTACATCTCCGAGTCGAATTACGGCCTCCGCACCTTCTACATGGACGGCCGTTCTCTTCCGCCTCTCGGAGAGGTCACGCCATATTGGCACGGTTACTCCGTTGGTCGATGGGACGGTGACACTCTTGTCGTCGAGTCAAACAATTTCCACGGCGTCGATCCGAACGATGTGGCGCCGTCCAGCCTCACTTTCCTCGGCATGGGATGGCTCGACCACCGGGGCAGCCCGTATACAGAGGCGATGAAGGTAACCGAACGATTCCGGCGTGTGAACTACAGACTGCTGGACATCGAACTTACTGTCGACGACCCGAAGGCGTATACGCGGCCCTTTACTGTCAAAGTCCTCCAACAGATTGTGGCAGACGGTTCGGAAATGATCGAGTTCATCTGCCATGAAAACCAGTCGTTCCTGAAGCTCACCGGTCGGGAGCGCAAGTAGACTTCGGCGAGAGGTCGCTGGAACGATCCGTTGTCCATCGGTTAAGGTCATGCCGCTAATCTGGAGAACTCAAAACGGCCGCGCTTCGCGAGCAGCGGTTTCCACAGATCATCGAGTTTCGCAACGCGCTTCCGAACGTTGTCGAGACGAAAATCTTCCAATCGCAGTCGAGCCGCGAAGGCGTTCCGGCAAAGTCAATTTCCCAGATCCGGACTTCGGGGGAGTTGGAGAACAGCCCTACCGGCGCGGTGATACGAAGATGAGGAGTTGATTCTAAGCTGAATTCG
>WNFT01002890.1_pt1 | contig 20567 bp, 8 predicted proteins | sample 5400191 | NCBI WGS metagenome assembly WNFT01 (sample SAMN13153359, study PRJNA577476) | soil metagenome | isolation source: 80 cm saprolite under Madrone tree | place: USA:California | collected 2016-06-14 | reverse complement strand
TTCAAAGATTCAACGCGGACGAGATTTGGATTGAGATTGCGGGATACGGCAAAGCCGTTCCCGCCCAGCATTGGCTGCCGGTTCATCGGGTATCTCCTTCAAAAGGGCCAGGCGCGAATCACTTCGGGCCAAATATCATGGGCTTAGCTGTCCGGCGGGAAGTGGGCCCATGCGCTGTGGATAGGTGCGATTCGACATGGTCAGGTCATATCATCGGACCGCACCAGCCGAATTTACAAAGTTACTTTCGGCGAGGGCGCCCGCGCCGCAGCGCCGGCGGGTCGCGCCGATCGGCGGCTACGTAAGCTCGCATTGCCGAATGGATGGGTTGAACCCGGTGGCCTGGAGGCAGCATCATGATCGCGGCGCGCATGTGAAGTTCGACTGCCTTGTGTCCGTCAATCCAAGCAGTGCTCGGTTGCAACGCTTCAACCGCCCGCGGCATGACGTTCGATGAAGCGCTCGCCGAATGCCTCGACTGCAACGAGACGTTCATCCCGCCGATGGCAGAGAAGCAGGTCGAGAAGATCGTCAAGAGCATCGAGCGCAGGGAAGCGGCGAAGCAAGCAGAGCGATCCACCGATTACGAGCACCTGTGTACTTGGTATTATCGGGGGTAACTCGATGTCCAATCTGGAAAAGAAAATCGAAGACCTGAACACGCAGTTTTGCTTCGTCAAAATGAACGGCCAAACCCGCGTGGTTAAACTGCATCCCGAACTGGAGTTCATGACCGTCAGATCGTTCAAAGAGTGGATGTCCAATCAAACAATCTGGCTCAAAGACGCTAAGGGCGTCGAAAAGCCTACACCGCTCGGCGAATTATGGCTCAAGCACCCTAAGCGACGGCAATATGAAGGGGTGGTTTTAGAGCCCGACCTACGCAAGGCACCAAGCGACCGCCTCAATCTGTACCGCGGTTGGGGCGTCGTACCGAAACTCGGACAGTGGCCACTGATGGCGTGGCACATCACGAACATCCTGGCCAACGGTGACCCCAGCTCCAGCGGCTACATCTTCCGTTGGATCGCCTGGTGCCTGCAAAATCCCGACAAATGCGCGCAAGTCGTGCTGGTGCTGCGCGGCGATAAAGGCGCCGGCAAGGGAACACTCGGCAAGGCGCTCTGTAAAATCTTCGGCGCCCACAAGGCCCATATCGTAGATGAAAACCTGCTGACCGGCCGCTTCAAAGGCTACCTGCTCGAATGCCTGTTCCTGTTCGCAGACGAGGCAGTGTGGGGCGGCGACAAAAAAGGCACTGGCGCGCTGCAAGGCATGATCACTGAAGACATCACGATTGAACAGAAGGGGCTTGAGGCAATCCCCAACTGGACCAACCGACTGCACATCATGATGGCGGCCGACAAGGACTGGGCGGTTCCGGCGGGCAAGCACGAGCGGCGTTATGCAGTGTTCGAGGTGTCAAATCACTTTAGCCACGGGAACACCTCGCCAGATGAGATCAAAGCCTACTTCGATGCCCTGCACAAAGAGCTTTACGAGGCCGGTGGCCTGGAAGCCATGGCGTACGACCTGATGAATGCTGACCTGGAGGGGTGGCATCCCCGGCAGGTGCACGCGACCGAGGCACTACGCAAGCAACAGCGGCTGGGGATGAAGCCCATCGAACACTGGTTCGAGGAGCTGCTTCAGGAGGGGCGGCTGCCCAGAATCCCCATGCACCAGCCACCTCTGGCGCCCACGAAGGCGACGACAGCGCAGCTTAAAGCGCACGCGAGCGAGTTTGACTTCGCGGTCGGGGCGCTGAGCAAGCAAGTGCTGGCAGCGTTTTTGGAGTCCCAGGGGGCAATCCAGTGGCGCACCAGTGGTGTACGCGGCTGGACGTTCCAATCGCTAAAAGCGCACCGCGACGCCTGGGTGCGGTGTTGGGGGCCCCGAGAATGGGAAAATCCAACCATGACGGAGTGGCAGGGTAATGACGGAGCGTGGACCCCCGTCGTCATAGATAACCCACTGAGCACACACAGGAAATGACGAAGGTGACGAAGTGACGAAGTTTTTTAAATTCCCTATACGCCATCAGGTGGTGTGTGCTCACACGATCATCACTATCTTAGTCATCTTCGTCATCTTCGTCATTAATATAATAAAAATAAGAACTTAGCCATGACGCAGGTATCCTTATCTCCGTCACCTTCGTCACTGCACACTCGCGCCACATGGTCTAAACGGCGCGTCCCAAAAAACAAGCACTCGCGCGCCTGAGGCCGTCCCGCACAGGTTAAATCGAGTGTCCTTACCCAAAAAGCGTCGCTGTGGCAAGGCTCGAAAACTCGGAGGTATGCGTGCTGCACTACCACACTTTTGAAATCGCCTCACTACGTCGCGCCGCTTTTTGAATTCGCAATGTTGAGGACCGCGCTCGTCGGCCTCGGTGGAAATCAAAATGGAAATCAAACCCGTACGCCTGGAAAATCAAAACCGCGACCTCTTCCGCTCTTTCTGTGGTGCCCAACTCCCCGGTAGGCCCGGCCGGTTCTGTCGCCGCGCGCCCGTCAGAGGTCGCAATCGCTGTCCTCTTGCACAATGGCCGTCCCCCCGCGAGTGGCACGGCTCTCGGGCGAGCCGCTACCCTCACCGGGGCAGCTGCTTGGCGGGCGAAGATGCGGGCGAAGATCAGCCGTGGCGAGGCTCGGAAATTCCCCACCGGCCCTAAGCCGCGCGATCCGTCGATCACGCTCAAGCGCAAGCTGCGGGCCCAGGCGCTGCGGTCCCCTACGGTGGACGATGCCGCCTGGGAAGCGAGGTTCCTCGCTGTGGTGCTCCCCCATGGTGGCGCACGCCCGCCATGGCCGCGTGTGCGTGATCGTTCGCAGCTGGCCGTCCTCCTCGAGCGCTTGGAACGGACTTTCATCACACGCCTGAACGACCCCGACCCGCCGCCGCCCGAGGTGGTCGAGAAAGCCTACGACGACATTCGCCAGTACGAGGAGCTGATTGACCCTGTGGATGGCAAGCCCGAGCGCCTCGCACGCCTGGCGTGGGAGCGTCACGCGTGGCACATGCGCCTACTGGCGGCCGAGATGGTCCCTGCCGCGGCGGCGCCTGTGCCGCCTGTGGAACGCGAAGAGCCGTCAGCCCCTACGGCAGGCCAAACCCCGCTCGGAAATCAAACAACGCCCGAAAACAATCAAACCATGGGTGCCCCGCCGGTTGACGACGTAACCGTATGGTCCGAGCCCGTCTATTTGCGATCCGAGAACACCGCAGCCGAACGGGCCCGCGCATTTTCCAGGCTGATCGTGGAGGCCGGCATGGCCACTGGTGTGCGCAAGCGGGGCGGGCCAGTCGAGCGGGAGCCTCGGCCGCTCACAATCGCACCATCGCTGTATAGGCCGTGAATCTGGCCGGTGCCGCGGCGGCGCACGCCGTTTCACAGCCGATGAGGCGGTGTCGAAGTCGCGAGGTGGGCAAGGTCGTTGAGCGCGCCGGCACGAACACGGAGTGAGCGGACGATCCAATGGCTGATCGCGCTCACGGTGCTGTGGTGCGACCCGCTCGCTATCGCCCTGACAGCCGCGGCTTCGGCACGGCGATCATCCACCGTCTAAAACCACATTTGGTCCGTAGTACCTTCGATAGCTGTGCCATAGCACTAAAACTAGAGGTCTGTGAGGCTGTACAGAAATGCGACCAAGCCGTCCTTTTCTTGAATGTTGAGTCCAAGCGGTCGCAACAGCGGGCTTTGGTTTGGATTCGGCCGTCCACCAGCGTTGTAAAATGCAATGACCTCATCAAGTGTGCGCAGGCTTCCGTCGTGCATATAAGGACCGGTGACGGCGACGTTGCGGAGGGAGGGAGTCCGAAAGGCGCCGTAGTCTATCGGCGTCAAAGTCACGGCGCTGCGGCCCACGTCGCGGTAGCCATCGAAGTTGAATCCAACGCCAGTATTGCGAAATGCGAAGTCGGTTAACAGTGGATAGGCTGAGACCATTGGAGTGAAAATAGGGTGACAGAACACACAACGTCCTTTGCTCGTGAAGATGCCCAGGCCATACCTTTCGAGTGGGGTAAGTGCACGATCATCTTTGTTGAGCACGAATCTCTGAAATCTGCTGTTGCCAGTCACCAGGGTGCGTTCGAATGCAGCTAGGGCCGCAACCATCCCATCCGGGGAGGGTGGCTGTCCGAATACGCTGAAGAATCGAAGTCGATAATTCGGATCGCGAGAAATTCGGGCGGCCGCGTCTTTAATTCCTATCCCCATTTCGCCACGCCGCCGAAAAGGACCGAAGGCCTGCTCCTCGAGCGAACGGAAGCGGCCGTCCCACATGAGGTGCGGCCGAAGACCAACGTTAAGGAGCGACGGGGCGTGACGCAGCCCTGGTTTCCCACCGTCTGAAATGCTGACCGGCCGCGGATCGCCATATGCAAAGTCTGGAACAGGTGGCGCATGCGGTGAGGCCCCTTCCGGACAGGCGGGGATCAAAGAATAGCTTCTGGCCGAGAGCGATGATCTTTTCGCCCCAAGCCTCCGGGTACTGAGACCATTGGTAGGGAGGAGCCCAGGCGGGACGCGGCACTTCCAACGCCACCAACGAACCAAGGCAACCGACCAGCAGTGCGCGGCACAACAGCTTTACCATTGCAAAATTGGCACTTGATCTTGCTGATTGATCAAAATTGAACTTGAAAAGTAAGAGAAAAGCCTTGCGAAAGTGTGAATCTCGACATTGTGGCCGAGCAGATGAAGTTCGCGCAGATCGTCAACCTCAAAACCGCAAAGACGCTCGGTCTTGTGGTGCTGCGCGCTCGCCGACGAGGATCATCGAAATAACAATCCGCGATGTCACCCAACGGGTCACTTTGAGACCGAACCGGATGCTCTATCATTGCGCGTCTATTGGTCTGGTCCTCCTACATGAGCCGACGTTCTGCACCCGCGCCGCAGGCAGGCCAGTTTGCGCACGCTCGGATCTCCCCACCAGCGAATTCGCGGACAGCCCTTGGGAGTAAGGGAAATATGGTCCTGCAGTGGTATATATGGACATTACTCTCTCCACCCGGACAGGATCCAAAATAGTAGGCTGTACGAAATTGCCATGGTGATAAACTCATAGTACCCAGCTCAGCGAATGTCAGTGACAGTGCGATCGTTCCAAACTACGCCCGCTCGCGACGTTGTCGGCGAGTTAAAGTCGAATGCCTTATCAGATCCACGGGAGGCCTCGTTCGGCCGCTGGTTTCTCACGTATTGGAGGAAATCATGAACATAAAGGTTGCGATTTTGGGCACGAAGCCAACAAGTTACTGGCCGCTCGACGACCTCAGTGACGGTTGGTGTCACGACGAGTTGGGTCTTCATGACGCTTCAGTGCCTGCTGAAGGCGTCAGTCTTGCGGTCATTCCGTTCGGCGAGTCGCAAGCTCCCTTTTTCGACGGAGAACTGGGAAGCTATTTGACGATCGAGAGCGATCCAAAATACTCGCATGCCTATGCGAACGCACTAACCGTCGCCGCGTGGATTTGTCCGCTGGCGCTCGACAACGCGCAAACTGCAGGATCGACCGACCAGTTCGTTCATTTCGTAGAGAAGGCGGTCAGCCCTTCAACCGATGTCGAGTGGGTCTTGCGGCTCTATAATCAGACAAATCCAAATCGTCATTCGCGGCTTTCTTTTTACACCTTCAACTTGGGCTCTCCTGCAGGCCAAGGCAACGGTTCCTATATGGAATACGGTGTTTCCGCCAATGACGAGACGCCGATCGAGCTAGGCAGATGGGTGTTCGTCGTAGGGCAAGCGGAGCACTGGATTTCGGCGACCGACCGCACCAAGGGCTGCATCTTATGGAAACAAGCGATCGAGGCCAAACGCGTAGCTGCCGACAAGTATGGCGATTTTAACGTACATCCTCAAGGCGGGTCGGGTCCTCTAACCGTCGGCGGAATGCAGACGATGGGCTACAAGGGAGCAATCTCGCATCTCGCTATCTGGAACAGGGTGCTTTCCGCGTCTGAAATCGCCTCCATATGGACAGCGGGCTCTACCGATCTGCGCGGTACGGCCATGTATCACAGTTACGTTTAGCCCGTGGTGCAGTAACGGTTCAACTTCCAGCACCATGCTTTCGTTCGCTCGGATGTAAGTAACGCCCTGGACTTTTGTCGTGCTCAGCGTCTATGCTGCAACTGCGATATTTAACTCAGACATGCTAACCGCTCCTTTGTGACACCAATGCTCTCCGCACTCATAAAGAGGAATATCGGAACGACGAACAGCGATATCGCTGTTGATCTTGCTGATGACAACTAGCGAGGCTCTGCCTCAGACCGACGAGACATGTTGCGCCGCGGAAAACGAGCGAGGCGCGTTCTCTTGGCAAATGGCTTGAGACGTTCCACTTCGCCTCAGGTCCTGAATAGGAATGGAGCACGAAGGAGCCGCTCCGCCCGAACTGTTTGCACGTGAAATGGAAATTCGGCCTCAATCAAATAGAAGAGCTGCTTATGTCGTTTGGTATCGACACCTTCCGATCCCGTCTCGATCTTCGACCTACCGGGCCTGCCATATCCGCCGGAGGCGATTTTTTTGCCTGGAATGGTGGAGCGCGACCGCTCTTCGCGGGCCGAAACTTCTTGGGTGATGATTTCATCTGGGGCCATGCCGAAGCAACCAACGCTTCCAGCGAGCCCGATGGAGCAGCTTACCCTCTGCAGCAGGGGGACCCAAGCCCGGAGAATCCGGAGAATCTCACGCTTTTGGTTGATCGCGTCGCTCCGATTCAGGCTCCGCAACCTGCGCGGCAGCAGCTCACTGACCACAGAGGCCGTCTCTTCGGACAGATCGACGCGGATGCGATCTGCAAGCGGGTCGTAGCGGCCATTCACTCAGGAGAAGTTGAGCGCTCAGACACGACGGGAAGGGCACACGTCTGGCTGAGCGTCGATCCCGACGTTCCTTTCAGCGAGGATTACTGGGCGGGATGGGCCGATACGGTGAATAACTTCCCCCTGACCGTTGGTTTTGAAGTCGAAATTCAGCCATTCATGGCCGCCGTCATTTGCAGGTACGTTGCCGGCACCGACGGAAGGCTTCGACCAGAGCCCCACGTGATTGCGGCTTTGGCCAGCCGCCATCGGGGGATGGATACGAGCGTTCACGGCCGTTGGGCGGACCTGAGGTTATGGGATAACGCGCCGGCCGATCTGCTGGCCAACGGAAGTCCGTTGCTGGATTGGAACAGGTTCGATCCTCCAACTGCTCCCGTGCTCTGGCGCTTCGCGCATGGGTTCAACAGGCGCGACGGGACCCCGGCGGGCGTCTCTTTCGACGTTGACGCCGCGAGTCCCATGGCCGATCCCCTCGATTTCATGCTTCAGCCACAGAGGTGGCAGCCGAACGTGCCGTCGATTCGGAATCCCGGGTTCTCGAACACGGACGCGATTACAGCTGCCCAGATCGATTGCTTTCACGGGACGGACCTACAGGACATAAATGACACCAATTTCAGCCCAAACCGGGGACACTTTCGCGTCCCCGGAGGCCGGGTAAAGGTCGTCGGCCGCTATATTCGGCACAGCGCTGCTTTGAGCATGGGCGCGCCGGAAGCCCAGATGTTATCGGACGCCGGATTCAGTCTCTTCACGATTTGGGAGACCGCCCGCAATCTGGGAGGAGGAATGGGGGTCTCGGAGTCCAGTCAGGACGACGAGCACGCTATCGACCATTGGGGTCCATTCAACACCAATCTTCATAAGAACATCTTCTATTTCAATCCGGACCCCGATGGAAACCCGGCCACCCACGACGATGCAGGTACTCAGGATGGGACCGAGGCCTTCCGCTACTGTAGGGACGTCTTGAGGCAGCCGCCGCATACACCGGTCTTTTTTGCGATCGACTTCGATCCCTACGACTTGCTCGACCCACATGGTGTTCCGCCATGGCCACCGCCGGGGACGCCAGTGCCACCGCCTCCAGCGCCACCGCCTCCGCAACCGGCCGACTATACGCGTGGTTGGCCGGAGCTCCCGGCCGTAGCAGAGCGTGAACGGTGGATCCGCTCCTACTTTGAAAATATCAAAGCGGCGCGAGACGACCTCGCTACTCGGACCGGCCGTCACTATCTGATCGGTGTTTATTGCTCCGGCGCGACGCTGCAATTGCTCTACGAACAGGGAATTGCGAGTCACTTCTGGCAAGCGGCCTCCGCCGGTCGCACCGGCAGTGGGCCTCCTCACTGGCCATGGTATCATGCCAACCGCTGGCAATATCGGGGTAACCAGCCGTACTGCAACATCCGGCAAATCGATCCGGACGCGGATTGGGGCGACGGCGGCACGTGGAGCTACGACCCGTTGGCTGAGAATCTTAATCACTTGGAGCGGTTTGGCTTCGTCTTGGAGTTTTTCGATTGGGGCGATTTTGTCGTTCCACCTCCGCCACCTCCGCCGCCGCCATGAGCTCGGCGAGTTTCCTCAAAAGCGTCTTGTCAAGCTTCGCGCAGGCGCTTCAGCCCGTTCGGGCCGCGGTTGCCTCGCCCGATGCGTTTGCTGCATTCCTGCAGCAGTTCGGTTGGACTCTCGCCCCTGCGGACCTGGCGCACGTCACGGGTGCGCTGGGGGATCTCACGTCCCTGCCGTCAGATACGTCTTCTCTGAGTCTGGAGCAGCTGACCGGTGAGCTGTTATCCGCCGGCAACGTTATACGGCGTATCTCAACCAGCGGCGCGCCTGCGGCATTTGCATCCACCTTCCCACGCGAGCTGCTTGACTATCTCGTTTACTCCGCGCTGGCGCAGCAGGGTCCACCCTTGTTCGCTCTGCTGCATTTCGTGGGCGTGCTGAGCGAGCGGCGAGTGCCGGCCGCCCCCGACACGGGCCGCGCGGAGTACATTGAGAGGCAGGTTCACTGGGACCGGCTGGGGCCGCTCGGCGATCAACCGCTGGCGACCATCGAGCGGACGTACGGATGGGGCGCAGCCTTCGATGCCGACGCGTTCTTGCGCAGCATCGGAATTCTGGTGCGGGGATTTGGCGGAAATGCGGGGCTTTATGCAGCCGATCGCCGCCTGATTGATCAGTACTACGCGCGGGACTCTTCCGGCACGGCCAAAACCAGGAACCTGATCATTTCGATGCCGGCGCTCGGAGGATCGGCGACGTCTGGCGGCGCAGGCGCCAATGTTAAGCTGGCATTCCTGGCGCTGCCGATCCCGCCACGTCCCGATGTCGCGGCGCTGCCGGATGGCGTTGCGTTGATGCCCGTCATTACGGGCCAAGCCAGCGACACCTTCACAATTTCGGAATACATTTCACTGAAACTCACCGGTGACTTCTTAGCACGGCCCATTCGGGCTGAGGTCCATCCAGGGCGGGCCGTCGTTCGCGGTTCCGTGGGGGACAGTCACGTAAATACCGTAGTACGGCTGGATGCGAAAGCGAAGCCGGATGCGCCATGGATTCCTCTCGGCGATACAAACTCCAGTCGGCTCGAGGTCTTCGTGGCGCATGCCAGTCTCGCGCTGAGTGGCCAGCTCGATGGAGACGCTGATCTGAGAACCGAGGTCGGCGTCGACGCAGGCTCGCTGGTGATCGACTTCGGAGAGAGCGATGGATTCCTCCAGGAGGCGGTTGCATCGCACCCAATAAGCAGCCCGCTTTCGTTCACGCTTGTGTGGTCCAACCGTTCGGGTTTTTCGCTCGGCAATCAGCCTAAGCTGCAACTGAGTCTCCCCGTGCGTCAGTCGCTGGGGACAGCGGCACGCCTAGAACGGATCGATTTGGCACTTGGTGTGGGCCCCAGCAAGAGTGTCGCTTTCGACGCTCTTGTGACGGGAAGCACGTCGATCGGGCCAGTGATCGCGAGCGTTGCGGAGGTCGGCTTCCGTCTACTTTTGGAGCCGCGAACCGATGCACAGCCGCCAGGAAACCTGGGCAATCTGGACCTTCAATTTGATTTCAAACCGCCCTCCGGCGCTGGCCTCGCCATCGACGCGGCGGGCGTCAGCGGCGGCGGTTTTCTTTTCCACGACGCGACGCAGCAGCTCTATGCCGGGAGCCTGATGCTGTCGCTCAACGATACGATCACACTGAGCGCTTTCGGCCTGATCGCGACGAAAATGCCGGATGGCAGCCGCGGCTATTCGCTGATCGTCTTCATCACCGCCGAGGATTTCGAGCCGATCCCGCTCGGGCTCGGATTCACGCTGCAAGGCATCGGCGGCATGATCGCCGTCAACCGGACCTTCGACCAGGACGCGCTGCGCGCCGGGCTGAAGAATGACACGCTGAAGTCGCTGCTGTTCCCGCGCGACCCGGTTGGCAACGCGCCGGCAATCATAAGGTCGCTCGCCAGCGCCTTTCCGGCGCAGCGCGGCGCCTATCTGTTGGGCATCCTGGCCAAGATCGACTGGTTCACGCCGACGCTGGTCGAGCTCGATCTGGCGCTGATCCTGGAGTTCGGCGCGCGCGAGCGGCTGCTGGTGCTGGGGCGGATCAGCTCGCTTTTGCCCTCGGCCGATAACGACCTGGTGCGGATCAATCTCGACGCCATCGGCGTGCTGGATTTCGACCAGAACACGGCGGCGATCGACGCGGTGCTGGTGGATTCGCGGCTGGTGCACAAATACGCGCTGACCGGCGCGGCAGCGTTGCGGGCAGGTTGGGGCTCGGCCGAGAACACGGATTTCGTGTTGTCGATAGGCGGCTTCAACCCGCGCTTTGCGCCGCCGGCTGCAGTGCCGCCACTGGCGCGGGTTGCGATCGCGCTGAGCTCGGGGACGAATCCGCGGCTGACCTGCGATGCCTATTTCGCCATCACCTCGAACACGATCCAGTTTGGGGCGGGAGCGCAACTATATGCCGAGGCTTACGGCTTCAGCATCTCGGGCGATGTCGGCTACGACGTGCTGATCGCGCGCGCGCCGCTGCACTTCATCGCCGATTTCCACGCCTCGGTTCAGCTCAAGCATGGCTCGGACAATTTGTTCAAGGTGTCCGTCGAGGGCGAGCTGGAAGGGCCGCTGCCGCTGCGGCTCAGCGGCAAGGCCAGGTTCGAGATTCTCTGGTGCGATTTCGCGGTGCGCTTCGACACGACGCTGATCCAGGGCGAGCCGCCGCCTTTGCCACCGGCCGTGGATGTGCTGGCTCAGCTCGAAGCCGCGCTGTCGACGCCGCAGAGCTGGAGTACGCAGTTGGCGCCCAATCGCACGCATGGGGTTGCTTTGCGCAAGCTCGCGCCGGGGAGCGGCCTGGTGCTCGATCCGCTCGGGCGGCTCGCGGTCAATGAGAGCGTGGTACCGCTCGATACCGGGCGCGATATCGACAGCTTCGGCGGCGCGCCGGTGGCGGGGGCGCGGCGCTTCACTTTGTCGGTCGCGCTCAACGGTGTGGCACTGACCGAGACCCGGCCGTTGCAGGCGCGGTTCGCGCCGGCGCAGTTCTTCGCCATGAGCGATGATGAGGAACTCGCCAGCCCGTCGTTCGAGACGATGGATTCGGGCTTGGTGGTAGGCACCGACGCAGTGAGCTTCGATCCCGCCCAGCTGGTGGCGGCGCCGGTGGAATATCGGGCGATCACCATCGATCCTCTGGCGGCGACGACGCCACCGCCGGGCTCCTACACCCTGCCGGCATCGCGGCTGGCGCTGCACAGCGCCAGCGGCGCGGCCGCGCGCGCGCCGCTGCGCCGCCTGGGGCGGGGGCGCTTTCGCAGCGCCGCGCCGGTGGCGGTGAGCCTGGCGCGGCCGAGCTGGGCGATCGTGCCGCTCGATGGCGGCACCCCGGTCGCGCTCGATCGCAGCGTCAAGACCTGGACCGATTACCGCGCCGCCCTCGACGCGCTCAACCGCGGCGGCGCCAGCTTCCAGCTCGTCCCCGCCCGCGAGATCGCCGCCTGAGGTACGTTCACCATGACCACCGATCCGCAGGCTTCGCTGACCTTCCTTCCCTGGGTGCGCCAGGGCGCGGCCTCGCTCATCCCCACGCCGGACACACTCGGCGCCAACCAGCCGGGCGTGGCCCGTCTCAGCGCGGCTCTCGCCATCAACACTATCGCCATGCCGCCGGTAACGGTGCGCTTGCGCGGTCCGGGTGATGTCGTCGGCATCGACGCTAACCAGATCATCCGCCGTGAGCCGCAACCCGGCACTGCCGATTTCGAGCCGAACCATTTCCCTTGCATCGAGTTCGACCGCGCCGATTTCCCATGGCTGTTCACGCCGGCCGCCGCCGCCAACGCCAAGCTCAGGCCCTGGCTGTGCCTGGCAGTGGTGCGCAAGCAGGACGGCGTCACGCTCGCCAGCAGCGTTGATGCGCCGCTGCCGAGCTTGCAGATCGCGGCACCCGCCAACCCCGCCGCGGAATTGCCCGATCTTAGCGAGTGCTGGGCCTGGGCGCATGCGCAAGCCGCTGGCGCCGACAGCACCGCCGGGCCGGTGCGGGCGGCGCTCGAAGGCGCGCCGCAGCTGTCGCTGTCGCGGCTGATCTGTCCGCGAATTCTCTCACCTAACACCGCCTATATCGCCTGCGTGGTGCCTACCTTCGAGCTCGGCCGCAAGGCCGGGCTGGGGCTTACGATCGCCGATGGCGATCTCATCGCGGCCGCAGCGCTGGCGCCGGCCTGGTCGCTCAGCCCGGCGCCGCCGCAAGTAACGCTGCCGGTCTATCACCATTGGGAATTCCAGACCGGCTCCGCCGGCGATTTCGCTTCGCTCGCGTCGCGCTTGCGACCCCAGCCGGCGCCGGCTGGGCTCGGGCAACGCCCCATCGACATTAGCCAGCCCGGGTTTGTCTTGCCGCCGAGCTTTCCGGCCGGCACCACCTTGAAGATTGGCGGCGCGCTGCGCCCGGTGCTGCCACCGGGCAATCCCGATCCGCTGACTTACTGGCCCGACATCACGGCTTTGCCGTTCCAGACGGCGCTCGCTGGAATCGTCAACGCGCCGGGCCTGATGGCGGTTAGCGATCCCGCCGCCGATCCGCTGCTCGCGCCGCCGCTTTATGGCCGCTGGTATGCGGCGCGCGCCACCGCCACGCGCGGTGGCACTGATTGGTTGGACCAGTTGAACCTCGATCCGCGTTTGCGCAGTGTCGCCGCCTTCGGCACGTGCGTGGTCCAGCATTATCAGGAGGCACTGATGGCCTCCGCCTGGGAGCAAGCGGGCGAAATGCAGCGCGCCAATCAGCGCCTCCGCCAGCTCCAGATGAGTCTGGTGGTGGGTGCGAGCCTGCAGGCCAGACATTTCAGCAAGCTCGCCGACGAAGCCATGCTGCGCGTTAGCGCCCCTGTGCTCAGCCGCATCAGCCTGAGCGCCGCGCCGGGAACCGAGACGATGCTGGCGAAGGTGAGGACCACCACCATCCCGGTTCAGGCGCTCACCCCGGCGATGCGGCGCATCGGCCGCGAGCGTGGACCGCTCACCCGGCGCGTCGTGGCGCAAGGCGGCACTCGCTTCAGCCGCGGCACTTGGGTGGCGACGCTCGGAGCCGGGAGCGCCGGCCTGCCCGCGCCGAGCACGCTCGATCTCGCCACCATGACCGCAGTGTCCCAGCACATGTCGCCGCCGGGAAATTTCCGGGCTTATGCGAGTGTGACCGGCGCGGCGATCGCCAATTGGGGCGGCATGCCTTGGTTCGTAGTGCGGGCCGAAGGGCAGCCGGTGCCGATCGAACCGGTCAGCCACGGTCCGGCAGCAAATGACAGCCCCTCCGCGCGCGCGTTCCGCAAGGCCGCGGTCGAGCACCTGACGCGCGTTGATCCCGGGCGCGCCGCTACAATCCCCCATCCCATTTCGCCAATGCCGCTCAGCGACATCCGCGTCACCCTGTCGCAGCAAACGCAGCCGCAGCAGACGATCGCCGGCCTGGCGAAAGGCTTCGTGTCGGTCGGCCCCAAGCCGCGGCGGCCGGGCCTGCCCGTCGACACCGCCCGCGCCGCCCCGGCACCGGGCATCGGCCTCGACACGGTGATGTGGGCGCCGACCTTTCCGCAACCGATGTACGAGCCGCTGCGCGATCTTTCGCAAGAGCTGCTGCTGCCCGGGCTCGACGCCGTCACGACCGACCGGGTGCTCGGCCTCGAAACTAATCGCCGTTTTATCGAATCCTTCCTGGTCGGACTCAATGTCGAGATGGGGCGCAAGCTGCTGTGGCGGGGATTTCCAACCGACCAGCTCGGCACCTATTTCGATCAGTTTTGGGGTGGCGGCGCGGACATCCCGCCGCTGCATGAGTGGGGCGCGCGCGCCTTAGGCGACGCCCCGACGCCGCGCGAGAATTTCGTCATGCTGATGCGCAGCGCCCTGCTGCGCCGCTATCCCAACGCCATCATCTATCTCACCCCCGCACTCGCGCGAGGCGGCGGCCGCACGCCCAACGTGGATGCGGCCGATGAAAAGCTACCGGTGTTTTCGGGCGCGGCCGAGCCCGACATCAACTTCGTCGGCTTCGATGTCCCCGCCGATCAGGTCGCCAATGGCAGCCCCGACCATCCCCGGGGCTATTACCTTGTGATCCAGCAGCACCCGACCGAGCCGCGTTTCGGCCTTCCCGAGGGGACGGCAGTTGGCAGCGCGAGCCATTTGAGCATTGCCGCGGGCCCGCCCGCGGGCCTGCCGCTCAACGAACTGCAATGGGGTCTCAATGCCGCGCATATGGCCGGCATTCTCCGCCGGCTGCCGGTGCGGCTGGCGATTCACGCCTCACAATTCTTCAATTCGACGGCTGCGCACTCATGACCGCCGCCACGCTCTGCCCCGGCGATTTGCCGCTGCTGCTGCTGCCGGTTCGTCTGGAGACGCGCTTCTTCACGCTGCCCGGCAACGTCACCGAGTTGCGGGTGCGCATCTATCCCGACAAGATTCATCTTGACTCGCACGAGCCCGATCTCTTGCCCGGGGAGCGCGATTGGGGCGCGCATTACTGGCAGCAGGATTGGCGTGCCGGCAACGACGCCAATGCGCGCGCCGCCGCCTGGCGGCAATTGGCGGATCGCTTCGGCGCCGAGCGCGCCGCCTGGATCCAGCGCGTGCTGCGCCCGACCAATCCACAGCAGCGCCCGACCGCACCGGTCACGCCCGACAAGCCGCTGCCGGTCGCGCCAGCCTTGCCGGCGGTAGCGGTGGTGGCGGATGGCCGTAATTCTGCCTGGCGCCACGCTGCGCAGGCACGGCTGCTGCCCGATCACTGGATCGCCCTGTTGCGCTCCGGCACGACCGTGACTCAGGCAGTCGGTGCCGACATCGTGAGACCGCTGGCAGTTGGCCCGGATCCGACTCTGGCACCGGCGGCGGTTCCCGATGACCAATTACCAATCGATCCCGGCATCAAGTGGATGGTCGATTTCAACGAGGCCGAAGCCAAGGGCATGGCGCTGCGCATCACCGTGCCACCGGCCTCCTTGGCCGCGGGTCTGGATAGTTTGCTGGTCTTCGGCGTGGCGACTTCGCTCACCGGCGCCGCCGCGGCGGCGCAATTGGCGAGCCTGCTCGACGCCCATCACTACACCGACGGACTGGAATTCCTGTCCTTCGGTACGCCCACCAACAACACCGATGCCCGCCGTGCCGCTGCGACGAAGGACGATCCCTCGCATCACCGCAGCTTTTCGATCGAGATCGCCTTCGATCCAGCGACTCTCGCCGCCCAGTCCAATGCGCTCCGCGTCGGCGCTGCGCTCGGGCTCCGCCCTAATGTGATCCCGGAGGTCCTGGGCCATCTCGGCCAAGCCGGCGACAGCCACGCCTTGGACATGCGCAGCATGAATGTTGCGCTGTGGCAAATCGGCTGGGGTTATTACCTCACCAGCCTGGTGGGGTTCGATGGCACCGGGCTCACTGCCGACCTGGTCGCTTGGGCGCGCGATCACTTCGCCACTCATGTCCGCAGCGGCGGGCCGTTTCCGATCCTGCGCTGCGGCCGACAACCTTATGGGCTGCTGCCGGTGACGTCGCTCGATCTGTGGCAGCCCGGCGCCGGTCAGCAACAGGCGCTGGCGCCCGATCTCTGGCTGCAAGGCCTGTTGCTTAAACTGCGCGACAACGTCTGGCGCGCGCATCTCGGCGATGTCTTTCGTCTTGGGCGGCGGCAATCGCCGCCCGATCCCGATGCGGATTTGGCCGATGTCATGCGCACCGACGGGCTCTCCAGCGGCTATAGCATGCGGGCCCTGTTCGGACGCCACTATCTCCAACATTTGCGCGCCTTCCTCGGCGAGGATTTGCAAGGAAGCGGCTTCATCCCGACGCAGGATTTGCTGGCCGCGGGGCTGCTGCAGCGGCTCGGCATCGCTTGGCGGCCGCGCTTGGCGCGCATCATCGGCGCCGAAACCGCCTGGCCGGTGACCGCGCCGCTGGTGCAGGCCGGCGAAGTCTCGCCCTGGCGCAATCTCGAGCCCAACTACATCACCGCCCTGCTCGCCCTGCGCCGAATCGATGACGTGATCGCGGCACGGCCGGATCCGGCGGCAACGGATGGCAGCAGCACCAGCCTGCTGCAGCTGCTGCTGCGCCATGCGCTGCTGCGCGAGATCGCTGATGCCACGGCGCAAATCGCGGCGGGCGCGCCGGGCAGTGATGTCCTAGCGCTGCTGCGCGACGCCGAGTTGGTCGATCTCGTGAGCGATGCGCTTCCGACGCTCACCTGGAAGCGCCAGCTCGACCTTCCCGCCCCCGGCGTCGCCGGCAACCCGACCATCCGCCAATTCCTCGAAGGCCTGACCAGCTTCGCCACGCCCGCGGCGGTGACCGGGCTCGGCGATTTCCGCAGCAGCCTCGCCCATCTCCAGGGCTTGGACAGCGAGAGGCTGCAGTATCTGATGCAAGGCACCTTGGATCTGTCGACGCATCGGCTCGATGCCTGGATGACATCCTTTGCCAGCAAGCGACTCGCGGCGTTTTCCGCCGGCGCCGGCAAAGGCATCTATGTCGGAGCTTATGGGTGGGTCGAGAATTTGCGGCCGGCGGCGCCGGCCACAGCGGTCACGCCTCTGCCGGCCGGCGAGCCAGGGCCGCTCTTTGCCTACCCGAAGGATAGCGGATTCATCCATGCGCCATCCTTGACCCACGCCGCGGCGGCGGCTCTACTTCGCAACGCGCATTTGGGCGCCAGCGGCCTGCCCACGCCCGACAGCCCCTTCGCCGTCGACCTCTCCTCGCGCCGCGTCCGCGAAGCGGAACGGCTGCTCGACGGGCTGCGCCAGGGACAGCCGCTGGGAGCACTGCTCGGCTATCGCATCGAGCGCAGCCTGCATGATCTCAAGCTCGATACCTTCATCGCGTCCCTTCGCGGTCTCGCCCCGCTGGCCGCGAGTCCGCTTGCCACCCCCAGCGCCCCGGCCACCGAAGCCATTGCCGCCAACAACGTGGTGGACGGGCTCGCTCTTTTCCGGCTGTGGCAGAGCAATCGCAATGGGGTGCTCCAGAAATTGCCAGCGGACGCCACGGCCGATCAGCTCGCCGCGGTCGGTCGTAAACTCGACGCGCTCGGCGATGCGATCGACGGGTTGAGCGACGCGCTCACCGCCGAGGCGGCTTATCAAATCGCCCGTGGCAACCTCTCGCGCATCGCCAGCACCCTGTCCGCCGTGGCGCAAGGTGATGCGCCGCCGCCCGAGCTCGACGTCGCGCATCCCAGGCGCAGCGGCACGCCGCTCAGCCATCGAGTGCTGGTTCTGTTTAGTGGCGCGCCAGTGGTCAATCCCGGCTGGCCTGCGGCCGCTTCGTCGCCGCGGGCCAGCGCCGAGCCGATGCTCAATGCCTGGGCCTCGAAGCTGCTCGGCAATGCCGGCAGGGTGCGTTGCACTATCGAGCGGCTCGACGCGACCGGCGCGGTGGCCGAGACGCGTAAGCTGACGTTGAGCGCCATCGGCGTGGCGCCGCTGGATGTCGTCTACGGCGTCGACGCTACGACCAGCCCAACGCAGCCCAACGCAGCGCTCTCCGACATCGAGCAGCAAGTGCTCTATTTCGCCAAGCACATGACCGGTGGCTTCGATCCGCAGGCCAATCTGCGGCTGCTGCATACGCGGCCCGGTGATTTGGCCGCCAGCGAGATAACGCTGTTCGACGTGCTGGAGCAGGCGCGCGCGGCGCGTCGCCTGCTCACCGGCTTGCGGGGTGCCGATCCGGAAGACCTCAACCCGCCAGAGAGGACCAGCGTCGGTGCGATCGATTTGGCCGAGCTCGCAGCCCGCGTGGTGCGGGCTGAGAATGCGCTGGATGCCGCGCACAAGCAGCTGACAGCACTGGTGGCGATCACTACCAAGACTGCCGAGGCGCTGCGCAGTGGCCTGATGGCGTTGGGCGCCTTTGGGATCGGCCCGGCGGTGCCGGTCATCGCCGCCGGCGAAAGCTCGGCCGCGATCGCAGGCTTGGAAACTCAGGCGACGGCGCTGCTAAAGACCAGCACGGCGCGGCTCGCTCAGGGGACGGCGTTGCGCGCTCTTGCTGCCGCGGCCGATCCTCGGGCGCGCGCGGGCCAATTGGCCGACCGCATGCGCGCGGTATTCGGCCAATCCTTCGTGGTGCTGCCCCATTTCAGCTGCGGCAGCGCGGGCGCCGAGCTGACCGGCGCGTTGGCGGCGAGCCGGCGGGCGCAGGGTGGCGATGCACTGGCGCCGAATGGATGGTTCACGCAGCATGCGCGGGTGCGCGAGCCGCTGGCGCGGCTCGGCGCCTGCTTGCGCGGCGCGGAGGTGCTGGCGACGGGCGAGCGGCTTAACTTGAGCGTGGCGCAATTGCCCTTCGTCGCCAACGAACGCTGGGTCGGATTGCCGCCCGATACCGGCAAGACTCTCGCTGCAAGCAAGCTGTCATTGGTGCTGCAGACCACGGCGCCGATCAACACCGCCCAGCCGTTGACCGGCCTGGTCGTCGATGAATGGATCGAAATCGTGCCGAGCGCGAGCGAGACCACCGCCATTGCCTTCCAATTCGCGCCGCCCGATGCCTGCGCGCCACAATGCCTGCTACTGGCGGTGCCGCCGGTTCCCGGCGCGGATTGGACCGCCGACACGCTGCGCCAAGTGCTGGACGAGACGCGCGACCTCGCCAAGCTGCGCGCCGTCGACGCCGAGACGCTGGGTGAGGCGGGGCAGTATCTGATCACCGCGCCCGGTCCCGGTACGCCGGAAGTGCAGCGCGTCTTCACGGTGAGCGGCAGCATCTCGGTGCAGTTCTCGCCCGGGCACGGGCCGCTGGTCAGCAAGAGCGTGAGCGTGCAATTTGGCGCCGGCGGCCCAGTTCAGAATGCGACCTTTTCGACGGCGACGAGTTGGAGCTGCACCGGCGCGCCGGCGGCGAGCGTGCCGCCGGCCGCCACCATCACGCTGACGGTGACGGCGAGCGGCTCGGTGCGGTTCTTCCACGCGCCGGGAGAGCCGGATCTCGAGGATGTCGGCGCGGTGGCGACGCTCGCCGTGCACATCGCCAACCCGCCGCCGGTAGTGACGATCGACGCCTTTCCCGCGGAAGTCAACGCGACGGCGCTGCCGTTCGTCTTCACGCTTTCCGGATCGACCACCGATCCCGATGACAATGTCTCGGCGGTGAGCTGCGCGCTCGACACCGGCGCCTTCGCGCCGGTCGACAATCCCGCCGGAAATTGGTCGCGCTGGCAAAAGAGCTTCGCGCTGTCGGGCGGGCTGCACCGCTTCCGCGTCCAGGCCAACGATCTCGGCGGCAATCAAGTGCGGGCGGAGGCTTTCCTCACCGTCCATCCGCCGGTTGAGCCGCCCGATCCCGGCACCGAATCGATCACCAGCTGGACGCGGCTCGAGCCGCTTTGCCGCGATGCCGATATGGGCCGCAGCATCGGCGCGCGGCTGTTCGATCCGCTCTGGCTGCTGGCGCGGCAATGGCAGATGGGCGAGTTCCAGGCGGCCGATGTTGGGACGCCCGTGCAGGCGCGGCTCCGCGCGACCAGCGCCCTGCTCTCGCGCTGCCATTTAGGCGTGCTACCGGTCAACACCAACTCGCAAGCACCCGCTTATGATCCTCGGCGCATGCCGCTCGAAGCGATGGTCGAGCGCCGGCCGATGCGTGCCATCAACGACAACGATCCGAGCATGGTGCCGCTGGCGGTGGAAGCCGGGCTCCATTTCCTGCGCATGCTGGAGCAACAGGCGCCGAGCCAGAGCTACCGCGCGGCGCTAATCGGCAAATTCGCGCTCCAAGCGCTACCGGCGAGCATCGACGTCGGCGACGAGACGACGCAGCGCTTTGCCCAGACCATGGTCGGACGCGCGCCCGATGCGCGACGCCTCGCCGCGGCGTTGCGCGCTGCGGGCGGCGCGGCGGCGCTGGCGCAGGACCCGTCACTCGCCATCGCTCCGCCCGACCGCGCCAAGCTGCAGCAAGCGGCGGAGGCATGGCGCGCCTGGTATGATGGTCTGTTTGCCGAGCCCGCTGATGCCGCCGACGATGCCTGGGATCCCCAGCGGCTCGAATATGCCGTGTCGGTCTCGGCGAGCTTCTCGGCGCAGCCGCTCGACCAAGTCAATTTAACGGCGAGCGAGATCGATGATGGCCGCCTCGATTGGAGCAGCTTCGATTGCGACTTTGAGGTCAACATGGTCAGCAACAACGACCATACCTTCAGCGCCATCA